>Ga0224501_10001486_pt1 | contig 18166 bp, 12 predicted proteins | sample SF_Oct11_sed_USG_4_FD_169105 | JGI IMG/M metagenome (GOLD analysis project Ga0224501, IMG submission 169105) | Sediment microbial communities from San Francisco Bay, California, United States - SF_Oct11_sed_USGS_8_1 | ecosystem: Environmental > Aquatic > Marine > Sediment | place: USA... | reverse complement strand
TATATGTCTACTATGACTGGGTTATCCGTAATCCTAATCTTGATTATATATGTCTACTATGACTGGGTTATCCGTAATCCTAATCTTGATTATATATGTCTACTATGACTGGGATATCCGTAATCCTAATCTTGATTATATATGTCTACTATGAATCTTTTTAATCCATGACCATCAAGGTTCGAGATCACAAGGAGCTCACAAATGGATCCAAAATTTATCTACCTCATAGTGTGTCTTACTAGCCAAATCTCAATGCAAAATAAGTGCAATTCACTTTTGCCATTTCAGTTGTACCGATATACTACATAACCAGCTTCGACTGATGTATAACATTATTTTTTCCTTTGTGTGACTAGCAAGCAATCAGTTAGCTTTGACAATCTACAGAGGTACCAGCTTTTACTGCTTTGTGATTGAGCCAGGAACATATTCAATTTATGGTCGGTTCAAACCAGGAACGTTCTCTGTAAGCTCGATCATTCTACGGACAAACCATGAGCTAACATCAAAGGCGGCTAGCAAGACGTTTTTTGGATCGGTTTTTTGGACACTAAAAACAATAAAGCTTTGGACGCTGTTTCAAAGAGACACCAACAACTGCAAAGAGATCACGATATTACCCATGAGATCTATTTTCGGTCAGGTCGCCATATTTCATTTAGGTGGTGCTGGGAACAGCGATCAAATGATTAGCAACAACAATAACATGATGAGCTACGTCATTAGGCGGGAAGAACGATAAAGACCGATCTTTGACCGCTGACAAAGAATATTCCTGGTTCGAACCGACCATAAATTGGAAACGTTCCACAACACCTAACAAAATTTCCAATCTCATTTCATTGCGTTATAAGCATGTATTGATATCGTATACGTATAAGCAGACCTCATTAACATATATACACACAACCAATTCAGGGGAGCCTTTAGTTCAGATTGAAGCCTTTCGCAGCAGATAGTGTTATCCCACTTTGGCAGTGGTAGTAGATGTATCTAGCACTAACCTGGAGGACAGGGCATACAGAGGTTATTGCTCGTCTCATTTTTGTGGTAGCCGGGAGCACAGGCAGTACAAGAGATGGCACCCATTATTCTGTAAAAAAAAGAAATATACCATGATTCTCATTTCAAAGGATACTACCTTGTGGGGGTTAAATATTTAATCTTTAGACTGAATGTCTTCTGCACTAAAATTGCAATTTAGATAACGTTTTGTATTGAGTGAGTAGTCGAGGCTCAGTGGTTAAGCCCTTCTTAGCACCGCCATTGACTTTATTTTGCTGGAATAGAATTCATTATGTACTCTATGCAAGTCAAGCACTCGCACCACTAAAGGCACTTTTTCCCTATATTGGGCGTTCGGTCTGCCTCGGACCGGACGCTCGACCCCCAGAAATGGAGTGAAAAGGCCTCATTCGATCGACCTCGTTCGCTCTCTTGGACGCCCGGCCGTTTATCTCCCAGACAAAATGATTCCGGTCGGCCTCGGACGTCCGTTTCAGCAACCAATCAAATCGTCTTTCGCGGATTATCTAGCAATGTTCACTCGTTTCCGGTCTCACACTAGGATCGTTGGAAAGGGAAATATGTTTGATTTTGCAACAATAATTCACTCGACTAACAGCACGAAGTTGCACTGGAAAGAGATGCAACTTGTAGCGAAAGAATTAAATTGCGAGTTGACTTTTTTTTTAAATTATGAGCAAGAAATGGTTGCCGTTTCCAGAAACACAGGTTCAGCACCATTGACTGGCTCCAGAATCATCTGGGATCACGCGCTCGACGGATCTGTTTGGAGCAAAAAGGATTCGCCGCATTCAAGGTCCGGCGCTAAATCAGACACAAACTGCGTCCGGTCTGAGTCAGACTTAAATCTAAATGAGCAAATATATAGGAGCTTATCCAGGATTGGCGACAGATCAAGTATGTTACCACGGTACCTTGATTCAGTGCCACTTGGGCAGTCCAAGCAGTCACTGGATCCATTCTTTGGTTGATGGGTGCCTACGGAGAAAGAGGTCATTAACCTGAAGCACTGCTCTCACTGCATTTGGCTTTTTGGCACCGTTCATAAAACAAGGGGAGTATAAGTCTATGAACTACAGCTAGCAATAATTAAAGCTTTAACAATTACAAATAGCACCACAACAGAACAGTATTAATATAATAGACTAGTAGACCATATTCTTCTCAGGGACAACTTATCATAGGAGTAAAAGTTCTTTAATAAATCACACACTTTTCAGACTTCACACATCAAAATAGTAAGTGTGATTCATGGTTGTGTTTTATGCTCGTTGCATGAGATCGAGAAGGAAGTCCACCATTGCATTGACAGAGAAACTGGTACAAAATCTATGTTTAAATCATAATTACACTGAAACGATGATGCATAGAGTTCGTATATGCAGAATGTGACAGGAAACGCGTAAGAAATGTACTGAACAATGGCCAGCGCATTGCATTACGCAAATCGTTTTTAAATGGTTAACAACATAGATTTCATGCCAAAATATTCTTGTCTCGCATTCACAACTCACAAGTTCCTGAACAGGTTGCACAAGTGAGTGAAGCAGATCCAGTGCATGTGCACCCATTGCGTGCCGACTATGTACGGTCTGCTGGAATAATGAGGCCTTCCTTTCTGGGCAACCCAAGTTCGATTTTACATAACATTAGAAATGTCAAGTACATCTACATCACCCAGTTTATATAACTCAGATATGAGATATCTTAATGTTATCATTAGGCCACTGACTGCTACAACTGTGGCATGACCATTTCGGCAATCACCTGGCAGCGGCAAGTCACTCTGACGGATGGACATATAAATGGAATTATATATATACAGGTCCTGACCCTTTCCCCAACTTGAGTGGTCAAGCATAACCAGTCACTGCTGGCAATAATGACCTAGGAATAATGCAATGAATGTTTTGCCACATAGAGAGACACACGGTTGCACCGTAGAGGAAATGATCTCCTTTATTTATCATCGGCAGCTGGCTTGAAGCCTATGAAGTTGGAAACTTGAATAAGGACTTCCGGACCAAGTGTGAGAAAAATGTGTTGTAGGTTTATTCTCGTGATTCAATTTTATGTCTCTCTATGACCATCCTATTTACCAGAACAACTAAGTCTGAGGGTCGTTCTGGAGGGGGAGTGAGTCAGTCATTGAACTCATGATCTCCCGATCGTGAACCAAGTACTAGAGCCAACCGAGCCATTTTCTTTTGCTGAATCTAGGAAGCCAGTCGTAGGTCATGGTGACTTTATAGTAAGTCATCACTGACTCTAGGAAGCCAGTCTCAGGGCATGATGACCTCATGGGCGGAATGTCTCACCTAGTGGACACAAGGAGCAGCGTGGTGATCCTGGTTGACTTGAGGAGCCGGCAGGGCATAACTGGCAGATCTCACAACCAATGTCGCTACAAATAAATCACCGAGTGTGTTCAGTCGGGCATGAAACCACACAACACATGCACAACAGCCAGGCAAACCTGACAAAGGGAGTAGTTCTAAAAAGTTTTATTAAACATTACTAACCGCCATCAACCACTTATTCTGGACAGCTCTCAGGGTATAAAAAAATGTAAGTTCCAATAAGACATATCACAGTAGAGGAATTAGCTTTTTGCTTGATTGTTTTGATAGGTTGGGTTTTTATTTAATATATGTCCAATAAATAGATCATATATATCAATGGAGAGAAAAGTACAGCCATCAGTCACGCGTGAGCAATTGAACTGATGCACGTCCTGATTTGTGGTACCAAACTCTGCTCATAGAACTACAGCACAGCTCCAGTTGCAAGGATTCTCATGCATGATCATTATCGTGTATGGGTTAGCGAGATGGCTCAGTGGTAGAGCGTTGGGGTCGCAATCACAAAAATTAGGTTTGAAGCCCGATCCTAACTGGCAGGAAAAAGAAGAATTTAGACCAACAGCTTCACCATAACAGTTGAGAGGTCATAAGAACAGAAAACCGCAGTTTACATTTTGAGTCATCAAATTCCGAGAATAATTCCTTCAAATTAAAGGGCCGGTGTACCGGAATATAAAACTATTTGGAGATCAGAGTGATAAACTGGCATAGCAAAACAGAATGGAGTTCGAAGAACATGCTGTACTTCACTAAACGAAACTAAACCGTGATGTCTGAAAAATTTGTCTCAAAGGCCACTTTGAAAACAAAGCTTTGACTGAATAACCTTGTACCCCAAATAACAATAAAAATACTTTATCTTATTAGCCTATGGTATAGTTTCAAGAGTGGAACAGATGTGTATCCATATAAACGTGCAAAAGTGAAATGGTTAGGCTTCAAAGACAATCGGCCTAACCATTTCAAGTTTTCATGGTTATATGGATACGCTGCTGTTTGAGGGAGGGTTCACTCTTGGAACTATACAAACTAACATTATCAATCATTAAGCTATTACCATTGGATTGATATAGGGGGAAAGAGGTACTGAGTGTTATCTCATATTTGAAATAGATAAGCTATATATCGAGCGATGTTTACTACGCAGCCCCTCAACTCACTAGTCCACAGTTAAGTGATGCGTGTGTCGAAATGCTATAGGAGGCTTTGAGCTAAAACAGAGCCTCGCGGTACCTCCTTTGTTGAATAACAGCTTCAATAAAATTTTGAGTGCTACATAAAAACCGGAATTTGTTGTAAACTGTTTCACAACCATTCGAGAGTTGACAGGGCCCAGATATTAAATTGAATTTAAATTCAAAGTTAAAAGAAGATGATACAAACCGTCTAATGCGTTAAGCCTCCTCACCTGCAATAAGTACCAGCAGTGCATGGGGGACATGAATCCTGACCAGTTTTGTTTTGATATGTGCCGGGTTTACAAGGCCTGCAGTCCTTTATACTTCCACAGCTACCAGTTTTGTTGTTATGATGACAATAAAGGCAGCTTGATTTTTCTACAAAATGACCTAACAGTTTTACCAGTAAGCTCATATTGATCACACTGTTTCATAATTTTATTTTTATCGCAGAGGTGGGATGGAAATCAAAATCCAAGTCAGAATAAAGAGTGGTATGAAAGATATCCGATTGTGTGAAACAGGTTAAAACCTCCCCATTTGTGATCACCGAAGAGATCCAGGTCGAGAAAGTTGCATTGGATAGTCTCATTACAGCGGGTGTAGATATGCTAAGTGTTGTCAGTCAGTCCGAGAGACCAAAATTGATCAGAAAAGTCCTTAGAAGTTAACTAAATTTGATCCACTGCCCCTTTCGACAACACCACCTGGCACAACAACGAATGCGACTGGTAACTACAAGACCAACTAACACCCCCAACTTATACAACCGAGTAGTTGTGAATGACATTCAAGTCTAGAGGCATGAATGTTTGGGTATGAAATCTACAATGCAAGCAACACAATGGGATTTGCCTAATCTAATCTAATCTAATCTAATCTAATCTAATCTAATCTAATCTAATCTAATGTACCCAAGAAAGGTTAGAAACTTACCAAGGTCAGCAAATGAGCCTACTGGACACGCTGTGCAATTGGATTGAGCCGCCACTATGTTGCAGAAAGAGATTGCTGAAAAAAATGATTCGTGCTATGTTTGGAGCGGATTCGTTCTTAGAACCATTAACATATTTACAATAGAATGGATGTGTTGTAAGTGCTGCTTGCAGATCCATAATACTTTTTAATCTCGAGCAATGCAAATGTTTGCCACTGGTGTATTTTCTGAATTCATTTCAGGTATCCTTTTGATTCATTTATCATCAAACTTAGCAAGGGATATGGTATCATAAAAAGAGGTGCTTACGCTTATTGAACACCAGGAGTGTATTTTGGCAGATTGAGTGGGCACTAAGAGACTCATGTGACTTTCACATTTGGACGTGTATATTACGGCATAGTGCTACAATATGGATAAAAAATCAGCTGTACTTTGTTACCACTCCACTGACTTACCGAATAAAATTTCAATCACCAGGACTGTGATCTTTGATGAGAATTTCTGCACCATTTCATTTCTATCTATCTCATTAGGACACTTTAATGTCACGAGGAGCGGGTGGGGGTGTGTTTTGTCAAATTATCAACCAGATTTAAATGATTTCTCAACAACTTTGAGTGAAAATTCCACTTCAGTTCCTGAAACTCACATGAGAAAGGATTTCCAAAGGCACATGATCACTCACGTGATTATTGTTTAACCAATGGAAGTAACCGCCTATGTTATTCAAACGTTCCTACGCAAAATAGACAGTCTACAATGAGCCGAACTCGAACATAATATAAAACTAAGCACGGGCTCTAGAAGGGCTCTAAACCAAACGTGACCTCTCAAGGACGTGTTTACATTCTGCAAATCTAGTGCAGACCCAACTTATTGAGCAACTCTTAGATTATCATCGTGATCACCGTCAAATCGATGTTTTTATAGCTGTTATATTATTAATATGACAATGGCCTATGCAGGCGTTTCGAATCTCTGTCGGAAATCAAATAGACTCGTGGTTTGTCACCGTTGTTTCCGTTTCTATTTGCCGCTTGGTCTTGGACTTGGAGTTGGTTATTTTTGACTTTCAGAATCCAATACCAACTAACCGACTACCAACTACCAAGGCATGCTGCAGTCAACTTTCACTTAGTTACGGCGAAATGATTTAGAATCAGTAGACACAGCGTATGACACAAACATAAGTTACCAATTTGCACGCCAGGTGTTTGGTGTATCATAGGCATACTCTAGGACTACAGACAGTAGTACTACTACTAGTAGTGGCTAATAGTAATGCTAATAGTGTCAACTGTTAGTGTTACAGCTCGAACGGTCAATACTACAATTACGAATTTACTTTTCAGAAAAAGAAGTGACTGTTGATGCGTTGTGGCATGGTGTCAAACAAAACTGAATCAGTCACCAGCTTAGTTTGTCAGATACACTCCCCCTGTGACACTCTCCCTCTATTGGAGAAAACAGTGCAGTCATCGGTCATGGCTGATCAATTGACCTGATTTTCCGGCACCATACGCTGCTGATAGTGTTTTATGACAGTAAATCCTCTTTTCAACTGATAAAGGAGTGAAAACCATTAGGTGATCGAAGTAAAGCACTAGGTCAACTGAGTGACAGTACCAGTTACAGCCATGTAAGATGAATTTCTTACCTATAGGGAGCGCCTTTTCGCTATGCCTATTATTCAACGGCCACCCCTCTGCAATCCGAATGGGAAAAACTTGCAAGGAAACAACTTAAAGGAGCAGACCCTGCTGAGAAACTTACATGGCATACTCCAGAGGTAAACTTCAGCCATAACCCTCTCCATAGTGGGGCAGAGCGCTGGGCTTGCAACTGAAAAAATCTTGTTTAAAATCCAGTATGAGTTTGAGTATGAGCTCTTCACATTTATCCTAGCTCCTACAGCTCCAACAAACCTCTCGCTTAGTAGGTCCATTAAATTGGATGGCCGAGTGCCCGAGTAGAATTTTACCCGTTCAGTTCAACACCAAATAATGCAAGGAGAATACGGGTCTGTGCTAAATGACATGACTAAAGATGATTATGTGTATCTGTTGCATCGGGCATGTAAGTGAAACAGGAAGATCAGTTTATAAACTTTTTTTATCTCTCTTTACAGGGGATAGACATAAAGCCATTATATACAGGTGAGGATACAGCACAGATGCAACATGAGCTGCCTGGTAAATACCCGTACACACGAGGTCCATACCCGACCATGTATACGGGCCGACCGTGGACCATCAGACAGGTATAGTAATTCCTTTATGGTGATATTCTCGTCTGTAATGTGTGCATATGTGTATGCTGCAGTCTGTTGTGTGATCTGTATCGGAAAAGAGAACCATCGCCTTCTAACTATTGAACTACCAAAGGCGCATTCTCTATTTCTTAGAAGCACCTTCTTCGAATACCATTGGCGATATTCTTGGACAGAAGTCACTACGGTGTCAGTTCATAACACTTTCATTATAGTATTCAAAGATAAAACTAGATCCAATGGTTATGCAACCCACTCCTAGCAGCTGGCTGTATGAAGTTTTTTTTGTAGTACGCAGGATTCAGCACAGTAGAGGAAAGTAATAAGTTCTACCGAGCAAATATCGCTGCCGGACAACAGGGTTTGAGCGTCGCATTTGACTTGGCTACACATAGAGGGTAGGTAGCTAGGATTCACGTCCCAACTAGAATTTCGTGGGGGTTTTACTCACTATTTTCAGGCGTTGCCAGAAGTCTGTTTAAAGCTATTGCAGAATTTGTAAAATGTTGATTTTGCTAAGCACTCATCTCTCAGTGGGATTATTAACTCAATTCTGTCGCATGTGAGTAAACAGCGACAATGAATATTTAGGTACGACTCGGATAATCCTCGAGTGAGAGGTGATGTCGGAATGGCTGGAGTAGCTATTGATTCTGTGGAAGATATGAAGCAGCTGTTTGATGGTATCCCTCTTGGAAAGATATCCACATCGATGACCATGAATGGTGCTGTCCTGCCAGTACTCGCCATGTATATAGTCGCTGCCAAGGAACAGGTAAGTGGCTGTACATTTTTTATTAATCTACATGGACGAAGCCATTCAACGTAATCGAGCTCCTAAGTCTGCAGGTTGTTTCTGGAGTTGCGTGGTGAGAATCCGGGATTATTTTAGGAGATCGGCAGTCGGGCCCTCAGGCTTTAATAATCATGAGTCAAGCACTCTATTCACCGAGCTATCCCTTTATTCCCTGCTTAATTATTTGGCTGGATTACACAGACTGATATCCAGGCAGCATTTACATCCCCACCAACTCTAAACAACCTTTGCGTTTTTCTCATGGTCCATGGATTACGGATTGAGTACAGTACGTGTCCTTGAAATGGAATTGTGAGATGTGGAATACCAGTCATGTACACCCTATTTATTGACAGGGCGTCCCACTTGACAAGATGGCGGGAACTATTCAAAATGACATTCTAAAGGAGTTTATGGTTCGCAATACCTACATTTTTCCACCGGAGCCATCAATGAAGATTATCTCTGATATATTTGCCTTCACTGCACAGGTTGGTTAGCCAGTAGTTGTTTTATATGCTATCAAAGCACTTGTTTCTGTGGGTTGTGAACTGCGTCACTTGGATTGATCCGGCGCTGTGAATTCCCTCCCCCCCCAAAAAAAAAATGAGAGGGCATTTCAAAGCCTGGCCATTTAGAGCAAACTTCACTTGTTTCGATAAAACGTGATTGTGGGTATTAAATAAGACATCCTGTTAGTATGAAATGACAGTAAACAACACTAAAATTTTTATCCTTCTACTCTATCATGTCATTGTTGTGGTGAGCACAATGGCCTATATTTTTTAGCACATGCCAAAATTTAACTCGATCTCTATATCTGGATATCACATGCAAGAAGCCGGTGCGGATGCTGTCGTCGAGATGGCCTTCACCATTGCAGATGGGATTCAGTACTGTCGCACAGGTAGGTGTAAGGCATGGTTTTGCAGCCATAGAGTCCATGTGGTATATGGGAGCGGTGGCAAGGTTTCTTGAAGGCAGTTAGTGCTGTGTATACTTGCCATTGAGAGGAATATCATCTCGTTTTAGATGAATGGCATCACTGAGCCAATGGCTTGTTTTCATTGTTTACCTCCGGTACTCCTTTATTTAATGTTGCGATCTGAATAACGCAAAGTGATACACAAACCAGGAAACCCGGGTCAGCTCAAGTGAAGCCACGGCTTCTCCCTAGTAGGGATTCAAATCTGTAACTCAACATGATGTGCTTAAAATATTTTTCCCGAGGTATTGTCCTCATTGTTGTGACTAGACCTTTTGGCCCTGGCTGTACTGATTCGGGAACTGACCCTTGACCCACCTCCCAGCCAATTACCGGAGATCCCCAACTATTTACCAATAGAGCAGAGCAGTGTAGCGTTGGTAGAATCATAGTTTGGAACTATAAAAGCACCTCAGACGCTCGGATCTGCCGGGCATTCGGTCCGAGGCGGACAGGATGCAACCTAACTATAAAAACACCTTTAGACACCCTAGTTTCTCTATCAATCCACCGAGGCTCGTGCAACAGAGGAACTAACTCCAAGGGGGAAAACTCCATTCTATCAAGCCTGGCAGATGCTAACACAAACCCATGCTGGAATATGTGATTTTAGGAATAGCTGCAGGACTGGATATAGACCAATTCGCTCCACGTCTCTCATTCTTCTGGGGAGTTGGCATGAACTTCTATATGGTATGTTCATAATGATAATAGATGCGCTTTGTGTGGGCCATACAACGCAAAACCTCATTGGCACCAACATAATTTTAACAAAAATGAAATAATGGAACCATCAAACCTGAGCTAGGGTCTGGGATCTACATCTGATCTGCTGTCAGTAGGTACTTTTCATCTCTAGAAAAACGTCTCTATCAGGAAGTCTGCAAATGTCAGCAGGAAATTAGGTGGACTGTATCTTTAAGGGGTGATGCGATTCCAATACACGGTGTATTGTAATAAAACTAACTCACTATCTCATAGTGTAACCTTATTTGTGCAGGAGATCGCTAAGATGCGTGCTGCGCGTAGGTTATGGGCACATCTTATGAAGGACCTGTTTAAGCCGAAGAACGAGAAATCTCTATTATTACGTACGCACAGTCAGACCTCTGGCTGGTCACTAACTGAGCAAGACCCATATAACAACATCATCAGGTAATTCTAACGTATCTCATCTCTTTAAGATCCAGGAATGCCTCTGGATTCTCTCAATCATCCTTAGTTGCATAAATCATTTCTGTCTACTTTGGCGTTCATTCGTTTCGTTTATCTAAATGGATATCAAAAGGACTGATGGTCATAGCGACTGTAATGTTTCCATTGTCAAAGTTACCATCTCAGAGAGCGATGATCCCAATCATGACATATATCACATAAGGTGATTACTGACATGAACTGGTCACCTACATTAGCATAATAGTCCACAGCTTGCTGTACAGTGAGTTTGTAAATACCCCCTCGGTATGCATTCGCTTGGCTCTGTTGACCTGTGTAGTTCACGACACGCACCTGTAGGCATTGCAAAGAAGAATTAAGAGTAACATTGCATTCAATGCTGCCGGTTCTGGGTATGTGGCAGTATACTTGTGGCCATATGGTATCCCAACCAAAATTTAATTAAAAGGCCTTTTATTAAAGTTTTATCCCGAGTTTAATAGGCCAAACTACCAAGGAACTAATGGTCGGTTCAAATCAGAAATGTTTTTTGTAAGTGGTCAAAGAACATTCTTTGAACGTACTTTCAGCGCGGTCAAAGAACAGGTTTTTCAGGGCTAATCGCGATTCCCGCCTAATGACGTAATTCAGGATGTGATCATTGTTGCTAATCATGTGAGCGCTGTTGCTACTCACAAGATGGCTGTTGCCAGCGCTATCTAAAAAAATATGGCGACCTGACCTGAAATATCTCTTTGCATTTGTTGGTGTCTCTTCGAAACAGCGTCCGAAGCTTTATTGTTTTTTAATTTACAAAGAATGATCCAAAAGAACGAGCTTTAGCGTTCTTCTGTGATTATTGCAGGTCTGACCTGCACTAATCACAGAAGAGCACTCTTGCTAGCCGCCGTTGATATTAGCTTGTGCTTTTCCTGGAGAATGATCGAGCTTACAAAGAACGTTCTTGGTTTGAACTGACCATGATCTTGTGTTTAGTACTTGTTTCCAACGTTCCATGTTGGCTATCTCTTGTTACAACAGTTCCTTTTTTCTTGGAATCGATCGAGCTGTCAAAAAAATTATGATTGCCTGTCCATCCCCTCTGAAACCTCCCAAACTAAAATTCATTAGGTTTCAGTTTGGTATGTTCCGATCTTCATTGTGTAACCCAGTTGTGATACACTTAAATCTTGCAGGACCACAATTGAGGCTATGGCAGCTGTTTTTGGAGGCACCCAGTCGTTGCATACCAATTCATTTGATGAAGCCATCGCTCTACCCACAGACTTCTCAGCCAGACTTGCTAGAAACACCCAGATCATTCTCCAGGAGGAGTCTGGGATACCCAAGGTATGTCCTTCCTCATCCCTCACTTTATAAAGATAGGGGATTGCCTGTAGCCAGCTAGTCTATTACTATGGGGAATACCTCAGTGGGTGAAATGCTTGTGAATCATGGGCCTCCTGCAATGGGATTGAATTTGTGGTCCAGTTTTTTCATCACATATTTCAGCCTATGGATTCCATTCAGTGCTAAGATGCAGAGTAATAATAATGATTGGCCAATGCTGGGCTATTAAACAGTCTGTGATGCACAGTTGCAATAGCTCATCGAAGTAGGTTTTCTATTGATACGTCGACAGCAGATTGACATAGGAAAATTTTGCAGCTTTAGAGTAGACAATTCAGAGATGCCAGGATTGATTGGTTAATTTCGTGAAATAGTTCTTGGCACCAGCCCCCAGATTCCTGCGTCCTTAGTTTGTCTAGCAGTTGATAATCGAGTGATTTGGCTTTCACTGTCTTGGATAATTCCACTGAAAAAGATACACATAATTCTTTTTACCACGTCTGTCTCGTATACTACAGGTAAATAGGCATTAAGGAACTACTTATTCATGACCTTGAGAAACACGTGAACGCGTGAACACTCTGACATTTTTTATTATTTCCACGTTTGAGACGCTTGTCAGGTTCATTTTATCATGTTCGCTGAATTAGTATTAAATCGATCGGTCATATAACAAGAACTATTAGTATGTCTGCTATTCCTAAAGACAATCCCCTCCCCTGGGCCAGTAGTATGAATGAAGGTCAATAATGAAGGCTGGCTAAGCTATCTTTGCCTGGGTTGACTGAGTCTGGTTAGGTAGAGATCCTTATAGTAATGACAGAGCCTGGTTTATAGCTTGCAATCAAAAAGTTTCAGTCGCAATCACGCAAACACACAGTCGCAGTAAAAAGACTTACGAAAATTTTGATCGCATCTGAGTTGTCCTCTCTCTCAACTTTAACTCATTGGTTAGAACCTAGCGATCGTTCGCCATTCTTTATCCCACCGCAGGAATCAAATTTCTTTGCAGTAACCTTGACATTGCCTAAACTGCCATTCTAGTGCCCAGTTCCAGTCGCGTGATTTTGAAGATGAAGAGTCGAAGATGCTTTTTTAAATCGCACGTTTTTGTCGCACTCCGTAGCAGTTCAGCAGATTTTGCAACCGAAATCCATTTTAGTCGCAGCAAAACAGATCACGCGAATGCACCTAATATCTATTTGAACCTGACCCCTTTAGACACTAATTTGTTCTGTGTACATTATAATGAATATGTTCATGAGTGAAATTCCAAACTTGGATAAAATAGGGATATTTTCTTTTACATAGATAGCATCAGAGGCGTGTTTCCGGAATGATCCATAGTGTGCACCATGGAGAGGGATATTCTAATGGCGCATAGGTTTTCTCTTTCTATCATAATATGAATCTAACAAGAGTGAAACTACAAAGTAGTACACACCCTTCACCTTGCCTGTCTACTCAGTCTTATGTTTTGTCAGTGTTGTGTGATGGAACGCTTGACGCCTTTGTTAATGGCAAGTAACTCAGTCAGCAAAGCAAGCCCGCTTTTTTGGTGTTAGCGTTGGGCGGGTGTTTTGATTGACTTGACACTTAATGCGTTTCTCTACAGACTAATGTATATGCTGCATGCCGTGTCATTTTGCTGTCACGTCCCAAACACATTAAGCTATCGGAAAGCCATACAATGGTATCCAAAGCGCATGCCACAATGTGACCTAAATTTGCCGGCTATGGCGGACTTGAGAACTGCAGATGAAGAAGTGGTGCACAGATCATCCATGACACAATAGAACGCTATCCCTATCCTCTCCGAGACCTAACATGTATTATTTTATCTGTCGGAGAAACGTGACAATGGTTAAATGTGAAAGCAAAATCTGCGACTTTTTGTTCTCCCAGCACTCCCTGCGGCACAAATCAAAGTCAGTTGATGGCAACTATATAATAGAATTTTATGACAGTAAAATTTTATAATAGATCTCTTATAAAAATCACCTGTTCCCAACATTTATTCACAGTACATAAACATGTAGTACGTGAGTTTTGCGAGCATTCTGTTTCACTGTTTCAGGTAGCTGACCCATGGGGTGGCTCTTATATGATGGAGGCGTTAACGCAAAACATTTACGATGAGGGGCTCAAAGTCTTCAATGAGGTATACGTCCTGAGTTGCAAAAAATATTTCGGTCCATTTATCATCCCCGGGTCATTTCACCCAACCAGTACTCAGCTCTCGGGGGAATAATGCTATATAAAGGGACATCCCACCAAGACTTCGTGACTATTACATGCATCACACGTATTACGAGCAGAATGCGTGGTAAATTGATTAATTACCCTTGATTCTGAAGTCCTCTGGTACTTCTACTTGTTTGGTGTGGGGTCATGTGAATTATTTTTCCAGCCTTGGCCACTTGTCTGATGAATTGTTGAGCCCCGCATATAAATCTTATATTTCAAGAACATACTATTGTAGTCGCTGAAGACATTCCATCACTGGTCCACTATTACACCTTTCCAAGCTCCTCACATTATTTCTAGGTTTAGAAAAAACACCTCACTATCAGAGAAATCATTGATACCGACCCGCTCGTGATGCTCCATGCTTAAGCATAAGTGTTTGACCCAACACCTTCACCATGAAGGTAAAGATGGTCTTGTTGTGTTTCTGTAGATTGAGGAGTTAGGTGGTATGGCTAAGGCAGTAGCTGATGGCATGCCAAAGCTTCGAATAGAAGAATGCGCAGCTCGAAGACAGGCCAGAATTGATTCTGAGGCAGGTAAGGGTTCTTGAGATACTCCCCTATTCTGTTCTATTCAACTAGATACATATTAGGTGCATTCGCGTGCTCTGTTTTTTCGCGACCGAAATCCAAAAAATCTGAAAAAAAGGGCAAAAAGAGCGCGACTGAAATGCGCAGTTTAAAAAAGCACCTTTCACTGTCGGTCACGATCTGCGATCGAAATCACACGAACAGAATTCCGCGACCGCAAGTAGGCATTAGCATAGTAGTTTAGGCAAATGTCAAGGTTACCGCAAAGAGACTTGATTACTACGTTGGGAGAATGAATCGTGAACGACTGTTTAAGTTGCATTAAAGTTGAGAGAGGACAACTCTGATCCGATCAAAATCCATCCTGAACTCAATTGTGCTTCATCCCCGCGATCGCGTGTTCACATGCTCGCGACCGACATTTTTTCAAACATTTCGGTCGCGATCACTATTATGTGTTTGATTTCTGTAACCAGAAAACTAAAGTCAGCTTGGAATAATTAGGGTTTTTTATTCACATATAACTATGGTAATTATAGCACTGACATCGTTGAAATATATGTCTTGTCTACAACCAGAAGCGAATGTTGGTCACGGTACTGCCATCATATCCTCATCGACCCGACAATTCCTATGGCTCATTTCGCATTATGCATGTATGCGCATGTGAACAACAGTCATATCGGGCATTTGTGTAATATTTCAGAGACAATCGTTGGTGTGAATAAGTTTAAATTGGACCATCAGGATCCTTTAGAAGTCAGGGTTGTGGATAACATGCAAGTCAGAGAATCACAAATCAACAAAATCTCTGAGCTGAGATCGACCCGTAACAATGACGAGGTACAAAGCAGCATTTCCTGTTAACCTTTGCTCTAAATAATGCCTTTCTGTATTTACTGTATGTAATTTTATGTGATGATATACTTGCTAATACGGTTACCCCTAAATTTAAAGAACCTCAGTTAAACAAAGTCATGAGTCTTGAGTGAAATCAATGGAAGTGAGGTATGTATGTATGTATGTATGTATGTATGTATGTATGTATGTATGTATGTATGTATGTATGTATGTATGTATGTATGTATGTATGTATGTATGTATGCATGCATGTATGCATGCATGCATGCATGTATGTATGTATGTATCTTTTAATATGTCAAGATGTGACAAGAATGCTGGAAAGCCTGGCCGCCATCTTTCGAGGCCAAAGAGTATCTGAATCAGAAGAAGCTGTTTTTCTTCAAATTTCTCATATCTCCTTTCAATGGGCTCGCCATGTAAACACGGGCCAGGTAGAGGACAGATAGTGAGAAACATTCATACCCCACTGCGCTATTATGACTGACTGAATAAAAGATTTGTCATAGACTACTAAACCGATAGCCAAATCGTTAAATACTAAATCTGGGAGGGATCACCGTAAAGATGTTCAAATTGTGAAAAAAATCAATGTCTTTTTGAAGTTGTGTATCGGTAAGTTTGGCTGCTAGAGTTGCCCTCTTCTTACTCTGAGTGTTATCTGTCATCTCTTTTCAGGCTAAGCAGACGCTAACTGCAATTACAGAGTGCTGTCGCACTGGTCAGGGCAACCTACTAGAGCTATCCATAAATGCTGCCACTGCCAGGTGTACTCTCGGTGAAATCACAGATGCTATGGAAGAGGTATGAAGACCACATCCCAACAGCTACACTCTCATTGTTATGTTTTAAAGCAGTAAATTAGCAGGATTTGACGCCATCAACCCTCTCCCTAAAATCAAAAGTGTAATAAGCAGTGAGACTAGAAATGGACTTTCATCAAGTCCTAAATCACCGCTGGGTGTTACTTATTATTTTGCTACTAATTCTTTTTTTTTCTACTCTGCCATTCTATTTATTCGACCTTCGAGTCTGCAGGGCTTAATGTACAAGTAGGCGCTAGCAATCTTGTAAGGAGCTCATTATCACAGTGGGTACTCAGAACGACTAGAACCTAAACCTAGCATCTTTCGATCTTGAGCCATTGAGCTACCGCACTATCCCTATCATACTTACAATCCTCTTTGCGGCTCAAGCACCACCTACTCCATAATCTTTCGATAGATCTAGGAAGTTTTGGAAAAACTCAGGCATCGTGTAATTAATTTCCGCAAATACAGCCATGAAATGTCAGAGGACATGGTTGCGTTACCCTGAGCTAAACTTCAAGAGACTGGTCACAGAGAATCTAACAGCTAGGCTAATTTTGGAATGACGGCAACTAGGGATCTCGAGTGAGTCGCTAGCTGCGGCACGCCGTGGCTTGGGATTGCGGCGTGCTGATGCGCCAGTTGCGGAGTTGTCATAACACACTACGCAGAATTTGTGCTGCCCCCGCCAGCATCTCGCCGCACATCGCAGACCTGCCATATATTTAGCGACTATATTTGGCGTTTTATCCAAGGTCTTTTGAGGGCTCTGTATTTGACACGATTCAAGTTAGTTGACAAGCACGCGCTTTGGCAATATACCCTTACCATGGATAGAGAATTCTATGACTCATAGCTAACAATAACAGTAAGTGTAAGATTACAACGAACGCACACTCCGCCGGATCGACACTCAAACTTAATTTACACGTAAGTGAAAGAGGCAATGATTAGTAAAACCTTGATTTACCTTATTGTTGCATGCAAAAAGTGATGTTTGGAGTTGCAAATTTGTATGAAATAACTGAGAGACTGGTTGTCACCGACTGGGATTCACTCCACTCAAATCTACTCCACTGACTGGGTAAGGTTCACTCAACCAATCTCAAGTCAAGAGGTCAAAATGAGTTTGAGTGGCATTGATTGGATCATTCATGAATCTTAATTTTTTTTATTTTACTAGTCTTCTGAACTATGATATGAATCATACACCATACATGATACACTATATTATCTATCTAGTAAGTAAGTAACTCACTGTCACCCGGCCTATGTAATTCTAAACTGATGCCTGTGTAGTGTGTATTCCCCATGTCCAGCAAATATGCCAGGTCGAGGAAACAGGCCTCGAATAGAGAGCTTCTGCAAATATCATCAGAGTTGGACAAGACCGTGTCTTGGTTGATGGATAACGAAGGGATCCACTCCACAGTGAGGTGTGTTCCTTTTGGCTAGGCCTCAATGCAGTCTTGCACATTATATGCATCCTATCTGTGATCCTATGCATTCACCAAATAAATTTGTTTTAGGTACTGCTCACAGTGTAAGGGAAAAAGGTCCATCAGAAAGGGGTCTTCGAAGAGTTTTGTTGGTTGCCCCTAACTCATGTAGTGCAGGCCATCTCCCTATGGTAAAAAAGAGCAGTCTATGC
>Ga0224501_10001485_pt1 | contig 18170 bp, 12 predicted proteins | sample SF_Oct11_sed_USG_4_FD_169105 | JGI IMG/M metagenome (GOLD analysis project Ga0224501, IMG submission 169105) | Sediment microbial communities from San Francisco Bay, California, United States - SF_Oct11_sed_USGS_8_1 | ecosystem: Environmental > Aquatic > Marine > Sediment | place: USA... | reverse complement strand
TTCAGAGAGTGAGCGGTCAGAGTTAGCCACATGTGATCTTCATGTAGTTTTTTGTACTTCAATGCTACACAAGTATCTTTATGAATCTAACGATTTTCAAACTGTGCAAAGGTTGTGACACCAGTGGTTACCACTATTATGTGGCTGTCAGAATGCCAAGCGCATGACGAGTACTGACCTGAGGGTGTCCTGTAAGGAATTATCGTTGGACAGGGAAATAGACTTGAAGAATCCCTCGATGGCATCCACGCAGTATTTAGTGATATCCGCTGGCCGGGGTGAGGTTCGGGAGCTCTCACCACCCTTCTCTGTGTCAGCCTCGCCCATAGACTTGTAGAACTGAACCGTCTCATAGTTACTATAGGCGTACGCGTGCCAGGCCTAAACACCAATGATTGAATAAGTTTGGGTTTTGCTTCTCTTTGGTAGTAAAATTTGAGTTTGGGAGTGCCCCACCTTTGGTCTTTGCCATTAAACACTCGAACATGGAATCTACTCCCTCTTTTTGTAGACCTGATGGAAGTATTTTATAAGCAGTAATAGGGAATGAGTCTTCAATTTTGATCCAGTGAACTTGGAAACAACAACTGACCAGGAATTATCTGTAGTAGCCATGGATTGGGGACAAATAGATTGTTTTATGACTTGTTTTCGAGGCAGTCTATGGTGTACTCCATATACGAGCTCTGCGGGTGAAGGGGGCTCTCTTTCTATAGCGTGATCTTATTGAATAAACTGACGGTTCTCCGCTCCAACGAGTCAATGCACGCTGAGTGGGAGAAGAGTCACTGACCTTGTATCGTGTTTTATCTTGTTTCACTGCCTCCTTATAATGGGCTAATATCTCTGGGATGCTTTTACTGCAGTAGCCATAGGTAACCTCAGTCCAGTTACCCAACTTCAGATAGCACCTACAAAATACAGAGAGATATGACGATAAAGAATGCAGCCAAGATCTTTCAATACCTTAGGTACCTAATCGTCATATGATATCACAATAGAGAGTTTAGTACTCCGATAGCCCAAGTGTTTGCCTGTTAGTTGCCTGTTAGTCGCCTGTTAGTCGCCTGTTAGTCGCCTGTTAGTCGCCTGTTAGTCGCCTGTTAGTCGCCTGTTAGTCGCCTGTTAGTCGCCTGTTAGTCGCCTGTTAGTTGCCTGTCAGTCCCATAACATCCATTTATCGCACCAGAAGGACTATGAAAAACTCTCCTAATGTTCCAAGGGCACTCAATAAAAGTTGAAAAGTTGGGAGTTTATCCGTGATGAAAATAACGAGAAGGTCAATGTTGGATAATTTGAGGACTTAGCCGGGATACAGTCTAATTAAAACTGTGGCATAGTACACCTGATGATTTGGCAAAAGCATTACGGTTCGAGTGTGCACCAACAGCACCACCATATGATTCAAAATCTATTCATTTCCACCGTAGTACTGCCTCAGAAAGAAAATAATTACGGACAAAAGTTAAGGCTGATGTAAAGTCCATGGAATCCGTCTAGATGATACATACTTCGCGAGCAGGTTACTAGTCCCGGAGTGAGTGGTTGAATGCTGCAGTCTGTTACTGTTAGCGTGAACGAACTGCTTCAATTCCCGTAACTTCGATTCACTCTATAAAACATTAATAAACATACTTATTTATTGATCATTATCAGGTCAAGGCAACAGGAGGTAAAGGCTTCTTTCCCGAAAAGACATGTCGGAGAAAACTGTTCGGTCAATCAGACTACCGCTGCGCTTCCTCACTTCATTCTCAGGCAGATCTTTCCCCGGCAACGATGAGCTTCTCAAAACCTGACACGGAACTAAGAACTCACAATGGTATTTTCATACCATGAGCTAAAAAAAACTTCCTTTGAGAAATCTTTAACTTAAATCTTTAAGTAACACAAAGCCTCACCTTATTAGTCTCCCAGTCATGTTTGTGTTTAGCGATATCTATGCGTAACTTGACATCCACATTCATGGACTCACTCGCAGACAGTAGACTGTTCAGAATGTCCTTTGACATGCCCTGTAACGATGGCGATAATATAAATTTGAGTGGACACTACCACAATGACTAGTTGATACCAGTCAACTGATGAGTCAGTCAGTGAATGAGCCGGTAGATCTTTGCCGGGTGGAGGGTCACTCACAGTCGGTCAGTTTATCGAAAAGACGGTCGGTCAGTCATTCAGTTGTAAGAAAACTTACCATTCGGCCATTTTGTCTGCATAGTGAGGCGAATTTAAGCCATGGTTTCGGGTCTTCTTGTCTGTTAAGCACCAGAGCGTGAACTCGTAACAGCTTCGCCCAATCCTCCACTATCTTCTGGCAACCATTCATTCTCTTCCACCAGGTTTCCCTGTAAAGTAAGCAGTGGAGGATGAAATGAATAACCAGCTGCGTGGAAAGAGGCTGAAGCTATGAACGGTTTAATGAAGGAACAGCGGGCATAGATAACATTATATTAAGAGAAAACACAAGAGTGCCAATCTATACGTCCGATGTACGCTCTCTAAGTGGCAACTATTCTGGATAATGACAGTTGGAACAGATCTGAGGAAGTATTATTTTAGCTTACTTTATGCTGGCTCTCTGCTTCTCCATCACCTTATATTGAATGACTTCTTCCAGTTCGGCCAGCATCTGTACATTGACCATTGCTCCATACGCTCTGTAATGTTATTATCATACAGATATGAGCTTTCAGTTGCAGCATCCAAATGCATTGCAAAATACGGGGGGGCAATAGTGAAGGTATAGAACTAACTCCATGGAATCATGACCCACTATGATCACCTTGTGATGATAGAGATCATGTTAAATGGTTTTTATGCACATGAACCTAGTATGGAATTACCATAAAGAATAGCACTTTCCTATAACCCTAATATAACAGTTGACACGTATGGGCATGTGGAGGTATTACCACTGCAGTAGTGCAGTGTATAATCATCCACCCACTACAGTTCAGACAGAAAGGCAATTTTACCTGCTGTAGCTCTCCGAGGCCAGCGCGGACAGTTCAGTACTCAGTAGATCTCGCGCTTTCTCTATGTAAACCTGTGCCTGACTAAAAGTAGCCACTTCATCTCCTCTATTCTGCATTATATTGAGTATGGCCCGATAGAACAAGCCATCGAAGCCGTCAGCAGGAATAAGGCAAGTGTATGTACTCATCTCCTCCACATCATCTGTTGGATAAGACCATTTATCTTACATGATGTGTTTCCAGACTGGTCTATGGTGTGAGAACGTCACTCTATGGGTAGTGCCATCGTGATTCAAACCCAGGTGACAACTCTTCGCCAATGAACTATCAGACCAAAGCATGGAAAAGATCACGTAAAAGAATAGTTACCAAAAGGATAACAAGGAGCCTGGAAAGGGTCATCTTGCACTAGTCTACTCATTTACGAGTAGCCGAGGCCTCGAAAAGTGATGTTTTAGGACTGCTCAAATTGACTGACCCCAGTCTCCCTGGACTATACGCTCAGGCATGTAGCACAATGCTCCAAACAGAACCACCGGCTACCCTGGTACAGAGCAGTTGGCCCTGATGGTAGTCCAATGTTCTAACCATGTCTAGTCTGTGTAACCTCACTGAAAGGGCTTCCATTTTCCGCAATAAGCGGAGACAACAGAGGGGATAAGCATAAGTAGTAGTGAGAACCAAATCCATATCAATAAGCTCACAACAGTCACAAGGTAACACAATATGGATCCCATTTTAAACTCACTTCTGCCCCATGCCGAGGCAGCCGCCATTCGTGCCATCTCCTGTTTCAGGTCATCGTCTGCTCTGTCCCAAGCGCAGACATCTTCTCCTTTCAGAATGTCTGCGATGGAATTCCTGAAACAGAAGCACTGAACATTTAAGGAATTCATGGCGGTGATTCTTTTCGAACAATACTTCCCAGGGGACAAGGACCATCTTCAGTTTCTCTGATGCACTTCGGCTAATGCTGTTCATCACCCCACAAATGATTTTCACTGCCAGATATAACCCAGCCCATCGATGTCTGACAATATACCATTTATTCAGTATACTGGTACCAAGAGCATCTGTTTCGTGTTTTCTATCTTGTTAACTCAGAATATAATTCTTCTCTCCCTGTTTATCACGGCCAGTTTGTGAAGCAGCAATACGCTCACAGACGGCTAGACAGACGACAGGAATCCAACATAAGCCCTGCTCCCCCCCCCATCAGCCTCCTGTCACAGTCTCCAGCCGCCATGAACCGGGTCTATAATCTTCCTGTCCTTGCCTACCATTCGCCTAGTGCCTCTAGACATCTCATCTTGCCGAGCACGGCATTTTTTCTCTTCTCAGTTTTTCTTGTTTTCTCTGTGTGTGACATCTCGTCTCTGGAATGTCCTTCGCGTATCAGCTCCTCATCGTAAACCCGCCGGGCGTCCTCCCACTGGTGTAGCTTCTCATAGAAATGCCCTGGGATCTTTGTCTGCACCGTCACCACACCGCATCCCTGGAATAACGGTATCTTACAGAAAACCAAAATTCTCTATGGAGCATGGTCTATATAGCACATCACAGGTTGGTGGATCCAGTAGAAATGCACCAAAAGCCCACAACCTGGCAAAGGCTGTTAAACAGCAAAAGATTGTGGTTTAAATTTTTTTAAACGGTTAAATGCGTAAAAGGGTGTATGCGAAATTCGATTTCGGAGTTGCCCTTCCGTGGTAAATAACTGAAGAAAACATTTTCACCCATTTCTCTTCCTATGTTTACAGTTTGTACAGCTTTTATTGATTCACCTGATCTCGAGCCTCGTAGTTTTTTTGTGCATATAGCAGGACACCCCGCGATGCTTCCGTTTGTTGCAGTTTGTTGTTGACACTGTAATGGAAAAGACCCGATTCAATCACACAGTCTGATACCGGCTCATTGCGCACTGGCTATTTCTTGGCAGGTCGCTGAAATCTATTGCATAGGAACACGCGTAAAATCTTCTTCGGCTCATCGAAACTCAACAGTGATTAACCCGTCATCAATTTGTTTTGATTAGATCATTTTATATGTAGGTACGGTACAGCTATATACTCTGCCTCTCAGCTTTCGAACATCCGACCAACAGCACCGATTGCAATTGCCGTCTAGGCCAGTAGTCCCTCACACTAACCTGATAAGTTTCTCCAGCAGCTCCATGCCAGTAGTTTGGTGACTGGCCTTCAGGCCACCTTTCCTCTCCTTAATATGCTCATGGAACTCTTCCTCTATGTAGTGAAGGGCCTTAGCGTAGGCTCTGCACCCAACAGCCTGTCTCCCTAACAGCTCTGCACGCACCGGTAACGAGCCCTGTAAAGCAAGACACAAACCTGGTGAATAACTCCGGAATTGGTATTTGTAGTCTTAACAGAATAGTTCGGTGTGACTCTTAAGACATAGTTTTCTGTCCATCTTCATTCTTGTTCATCCTATTTGGCAGACTTTCTACTCCCAAGGCTTGGCCCAGATCATTGGGAGCTCAAACTGACAACTGAGCCCAGTGTGAGCAGATCTGGGACCTACAACCTAACGCTCTTGAGCCAAGCATCCTAATCACAGGGCTAGGCCATGTCTATAATGTATAGTATACATGTTGATGGCAGTACACCATACTTACACCCTAAAAGAATTACTAAAACAGGTTATGATTATGAGGGAGGGGCATTCGGTTACCACAGTTATACTTCATAGCCTGCATTGGTGGTATCCCCTAAGCCTTGGGCATAAGAGGTCCGCTAAATTGGATAGCGAAGTGTCCACATAGAACAGTGAATGGGCGTTCTGGGACTTTAAGCAGCACTAAGACAAACTCTAACCACAGAGAGAAGTGTCAGCACTAGTCAAACAATTTAAATTATGTTGTTTTCCCGTCACTCCTAACACACACAGCTGCTTATAGATTTTGGCCTGAAACTGCCCACTCGCCTCGTTTCTTACACCTTCGACTGTTGACTTAACAGAATCTTCGATCACCAAGGGCCTTAATGTAAAAAAGACCTATGGTCTTATTTGAGATATACATGTGATTTTTTTTTCAAAAAACTTAATCAAATAAAAAAGACTCACTTTATCATCACAGTGCTCCATAAACTCAGCCAGATTGAGCAGGGTCTGTGTCACCTCTGGAATATTCTGACCATCCAGAGCATCCTCTATACTGGCTATAACCTCCTTCCTCTGATCCTCTGTCAGAGCGTACCAACAGGATACAAACGCAGCATTGAAAAGCTCCCTGCCGACATGACAAATGGATATGGTATGTATATAACTGGCAAAGGACTCAACAGGGTACTCAGCGAAAGGCGCATAAAAATTATTCTGTAGTTATAAGTCTATGGATTCACACTCCTATAATGTACATTTAAAGACTACACTGGAGATGATATCCGCCGCATATATTACATTGATTATGTGATTATGACTATGATCGAGGTCCATAGAGACACAGTCGAGCATATATGATTGTGTGACTTACTTGGCAATTTTTGGATACTTGTTTGAAGGCAATGAGCAGGATCTCAGTGAGGCATTCGGTGAGCAACGTAAAACCTCAAAGTTCAATCTACAACAACATATAGTGCACTCACTGGCTCTTGTGCTCTTTGTCAATCTAAACCAAGCAAGCATAGCAACCTGATCAAGCTCCGAAAAGCTCTTGTACTGTCCTACTCAGGCACTTGGCCATTCTATTTAGCGAACGACCGTGAGCGTGAGGGTTTTTCTGGAACAGTAGAAGCTGGGAACTATGTAAGATCAAATTCACATGGGGAGCCCAGCATAGCCAGGCCATGAACCCAAGGTATAAAAGTCTTGCGTTAAAAGACCACGACCAAATGTGTCTTCACTTGTTTTCTGATTCTGAACCCTATCATGAACAAATGAGAGCTTAGTTAGAGCCCTGTCCATAGTGCATACTTAAGCCTTGATGCGCATTTCTGTAGGTCGACACAACAGAATTGGTCTCGAGATAGGAAAATAACAGAGAGCTCTTCGTGTTTGCATGGATTTGTCGGCTTACGCCCTGATGTCTGGCCCACCGCTCCTATCATTGAGTTATTCCGCTTACCTGCGTAGCCACTCCATCCAGTCATCCTTAGAGACCCGGGTAGAGCCCTTACATACGGGGATAATATTCTCTGCCTTAGTGTTCTTCTCTCCCTTCTTGATCTGAGCACTAGCACTGGCAATCTCATCACGCTGAGAACTACTCTGCTGCCTAGTCATACTCTGCGGAGGTGTGTCAATAGTTCCCTATAATCAATGGCCTATGTGTAATAAAGAGCCTTCACCGAAGACGGGCAAGTGGTTTATCGGGAAAATTTGATCAGCAAAGTTATTTGCACCTAGTTGCCATTTACCCTAACTGGCTGGGTTCATATTGAGGCCCACCATTGACTCAGTGATGCTATATGTGTAAAGCAAAATGACCTTATCTCTTCTGTCCTAATAACTGGGCGTGGTTTCGCATCTTGAAGGCATAGGATTATCGTCACACCGTTCTACTACTGTGACATCACACTACTACTGTGACATCACACTAGGACTGTGACAAAACACTACTACTGTGGTGACATCACACTACATTGTAACAACCATTCTATTACCATAGATTGTTGTACATACTCACCTCGGCTATATCCCTAACCAGGCTGTTATATTTATCAGTGTTGTCTGTGATTCTTCGTTTTATAAGCACCTTTTTCACCATTGGTATAAATATTGTGTACCTGGATATAATAGAAACAATCTACCACGAGTCAGCATATCAGTTACATGATATAGGTGGGCTGGGAGCACCGAGTGACTGGCAGAGAGGGTGAGGGCAGGGGCTTAGTAAACCTAACATCAGACCACAGAATCTTGGTTCAATTGCTGGTGCGGTATCACTGTGCTCTTTCATCCTTGTGGGATTTGGATCGCTTTGCCAGAAGATGCCCACCCATAAACTAACCTCTCTGAAGCACCTCATGGACCATCCTGAAAGGAACCCTCTGGGTTGTTGATGCTACCCATAACAATCTTTTCACCAGTCCATCTGTGTCTCACAAGTACAGTAAAATTACCTTTTACCGAGCTGTGATACTAATGGGCAGAGAGCACCCAGCGCCGGTCTGACTAGTTCACATCCCGGAGTATCCAGCAGACGCACTATCGGATGAACGATCCGGGATGCAAAGTCAGAGAGATCGAGACTCTCAGTCAGTCTCTCCACAGTGTGAAGTGCCAATCTAGAGAAGAGTAATTTATACACCATAACCCTTACAGTACCAATACTGGGAAGAGATTCAAAGCTTCAGAGTTCTTAACTTCCAGATTTTCGGAAATGGAGTGGGACTTTGTGCACTATCATTTATAATACAGATAGCTTATTAGTTTATACGATTTCAAATGAAATCTTTTCCAAGACAATGAAGATACTTTTTTCAATGATTTGACTAACCTTTTCACATCATTGCTAACTTCTGGCTGATCTATCAGGCTCATAATGTGAGGCAGAAGTAGGTGAATATAACCATCCAGGTTTATTCCAAAGTCCTGAATAGCTTCCAATAACTACAATACAACAAAATACGATGCGACAAACAATACTTAGACTGTGCCGAGATGCAGGCAAATTACACATGGATGTAAGCCTTGGAGTTGGTGTAACGCTATAATCTCATGCTAGAAAAGAGGGGCTATTATTCGTGTAAAAGCTTGCGGTCAGACTGGCCTACCACATTGGCCTGAAGGGAAAACAACACCCACGCCATTGATTGATTCGGATTGTGTTGCTCAGGTAGGTCGATACACAAAGTAATTTTCTCAGTGACCACACCATCGATTATCCTGGAAACAAGTATCTGGATTGGTGAAGCTACCCAAGCTATAGCCGAGTGCGTTATAAAGGGTCTTACCAGCTGGATAATGGTTCTATTGGGCGACTTGTCATGGACAAAGACTTTCAGAATATTCGGGATGATCTCTGGCAAGTACAGTTTAAACTCAGTGCCAATAGCAGCCACTGTGAGTCTCAGCACATTGATGATGATTTTCTGCAACAGCAATGATCTAGTGACTCTATTCATACACAGGCACGTAGTTCTATAATAACAGAGTTACACAGACATAGGAACGTATCGTATTACACAGAACACAGTTGTACGCTTCATGAGTATTGCAGTAAAAGCTATAGCTTGTTAGTATAATTATTGGGAGAAATGAGGCTAATGTCAGATTTACGTTGTAAGGGATTTGCAAAACTAGGTAGCACCGTGGTTACCTGTACGTTCTGTGACTGCTCAATGTTGGTGGTTGTGTTGAGACAGTTGGACCACATCTCATGAATCATAGCGAACATATCTGGTAAATATGGCTTTATGTGCAGCTTCACTATACTGATCACTGTACCAAGCTGTGTTAGCAGGAACTACAAACGGGAGAAACAATATCACTACATCACCAACAGAAATAGCATTACGTTTGTATGGACATTTGTATTTGGACATTTTCTCCTTGGGTCTATACTCCTTATTTTGTGTTCCCATGAGGATTCGTGGAGTCCGTAGCTCCCTTGGTAATAAGTAAATGTTTAAGGACCCCAGAAGCGAATTGAAACGAGGATGCCCTCCTGTCCACATTATTGATTTTTTTTCTGTTTTAAACCCGTTGTACATAACCATTAAATCCTACCCACTGTACCATGCCTACTGCATAGCATAAACATGTCACCATTAAGACAATCCCATGAATATTTGAGGCTGCCATGGCATTGTTCTTCTTATCCTTGTGAACTAAATTTCCTCTCTCCAATATTTGGCACAGTTGAGTGCTGTGTCGTTTGGTTGGAACAGTCCATCTGGTGTGCAATTTGGGGCCAGTTGGCACTCGAGCAGATGGGGCATTGTCTGGGTGTCGTAGCAGCTGCACCGGTCCATGTTGGCAAAGCCCCAGAGTTTCCTTGTGGCCATGCACCACCCTTCCCAACTCTTAGGTGAGTCAGGCTTCGCCAATGGGTTGGGAGTGATGGCACAGCTACTCAAAATAGGATCTCACATGTTTACAAGTAAATCCTTCTAGCGACATCTGCAGGGTAGCGAATTGGAAGTTCTGTCCTCAATAAATACATAGAAACCATGCACAGGACAGAGCGACTTCAAAACGAGCACGGTTATGGGTTTTGAGTTGCCGTAATGGTCTAGTAATGGGAGTCAGGAGTTGTTTTACACTATTTGAAATGGCAAAAGCCATCATAAGCCTTGTCCTAAACGCCACTCAACAAGTTTATTCAGAGGTATTTAAGCACAATAAACAAAGTTGTGTGATAGGTGATAAGATAAACATCAACTGTGAACGTATGCAACAGATAGGACTAATCGTTGTAACAGCTGACGAAAAATGAGCAAGATTTTGACAACTAACTAGAAAGCAGATGACTGATTGAGCCACGTGACACTAGAGCCCTCGTGATGATAGTTATTACAAAGTTGTTCTCTCATGCACAAGGTCTCCATCGTACATACGCTTCCTCTCTGTCTAAATAATGTGCTTCATTAGTGTTTGTAGTCGTGCAGTTGTGAGTAAAGTTCTACGAACATCTGACATCTGCACCAGCGAAGCCTAGAATTTCTTATTTCAATTGGATTCTAAATTCTGTCTGTGATTGATTTCATTGATGCTTCTTAATACAATTTTCGAGGCGAGATCACAGATCTACAATAAAACAGTTACACGTTATACGTGGAATATCATGCTTCATTTCAAGACATAAAAATTATGACCGCTTTTGGTGCATAAGACAAAGTTTGGCACAGAAATTACTGCTACGCATGTGAAAACTGGCTGGTCACAGCTGATATTCACAAATTAGTTACTCATGAGGCATGAATGGAAGTGTGACTGCCTGGTCGTCCATACGGTAAAGTTGGGCACTAGAATCATTATAATTATGGGTCAATGGATGGGCCATAGCAGGGAAACATTACTACCTGCATATTCCTGTCCAGCATATGGTGAGGATCCAATGTCATGGCCAATCTCATTCTCATTGCTGGAGAAGTTGTAAATCCATCTTATACAACACTCATAATAGAACAAACGCATGAAGCACCCTGACCATGAAGGTCTAGCCATTATATCGCTCAAACAGAGTGTTTCAAATAGTGAGTGTCATACACTGAGGGTTTTCCTACGCAAAGTCAATTGTAAACTGTCAGTGTTAAATGCTGAGCCAGTGATGAAATAAACTACAGTCCATACCATATGGGTACTGATTTCCTCACTCTTTCAAGGATTGAATTTGACACCCCCCCCCCCTTCGCATGAAGAATGCATATATCCATTTGACTCAGAGTCGCATCCAAACTAAATCGCCCACTGATCTAGTCACCAATATCAAGTGTAACTGCGACTCATTTGTTCATATTTATTACAACAGTTTTGAAAATTCCCAATTTTAATGTTCCAGAAAACCGGAAAGCAATGGGCTTCAGAGTCACCAGTAGACTCATGTCAATCACCCAGCCAAAGAGTCACCGGGATTGAGTGTCACTGAGATCCATTCGATCACAAGACAGAAGTTAATAGTATGTCCTGACTCAATCACCCAGTCAATGAACGACTGAGTCACTGAAATGAGTCATTGAGTGTTGCCGAGATCCATTCGATCTCAGGCCCGAACTTTCGAAGTCCGACAGCAAGCAGTGAAAGGGTGACACTCGTAGATACTACAATAACAAATTAACAATCCGTTGTGTCAGCAAAGCGTTACGAATGCTAGTCCCATTGAATCAGTCGCTGGGTCAGTGACTGAGTGAGTCACTTAGTGGGACTGAGCCTACCTGGTCATAGTTATATAGTAATCCAGTGCATTCTGTCCACTAGATGTGGCTGTGTATAAACAGACATCCTCCGATCCAGTTGACAATAGGATTAGCACTGTATTGGTTGAAATGCGCTCGCAATCCGTATTAGAGTGAATGATATCCATAGGACGTCAGGTCGTCAATACCAATGCCAATACATTGATACGAGCAAAAATGGCGACCAATTTGAACTCAGTTCACCAAAAATTTCTATATATGACGACCATTGGAAAATAACAATCACCATATAGATTGATGTCAATTCATTTATTGATGAAAAAAGTGTTTTATAAAAAGTATATAGCTCATTTTTCCGATCTAAACTAGGGATGCCCATGACGTCCTACGACGTCTTGGGGTTTTGGGACGACCCAAGTCCTATGACGTCTTTGGGCCTTTAATGGTTAATTACTGATCTTCACTGGATACTTACATCACGGACATATTCGTTGTCTCGCATCACTTTAAGGCAGACTGGTACTACTTGTGGTATGTAGTGAACGCTTCGTATACCTAGAAACGCAAGGACGGGCTGACATATTAATAACAAGGTAACCCAGCCAATGTGACATCTCAGCTATGCAAGGAGGTTGCCCAAACCCCTACTCAGCCCCTATAGTAGTATTCACTTGTCTTGGAAGACCATGGTGGAGCACCCGTGAAGCCACAAGGCCCGGGCTGTGTTGAAATTATGAAAGTTGGCAATGTGCAAAACCGACTCCACTCTAACATAGTGCTGGTAACATCAGTGGGAAATCCTGTGCTGCAAAATCGAGATAGCAGTGCGTGGTTGTTTGGGGGTCAGTCAACATCAATCACATTTTACACATACCCTATGGCACTTACAAAAAAGTAGCGGCAATCCATAAAATTTTTCGTAAGCATGTAACCAATCAATCCATACAGATTCGAGCAAAAAAATTCCAACAGCATCAATGGCATGTCGTGACTAACATTGTTCTCTGGATAGAGATGACAACTATAGACATCCTCTATGGGTTATATTGGAAAGAGGACGTACCGAGTGTTTGGAAGATGGTTTTGATGGTGAATACAGCCTCGAGGTGATACTGTGAGAGGTTCGGTTCATTAACAATTCTCATCATGCAGGCGATAGCCACAGCAGGATAAAACTCATCCAAAGTAGCTGATGACATGGTTACTAACATCTCATTGGTTGTGATATCTGCGAAACACATAGTAACTCTCTATGACATGAGAATGACTGAACACTTATATAAGCAGTAGCTAGAGCAAAAAACTATAACAAAACACGTCCTTGGCCTGTGAGAGTGAAGGCGAAAAGATTTTCAAAATGTACGTAGTTATCAGAAACAGGAAATATCAAAATGACCCTGTATATAAACTAATTGCGCAAACAAGCAAATATAACCCCAATCTTTAAGTGAGAACAAAGCATCAGATTTTCAAAAACTTTACAGAAAGACCTGAATTTCAAGTGGTGTGAAAATAAAATCTTTAAATAAATTTAACCAGTATTTAATAGCTGGTTTAATCATGTGAATTTGGCTCTTACAGGACATCCATATCTCACTGAGGCAGAGTAAAACCCGGCTGGCAGAGTGTACAGTAGATACGAACCGGCTCGGTCATATCTGTCTCCAGACGGCTCCCACATACTGAGCACTACCGCTCCCGCATCCTCCTTGCCACCGATAGTACCCAGGTTTAGTTTGTGTCTGTACGGGTCAAGAGCCCCTAACAGGCCCAGGAGGCGAATAATCTACAGAGAGGTGAAGGCTGTGGTTATTTGCCAGCCCCTGTATTAGACAGCAGAACAAGAGTGGCTTCATGTATAGCACTAGACTTAAGATCAGGGGACATTAGCTCAATTCCTGGTTTGAACTTTACCTTGTCTTTCACACTTGTCTGATTTAGGGTATTTCGGAAACAAAGCGTCCGAAATTAAGGTCTTGTTGGGCAGATGATAAAAATTTCACTTTGCTATAATAAATTATTTAGGAGACTGTTGCCGACAGTCAGCATCCTCACCTCTTTTCTGACAGTAAGTTCTGGCTCTGTAAAAAGTAGATCCAGCAGAGTGCTGAGCAGATTGGGGAATTTATGGTATGGCTCCACCACCATACCGGTACTAGCCACCACCTGGCCGAGCGTACGTAACGCCACCTCTCTCTTCTGAGTAGATGATCCATCCTCCAGCATGTGAATTATTACTGGAAGCAGTTGGTCAGCGTACTTGCACATACTCCTGCCAGCAACCTGAATAACAAATAATATCGAGTGCCCAACAACAATCCAAAACCAAGAGAGTAACAAAGCTAAACCCTGCTTATAGCACACCCATCAACACTTATAGAAGACAATTCCAATCGAAGTGGACTGTCCATATTTAAAGGTTGGATGACGTGGCAAATTTTTTTGGCTTATCAGAATCAGTGTGTCTCAAAACCCACCTGAGTCGAATAAAAGTTCATACTGAGCAGGCGATGTACTAAAAAATACGGTTAAATCTTGGAATTCTCAAATGAACTTTCATTCAGTTGAAATTTTCCCCGCGTGACGTAAATTGTCGCAAAAGACATCACAGCGGGCCCGCGCTATTATATATGAGCGCCTGGGCGATGGGTAGCCAAAGTCCGACTTCTACATTTTGTCACACTTCTGACTACTGGGATCAAAGTATCAGCACGAAATGGGCCCAAAAATGAAAACAAATACCTATGAATTCACTGAGTTTAGCTTAGTCCTAACTCTTAGTCTACCTCACAATCAAAGTGAGTGATACTAACTCGGTGACCGAGTGAATTAACTCACCTCTTTCGAAAACGGTCTTTCAGTCTTAGTTTATGTTCGTTACTAATAGCCAAACAACTGCTCTTATTGCGTAAACAGGCCAGCAATATGTTTGCAACCTAGTCCTATTCCAAGTGGCTGTCTGACGCTGTAATATGTATGGTTTTCTACCAGTTGCAGCCATGGCGTCAACTCTACCCTATAGCATGATTGTTGTAGCAAGTCACGTGCATTCCCTGGGATTCCCGGGCAATATCGGCCAAACGTGGCTCTCTTTACGCTTGTTTTGACAGACCTGGAGGTAGTGATGCCACTCTAGACCCATACTCAGCGCTTGTGTACAACCTTAGGAATGTGTCAGTGGTTATGAGGTGTCCCAACTATTGAGACACTCTCTGTAAAGTCAGATAGAAAATGATCAACTTTGAGTACCTGGCCATTGACTAGTCATCAAACTTGCGATATTATAGGTCATATGAATGGCTGATTAGGCTCCGCCTTTTTAAAAACATTTTTCAGATGGCCGTAATTTTGCCATCTTTAGCACGGATTTAAGGGCACTTTTGCTGTGCCTATTGCACTGTAATTTGACTCCGGTAGGTTTGGAGACATGCTGATTCTGATCAGCCAAAAAAAAGTTGCCTCGTCATCCAACCTTTAACAGTTCAGCACGCACTAGGACTAGGTGCTTTTGAACTTAGGGCAATGCCTTGTTCATATTCTTAATGTGCGTACATGATTTTCATCATCGAATCTCCCACTCTTATGTAGACTAGTTACTAATACGGGTTAGCTCACCTCAGAAACATCACCGAGGGCCTCAAGTACATGTTTCAGTATTCCAGTGTTTTGTTCCGGCTCCATTAGTTTGGCCATTAGCACTCCGACTATAGCATCCAGGTAAGGGGTGATGATACGCGGGGCGTGATATACGAGCAATCCCAGCATGACGGCTGCATTCTCTTTATCCCGACTTATACCACTGTGTTCCAACATGGCCATCAACTACAAAAGGCAACATACCCACCCATCGACTAAAAGAAGCAGCATTCCCATCCATCATCAGATGATGATTCATCTCTTGCCCTATTTCCTATTCGTGGTGCCAGGGGAGGGGTGAGCAGAGAGATCTGGCAAAGCATGGTTTTGTAATTCAGGAGGGGATGTGGTATACATGGCCAGGAGCAGGCAGCCAGGGGCTGGTTCGTCATTAGTCGAAATAGTGTGACAGGGAGACACTGATACTGAAGTCACAATGCACCATGGGAAGTACTATCACTGCAGCAAGCAGGACAGATACCTGGCAGCTGTACTCTATCCCACACCAGCTTATCTGGGAGTTAACTACATCAATTCTCCAGACTTTTAGGTAAACTGATTGACTAGAAGTCTTTGATAACTTACATACATTTACGTAAGTGCTCAATTAAAAGTACACATTTTTTCATATAGGTCTATCTTCAGCAGGTTTTCCGTCCTTCGCACTAGTCAAACCTATGTCAAATGCTATCCAGGGGCCACCAGAATCCATACACACCAGCCGGTACCATGTAGAGTGGAAGTTATGGGGTTTAAACTTTGCTCTGACAGTCAGTACTGGTTGCTTGCCTTCCACCCATGTTATAATACCCACCTGTATAAGCACTTTACGTAATGACGGCATGACATACGCCGGGTTCCTAACACTGAGACGACCAATCATCACCATGGCACGAGCTCGTATCTCAAACCGTTCATCATTCAGGCCCATGAAGAGAGATGCAAGGCTCTCCGCCTGCGCCAGATGCTGATCGAATCGAGAGTCCAGTGACTCCAGAACACACTGGCGGATATCCGCATCTAGGATAACAATCAAGAAAATGATCAGAGAGGTGGAGCCGAGGCTGAATGGTTACAATGCGCGAGTTAGAAAGTCGTTCAAGTATTCGAATTCAAGAAGAACTAATGGCGATATGAAGAAGGGCATCCAATGTAGTTTAATCCAACAAAGTCTCCTTAACTATGATCCCACACCAAAAAAAATTTGGAGAATACACCGGCCACTGTGCATTAAAAGGTCATCAATTAAGAAAAAAATGGTTCAAAAGTCGTACCAGCTGATCCATTCGGTAATTATCAGCCAAATATTCAATTTACCGCAATTCTTTTAACTTTATACTCGACGTGTGTGAAACTGGGTCTGCTATTATTATATCCATTCACTCACCTGAATCAGTGATGCCGACGGCCAGTAACTTATTGAGCACCTGAGCTATGGTCTGTGTGTGACTGGTGTTGTGTTTGTTAAGCTGTGTAAAAAAAGAGAGAATTGGACCAAAGGTACCTAGGATTCAGCGATCATATGGGTCACTGAAATGTTTGTTATTACGTAACATGTATAATAGGTATTTTCAGGCAACCGCACATGTCTTCGCCATCTCCCGTCACAACACCAATTCACAAGTACAGCTTTGCTAGGAGAAAACAACCTTATAGCTAGAACTTTAACCCTACTCGAATGCACTGGCAACTAAAACCAATTGTGAGAGAATAATTATATTGACCCAATATGGGGTTAGTTCAGAGGAACATTTTGAGGATCGGGCATATGGCTATTGTTTCACAGACAAAGTCAATTAGAAACCATCCATTGCATTTAGGTAATTCAATGCACAGGTTAAAGACTGTGCGAAAACTTTGATGGCACTTCACCCTCACAAATCCTAGCACGTGACGCGTCGCTTACCAGTTTTGTGTGACCCAGTAAAGAAGAGCACGTTTTGACAGCCTCCAGTCTGACCTCCTTGTTATCGGAAGCGAGAAAATTATCCGCGCAGTGTCGTAATAGTTTAGTGAGGGAATGACCGTCAAAATCAAAGTTACCTAAAGTCCTGAGAGCCAGTGTGATATTGGTGACATCGTGGCCTGTGGTTGTGCTATCATACACACCTACCAAAGAGAGACTTGAGGAGTGAGGTGAATATAAACAAAAAACAGTCTAGATTTGGAAGGAGTTCCACCATAGAGGATAAACTGCCGTTGTGATTGTGTCACAGATATGTGAGAACTGAATGTCATCTGAAAATAAAAACATTATAGTCTTGTTATGTATCTGAACCAGTCCTTGAACAGAGACTTCCTACCTGACTTTATGAGCCTTTTTATAAAAATAACTCCTCTCCTGCCGGGTACGGTTTCATATATGGTACCTACTATCTTACGGATTTCAAATCAAATCTTACTGAATTCCATAGCATTGGTTAACTCACCGGCTGACTGTATGGCCAACTTGGCTGTGCCAGGCTGATTCAGAGACTTCCCAGTCAGTATAAGACTGAGCATCTGCAATAAGCCATCTTGGATATCCCGTCGCAGAGACGGTATCTGCTTAGCAATCGTCTTCAAAGCCTCCGTGAGAGCTGGGCTGTAAAGCAAAGCACTGATTAACGAGCGGATTAAAAACGAAGTGCCGGGGTAACTAGCTTGGCAAGTGTTTCCAAAAATATGACATTTCCATTGACTTAAAACTGAAGGCAACATGGAATTCGCATCACGGCAATGCCAACCCACCCCCCCAAGA
>Ga0224501_10001484_pt1 | contig 18191 bp, 14 predicted proteins | sample SF_Oct11_sed_USG_4_FD_169105 | JGI IMG/M metagenome (GOLD analysis project Ga0224501, IMG submission 169105) | Sediment microbial communities from San Francisco Bay, California, United States - SF_Oct11_sed_USGS_8_1 | ecosystem: Environmental > Aquatic > Marine > Sediment | place: USA... | reverse complement strand
CCGTAGACCGTAAAATACCTTAACGATACTACGGGAATGCCAAAATTCTTCCAGTAGGAATAACACAGACTTTCACAGGCCAGCTTGGAGACACCGTAAGGGGAGACTGGCGAAAGTAGTCTATCTTCTCTCATCGGTAACTTGCAATCTCCGTAAACAGAGGAAGACGAGGCGAAAATAAGCGATTTAAGAGAGACTTTCTTTACTGTCTCCAGTAATCTTTGCGTAGCCAAAATGTTGTTATTTATGTACGCCTCAAAGCGGGCTCCCCAGCTGGCGATAACTCCTGGCTGGGCAGCATGATGGAAAATATGATCGACCCCTTCCAACAACTTATCCAATTCTACACCCAAAAGGTCTTCTTTTACAAGGGTGAAATTGGGCGATTTCAACAGGCCTTCGACATTAGCTTCCTTAATTCTCCGGTCATAGTAATCTGTAAACGAGTCTATTCCTATAACCTTAAAGCCGGATTCGACTAATTTTTCCGACAGATGCGATCCAATAAATCCAGCGCAACCGGTAACCAGACAACGCATTTTTCCTCCTGAAAAGCCGACCGACCAGAACCGGTACGGCACACATATAGCATCGTGTAGCGGTCCCGATTCATCGGGACAGCTACAATTGTGAAGCTAACTTCTCGGCAACTTCCTTTCCCTCTAAAATTGCCTCTTCCATTGTAGAATACTTCCAGTCACCATATCGTCCCACTGAGTAGATACCCTTTCTCTCCAGGTACTCCTTGATCATCTCAAAGTTTCTATCTCGTTCTTTATCGTAAATAACATAAGCGTATGGTATTTGTTCCCGATGCTCCACAAGGATTTCCCTCTCCGTTCTTAGAATCCCGGCCTTGATCAGGTCCTTTTTTGCTCTGGCGATAAGTTCTCTTTCCCTTTTCGGGGTCATCTGGCCTGGCTTACAGGCAATCTCCACGTAGAGAGAGCTTGTGCCAGCGGGACACATATTGTGGGAAAACTTTTTGGGAAATCCGACCCGATAGAAGATATATCTCCTCTCGGGAAAATAGACCCAGTGTCCATGATCTACGTTCTCGCGTTTAATTCCCAGATTTAAGTTCAAAACTGAAGTATGTTTCAATCTAAGAGCAGCCTTGCTAATCTTTTCTGGCACGTTGTCTATTATGTTCAAAATCAATTCCGGCAAAGGAACTGTGGAAACGAGAAATCGAAAATCCCTTTTTAATTTTTCCCCTTTGAAGCAGGCCACTTTTTTTCTTATGTCTAACCCGGAAAGGCTTGTGTTCAACTTCAAATTCTTAATTTTCTTTTCAAATGCATCGGGCAGTTTCTGAATCCCTCCTCTGCGGGGATAGTCGAAACGGACATTATATCCAAAACGCTTCCTGTGGTCAATCAAGGCACCTCTCACCACTTCGTGAATTGTGGGCGAAGGCACGTACTTGGGGTTCACTTTTATCCATTCGCAGGTCAGCTCTCGGGGATGGACTGTCCATATTTTTTGATTATAGGGAAACATGAAATGCCTGGCGATTCCCTCCCCGAAATTCCGTAAAATCCAATGGTAGAACGACTCTTTATGCGGAACTTTTGCGGAATGGCGGGAACGGTACTTTGCGTCAATAAGTCCGAACACACATTCTTTCACTACTTCTTTTGGCAAGCCGTATGTATTTGCCTGGAACGGATATCTTGTGTAGATACCTTTGGAATAGATGCGGGCATCTCTGGGGATATCGGCCTTGATATTTCCCTGCAAAAGTTCTCTTACCAAATGCTTTGCATATTGCTGTTTCAAGTGCAGAAGGTGTCCTAAGATGTCAAAAGTGAATTTACTTCCTAATCCGGGGCATTCTATGTACTCTGAGCGGCATAAGCCACCGACCTTATCTCTTTTCTCATAAATAGAGTAGTCTATTCCTCCCATCTTCTCCAGATGGAAAGCAGTGGATAAACCGGTCAACCCCGCTCCTATTATCAACACTTTTCCAGTCATCATTCCACCCTGACATAAATTAAACGAGTAGCATAAATGATAGCAAAAGCGATAATCACCGCATATATAATCACCGCAAGTTCAAATTTAATTATGGTTATGAGAAACGCCGCAAGTCCCAGAATGGCTGTGAGAAAGTAATTAATCAGAACGACTTTCTTCCTGTTGTGTCCCATTGCCTCCAGCCGGAAAGCAAAATGGTCGCGGCTTCCAGCAAATATCGATTTTCCGTTGAGTATCCGGAAAAATATGACCAATAAGGTGTCATAGATGGGGATGCCCAAGACTAAAAAGGGAGCAAAAAGCCCGATATTATTTATTGTCGTATAACTTTCTCCTAACGAGATAGCAGCCAGAATGAACCCGATAAACAAGCTCCCGGAATCTCCCATAAATATCTTTGCTGGTTGCCAGTTGTATTTCAAGAAACCGAGACAACTTCCCGCAAGAGCCAAGGCAGCAAAGTTGACATAAATCTTTTCCGTGGGTAAAGCAATGAAGGAAAAAGCCAGACCGGCAATAACCACCACTCCCGCAGCCAATCCATCCATTATATCAATAATGTTAATTGCATTAGTTATGCCCACTACCCAGAAAATAGTCAGAATAATGGATAAGGGCAGACTGGAAATGAATTCTATTCTGATATTATACAGAATAAGGATGAGGCTGGCAATTAACTGTCCAAAAAGCTTTACTCTGTAGTCGAGCTTCCAGATGTCGTCGATAACTCCCAGAACCATTATTAAAGTCCCTCCGTAGAATATTCCGCGGAGGTTGCGTAGAGTTCCCGTGGGGAAATGAGTGAGAAACCTAACTCCCAAGAGAGTAAAAATAAAAGCCAGCCAGATGGCCAATCCCCCTAAATAGGGAATTGGCCGGGAATGAATTTTTAAATTGGGGACAGGATGGTCGAGAATTTCAAACTTAATGGCTATTTTTCTTAGAAGTGGAGTCAATACATACGCTAAAGCCAGAGCAAAGAAGAATGCCACTACATAGGAAATCATGGTTAACCTCCCAGGTATTTTTGTAAATATCTAATTCTGTTACGGGCGACATCAGTCCATATGCTTTCGGGATAATTGGTAGAAATTAAACTGTACTCATCCTTGGCCTTTCTCCAATCTTCCAATTTCTCATAGCATTGCCCTATGTAGAATTGGGCGTAATCGGAATAGCCATATTGACTGTAATCTTTTATGAATTTCCTGTAGGCTCCAATTGCCTCTTGCCACTCTTCCAGCTTACGGCAACATTCGGCAATCTTAAACTGGGCATTGGCCACAAATCTATTCTGAGGGAAATCCCGGATGAGATTCTTATATTCATCCATTGCCTTACTGTAATCTTTAAGTTTAAATTGATATATGTCGCCCAGAAAATACAAGGCCTCGCTGACCAGTCCTGATTGGGGATACTTTTCAATAATATTGAGGAGACTCTGGATGGACTTTTCATATCTGCCTCGTTCAAAATGCTTCTCTGCAAGAATGTAATTATTTAACGCATGAGGGTAGGTGAGATTATTCTTAATAAGCTCCACCCTCTCCCTGGCAATGGTGACCCATTTAGACCGGGGATATTTCTCCAGCAATTCCTGGTATACATCGCAGACTCTATTACGGTCCAACTTCTCAAAAAAGAGAAGATTCCCCAGGCGGAATAGACTCTCTTCGTGAAATGGATAATCAAAGAATTCTTTCATTATATGTGTATAGCACTCAATTGCATTGTCCAGGTAATCTTTGTGGCGGTGGGGATTACTGTGGTAAAATTGAGCCAGAAGCCATCGCCCCCAGGCTTTCACATTCTTATCCTTGGTTGTGCCGATACATTCCTCATATTCAGAAATCGTGTACTTCTTATCGCCTTTTTTCTGCTTATAGAGAGGCTTTATTTTTTTCTTTATTTTATCTGCTACTCTCTTATATTTCCTTTTTCGGGAAAGTGACAGCAAGAGCCACCTTATCAAAAAGTATAATATAACAAAGATGACAACTGTTGCAACACTAATTATTAATCTTATACTCATTTTCCCCTTTTAATTACGACAAAGCTTCTTTTGGAACCACTGCACAGTCTTTTCCAAACCCTCTGCAAACTCAATCTCAGGCGAATAATGGAGAATCTTGCGAGCCTTGGAAATATCTGCCAAAGAATGTCTCACGTCACCCTTTCTTGGATTCTCGTAAGCAGGCTCTATTCCCGTGTGGAGAATCCTATTTAGCCTCTTTACCAATTCATTTATAGTCACTCTCTTACCACAAGCAATATTGAGCACTTTCCCTGGCCCTTCTTTTGCTTTGCATGCTTGTAAATTAGCTTCTATTACGTTATCTATGAAAGAGAAGTCCCTTGACTGCTCACCATCACCATAGATGGGGGGCGATTTGCCTTTCAACATAAGAGTGATGAATTTGGGAATGACTGCTGCATATTGCGAACCGGGGTCCTGCCTGGGACCAAAAACATTAAAGTAACGCAGACAGACTGTCTCCAGTCCGTAAATAGAATAGTATATTCGACAGTACTCTTCTCCAATCAACTTAGTGACCGCATAGGGAGACTGAGGATTAGCTTTCATTTCTTCTTTTTTGGGTAGAGTGGGAGTATCTCCGTAAACTGAAGAAGAAGAAGCATAAATTACTCTTTTGACTTTTGCCTCGCGCGCCGCTAACAAGACATTCAATGTGCCCAGAACGTTTACCCTGGTAGTGGTAAGAGGATCTTTTACTGACCTTTCTACAGAGGGCAAAGCTCCCTGGTGGAGGACAAAATCGACTCCCTTCATTGCTCTCTTGACTATTTCCAAATTCCTGATATCTCCCTCAATGAGCTGGACATTATCTTTAAATCCGACAATATTTTCTCTCTTACCGGTAGAGAAGTCATCCAGTATTCTGACACTCTCTCCCCTTTTAACCAGTTCCTGGCAAATATTTGAGCCAATAAAACCGGCCCCTCCCGTCACTAAATATAACGCCAACGCTCTCTCCTTCTCCTTTATTGCTTTTCAAAGTTTTACTATCTTCTTATCTCTTATCCCTTTGGTTGCATTTCTGGAATCTATGACCAGCTTTGCGTTCTTTACAATCTGTTTATAGTCGTAGACACTATGGTCAGTAGTAATTACCACGCAATCAGCATTTCTTAAAGAACTTTCCGTCAGGGGAATCGATTTCAGTCCTTCCACTTGAGGCACATAAGGGTCATTGTATACGACCCTTCCTCCTCTTTCCTTGAGAAGCCTTATAACATCCAATGCTGGAGATTCCCGGGCGTCCGCAACATTACTCTTGTAGGCTATCCCCAAAATTAAGATTCTGGACCCCTTTATACTTTTTTCTCTTTCATTTAGTGCAGCGTCAATTTTGCTCACCAGAAATTCGGGCATTTTAATATTTATCTCACCAGCAAGTTCAATAAAACGGGCATAAAAGTTTAAAGCTTTCAGTTTCCAGGAAAGATAGTGAGGATCTATAGGCACGCAGTGGCCTCCCAAACCGGGGCCCGGGTAGAACGGCATAAAACCGAATGGCTTTGTGGCTGCTGCGTCTATCACCTCCCAGGTATCCAATTTCAGCTTATCGCAGATGAGGGCAATCTCATTAATCAGTCCCACGTTTACGATGCGAAAAGTATTCTCCAGAAGTTTTACCATCTCTGCCGATTCCGTCGAGGAGACAGGAACCACCTCATCGATTATCTGTTCGTAAAGAGTGACGGCAATACTGGTACATTTCTTTGTGATTCCACCTACAATTTTTGGTGTATTTCTTATGGTGTAAATCTTATTGCCCGGATCGGTCCGCTCTGGCGAAAAAGCCAGATAGAAGTCCTTTCCCTCGCGAAATTTTCTCCTTGCTAATTTTGGGAGGATAATTTCTCTTGTTGTCCCGGGATAAGTGGTGCTTTCTAACACAATCAATTGTCCTTTGTGCAAGTTCTTTGCTATCTCCTCTCCTGCAGCCATAATATAGGAAATATCAGGATCCTTAGTCTTGCGTAAAGGCGTAGGCACGCATATGATTATGGCATCCATATCTTTCAAAACTGAGAAGTCTTGAGTTGCCTCCAATCTATTATTTTTTACCAACTCCTCTAACTCACTCTGCTTGACATCTCGAATATAGCATTCTCCCCGATTAATCATTCTTACTTTATCCTTGTCGATTTCAATTCCCGTAACAGCAAATCCCGCTTTGCTAAATTCTACTGCCAGAGGCAATCCTACATAGCCTAAGCCAATAATCCCGATCTTTGCCTTGTGCTGGACAATTTTCTTTTCTAAAAACTTTTGATTATCTTCTTTTTTGCCCATTTTAAACTCCTTATATTATAATCTCATAGGCACCAGATTCAATCTGTGCAAAACTTTAAATCGCCGTCAATAAACATCTGATGCCATAGCTCAAGGTTCAGAAGTATCCATAGCCTGTATCCATGGTCAACCTTCCCGGAAATATGTTCCTCCAGTAACTGCTGAACAGTCTCCTTCTCAAAGTATCCTCTATCTATACATCTTTTGTGTAAAAGAATTTCCCGAACATAACCTTTCAATTCCTGGCGGAACCATTCACCAATCGGTAGACCAAAGCCCATCTTGCCTCTATGGAGTATCTCTCTGGGGAGTAGGTCCCTTAGCGCTTTCTTCAAAATATATTTACTGGTAAACCCTTTTAATTTTAAGCGGGCCGGTATTTGAGCAGTAAATTCAATAAGTTTATGGTCCAGAAATGGCGAGCGCGTTTCAAGTGAATTTGCCATTGTAGCTATGTCCATCTTTACCAGTAAGTTATCGGGCAAATAGGTCATCATATCGGTATATAAAATCTTATCCAGAAAATCTTCGCCATTACTCTGGCTAGTAATATCGGCCATATAACCAAAAGTGTCGAAATTCCTGAACCTGTCTCGCATTTCTTCCCTGTAAAGGCTCTGTTTCATATCGTCATCAAAAAAAGAATGCCACTTAGCATTTCGTCTCTCAGGAGAAAAGGACGAGGCCTGTATGAATTGTTTTAATCTTCTTATCAAATCTTTTCTTTTCGTGGATTCAGGTAGATTTCTCACCAGTCTTCTAATTATTACTTCCCTTATGAATTCAGGCAATTTCCCATAATAGCTTGATAATTTATTTGCTTTGTATCTATCATAGCCAGCAAAATTTTCATCTCCTCCATCTCCATTCAAGGCAACTTTTACGTATCTCGCGGTTTCCCGGGCAATATAATACGTGGGAATAGCCGACGGGTCAGCAAATGGCTCATTATAATGCCATATTAACCGGGGAAGAATTTCGATAACATTGGGCTTAACCATAAATTCAAAATGCTCAGTATGGAAATAATCAGCAACAAGGCGAGCGTATTTCAATTCAGTGAATGATTTCTCTTCAAAGCCAACGGAAAAAGTCTTAACTGGTTTGTCTACTAATCGACTCATCATTCCCACGACCGTTGAAGAATCTAGCCCTCCGGAAAGGAACGCTCCTAAGGGAACATCGCTAATCAATCTCATTTTTGTGGATTCTTCAAGTAAATCCAGAATCCTGCGGGAATATTCTTTTTCATCAAGTTTTAATTTATTATTATAATTCAGTTGCCAGTAACGCTGGAGTTTAATATTTCCCTTTCGGTCACAGAGTAGCGTACTCGCTGGAGGGAGTTTATTAATTCCTTCAAACATTGTAAGCGGGCTGGGAACAAACTGGTACGTTAGATAATAATGTAATGCATCCATGTCTACCTGGCATTTTAAGCCTGGATACTGCAGAATAGATTTTATCTCGGAAGCAAAAATCAAATTACCCTGGTGAACTGTGTATACCAGGGGTTTCTGCCCTAGCCTATCGCGAGCTAACAAGAGCTGCTCTTTATGACCATCCCATAAGCCAAAAGCGAACATTCCTCTAAGGTACTTAACGCAGTTCGCACCGTAATCTTCGTAGAGATGGATGATTGTTTCCGTATCGCTTTTGGTATAGTATTTATGTCCTTTTCTCTCCGTTTCTGCCCTTAACTCGGGGAAGTTATAAATCTCTCCATTGTAAACAATCCAGATTTTCCCATCTTCATTACGTATCGGCTGATGTCCGGTCTCAAGATCGATAATCGCCAGTCTCTTTATTCCCAAACCTATCCCTGCCGGTTGTCCGTTATCTGCTGTCCCTATAAAATATCCTTCATCATCAGGCCCGCGATGCTCCAAGACATCACACATTTTCTTGAGTATTTCGCCATCAATATGTCCTTCTTTATCAAAATTGACAATTCCGCAGATACCACACATAATATTTAACCCTGGGGAACTACTTTTACTAATGCTTTACCTGGAATTAGATTATAGTATTTTCTTAGCTCTGCTGTAAAATAATATGGCTCATAAATATCAGCCAGATATACTGGTCGCTCATTTATATAAGTGTCAATCATTCGTCTCAAAGCCATAATTGGTTTTTCTTTACCGTAAATTATCTGATCGACAATTTCCTCCTTAATCAAAAGATCCCGTCTTTTATCCAAAACTTCCTGAGCATAAAGAAGTGCCATGCCCGGATTAAAATCGGCAATTATGACTGAATTCGGTTCTGCCTCCTCAAAGGCAGCTTCCACATAATTTCTTGCTCCATACTCTTTATTCTTCGGGGGCCATAAATAATAGACAAATTTATCCCTGTAAGGTAAATCGCGCACAAAACTCAAGTGTATCCCTGCAGATTTACATACATTAGGCATAATTCTATACACACCCACCGTAGGTAAGATAAGAACCAAAAGAAGGAAAATATTTTTAAATTTAGAAATAGGTAACCGTTTCAAAAATCTATCTATCCCTGTACCTAAGTAAAGTGAAAATACCAAATAAGTGGGAAGAAGTAAAGCAAACTGCCTTGCTTTCATGAAATAACCAGAAGCAGGAATAAGGGTGGAAAGAAAAAGAAGTAAAAGTCCATAAAATACGCGGGATTTCTCCTTCTTAAGCAAATAGGCACCCCACAAACCAATGAAAAAACATAAAAAAGGAAACTGATAACCAAGATAAAAAGGATAGCGTAAAATTTCCCGGGGAAGCCTTCTAATTGCAAAATAACTATGGGTTAATTCACAATAATAACTTGCAAAAAAATTTCTAAGAGTCTCCTGCCATGCAAAATTACTAAGAAGTTTTACTCCTATGATTAAAGGGAGAAAACCAAGAATAAAAGAAGTTAAACATAAAAATATTTTATCTAAAGTAAATTTCTTTAAAATGGATTTATCCGCTATCAATAATAGGTAACCTGCTAACCAGAGAAAGTGGGAATTGTGATTTCCCAAGGACAGAGAGAAGAAGAAGAAAAATAGATAAAGGAAGAAAAATTTATTTTTTTCGGTGAATCTAAAAACCAGCCACAAGCACAATGCTCTAAAAAAGATATCTAGAGCATAACTTTCGTTAATCACTGCATAGTGCCAGTAAGTCTGGGAAATTCCCAAAGCAACAGCCGAAATGAAAGAGGCAAGATGGTTAGAGGTTAGACTTAGAATTATCCAGTAAACAAAAAATAGACCTAAAGTGGCAAAAAAAGCAGACATAATATTCTGGGTATAGGCTAAATTAAAAGGAAGTTTAGAAAAAATAATACCTGAAAGTGTATGTAGACCATGTGAACCCCAACCAAAACTAACAAATTTCTTATAAACAAAGATTGCAAGTTTTGCAGAATCGCTCCATAGGTAAGTAGGTGCAAGCGTTAAAAGATAAATAGTTCCTACTAACAATACCAACAAATAACTAAAAGTCGTTTTCTTATCCATTCCGTTTCTCTTTAGTCCTCATCATAATCATTCCAATATAGCCCTTCATCATTCCTGCCCCTTTTAAGAGATTCCCCGCCAAAAACTGACGTAATACCCAGCCTGTACTGGACCAGCAAAATTTCAAATAATTAAGCATATTTTTCTCAACATTATCGCTAAAAATGACGCACTGATTATACCCTTCTTTCTCTCCTCTTGCAAAGTCATTCTCCCTGGCTGCAGGAGTTTGTTTATGAAAAAGCCTCGCTCGAGGGTCAAGAATAAAATAGTAACCCTGCTTTTTTGTCTTTAAAAAAAATTCAACATCATCGGCAGGAGTTCTGCCTGGGCTTAACTGCCTGAATGGTATTTTCGCTATTAAATCTTTCTTAAAAGATGTAACCCCTCCCGGAAGATAAAATACCTTTTCTTCCTTTTTTACTTCAGTTGTCCACACTTGAAATCCAACATCCGTAACATCCCATTTTGCTGGAGAAGAAAGTAGAAAAATTCCATGGAATAACTTTTCCATAAATGTGATCTTGCGTATGTTCTTTATTACTCCACCAATACCTCCTAAACTCCCTTCCTGCTTATGCTTTTCCCAGTCCTCTTTTAGAACTTCTACGTACTCCCTGTCCAAAACTACATCATCATCAAGAAATAGGACAACAGAGCTTTTTGCTCTTGATGCTCCAATATTTCGAGACATAGAAAGCCCTGGAATATCTTTTTTAATATATTGAAATTGAATACCAGTTGCCTCTGTTTTCTTCGCTATATCTGATACAAACTTTCCCGGAAGATTTCCATCATCAACGATAAGCACCTCATTTGGCAATACTTTCTGATTTAAAATAGAGGAAATACACTTAAAAAGAGCATCGGGTCTATCTTTTGTGGGAATAACAACGCTTATATCCATCTTAATTGTAATTTCTATGCCTCCATCGCCTGACCTTTTCCCTGAAAGATACAGGGATCCCTAACGCAATCAAATTTTTCAGCAGAAATACGACATAATGCAAGGGATAACTGCCTTTTTTAAGCATTCTAATTTGAATTCTCAAGGAATCGATTGTTTGGCGTCGCATTTTCCCTCCCGACATTTTCTTCGGGAAACGTCTTATCAAAAGTACCTCATCGTGATTTCTCAATTCACTAAATTGTGCTATCCTGGAAAAAAGTTCATAATCCTGGGAAGTAGGAAAAGTTTCATCATAAGTTCCCGTTTTTTCTAAGATTTCCTTTCGAATCATCGTCGTGGGATGAGAAATTGGATTATAAAAAAAAAGTGCTTTCTTTATATCTTTCCACGATTGAGGATTTTGCTTACGAGGGAGAATATTACCTGATTCATCAACCTCCTGGTAACAGGAACCAATAGCCCCGGTCTCTGGATTTCTCTCCATAAATTCAACCTGTCTCTGAAGCCTTTCCGGGAGAGATATATCATCAGCATCCATTCGGGCAATATATTTCCCTTTAGCGATCTTAATACCATCATTTAAAGATTTCGCTAACCCCTCTCTTTTTTCATGACTCATAATCTTAATTCTCTTATCTATTTCCGCATGTCTTTTAATGATTTCATACGTCTTATCAACTGAACCATCATTAACTATGATAAATTCAAAATCGTTAAATGTTTGGTCCAATATACTTTCCGTAGCCTCAGAAACATGTTCCTCTTCATTGCAAACACTCATTATTACAGAAATCATGACCATAAGATTCTCTTTCACACTCATAACCAATTAATTTTATTTACTGATATCTTTTCAAAATTTCCGCATTACCAATTGGCACATGTGACCACATAAAGGAGCTAATGTTTTATTAATAATCAGTCTAATCGCCCGAATTATATAATTTTCCCCTCGATAATCATAAAGTCTCTGTAAAATAGGTTTAAAAACAGGAAATGTCTGTTTGAATCCTCTTAAGCCATCCTCCCCTTTTCTTGAAATCAGTTTAAACCCCTGTCTTTCTAAATTTCTTACCACTAATAAAGGATTAAATGCAAATTGATAGAATTCAAGCCCATCGCTGGCTCTCGCGTTCCTGTTACTATAAGCGCCAAGTAATATTTTAATTCTTCTCAACGCAGATATCTGGGGAAAAGTAATTATGAAATAACCATTTGGTTTTAATACTCTATACGCCTCTCTTACGATTTCGTGATAACCATCAATGAAATGTTCGATAACCCCAAATGAATAGTATATGTTAAAATAATAATCCGGAAATGATAAATTCCTTACATCATCTATCGATACATTCAAGTTGGGAAATGTCTCCTTGATTCTTTCTATGGTTTTTTCAGCAGAATCAACCCCGTAGACATTGTATCCCTTCCTCTGGAGACAATATACATATCCTCCAATCCCACATCCACCCTCCAGGACCCGGCCCTCTTTTCTATCCAGGTATCTTTTTGTAAGCCCAATTATATATCTGTTGGTTTTATAATTTTCTATTGTTTTTTTTAAATTTCCTGAATAATATTTATCCCAATGTTCATCCCAGAAGTTACCTGTTACTTTCTTTTCATAGAAAACGAGACAATCTCGCTGTTCATCATAAATTTTCATAACTTTTTCTTTAGCGTACCGCGCATTTATGACGTTTCGAGCAAAGACAGCAGTGCAGCTTTAGCCCTTGTGTAAACACACTATTAGCCAATGTCCCAGCCAATTTTAAAAATTCCATTATCATCTTTTCCTCCCGGCATTCACCCTATTTATCTCATACAGACTCGCATATTTGTATTGTCGAATCAGTTCCGGAACACTATAGTTAGTCACCGCTAAGCCTTCTTCACGCAATAATCCTTCCAGTGTTTGTCTTAGCTCATGGACTATTGCCAAAATACGATAACTGGAATCTAAATCGTAAAAGAAATGCTCAACAGGAACGTCGTAAAGATTAAAATAGTACATCAAGGGAGCATCCGAAGGACAATCAGCCAAAACTCTATCTCCAGGTTTAAGATAATCCTTCAGGAAAATAGTGATTGTTTCAGCGTCTCTTAACGTCCTGTTATCCTGATAATAATAGACAGATTTTGTATGAATAACATTTAAACTTAACCAAAATGATACGGTAATAGTTAATATTCCAAATATAACATAGTTGTAACGGTTAATTTTCGATCCAATTGTTCTCAAAAGATAGCTCACTCCCGAAGAAGCAAATCCTATATATAGAGGTAATAAAAACAACCACACTCGAACGGGAGGGACCACTCGGTGGACCACCAAAGCAGGGATACACCACATAGCTACTGCTAGAATTATTGGAACGCGATGAATAGTCAATCGTCTGTGAAAAACCAATGAAGTAAAGAATCCGATTACAAAAAGGAAGCTTATTCCAAAAGGAATGCCCCTATTCCAGTGGTTCCATACTGATCTAAGGGAAGGTGGAAATTCCGCTACAAGATATGACCAGGACCGCGCGGCGACCACAACTATTTTTAAGCCATACGCTGCAAAAACCGGAAAATATAACATAAATGTCAAAAATGCAATGACGAGTAAAGAGAGAAACATGTTCTTTAGTAAATGGCTGGCGCTGAGATTTGTATCTTTAAATATGGCTGAAAGGAAAAGCCATACTATGACGATTCCCAAGGGGTAGAGCATAATTGGAATTGTGTAGAAACCGAGAGCAGATAATAGGGCAAACAGTAGCCATGCGACCGAGTTTTCACTCTCCTTGAGATATGTTCCAAGAGCAAGGATAAGCAAGAAAATTAAGCATAACATAGTATATCCTCGAGCGTTTACTGAATATTCAATAAGCGCTGATGAAGATGCAACGATACCCGCAGTCAAAAGTGCTGCGTATTTATCGTAAAAAATGCGGATTACCATATATGATGCTGGGACCAGGAGTATTCCGGCAAACAAAGCAGGCAGACGGATTATCCAGGGTTGATTGCCAAAGACCAAATATGCCAGGCGGACCAAAAGTGTATGGAAGATGTGATTATTTGGCATATAAGATGTAAGCCCAATATATAAAGGCCTTGATACGTAGTTCGTAAAAGTAAAAGCCTCATCGTAACGCATTGGCTGAAATAAAAAGAACACTCTGACCACAATCGCTAACAGCAATACTATGAAAAAAGTGTAGAGATGTATTTTATCTTCTTTTCTTACTGTCTGACTAAAATGCTGCGTAAGTTCTCTTAAGAAAGAAAAGAATGAAGTTAACATATTGGAAATGCGTTGCTGAGCTCGTCGTTTACCCATATAAAGCACTGCGCCCATAAGAAGCAGCAGAATTCCCAAGAATCTTAACCTGACGACCATCTGTTCAAAAAATGCAATAGATAAAAAGTCAGCTCTTCCATCCACAGTAAGAGCATCGATTTTGACTTTTACTAATTCGAAAGGTAAGTACGAACTCCCCAATAGTGAAAAACCAGATATAACGAGAAAAACGATAATCAATAATAGAGATAATTTGATAAGTTTATCCTTCAATGTCATCAAATTAGTTTTTTAACCTTTCCTAATATTTTGCAAAGACCTTGAATATTCTAATGTGGAAATTCCTATAGCTTCGTTTATAAAACTTTATACCAGTATATCATCATAATTATAAGGCAGATCACCTATCGATGATGCGTATTTTTTCTTCAGTATGACCTCTCTATCCTCCGGGTATACCACCCTATAGTTCACACCGAAAATATTATTAATAAACTGAGTATATTTTCTGATCGCGTTGTAGGGGCCATGATTTTTCAGGTACCATTCACGTGTTTTAATCCTTTTCTCAGCTAAATTCTCTAATACCCAGACTGCGCAATCACACAACTTCTCAGGCGCAGCAAATTTTCCTGTCCTTTCAGTAATAAGCCTTTTACCACCGTAGATATTCCTATTTACAGCCAGTGGAACATTACACAGCAATGCTTGATCAACCACGCGTGGATGATTATCCCACTCATTTGGTACGATCATCACTTTCGATTGATTTAATATTTTCGGGAACTCTTCTTTACTTACCCAGTACTTTATAAATGTCAATTGACCATTCTCAGTGTATTTACTAATTATTTCTAAATCTTTCTTATCATAAATTCTTCCCCTATATGCAATTACAACCATTTTGAAAGAAGGACATAGCTTTTCTATCAGTTTCAACACAATATCCCATCTTTTGTGTTTTATATCACCGACCCAAGTGACGATTATAAAATCGTATTTCTTGTCAATATTCAAGGGATAAAATCTTCCAATAGGTAGAAAGTCGGTAAGACTGAGAGGAATGGTAGGTATGATTTTCAAATAATCCGGAGGTTCAAGTGTTGCATAACCTGCTGCTGAATACATCTTAACTTCTTCAGCTCGGGGAAGACCTGCCCACATGGGTATGTATATTAACTTGCCGCCTTTTTTAACAAAATATAAGATTGCCAAATACGCTCTTAATGTTGGTGTGTGTCTAACCTGGACTAATCCAATATCCTTATCGTTATCTGTCCTCAAAGGTGTCACTCCACTAGCTCCTTCCACTAATTTCCTGTTTATTCCTGCTTTTGGATTGTAAGGTAACTGTTCAACATATTTCATTATTGACCTGGCGAATGTTTTGTCTAATATTTTGTAATATGTACACTTGACGTTATGATATCCTTTTTTACCAATTTGTCTGAGGATTCTTATCATTTTAACCATTCTTAAAAGCGTGGATATAATAATAGTCGGGATTGCGTCTACGCCAGATTTCTATTGGAATAGCTTCTGCATCTCTTATCATGTTGATAACCTCCTCAAACCTTGGACGATTATGTCCTGTAATCCAATAATCATATCCCGGTGCGCCAGTTAATAAACGTCCGCCGGGTTTGAGTATTCTCACGCATTCACTTATAGCTCCTCTCATGTTGTCAACGTACTCTAATACGCCAAAGAAATAGATGCTGTCATATGTGTCGTCCTTTATAATGTCTTTGAGGTTGCATATATTGGCTATTATATCAGCCACTTGGTCACCATAAATAGATTTGTCTTTACGAATTGGATTGTTATCAAGTTTATCCATTTCATCTGCATATTTAAGTATCCTTTTGCCATATTTAGATTTAACACAAAATTTATCCCAACCAACCCATAAAACCTTGCCTTCAAATTTCAAATAGTCGATTAGATAACTATCCAAAAAATCTCGTATATCCGCATTTCTTTTTAGTGGAATTATTGTTGATAACTTATTTTTCGCAACTGGATATGGGGGCCTTAATAAAATGCGTGGAAATTCATATTCCACGTAATTTTCCCCCTTCCGTTCCTCATAGAAATACTCTACAGAGTTGGGAAGATATCTAAGTGAGGATTTCCTTAACCATCCGACCCGTGCATCTCTCACTCCCCTGTAACACTCTTCCAATTTCTTTCTCATTTGTTCATCTAGCTGGGGTAGATAGCAATTATTTTCTATATACCAATATCTATTATACTTTTTGAATTTGAAAATTCCGGAAAACGGCTTAAAATTACAATCTGAATACGGCGACCATGATGAAATATTGGAAAATGCCCTTAAGGTTTTGGGCCATGGGTTCTTACCAAGAGCATATATCGAAGCATAATTATAACCAAAATAGTAGACTCTAATGGAACTATTGAATTCTGAGACTGTGTTTTTCACGATGTCATGCACAGCCCGGTGATGTCCATTTCCATATTCACCGAACTGGTTATGTGTAAACACTATGTCAATTTTTCCCTTCCTAAATACGTCATTTAGAGTCTGTCTAATTTTTTTAATCGCTTCTTCTCTAATTTTTGCATTGGCAGTTGCTCCACCTGGAGGCAACTCTTCAGGGATATTCAAATGCCACAGGTGACTGTTGCTTATCTCTGCAACTTTCCTAATGCATTCGTTTCTGGTCCTGCCCCCATCATGCACAACAAAAATATGTTTTGAGGCAGGCTCTGAAGAAGTCAATACTGTATTACACCAGATTATTTCGTCATCACAGTGTGCCACTACTATTAGTACATTTTTACCCCTCACATCAATCCTCTTGATGTTAAATGTTATACCCCCTGGCATTTTACTTAACCGCCGATTTTTACTAAAATCTCCCAGCTTATAATTCAAAAAATACTGAATAATAATTTTAGGTAAGAACAAAATGCGTCTAGGTAAAAACAAAATGCGTTTAGTTGTATTTATTATGTAATTTCTTATTTTCTTGAAACCTAACTTCAGAATCAATATTACCATTTCATAAACCTTTATCTTACTCTATTTTTATATCCCATTTTCTACTTCAAAATAATTTTAATATCTACTCACCAAATTCTCAATAAAATGATGTTCTTCAATAAATTTTGTCACATATTTCTTCTGCATCGTTAAAAAATAATAAAATCCAAAACTAATCCAATTGGTCACGGCTAAAGCAAAACAAACCCCAATTATCCGCCACAAATAACCACAAATTAAAATCAACACAATTCTTAATAAACTTGGGATAATATTAATTACAGTTAACTCTTTGTAACAAAAATGTGATTCCAAAATAGTATGCAGAACTACCGTCAAAACCCCCGGTATCAATCCTAAAGCTAAAATCGCCATATAAATTGTTGCGTGCTGATATCCTTTGGGCAGGAAGAATTTTATATAAAACCATCCCACAAAAATAAACACCGAAACTAAAATAATTCCAAAAAAGCCAATCTTTATCAAATAGGATTTTATTAACTTTATCAATTCATCTTTTTCCCTTTTGGCAAAATCAGCATAGATTAAGGGATAAAAACTCTTCGTTATACTGGCAAATTTTTCTTTCAATTTATTTGCCACAGAAAAAATGGCTAAATTTGCGAAGCCAAAGAAAGGACCAATAATGAAATGGGACACGTGATAAGCTGTAACATAGACTAAATTAGCAGGGATTAATTTTAATCCATAAGGCACACATCCTTTATCAATTTCTCTTTTTCTATAACTTTCCATTATCCTTTCCTTCTTCAAAAGCAATAAGATAGCAATCCAACTCAAAATCGTACTACTCCCTAATTGAGAAATGGCAAAATAAATTATATTTTTGGTAAGGTAAGCAACCAGTGCTGAACCTCCCATTGAAATAAGCGGGATTAAAATTTCCCAAAAGCATCTTTCTTTAAATCTTTCTTTGGCTACAAGAAACTCGTAAAAGCTAGTTTGAATCAAATAACCGAATATTAAATAAAACCCTATGATTAGCAGAAGAGTCGAAAAAACGTAATTTTCTCTACTCTTAACATAGAAAGCTATTACCAATATAATGACACTTAGAGGAATTAGCAATTTTAGTCTCGCTAAAAAAGCATAGAAAAAGGTGCCATCTAATCCCCGGGCAATGCCTTTTTTAGAACCCAGGGTGATACCGCTTCCGCTAATAGATAATACCCAAAA
>Ga0224501_10001483_pt1 | contig 18214 bp, 14 predicted proteins | sample SF_Oct11_sed_USG_4_FD_169105 | JGI IMG/M metagenome (GOLD analysis project Ga0224501, IMG submission 169105) | Sediment microbial communities from San Francisco Bay, California, United States - SF_Oct11_sed_USGS_8_1 | ecosystem: Environmental > Aquatic > Marine > Sediment | place: USA... | reverse complement strand
TACCCTGCTGGAAAGATTGGGATTGATTGGCTCTAAAGAAAAAGAGATTAAAGAGACAATTCAGAATTTGAGAATCTTGTGTAAGCAGTATAACCAAAAGAGTAAAGCCAATTTAGCAAAAGATATATCAGAAAGAATAAAAGGGCATCTTCTTCTCATATATGCTTCCCAGCATCTGGCTGCCTGTGCTGTTCGCTGGAAGAACCAATTCAATGAAAATAGCAAGGGTATAGCTTTCTTCAGCCTGTTGCCGGAAATGAACCATAATGAGATTGAAGTTTGGGCCAGTAGTAGCGAATTTACTAAGAAATTTTACCTGATTTTCCTGAGAGATAATGCGGAAAACGAAAGAATTAAGCATAGGATATTGATTACAGAAGATATTCTGAAAGACAAAGTAGCAGGCATCCAGCACGTGATTTCCAGCGGGGAATGTCTCCTATCTCGTTTGCATTCTCTGATATATCTTGGTGATTGGGTGAGCACCTATTTAGCATTAACCAACTCCATAGACCCCATTCCCACCCCTATGATTAACTTACTCAAAAAACAGCTCTCCCAGGTGTAGTATTCAGCCGAATTTTTCCCTTGACATTTGTTCTGATTTGTGATATAGTCTTTGTTTGATATTTACGCCATTTTTGCCTTAATGTTAAAGCCAAACTAAGGTCCGGGAGAAAAAATGGAAGGGTGTCTTTTTTGTGGCATCGTAAACAAGAAGGTCCCGGCAAGTATCGTTTATGAGGATGACCGGGTAATAGCCTTCCGGGACATTAATCCCCAGGCTCCGGTGCACCTTTTGATCGTGCCTAAAAAGCACATTCCCACAATTGTAGACTTGAAGTCAGAAGATAAGGATCTAATAGGAGAAATTTACTTAGTTGCCCAGAAATTGGCTTCCCAGGAGAGTATTGCGCAATGTGGTTTCCGTATTATAGCAAACTGTAACGCCGATGCCGGCCAGGCAGTGTTTCACGTACATTTCCACTTGCTGGGGGGTCGAAAATTGGGCTGGCCTCCGGGCTGACACCTAACGAGGACCATTTACGTAAGGGGTGAAAAGATGTGACTGAAGTAAAAGTTAGAGAAGATGAATCTATAGACGCGGCTTTACGGCGATTTAAGCGCGAATGCGAAAGAGCAGGACTTATGACGGAAATAAAGAGAAGGGAATATTATGAAAGTCCCAGCGTTCGCAGAAAAAGAAAAGCCGCCGAGGCAAAAAGGAAACAGAGAAGAAGGCAGCTAAAGCTTTTGAATCGCTTCAAAAGAAAAAGATAATTGCTAAGTAGACTATCACGAAAATTCTATTCCCGCAAAACAGGAATCGTTGCCAAAGAATTATTAGGTAAAACCCTCGTTCATAAAACGGATGAGGGTATAATTTCGGGTAAAATCGTTGAAACAGAAGCCTATCTTGGCCAGAAAGACCCGGGAAGCCATGCTTATGGGAGAATTACCGAGCGTAACAGGATAATGTTTGGTCCGGCAGGAAAGGCGTATGTCTACCTCGTATATGGCAACCACTATTGCTTTAACGTAGTCACAGAAAAGGATGGTGAGGCCGGGGCGGTTCTAATCAGGGCCTTAGAACCCCAGGAAGGCATAAAACTGATGAAAAAACACAGAAGAATAGACGGGCCCCTGGCTTGCCTCAGTAATGGCCCTGGCAAGTTGACCAAGGCTTTAGGTATTACGGGGTCGATGAACGGGCTTGACCTAACGGGAAAAAGACTATTTATCTCTCAAATTGCTTCCCGAAAGAAGAAAAGTCCCTCAAAAGACTTTAGCATCATTGCTACGGGTCGTATAGGAATAAAAAAAGGCAAGAATCTCCCTTATCGGTATTACATTGAAGGAAGTAAGTTCGTATCTCGAACCATTGCCGTTCGTACAAAATCGATTCTCCCGGGATAATGGTGAATAGCCTGAGGGGGAGACTAGAAAGGGAATGAAAATTTGAACCTAACTGAATTTTACAAATTCGTTGTAGAAGAAGGAATTTCTCAAGACCCTCGCGGGGTAGAAAGAGTTAAACTCGATATGAAAAGGAGAAAAGAAGAGTTTGAAAAAATGGAAGGAGCGAGAAAAAGAGAGTTTGACCAGGAAACCCTTGGCAATCCTTATAGCGATACCAGAATATTAAACGATACTAAAAAAGAAATAAAAAACATTCTCGTGGGAATTGATATCGAGACCCCGGAACTGCTCCTGGCCGATCGCTTGAAGTCGCAGGGGAAAAAGATTGATTTAGCCCTCGCTCACCATCCCGAAGGTCGCGCCTATGCCAATTTCTATGAAGTTATGGGTATGCAAGCAGACATACTTAACAAGTATGGAGTTCCTATAAATATAGCGGAGGACCTTCTGGCAAAGAGGATGAAGGATGTCAGCCGCAAGGTAATGTCGGTAAACCACTTCCGGGCAGTGGATGCAGCAGAGTTACTCGATATTTCCTTTATTTGTGTGCATACTCCGGCAGATAATTTTGTAACTACGTATTTGCAGGAGTTAATGGATAAGAGAAGACCAGAAAGAGTGGAAGATACGATTGGGCTGTTGAAGGGCGTACCGGAATATGAACAGTCCACCGCAAGAGGCAGCGGACCGAAGGTCATAGTTGGTTCTGAAAAGAGGCGGGCAGGAAAGATATTCGTCGATATGACCGGTGGTACTGAAGGGTCAGAAGAAGCTTTAGAAAAACTCAGTGATTCAGGAGTGGGAACCATAGTGGGAATGCACATGAGCGAGAAACATTACCAGAATGCGGAAAAGTTCCATATAAATGTAGTAATTGCCGGTCATATGGCCTCCGATACTTTGGGGCTTAATCTCCTGTTAGACCGGGCTATGAAGAAGTTCAGCCCTCTAAATGTCATTTCCTGTTCAGGTTTTTACCGCGTCAGTAGATAAACTTTCCAGGATGGAAAAGAAAAGTTTCCTTTCCCCACAGGGGAGAGGGCTGGGGTGAGGGGGTAGCGGTTACTTTGGCTATTCCAGGCTACTTAATAGACCAAATACGGCAGAGCAATAATATTGTAGAGATCATTTCCGGATATCTACCGCTAAAGAAAACGGGAAGCAATTTTAAGGCGCTCTGTCCATTTCATCAGGAAAAGACGCCTTCTTTCATCGTTTCACCGCAAAAAGAGATATTCCATTGCTTCGGTTGCGGAGAAGGAGGAAACGTCTTCAATTTCCTGATGAAGCACGAGAAGATAAGTTTTATAGAGGCTGTGGAAAGATTAGCTGAGCGGGCAGGGATTACTCTTCCCAAAGATAGAGCCAGCTCGGAGGAAGCCTCCAGAATCTCTCAAGAGAGAAAGAGTCTTTTTGAAATCAATGCTCACGCAGCCGACTTTTTTCACCGGTGTTTAAAGAGTTCCCGATCCGCTCAAAAGGCGCGGGAATATCTCAAAAAGAGAGGATTGAAAGAAGAAACTATTGATAAATTTGGACTGGGTTATGCCCCTGCCGCGGGGAAGGGTCTGTTGGCGGCTGCTGTAAAAAAAGGTTATTCCAGGGAACTCTTGAAGAGGGCCGGGTTAATCACTTTTTCCGAGAAAAGAAATGATTATTGTGACCTGTTTTTCGAGCGGGTTATTTTTCCCATTTCTGACGCCCAGTCCAGGATAATTGCCTTTGGCGGGAGGACTTTAGGAGAAAGATTACCCAAATACCTGAATTCTCCCGAAACCGCCGTCTTTTATAAAGGAAAGACTCTTTACGCGCTCAATCTCGCCAGGGAATCTATTCAGAAAAAGAATCAGATTGTGGTCCTGGAGGGATATACAGATGTTCTCTCTTGCCACCAGTTTGGAGTAGAGAACAGTGTGGCCACTCTGGGAACTGCTTTGACCGGAGACCATGTTTCCATAATATCGCGGTACGCCGAAGAGGTAGTAATAGTCTACGATGCTGATACCGCCGGAGTTAAGGCCGCGTTAAGAGGACTGGACCTGTTGATAGGGAGTGGATTGAAAGTGAAAGTGGTGGCACTCCCGCAAGGCACTGACCCTGACGATTTCCTCCGCTCTAAAGGGGCAGAAAAATTTCAAAGAGAGATTTCCCGGGCACTCTCCTTAGTTGATTATCGCATTAAGTTAGTTTCCCAGAATACTGATTTGAATAGTTCCGAAGGAAAAGTTGCCGTAGTGGAAGAGGTCCTGCCCACCATTGCCAGAATAAAAAATCTGGTAGAGCAGAAAGAAGAAGTTAAAAAGTTATCCCGTTTAATTTCCGTAGATGAAGAGACGTTACTTTTGGAGCTGGGAAGGATAAACAAAAAGACTTACCGCTGGGAAGAGCCTTCTTATAAAGAGGAACTGGCCAAAGATTTTCCCGGTTCTACTTCCGAGCAAGGTATTGTCAAGGCAGAGAAGGGGCTGGTGCAGGTAATGCTTAATTTTCCTGAGGAAATTGAAACAATCAGAGCGGAAATCGCAGCTGAAGACTTTTTTATAGGCGAGCTTTGCAAAATTGTGAAGGTTATATACGAACTATATGACAAGAGAAAATCTATAAACCCGGCAATAATTATGGATAGAATTTACAGCCAGGACTTACAATTTTCAGCCGGAATCAATCAAGTTATCGCTTCCCTGGCTATCGAAGAGAAAAAAGCAGAATTCTCACCAGAGACGGTTAACGCATTGATTGATAGGGTAAAGATGCACAAGCCAGAAGAGGAATACAGAAAAATAGGAGAAGAGGTTGCAACTTTAATAGATAAAGGATTGCCGGTAGGACGAAAGAAAATAGAAAGGTTTCAAAAACTAACAAAGCAACTTAAGGGAAGCAAAAATGAAAGAGTATAAAGAAAAAATTTCCGAATTAATTGAACAGGGAAAAGAGACGGGAAAACTGACCTATCAAGAGATAAACGAGCAACTTCCCGAAAGCATAGTCGATTCTGACGAAATAGACGATATTCTTAGTAAACTTGATGAGCTGGGAATCGATGTAGTGGATAAGATTGCCCTGATTGAAAGGCCGGACAAAGCAGAGGAGGAAAAGGGAGGCTTGGTTCCCATAACTCCCACCACTGAAGTAGAAACGAGCGATTCGATAAAGATGTATCTGAACGAGATGGGCAAGGTTTCTCTTCTCAGTCGGCCGCAGGAGATGCATTTAGCCAAGAGCATAAAAGAGAGTGAAAAGAAACTAAAACAGGTAGCGTTAGAATCACCCATAGCTTTAAGAGAGATAAAGCTCATGGGTAAGATGTTAGAGAAACGTGAAATTACTCCCAAGGAGTTGATGCCCCGGGGTCGAAAGACTAGCGCAGCTTTAGCCAGAATGAGACAGAAGATGAAAAGAGTCGTTCGGGAAATCACCAAAAGCGAGAGAAAAATCCTGGCCTATGATAAGAGATTAAAAGCAAAGAGAATTGCTCCTAAGTCAAGAGAGAAAGTGGAGAAATTATTGTGCCAGGAAAAGAAGAAAATTCTACAACAAATTCTCAATTTGAACTTAAAAGCAGAGAAGATTAAGAAAATAATTATAAAAATAAAACACACGGGTCTAAGATTAAAACAGATAGAAAAAGAAAGCGCTTACTACCAGCGAAAGCTTAAACTTCCCTTCCCTGAGGGTAAAAAACTATGGAGCAGAGCCAATGCAAGGAAAATGTCCCGCGTGGAATTCAAGAAGAAAACGGGAGTAACTATAAAAGAGATTAAGGGAATACACAAGGATTTAAGAAATGTGTCTCAGCGTCTCCTGCAGCTTCAGCGAGCCGTGGGAATGGACTTCTTAGCGATAAAGGAGCTGCACAACCAGGTTATTCAACTGGAGTCAGAAATTCTCGATGGTAAGCTGAAGCTGGTTAAGGCAAACTTGAGGCTGGTGGTGAGTATTGCCAAAAAACATATCAATCCCAACCTTTCTTTATTAGATTTAATTCAGGAAGGTAGTATCGGGCTGATGAAGGCGGTTGACAAATTTGAATATAAGAGGGGGTTTAAGTTTTCCACATATGCAACCTGGTGGATCAGGCAGTCTATAAATCGGGCAATAGCCGACCAGGCTCGCACCATCAGGATTCCCGTACATATGAAAGAGATTATTAGCAAATTGACCAAAATTGCTCGTCGCTATCGTCAGAAATATGGACGCGACCCTCTAATTGAAGAATATGCCAAGGAAATGAAGATGGCGCCAGAAAGAATTCGCGCCGTGCTGAAGATAATGCAAGAGCCGATATCCCTGGCTACTCCCATCGGTGAGGAAGAAGAAAGCCACCTGGAAGATTTCATCGAAGACCGCGATAACCTGTCCCCGGTGAATATTGCCCTGGATGTTTTGCGCCAGAAGGAGATAGAGAAAGTATTATCTACCTTGACCGAGCGGGAAGCAAAGATTATCAAATTGAGATTTGGGATCGGAGTGGGATATCCCCGCACTTTAGAAGAGGTAGGCCATATATTTAATGTAACCAGAGAAAGAGTAAGACAGATCGAGGCAAAAGCGATAAGAAAACTGCGACATCCTTCACGCAGCAAGTATTTGAGAGAATACGTTGAATAGAAAAAGGGGACAGGCTACTTTTTAACCCAGCAGAGCGAAGCTCTGGTGTGCCATGTGCCAACATATATAAAATCCCTGAGTTTTAGGAAGGTTATCTTTTTCTAACTCAGGGATTTTTTTGTTGATTATTCTTTGGAAAAAAGTTAGATTAAAGTAACAATATAACGATAACCTTGCTTCGTCGCCAGGAGGCAGAATGGTAAGAAAAATTCGCAAGAGAGATGGCAGGATAGTAAGTTTTGACCGGAATAAGGTTACCACGGCTATTGAAAAATCTATCCTCTCAGTAAAGGCGAAAGACAGGACACTGGCAGAACCTCTATCCCGCCAGGTTATGAAGATAATCAAGCGAAAATTTGTGGGAAAAATCCCCGGAGTTGAGGATATACAAGATATTGTGGAGAATGTTCTGATTAAAAATGGACTCACTAGGGTGGCAAAGGCATACATCCTCTACCGCCAGAAGCGAAAGGAGGTTCGTGAAGCTAAGGGAATTTTCGGCATACAAGACGATTTGAAATTGCCGGTAAACGCCGTAAGAATCCTGGAGAAAAGATACTTATTAAGAGACGAATCAGGTAATCTAATCGAAACTCCCAAAAAAATGTTCCACAGGGTAGCGAGAGAAGTAGCCCGCGCCGACCATCTCTATGGAAAAAAATTCAACGCAGAAGAGACGGAAAAAGAATTCTACAGGGTAATGTCGAATCTGGAATTCATTCCCAATAGCCCTGCTTTGATTAATGCGGGAACCAGAATGGGTCAGTTATCCGCTTGTTTCGTTTTACCTGTGGAAGATTCAATGAAATCGATTTTTGAAGCAGTGAAGGATATGGCTTTAATTCATCAATCGGGTGGAGGGACAGGGTTCTCATTTTCCAGACTGAGGCCAAAAGGAGATGTGGTCAGGTCGACCAAAGGAATTGCTTCCGGTCCTGTTTCGTTCATGCGCGTATTCGACATGGCAACGGATATAATCAAACAGGGAGGCAGGAGAAGAGGAGCAAATATGGGAATCTTGAGCATAGACCACCCCGATATCCTGGAGTTCATTACGGCCAAAACCAGGGAAGGAGCCTTTGCCAATTTCAATCTCTCGGTTGCCATTACAGACAAGTTTATTAGATTGCTTGAGGCAGACGAGGAGTACAAACTGGTAAATCCCAGAACAAGAAAGCCTACCAGAAAATTAAGAGCCAGAGATGTATTTAATTTGATAGTAGCAACGGCCTGGAAGACAGGAGACCCGGGCCTGGTATTCATTGACCGAATAAACAAATACAATCCCACGCCTCGTGCTGGAGTAATAGAAAGCACTAACCCTTGTGCGGAACAGCCTTTGTTGCCGTATGAATCCTGCGTTTTAGGCTCAATAAATTTGTCAAAGATGGTCGATAAGAAAAAGATAGACTGGCAAAAATTGAGGGGCGTAGTGAGAACAGCCATCCATTTTCTGGATAACGTTATTGATGTTAATAAATATCCTCTGCCCCGAATAGAGAGAATGACCAAGGGTAACAGAAAAATCGGCCTGGGAGTTATGGGATTTGCCGAAATGTTAATTAAACTGGGCATTTCTTATAATTCCCGGGAAGGAGTGCGTATTGCCGAAAATATTATGAAATTTATAACCAGAGAAGCGAGAGAAAAATCGAAGAAACTGGCAACGCTGAGGGGAGTTTTTCCCAACTTCAAGGGAAGTATCTGGGATAAGAGAAAAATCAGGGTGCGAAACGCCTCTTTAACCACAATTGCGCCCACAGGGACAATAAGCACAATTGCCGGTTGTTCCAGTGGCATAGAACCCTTATTTGCTATATCCTACGTTCGCAGGATACTGGAAGGCACAGAATTTCTGGAGACCAATGGTCTGTTTGAAGAAATAGCGATGGATAGAGGATTTTACGATAAGAAATTGCTGATGGAGATAGCAAAGAAAGGTTCGATACAGCATATGAAAAAGATACCTCTATCCGTAAGGAGAATATTTGTAACAGCTTTTGACATCTCTCCCGAATGGCATGTGAAGATGCAGGCGGCTTTTCAGAAACATACAGATAATGCTGTATCAAAAACAGTCAATCTTCCTTATGAAGCCACAGTAGAAGAAGTGGAAAAAGTCTACAAACTCGCGTTTGAACTCGGATGTAAAGGGGTTACCGTCTACCGGTATGGAAGCAAATCCCAGCAGGTGCTCTATCTTGGTCCTGTCCCAAAAGAGGCACGGGGAGAAGAGCCTGGATACGTGAGCGTGGATTCGGAGTATGCTGGAGGTTGCCCGGCTCCCTACTGCCTTTTCTAACTTTGCCTCTTCCCGATCATTGCGGGAGGATAAGATGGCTGGATGGAACGGGACCACAGTAATTCTTTTAAAGGAGTGATAATGTGGAGAGAAATTAGCAAATTCGGCAAAAAGATGGTTCAGTGTGGATTAACCCATTCTCATTTTGGCAATATCAGTGTCAGAGTGGGAAACAAACTCGTAATTACCAGAAGCGGCAGCATGCTCGACGAGATTGATGAAAATATGGTCGTGGAGTTAGACCTGGATAAGCCCGGTAGTTTCGACGCCGTAGCTTCCTCAGAGGCAATAGTACATAAGAATATTTACAAAGAGACTTCTGCTTTAGCCATAATCCACGCCCACTCTCCGTTTGCCATAGTGCAATCGATGATTTCCTCCACTAACCTATTAATCCCCACCGATTGTGAAGGTAAATACTTTTTACACGAAATTCCTATCATAACAGGAGGAGTGGGGTCGAAAGAACTTGCCCGAAACGCAGCGATTGCACTCAAAGACCACAAAGGTGCAATAATAAAGGAACACGGACCCATTGCTATGGGAAAGATTGTTGAGGAAGCCTTCGTGACGATATGTTCTATCGAACATGCTTGCAAAGTGAAGTATTTTACCGACCTTTTGCTGCAACGGAAGGGATAAAAGCAGAGCGAACTTTCGCATCTTTTATGAAATCGGCCCGGAAATCCTCCCCGCGGGGAGGGTTACCAGAAGGAGGAGACAATGGTCTCTGGGTTGGTTTTTGTCCGTCTATTATCGGGACATGAAGAAGCCGTTATGGAAGCATTAAGGCAAGTTAGCGGGGTACAGAAGGTTATTGCTGTTTTTGGCCGGTGGGACCTGGTAGTTAGCGTGCAGGTAGAAGATATAGAGGAACTCGCTTCACTTGTGATTAATAAAATAAGGGCAATTCCAGGCACTACCGCAACAGAGACACTAATTGCTGTAAGAATCGAAAAACCAAAAATTTTCATTTAACTACAGGGGAATTATCCTTTCCCGCTTCCGTCCTTATTTAGGATGGGAAGGTCGGTGAAAGGAAAGAAAATGTTCTTGACGTTTCACTTCTTTACTAATATAATAACTCTACTCAAAAAAGAAAAACGCAATTGGGCCCATAGCTCAGCTGGTTAGAGCACCTGACTCATAATCAGGGTGTCCTAGGTTCAAATCCTAGTGGGCCCATTACTTGTTTTGAGCCCCATGACAAAAAGGAGATTATTGTGGAAACATTTGAATATTATTTTCCCACCCGCATAGTTTGTGGCCCGGGTTGCGTCAGCAAGGTGGCAGAGGAAATCAAAAAAGTGAGAGTGCGCAAACCTCTTTTGATAACCGACCCGGGAATAATGCGGGCAGGTCTTGCCGTGGAAACAATGGAGAGACTTAAGAAAGAGCATATAGATTTTGCCATTTTCCAGGATGTAAAAGCTAACCCGTCGATTTCAGTAGTGGAAGAATGCCACAATCTATTCCAGAAAGAGTCATGTGACTCTCTACTTGCTCTGGGAGGGGGGAGTTGCATTGATACTGCCAAGGCTGTGGGAATACTGAAGAATAACGGCGGCAAGATTATGGATTATGAAGGGGTAGGTAAAGTGGAAAAGCGTATTCCCTGGATGGTGGCTATACCCACCACCTATGGGTCAGGCAGTGAAGTGACTTCCTTTACCGTAATCACTGACAAAGCAAGGAAATTTAAGGCCGCTATCGGAAGTCCGTTGATCATACCCGATTTTGCTCTGATAGACCCCGAACTCATGGTTGCACTTCCTTATGACATTGCTGCCAGCGTTGGTCTCGACGCGCTCTGTCATGCCGTCGAGTCGTATTGTTCAAGGATGGCCACTCCTTTCTCGGAAATGCTCGCCCTCAAGGCGATTCGATTAATTTCAGAGAATATAAGAAGAGCAGTAGAGAGTGACAACGACATTGAAGCCACCTTCAATATGGCGATAGCGAGCACTATGGCCGGTATGGCGTTCAGCCTTTCCCGTCTGGGGCTAGTCCACGCTATGAGTCACCCTCTGGGTGGAATATACGGTATTCCGCATGGCGTGGCCAATACGCTTCTTCTTCCCTATATAATGGAATATAATGCCCAGGCTGTGCCTGATAAATATGCAGACATCGCTCGGGTTATGGGTATTGACACCAGGAATATGAGTAATATCGCGGCAGCAACCAAGGCAGTCCAGCGAGTGGCTGCTTTGCGAGATTCTTTGGGCGTACCTGCCAAACTTGGGCCCTTGGGCGTAGGGAAAAAAGATATTCCCCAGATGGCAAAAGATGCCATGAAAAGCGGAAACGTGAAAGTTAACCCACGAGAGACAACCCTCGCAGATGCCATTTCCCTATACGAGAAAGCCTTTTAGTTTTCACAATCCATCAGCAGCTAAAAGACGGCTACCGGGCACAAGTAACATCGGGAAGTAATATTTAAAGCTTTGTCTTAATATTTTTTCAATTAGCCAGGTTTTACATTTAATTCCGGAGGTGAAAAATGAATCAAGTCAATAAGAATTATATCAACGGTAAATGGCAGGAATCAAGAGGTGGTACTAAGTTCAAAAGCATCAATCCCGCAGATACCACTGACGAGATAGGTACATATCAGCGTTCAACCGTGGAGGATGTGAATCTGGCTTTTAGTGCCGCAGAGAGCGTGCGGAAGTCTTGGTCGTCGATACCAGCCACTCAGAGGGGAGAACTGCTGTTCAAGGCAGCGAATATTCTGGAAAAACGACTGGAGAAAGTGGCGGCAATGCTAACCCGGGAAATGGGTAAGACATTCACGGAAGCAAAGGGCGAGGTTTTGAGAGGCCTCCAGCTGCTCCAATTTTATGGAGGAGAGGGATGGAGAATGACCGGGACGACTTTTCCCTCAGGCAAACAGGGCAGGCTTCTCCTCACCCTGCGTGAACCTCTGGGAGTAGTCTGTATACTCACTCCCTGGAATTTTCCTTTCGTCATACCTTTGTGGAAAATTGGACCGGCTCTGGTTTATGGTAACACTGTGGTTTTTAAACCAGCTAATCTCACTCCGCAATGTGGCCTGGAATTGACCCGCATTATCGACGAAGCCGGTTTTCCCCATGGTGTCTTCAATTTTATTACGGGAACCAGCAGCGAATTGGGCGATGCTCTGGTCACCCACCCCGCAGTTAACGGAATTTCATTTACCGGCTCCTGCGCTACAGGTGCGAAGATTGCCCTCAAGGCATCCGGGCGACGTCCCAAATTACAGCTGGAGATGGGTGGGCAGAACCCCTTAATTGTCATGGAGGATGCTGATCTTGACCAGGCTACAGATATTGCAATCAACGGCTCTTTCTGGTCAACCGGGCAGAAATGTACCGCAACAGGTAGAATAATAGTTCAGGAAAAGGTGCATAAAGAGTTTGCCGAGCTTATGGTCAAGAAGACTAAGAATCTCAGGGTAGGAAACGGCATGGATACGGAAACGCAAGTTGGGCCGATGGTCAGCGAGGAACAACTGGAAATGGTGCTGGATTATGTAGAGGTGGGAAAAAAAGAGGGAGCCAAGCTTTTATGTGGCGGAGGGCGTCTTGAGGGGAAAAAATACGACAAAGGATACTTTATTGAACCAACCATCTTTGGCGAAGTCAAACCCAAGATGAGGATTGCCCAGGAAGAGGTGTTCGGTCCTTTTGTTTGTATACTCAAAGCCAAAGACCTCCAGGAAGCACTGGACATTGCCAATGATTCCCGCTATGGATTAAGTGGGGCCATCTGTACCAGAGAGACCAAAAACGTACTCAAGTTCGTACGTGAGATTGGCGTGGGCTTAGTGCATGTGAACAATTCCACTGCCGGCGCAGAGCCTCACGTCCCTTTCGGAGGAATGAAGGATTCTACTTCTTACTTTCGAGAAATGGGCAGAACTGCCATCGAGTTCTTCACTCAATACAAGACCGTTTATATGGACGCCACATAAAAAATAGTCAGAGTCGTTTTAAGCCTTGCATCATTGGTACAGACCAGTTAGAAAATTCTTTTATATAATGAGATGATTTTAAACGTCAAAGTAATTCCCAATGCCAGAAAGAACGAAATCAAGAAGGAAGAAAATTGCTGGAAAGTTCACCTCACGGCACCGCCGGAAAAAGGAAAAGCAAATAGACTTCTGATTAAGTTATTTTCTCAGGAATTCAAGGTGAAAAAGAACCGAGTGAGAATAATCCAGGGAGAGAAATCAAGGTATAAAATTGTACAGATAGAATTTTAGGCTTGATTTTTTTCTATGGGAATAGTATAATTTTAGTATGGAAAAAAAGGTATTGCGGATATTGGTAATAGATGATGAAGAAGGCGTCCTGAGACTACTTCAGTTCAGACTGGGAAAGTTTGGACACGAAGTGATTACCGCTAATAATGGACCGGAAGGAATTAGAAAAGCAAGGATGTTTGAGCCGGACCTTATCCTTCTGGACCTGGTCATGCCCGGGATGAGTGGTTTCAGGGTTTGTGAGCTACTGAAATCTTATAAAAAAACAAAAGATATTCCCATTTTCATATTTACGGCTTTGGACCGATTAGAAGATGTTGAGCGCGCTTTTGAGAAGGGCGCGGATGATTATATTGTGAAGCCATTTGAAGTTGTAACCATTAATAATACCATTGAGAATAAATTCAACATGTTTGTGGAAAAAGTCGAATATAAGACAGATTTCCGGGAAAAGCCCAAAGAAATGTCTGAAGAATAGCTTTTAAGAATATTTTAGATTTTTAGTATTGGAATTAATCTTCCCAGATGGGAAGATTTTTTTATTTGATTCTTAGTTGAAAAATCTACTATAATTACTCCATCTTTACGGGAGTCAATTACTATGCACGACTTAATAATCTTAATTGCTGCTCTGGCAATTATTCTGATTCTTTTCAAATGGAAACTGAATCTCACTCTGACTATGATAATAGCGGCACTCTTTCTGGGTATTGTATACAGGTTTAACCCGACAGAGATTTCAAAAACTTTTTATTCTGCTTGCGTGTCAGGGGAGACCCTGGAGATTGCTGCCACTCTCTTTCTCGTGATTATATTCAACCTATCTATGACCGCGGCGTATACTTTTAAGAGAATAATTAGTAACATGAAAAATATACTCTTGGACATGAGGTGGATTATCGCCGTTGTTCCCGCCGTAATCGGTTTTCTTCCCATGTTTGGTGGCGCACTCGTTTCTGCTCCCGTGGTAAAAGAAATTACCCAGGAAATGGGTATATCAAGCGAGCGGAAGACCTTTCTCAATTTTTGGTTTAGACATATCTGGGAGTATACTCTTCCGCTCTATCCGGGAATCTTGGTGGCTGCGGGTATTCTGGGTGTGCCTGTCTACAGGATAATTGCAAGCAATAGCATCTTGACTGTGAGTGCAATTATTATCGGAATAATTTGGGGCACAGGGAGATTGAAATGGAGAACCGAACATTCCAGGGAAGTTCTTTCCGGGAAAGGCCGGGCAATTCTCAATTTTCTCTTCAACCTATCGCCAATTATCCTGGTGATGGTTCTGGTTCTTGTTTTTAGATTAAAGGTTTTATATGCTCTCCTTGCGGCAATAATGTTCACGATCATCACCAATAAGATTCCAATTAGAAAAATTTTGCGCTCTGTGACAGAAGAGAAGTACGGGATGATTCTTATGGTCTTTGCCATTATGATTTTCAAGGGAATGTTGGGAGCCACAGGAATAATAGAACGCCTGCCTCTTTTCTTTAAGAGTGCGGGTATTCCCCGGTACTTAGTTATTTCTTTTCTTCCTTTCATTGTAGGTTTTTTAACAGGAATGACCATGGCTGCAGTGGGCATCACTTTCCCCGTTATTCTGCCCCTTTTTGATGGTAAGTTATCACTTATGACCTTTTCTTTTATGTGTGGCTTTGCCGGGGTCTTGTTGACGCCCGTCCACTTTTGCCTGGCATTAACCAGAGAATATTTCCGGGCTGACTGGCTGAAGCTTTATCGTAAAGAATTAATTCTTCCAGTATTTCTGATGATAGTAATTGGACTTATTTATACAGTGATAGTGTAGCTGTCCCGATGAATCCAGCCCCTGCAAAAATCGAATCTTAGGGACTGGATGAAGCGGGACATTTTCCTGGTACAAAAAGAGGTAATTATGGAAAAAAAACAGATTATTTTGAAAAAGGAATTCCTGGAAAATTTTGTGACTGAAGTTTTCAAAAAATTAGGCCTAAGCAACTCAGATGCCAGAATAGTTGCTGATATTATTGTTGCTGCTGACTTAAGAGGATTTAGTTCACACGGAGTTTCTCGCCTGAAAAGGTATGTGGAAGGGATAAAGACAGGCAGCATTGAACCAGTTGCCAGGATAAAAGTAGTTAAAGAAACACCAGTGAGTGCTTTAATCGACGGCGGAAATGGCCTGGGCCAGGTGGTAGCATACAGAGCTATGCAGAAGTGCATGGAGATCGCGGAAAAGACGGGAGTGGGTTTTGTGGGTGCGAAAAATAGCAACCACTTTGGAATTGCCGGTTATTATTCCGCGATGGCGTTAGCAAAAAATATGGTTGGTATTTCTGTCACTAATGCTCGTGCTTCGGTCGCTCCCACCTTCGGAGTGGAACCGGTTCTGGGGACAAATCCCATAAGTGTAGCTGTACCTACAGGTGGACGATTTCCCTTCGTTCTGGACATGGCCACGAGTATAATCCAGAGGGGAAAGCTGGAAGTCCTGGAGAGGGAAAACAAAGAGATGCTTTCCGGTTGGGCGATAGATGAAAAAGGTAAGACCCTCATCAATCCCCAAAGGGTTACGCGAGGTATATTTGCCAGAAAAGCGGCGCTTCTTCCCCTGGGAGGAATAGGAGAAGATTTTAGTGGACACAAGGGATACGGGCTGGGTCTACTTGTAGATATTTTGTGTGCTGGCCTCACCGGTGCCAATTATGGTCTGCACCTTTCACGCTCCCGGAAAGGAGGGTATAATCTCGGGCATTTCTTCGGAGCAATTAAGATAGAACTTTTCCGCCCCATCGATGAATTCCAGAATACGATAGATTCCATGTTCAAGGAAATAAAAGGTTCCCGGAAATTTCCCGGGGAAAAGAGAATCTATGTCGCCGGGGAGAAGGAATTTGAGATGGAAAATCGGAAGAAAAAAGAAGGGATTCCCATACATCCTGAGGTATTTAAATATATGAATTCTCTACAGGCAACGCTTAAAATAAAAGGATTGGAGATACAAGCGTAATTTTTTTGGTTGCTTATTTAAGAAAAAGAGTATAAAATATTAGAAATGTACAAGAATATCAGAATAAAACAAAAATTCATGTCTGCGCTTTTTATAAGTATTTTCTTATCCCTTCCATTATTCTTCCAATCTGTAAGTAGTTCTCCTTCGCCGATGCAGGAAAAAATAGAATCTTTAAAACAGGTAATTAAAGAAGCAGAAAAATTCTATAATCAGGCAGTTATAGCTTACGAAGAGGGAAATATAGATCTCGCAGAGAATCTGTATGAACGAGCTTTGAAAAAATTGGCCAAGTCGAATCTGGATGCTGTTATGAACTATCAATTGAAGGAGGAATACGATAATCTCTTCGGCAAATTGGACGTGCTTCTGGAAGAGATGGAGAGAAATTCCGAGTCGATTCTCGACGTTTCTAAAGAAGAGCTGAAAGGAACAGAAAATCTGGAAGCAGAGGAGATAAAAGGAAATTATACCATACCCATAGATATTGAAAATAGTATAGTAAAGAGATACATAAATCTTTATACTAAGGATGAGAGAAGAGAAGCAATTGCCCAAGCACTGGAAAGGTCAGGAAGCTACCGAGAGATGATTTTGGGAATTCTGGAAGAATATGACTTGCCGCGAGAGCTGATCTATTTGCCCGTAGTGGAAAGTCTCTATAAAGTTAATGCCTATTCGCGGGCCCGGGCACTGGGGCTGTGGCAGTTAATGGAAACTCCTGCCAGAAATCTGGGGTTAGTTATCAATTACTGGATAGACGAGAGAAAAAATCCGGAAAAGTCTACCCGTGCTGCCCTTAAATTTCTTAAAGATCTCTACACCTGGTTCAATGACTGGCATTTAGCTCTGGCCGCCTATAATCGGGGACAAAGAGGAATTGGAAGTGATTTAAAATTTTCTAAGTCTGTCAACTTTAACCAGTTAGTGGAGAGAGAAGCTTTGCCCAAGGAAACGGAAAACTTCGTTCCCAAATTTATGGCCTGTGTAATTATTGGTGAAAACTATCAAGATTATGGATTCTCTCTGAATTTTGAAGAGCCTTTGAACTACGATGAAGTAGTTCTGGATCAGGTGATTGATCTGGAAGTTATTGCCAAGTGTGTGGGCACAAAAGAGGCCGAGATAAAAAAATTGAATCCGGCTTTACGAACCTGGTGCACTCCCAGGAACTATCCTAATTTTAAGTTAAAACTTCCCCCCGGAACAAAGGAGAAGTTCCTCATCAATATCGCCAAGGTAAAAGATTTAACTCCGGGAAGGGGATTTATTCGTTATAAAGTGAAAAAGGGAGATTTTTTGGGAAGAATTGCCCGAGAATACTCCACTACAGTCTATGCAATAAAAAGAGACAATAAGATAAGAAATATCAATATAATCAGGGCAGGACGGGTGTTGATTATAAGGCCCGGGAGAAAGTACTTCCTTAACAAAAAGGGATAAATTCCTCTTAAGAAACCAGGTAGTTCAATAAGTGAATTATGACTCAACGTACTCAAAACGAAGGGATGAAGCCAGTATATATTGAGGCCTTCGACCTCGATGACGCCTGGTTTCAGTGTCTGTCAGCAATACTGGAAAAGGGACAGGTTTACACGATTACCAGGGGTAGCTATCAGGGACAGAAGAGGCTCGAATTTGACTTCGTTACTCTCAGGGTTAGGAAACCTTCGCATCAGATAATACCCATCATTCCCGAGGGTTCAGGCATTCCTGCCCCCACCACCATGGAGTACGTCCAGGGTTACCTGGAATACCTTTTGACCGGAGCTAAGACAGAGACCGAAGACTATACCTACGGTGAGAGGCTGGTTGATCCCAAGGTGAGAATAGAAGAAAATGTTGAGGGAAAGAGGATGATGAGAGAGATTCCTCTTAATGTTAACCAGATAGAAGAAGTCATAAAAATGTACAAGACAGAGGGATACGGGACAAATCAGGCTATAATGGAAATTGGAATGCCTTGCGACGTTAGTTTGAAAGACCCTCCCTGTTTGCGACTAATAGATACCAGAATCAGGTATGGCAAACTCCATTTTATACCTTATTTCAGATCGTGGGATTTATGGGGAGGGTTTCCCTCAAACCTTGGGGGACTGCAACTGGTAAAACAATATATGGCAGAAGAAATTGGAGTTGAGGACGG
>Ga0224501_10001482_pt1 | contig 18220 bp, 18 predicted proteins | sample SF_Oct11_sed_USG_4_FD_169105 | JGI IMG/M metagenome (GOLD analysis project Ga0224501, IMG submission 169105) | Sediment microbial communities from San Francisco Bay, California, United States - SF_Oct11_sed_USGS_8_1 | ecosystem: Environmental > Aquatic > Marine > Sediment | place: USA... | reverse complement strand
CACCAAAAAACGAATAGCCACGAACAGTAACCGCCTTGGGTACAGATAACATGGCAGTTGTTAAAGGATATGTGACCTGATCTTCAACAACACGTGGTGCCTGCCCCGGGTATGATGTTTTAATAATTACCTGAACATCAGATAAATCCGGAATTGCATCCAGTGGTGTTTTACTGATCGCAAACACACCCCATAGTGTTAACAATAAAGTCAGTAGCAAAACCATAAACCGGTTTTTAATCGACCAGATAATAATATTTGTAATCATGGTCTACTCCTGCATCCTGATCAGGCTTGCTTTCAGGCTGGCTTCTGAATCTATTAGAAACTGTCCTGAAACAACGACTTTATCCGCTTCAGCAAGACCATCGATTACCTCTACCCAGTCACCGGACTCAATCCCTGTTTTAATTTCCCTTGGAGTAAACTTTCCTTCTCCCAACCCGAGTATTACTCTAACTTCCTGACCAGTTCGAATCATTGCTTCCCTTGGAATCATCAGAACATTTTCTTTTGCACCACCATAAATACTAACGTGCGCATACATATTAGGTTTTAATGCCTCTTCAGGATTATCAAACTGAAGCCTGACCTTTAGAGTACGAGTAACAGGATCTAATGTCGGATAAATATATTCAACTTTTCCTTCCCACTGTTGCCCAGGCTTATAACTTAAACTCACATCTGCTAACTGCCCAAGCTTTACCCAGTCAACCTGGTTCTCAAACACCTCCGCGAGTATCCATACCCTTGACAGGTCTGCAAGCCTCATAACTTCTGTTGAAGGTTTAACATACATACCTTCACGCACCATCAGGCTAACTACCACACCATCCTGCTGGGCATAAACAGATACTGTTTGTGGCACTTTCCTGTTTTTCTCCAGCAAGCTTATCTGTTGTTCAGAAATACCCAGGGATAACAGGCGATCACGCGATGCACTCATTAAACGTCGGTTATTACTTGCCATTGACTGCACATATTCTTCCATAGCATTAACCAGTGTTGGAGAATAAACATTAAACAAATGATCACCCTTCTGAACCCTCTCACCTTCAGAGCGAACATTTAAATTCTCAATCCAGCCATCCGTACGTAAATGTATATGACTTACTTTTGATTCATCATAATCAACAGAAGCCACTGTGTTTATTCGACGCCAGAGTTGACCACGTTCAACCGTAGCCATACGCACACCCATGTTATTAATCACAGCAGGTGATATTTTAACTATTGGCCCTACTTCTGAATTACCGTCATCAACTTCTTCATAAACAGGAATCAGGTCCATTCCCATAGGCGACTTACCTGGCTCATCACGACGATAGTTCGGATCCATAGGGGCAACCCAGTACAGAATTTTTTTGTCTTTTTCTACAGTCTCTTTTTCATCGACTTTCACCGGCACCAGATCCATGCCGCAGATAGGACAGGTTCCTTCTTTATCCTTTATGATCTGCGGATGCATTGGACAAACATACTGAGGATCAAAATGCTTCTCTGCATGCTCAAGTGCAGTTTCATGCTCACTATCCACACCTAAAGACAATAACCCACCAAGAACTATCATAACGACAACAGCAAGACCGATTTGCATATTCTTATTAATTTTCATTATTTATCTCCCGTCAGATAATGGATATCAACGGCAACCATTGCCTGCTCAACCAAAAGATTTAATCTTTGTAATTCCGCTTTCAATTCTGCACTACGTGCACGTGTTAATGTAAAAAATGAAACCACACCCGACTGGTATCCATTTAATGCCGCCCTGGCATTCTGTTTTGCCTGTCTCAAAACCTGGCGATCATATAAATTGACACGCTCATTCAGCTTTTGCCACTTAATGAATGCTTCTTCAAGCTGCGAAACTACCTGCAGATATATATCCTGTTTTTCATATTTACTTGCCTGCAGTTGCATTTTTCTGGCTGATAGCTCTCTATCCTGTTTTTTATTTGTAAAGACCGGCAAATCAAAATTTACCATTGTGCTCACAAAATCTGAACGTTCTGAACCATCCATATTGTCACCTGATCGACTACCATAGGTAACCTCAAAACCCCACTGGGGTTTATACTTTTGCTTTGCCATTTCAAGATTTTCACGCGCCAGCATTTCACTGGCATCATACTTTTGCAGTAAGGGATACGCTGCCAGGCTGTTAATCAGTTTTTTGACATCACCCCCTGGTGACTGACTAAACTGGCCCTCAATAACTTTTAACATATATGTCGATTTTTCTGGCCCAATCCACCTGGACAATATCGCCCTGGATTCATTAATTTTTGATGTTACTTTCTGTAACTGATCATCCAGTAACGACAGCTCAAGCTCAGCCTGCAAAACATCCTGTTGTTGATTACGCCCAGAAGCATAAAGTGACTGACTTACATTTAACTGCTGCCTGAACAGTCGTCTATTTTTCTGAATGATTTTTTCTGACTGCTCATGCAAATAGACGTTTAACCAGACATTACTAACCTGCCTGATCACCTGACGTTTCCTTAAATCAAGCTGCGCTATTTCACCCCTGGCTTTCGCTTTAAGGCTTGCAGATTCATATTTAGTCATATCACCACGGGGTAACATCTGCTGGTAACCCAGAATCATCTGAGTCATTGGCTCCTGATCCAGTTCCATTGAGTCAACAGGCAAAGACATAACACCCAGTTTTATTTTTGGATCTGCCCAGGTATCAACTGCTACCGAGTACTCATCAAAAGCCTGACTCTTTTGCAAATGACTTTTTATCAATAAGTCCTGCTCTAATGCCTGTTCAATTGCAGCATCTATGCTTAATTCTTCTTCGGCATACAATTGAAATGACGCCAGAAATAGCAAAATCACTAGTAATTTGTATAAATTGAAGGTCTTCATGCCTGCTTACCATAATAAATTTTAAAATACGCGCACAATACCACTAACGGCAGACGCAGTTAATTTCAAAAAGTAAGCGATCTAAATCAGAAGGACGGTATTGAATAAAATAGGAGGCGAGCTAGCCGCTAGAAAAACCAGCTCAGATTGAAAGAATTCACGGTTAGACTCTAATGTTAGCCTGTCATCTAAAATATCTGAAACATAATTAGAGGTAAAATTGAACCCCGTTATGCTAAATATCTTAATGCCATCAAGCGACTGATTATCACCCGCCAGAACCACATCACACACCGCTGGAGGGCAATGACAATCCATACTCATCTGCTCAGCAACAGACTGCTGCTGCATCATGGCACCATGAACAGGCATCTGAAAGGCCATATTTATCCATGTCACAACAAACACAATAACCAGCAAACGACTGCGTCGTTTAAGTTGACTATTTGTGTAAGTAAATAAAGACATTATTTATGCTCAATATAAGTAAACACGGATAAACTAATGACAGTATAAATCAAATAGAGTTCAATACAAATACTTTGTATTTCACCCCAAGAACTCATTTTCAATAGAAAATAACCCTGTTTTCTGCTATGTAACATCTATCACATACAATATGTAAATATACTACATATTATTACCCCCCCAAATGATTATAGTTTTACAAATACATTACTTTATAGTGTGACAAATGGCCTCTATAGATAACCAGACTCAAACTACCTGTATTTCCGCCGATAAACACGGCATATTAGCCAGTGCCTATCCTCAATTATCGGTTATTTCCGAACCCGCCTGGATAGAAGTCATCAATCGCGCAAAATTAATGGAAATTCCTGCCAATACCGAACTACTCAGTACCACAACAACCTGCGATAATTTTATCCTGATGCTAGAAGGCCGAGTAAGAGTATTTCAAACGGCTCCTGATGGCCGTGAGCTAACATTATATCGTATCGAGCCAGGTGGTATGTGTGTCCTCAGTTTAAACAGCATGCTTAAAGAACAGCCTTTAAATGCTTATGCAGTTACCGAAACTACAATTAAAGCCCTGGTCATGCCAGCCAGTGACTTTAATTACTCCATGAATACGTCAGTCACTTTTAGAAATTATGTCATTACCACACTCACAAGTCGGTTATGTGAATCCATGCAGTTAATTCAATCAACCGCCTTTGATAATCTTAATATGCGACTGGCATGTATGCTGGGTGGATTGTTCGAGAGAAATCAGGGAGCGATACTGGGAATCACTCACCAGGAACTGGCACACGAACTGGGAACAACACGAGAAGTTATCAGCCGAATTTTAAAAGAATTTGAAAAACAGGGATGCATAGTTCTATCTCGCGGGAAAATCCAGCTTGCCTCAGCCCAGGGCCTGGAATGGTTTTCATCAAAACACTAACATCACTCTTTAATAGTTAAACCCGATGTATCAGGTGGTGGCGGAACTGATTTCTCTTTATGCTCCACCAGTTCACTCCCGACTGGCGCCATATCCAGGCCTGACAGGTCAACATTAAATTCTGGCACTTCCTTTATCTCATCTTGCATATCACTACCTACTGGAGCAACAGTCACTGATAAATCAGCTATCTGATCCCCAGTAATAGCCAATGGGGCCGTTTCAGGAGCAGCGGGTACTGAACCATCAGACATTTCAGGACTTTTCTTTCTTACAACAGGCTCAATAGCAGGCGAAGTATTTTTTTCAACAGCTGCTGACTCGCCAGCAGACATATTTATGACCTCACATACGGCACCTGCTTTCGTTAAAGCCGCCTGATATTTACTGGCAGTTTGCTGATCAATGCCTTTTTTTATTACAACTCGATTACCAGAAAATAAATGCGCAAGTTTAGCCGCATCTGCCTTGAACATCTGTGCAAGATTAGCTTTTACTTTCTCAAGACTGGCACCATCAGCGATTTTACCGCTAAAGACCACCTCATATGTATCTGAAGCCATAATAGTTACCTTTTTACCTCAGGCTGTTATCACAATAACACAAATCACAGGCTATACTTTTCTAGCATCCAGCCAAAATTCTTGATTATAATCAATATATATTATTTTATAGATTATAAATCTCAAATAACAACAAAGACAAAATATGGAAAAAAAACACAAAATCGCCCGCGTTACTCCCAGAGGGCCAATGGAGACTCTTTCTCAGTACGAGGTTAACCAGCTCAGAAAAAGCACAAGCCTTGATGGTTATTACGATACATTTCGTCGCTGCTCACTAGCAGTGCTAAATGTAGGCAGCCAGATTGACGATGCTAAAGCAGTACTTGAAAAATACAAAGATTTTGACATTCGGGTTATTCAACAGGAACGCGGTGTAAAACTTGAAGTAGAGAATGCGCCAGAAAGCGCGTTTGTTGATGGCGAAATGATACGCGGGATACAGGAACACCTGTTTTCAGTATTAAGAGATATTGTTTATGTAAAAAATGAAATCGAGTTAAGAAATAAATTTAAACTTGAAACCAATGAAGGCATTACTAACGCAATTTTTCACATACTACGTAATGCAAATACCTTTAAAACAGGCCATGAGCCTAATTTAGCAGTATGCTGGGGCGGACATTCAATCAGTAGAAAAGAATATGACTATACAAAAGAAGTTGGGCATGAACTAGGTTTACGCGGCATTGATATCTGCACTGGTTGTGGACCTGGCGCAATGAAGGGTCCGATGAAAGGCGCTACAATTGGCCACAATAAACAACGTATCTATAATGGACGCTATCTCGGCATAACAGAACCCGGCATCATCGCAGCTGAATCACCCAATCCTATAGTCAATGACCTGGTTATCATGCCCGACATAGAAAAAAGACTGGAAGCTTTTATTCGAACTGGGCACGGCGTGATCGTTTTTCCAGGAGGTGCTGGGACAGCTGAAGAAATACTTTATCTTTTAGGTATTTTACTGCACCCAAAAAATTACGAAATACCATTCCCCTTTATACTTACCGGCCCCAAAAGCAGTGAAGATTATTTCAAACAAATATATCATTTTATTGAATCAACACTTGGCATAGAAGCCCAGCAGCGCTTTAAAATAATTATTGATGACCCGGTACTTGTCGCCAGAGAAATGAAAGCCGGACTACAAAGAATAAAACAGTTTCGTAAGGAAAACGGTGATGCCTATCACTTTAACTGGATTCTTAATATCGACCACGAGTTTCAAAAACCCTTTATTCCTACACATGAAAATATGCTCAAGCTTGAAATACATAAAAACCAGGATAAGCATTTACTGGCGGCAAATCTACGTCGTGCTTTTTCAGGCATTGTTTCCGGCAATGTTAAGGCGGATGGAATTAAATCTATTGAAGAAAATGGCCATTTTGAAATTCGAGGCGAAAATTCAATCATGCAACCACTGGACCAATTACTCGAAGGCTTTGTACAACAGCATCGAATGAAACTTCCAGGCAAAAAATATATTCCCTGTTATAAAATTATTAAATGATTAACAGGCATTACTAATTTTTGTTATTGATCACGACTTAACTGGCTTTATTACTTATAGATACTATAATTAATTTAATTACCGAATAACACTCTATATAAATAAAACTGTGATAGTGGCTAATTATGGATCGCCTGACATCAGCACCCTTAATACTCACACTGGACAATGCCGGCAGACCTATTGACTGGCTGCACTGGCATGAGGCCGTTAATCTTTATGTCAGGGACCAGATAGCATGGACAGCCAGTGAGTCGGTAATTCGCGTCATGGGCGGCATTAATCAACTTACTGGCACCCAGTCATTTTTAGACTTAAACACTATCATTGCTATTAAAGGCGCTAAAGCAAAATACAACCCGGAAGTCACTCCAACACTGACAAACAGAGCACTATTCGAACGTGATCGCCACACCTGTTTATATTGTGGCAGCAGTTTTAAACACTCTCTACTTACACGTGATCATGTCAGACCAAAAGCCCAGGGAGGTAGAGATATCTGGACCAATGTTGTTACTGCATGCAAAGCCTGCAATGTCAAAAAAGGCTGTCGCACACCAGGACATGCACATATGCCTTTACTTGCTTTACCCTACATACCTAATAAAGCAGAAGCAATGATATTATCCAATAGAAGAATTCTAACTGATCAGATGGATTTCCTGAGGGCACATGTACCTCAGGACAGAAGAGACAGCTTTAACTAAATCAACCAGCAAACTTATAGTGCTTCCTGACAGGCTTACTTATTACCCACCGACAGGACATACCTTCAGGAAAAGTAACCAGATCGCCTGTAGACATTGTTACCGCCTCACCACCATCAGGAATAACAATAACTTCGCCCTGAAGAAAATAGCAGGTCTCTTCTGCATCATATGTCCAGGGAAAATCTGAGACTTCTTTTTCCCATACTGGCCAGTTATATACATCAAGCTGATTTAATAATAATTTATCCGGATTTGCTACTACTTTAATATTAGCCATTGCTACTCCCCATGAATCTAACCAGCATATTATTACAAATTTTACACTTAAAAAAACCACATCCAAAAAAAAGCCTGATCATTTGATCAGGCTTTTAGTATTTAAATTTTGTAACAATTAGAAATTTTCATCACATATTCTTACACGTGCATCGTAATAACGTTCACACACATACATATTATTACGTTTGGCATAACACTGATTACGCTGTACATATGCATGCTCACGACAGTTACCCCATGTATAAGCAAGTTTTCCAGTTTCTACTTTAGCAACTTTCTTCAACTCTGCTTTTTTAGTATCCCAGGGATTTTTATTTAAATCCTGCTTGTTGTAATCAATCTGGGTAAACTTGTTACGAAATTCAGCATGAATAGCACTTTCTTCGTTCTTACTTAAAGTGTGTTGTTTCTTAATTCTATTTTTAAATATATTAGGCTCAACTGCATAAGCTGTTGAAAACTGGAACACTAACCACAGGGCCAGCATCGTTGATGTTATGATACGAGTAACTTTCATTTTAAATTCCTTATCTAACTGATAATCATCACATTTCCACATTTTCAAAAATCAACTCAGTTCCATTTTCAGGACTTGTTAGCAGGGAAATGCAGCTTTGCCAGGATAACTGGCCATGACTTTATTCATTTGATGACTGATCTGACTTAAAATGATTTTAAATCACTCAATCGGGGGATAACTGCAAATATAACAATGTTAATATATGCAGAAATTCTGATATATTATAATGCCTGTTCCCGTTATTTTCAAATATTTTTTATCTTTTTTAAATCTATGAAAACCTTAAAAAAACTAATTGCTGACTACAAAGCCCTGATTGGATACACCTGTAAATAACAGGTATGATTCGCGCTAAACCACGTTAAAGATAGCTTATACACTATGGAACAAATTCTAGAAATCCGTGATGGCTGCAATACACCAGGCCAACTTCTGAGAAGCCTTGCCTTCTCCAGATTCCTGAAAAATTATAAACAAGAATTCATTAATGATCTGATGACAAGACCAGACGATCAGAAACAGGAAGCAACTCACAAGATTGAATTTATCAAGCGAGTACGAACCAGGGATTTAATTACCATACTTGAATCAGATGGATTTCCATCTTCAACCGATGAAGAACACGCCAGGGAACTTATACGTTTTATGGACGGTGCTTTTCACCATTATCGCGGCTCAGGTTATTCTCGCCTTGTACGTCTGCAAAATGATGTGGTATCAACTGGCCTGGAAACACCTACTACGGTCAAAGAAAAAGTAACAGATAAAGCCCAGGACCTTGCAGATCTCATACTGGATACTCGAAGAATTTTACTTCAAAAAGTAAACATGGAAGAAGGTGTACGCCGTACACCAGGTATGGATGCATCTCCAAATGTAACTGCTGGAGAAATCTCTGGCCATTATTTTAATTATCCGGGTGATTACCACCTGCTTGCTCATGTGCCTTTAACTATTGCTGCAGACATGAAAACAGGAGTTGACTACTCAACTCCTTCTAATAAACGCGCCAAACCATTTTATGAGCTCGATCATAACCCCTTAAAACTAAGAAAATTCAATATTGATGAATGGGTTTCTGTACCACTACGTGTCGGCACATCGCTTATTATTGCTTTTATCCATAAATCTCGCGGCTGTATCGAAATGGAACCAGGACTTTTAAATCTTTTTCCATTCGCAAACGTTGAAGACATTACTAACCAGAGAAAAGCTGATGGCATTTTCTTTTTTGGAGATCCCTCTGCCGAACTGAAAGACCTTGGCTACTATTACGATGAGAACAATAAACTACTCATCGGACTGGTACCTAATATTGATGAACTCAAATATTTTGGCTACTGCAAAAAGCCTATTTTAACATTACATAATGTACTTGCCATACTGGATGGTGATTTACCTTTGCACTGTGGCTGCACCCGATATGTTGTTCGCTTTGATAAAGATGAACCCTACATTGCCGAAATGCTCATCAAAGCAGATGACATGGGCAAAATCAGCCTGATTAAAGATGAACGAGACAAAATAACACGACCTATATTTTTTGGTACTGAAACAGGTGCCTTTGCCTGCCTTGATGGCTTCAGCGAACAGGCAAAAATGCAGATGGCTGGTAGAGAGGTTGGTTACAACAAAGATACCGGAACAAATGCTCGACAAATTGTACCAGTAGCGGATGTTAATGAACTCTTCCGCAATGATCCACTTGACGTCTTACTTTATATGAATAACTTCACTCTCATCCAGCCAGGTGAAACAACTATCCAGGCAGATATGCATATTGAGGAAGCGCTTGAACACTTCAGACTGGGCGAACGTGTGGCTGCTGGCTCTACACAAACTCATCGCGGTTCAAAAGAAAGTAGTTACTGGGCAAACCCTTTTCCATTATTAAAAGATAATAACGACAATATTCTTCACCCAAATCTGTATGAAAAATTTTCTGAAAACGAAAAAGGCTTCATCGGTGATATGAATATCCTCATCAACCGCGGCGAAATGAAGGTTGGTGTTGCATACAGTCAGTTAATGGCAGGGGCTTACGAAGGCAACGATGACGATGATATTACCAGATGCAACTATACTGACCGAGACCAGGTAGAACAGGAAGGCCCTGTACGCCTCGCTAAAGATTTAATCCAGTTAATTAAATCTTTAGCAAAAGATAAACGTGAACGCATGCCCGGTAAGCCTCAGGAAGTCAGCATAACTGTTGCCCTGGTAGGCGACAGTAGAACAGGCAAGTCAGAAACTGCTGAAAAAATGGAAGGCATCCTCAACTTGCAACTTATATAATGAATAAGACTATAATACACAAGTAAGCGCAAATATTATTGTACTGGTATTACTAACAGGCCAAACCCCAGGAGGCTGAATGGTAACCGTTTCAATTCAGGAAAATGGCTACAATGGACATATACTACTTGAACCTAACCTGTCTTTAAGCTGGAAAACAAACACTCGCATATTTTTTGTTATTTGCCTGATAACACTTTTAATAGCGATCCATTTCTATCGCATTGGCGGCTGGCTGGTACTACCTTTCTCTGGCCTGGAACTTCTACTCATCTGTATATCTGTTTATTTATTTTTTCAACGCAACAATCACTGCGAAGTAATTACATTCACAGATGACAAGGTCGTTATAGAGAAAGGCAAAAACTCGCCAGAAAAATCATGGGAATACCCGCGCCACTGGTCAAAGATTTACATTAAGGAACATGGACTCTATGACATACCAAAAGTATCCATAAAATCCCATGGTAATGAAATGGAAATAGGCTCTTTTCTTGGCTACAAAGAAAAACTACTATTTATTAAAACATTAAAAAAACTGACAACCGAATTTCAGAGTTATGACTGGGAAAAATAGGCTTTTAAATATTCATCGAAAGTCTGACTATCTTCTGACTCTATAAGCCTCTGCTTTTGCCATGACAAATCCGCCATTTCAACAAAGAACTTTTTGCGTTCTTCACTTAATTCGATTGACTTAAAATATTCAAAATGATCCTGCGACATACGTTTTGCAAAATGATAAAAGCCTTCTTTATTTTCCTTCATCTTATTCAACATAACTGCTGAAGGAGTCATATCAGGATCCTGGATTTTCTCTAGCTGTTTTTTCAAAGAACAGGAATACGCGTCTGTACCATGAGAATCATCCAGATATTCACACACACTTTGCATTACATCACATATCTCCAATGCCCACTCTTTTAACGAACATGCTGATGCATCTCGCCTCAATTTCAGTTTTGGGTCACGACCACGGTGTGCAGTTTCCAACTCATTCTGATCGATTTCCTCACGTTCACTAAAACATATCTGTTCACTATCATGAAGCAGACAAAACAGCATTAGCGCCTCAAGAAACCTAAGTTGTGATTCATTTATTCCCAGCGGCTCAAAGGCATTCACATCCAGCGATCTCAACTCAACATACCTTACACCTCTTTTCTTTAATGCCAATGATGGCTTTTCATTACCCATCAAAATCTGTTTAGGCCTGACAGTACTGTAATACTCATTTTCAATCTGAAGAATATTACTATTTAACTGGCGATATTCATCATCTACTTTCACACCAATACGTTCATATTCTCTTGCAGATGTTTCAATTGCATAACTTAATGAGTTCACATAAGCATCAAGATTCCGATAACATGCTTTAATACCAATTTCATTTTCTTTATTATTCTGATAACCAATATCACCCATACGCAATGAAGTCGCATAAGGCTCATAATAAGTATTGACATCAAACTCATCCAGAGTTGATTCACTACCAGCCAGAAATGACTTGCATACAGCAGGTGATGCACCAAATAAATAGGGAACCAGCCAGCCATACCTCTGTAAATTACGAATTAATGCAAAATATTGTTCTGATATGAAATCCTGAAGCGGATCTGTGTTTTCTTCTATCTCCTGATAAACCGACCAGAAACTATCTGGAAATGAATAATTAAAATGCACCCCTGCAATTACCTGCATGACGCGGCCATAGCGATAACCTAATCCTCGTCTATATACCGTCTTCATCATGCCAACATTTGATGTCCCGTATTGAGCAATTGGAATACTATCCTCACCTGCAACAACACAAGGCATACTGGTTGCCCATAAAATCTCATTATCAAGATGACTATATACAAATGCCTGTGTATCACGTAAAAAAGACAACGCGTCTTCCGTATGATGTACAGGTGGTGTAATTAACTCGATTAGCGCCTCAGAATAATCAGTCGTTATATAAGGATTTGTTAAAGCAGAGCCCAGTACTACAGGATGTGCCTGTTGTGAAATATTACCCTCTGTTGAAACACGAAGACTTTCCTTTTCAAGACCAATCTGCCTGCCTTGTATAGTACTTTTATCCATGCTCATTAACGCATTGATTCTTTTTTCGATTAACTTATACAAAAATAATCCTTTCAGGCAATGAATTCATATATTAATAATAAACAGCTTATAGACTAATGAACAGTAAAAACAACTAATACACCTTAAAATACAAAGCACTACCAGTTGCCATATTTTTCACCTATAAATACTGACAAAACTACGATTTTCAATCCCTCAGACACTCTTTCTTTAAAAACAAGAAAGCATACAGGTTTAAGCATATTTACCTGGCAACTAACTATCTTCATCTCTGTTTTATGCATTAAATACATAAAACTACATTTTTGGCCCAATATTCACATACTAGTTAAATCTCGGAGATAGTGATTCATTTGATGAATTATTGATATATTTCCAATCAATCATAATCCTCAACTTGAGCCATCAGGTCATTTGATTATTATCAAAACCTGCCACTGTATTTTCCGTAAAATTCATCCTCCCACACCCAGACCAGCATAGTCATAACGGGTGCACTAAATTGTACATTTATATACGTACTTATGGAGAATCTCATGCCCGACAGAGCTGATGTCGCAATAAATCTAAACTGGTATGACAATGAAGGAAATATTCTCACCGGTGAAGAACCCATCAGCAATATGACTGTCGACGAAGTACTTCATTTATTTGACGCCCCTTTCTGGAATAAACTTTACCATTGCTGGAAAGCATCAAGAAAAGAACTTAAAGTAATACAACCCAATATTCAACACCAGATTGATACTAAGAAATTCTCTTATTTTGTAGAAATCTATAAAATCCAGAACTCGCAACAAACCTGATATCAACAATATGATCATTATTCATATAAAATCAGTTGATGCGTATTCTTGCCTTAAATCCTTATCACGGCGGCTCTCACAAAGCATTCATTAATAGCTGGATTAAACACAGCCGGCATGAATGGACACTCCTGACTCTTCCGGCTCACCACTGGAAATGGCGCATGCGTCACGCTGCAATTACCTTAACCCAGCAAATTTCCAGATACCCCAACCAGAACTGGGATATTATTTTCTGTACCGATATGTTGAACCTTGCAGAATTTAATGGACTCGCTACACCCGCCACTCAAAAGCTGCCAAAAATTTTATACTGTCATGAATCACAATTGATATACCCCGATAAACATTCAACTGAACGTGACAATCATTATTCATTCACTAATTTCATAAGCGCTCTAACCGCCGATCAAATCTGGTTTAATTCAAACTGGCATAAAAATGTTTTTATAACAACAACAAAGAAATGGTTAAAGAACATGCCTGACTACCAGCCTTTATCAGAACTTAATACAATCCAGCATAAATCCATTACTCAGTATCCCGGTCTTGATATAGACTGTTTTTCTCAGCACAGGCATCCACAACATGATAAACCATTAACAATTTTATGGGCTGCTCGCTGGGAAGACGACAAAAATCCCGAGTTATTTTTTAAAGCCATAGATTTACTGATACAGGATGGAATTCATTTTCAATTAAATATAATTGGTGCAGCCCCTAAACTAACACCTCCTTTATTTCTACAAGCTCAACAAAAATATGCAGCTTTTATAAATAACTGGGGCTATATCAACAATCGAGATGACTACCTTTCCGTACTACACGAATCTGACCTGGTTGTATCAACTGCGGATCATGAATTTTTTGGCATTGCTGTTCTCGAAGCAGTAAGCATGGGCTGCATCCCGATTTTGCCAGATAAACTTGCCTACCCAGAAACATTATCACTTTTCTACCAGCAAGCTCCTCACTGCTTCTATGATGGCAATGCATCTAGTCTGGCAAATGCACTCAAATTATTCTCACAGTTAATTTATCAAACTGATCAATTCAATCATTATCGGGAACTAACCAAAACAGCAACTTCTCAATACAGCTGGGATAAAAGGAGTATAGAAATGGACAATGCTTTATCACAACTGGTGACAAAGCATTGTTCGGATAAGAAATAAAGCACTAAGCCAGGTTATTAATGATGCCGCCACATGACTTCTTCAGCCCGTCGTGGCAAATGTGAACGTCGGTCAAGACCAAACGACTCAAAACGAAACTGATCACGACGATCATAACCGACACGGCGGTCTGTATGACAACGCCGATCGGGGCCCTTATAATTTTCACGAATAGTAACTTTAGATAACATGTCGACACTCCCGATATAGTACCGAAGACATGTACATTATAACTCACTTACAGCCCAGTTTACCCTGACAAAATCAGATATAATCAATTCACAGGCATATTAATTCTCTATCAATAAAAAATACCGATCACCATGCAATCATCATCAATTAAACTTATCAGCTTTTCTGTCAACAACTGGGCACATTTATATTCCCTGGAACAGGCGGTAGAAAAAGCAACGAATATCAGTGGTGGCAGACTGGTTATTAATGGCAATATTCGAAAAACGGCTTTTTTGAACAATCAGGATCTGGCAATAGAAATCACCTTTAACAGGCTAACTCGACCTGCTACTTATCCACGACATGAAAATCACATTATCCTCGGTGAACTAAACCGCGACCATAACAAGATAACCAGCTCTGTTTCAGTTGATGAAGCTGTATTTCAGGAACTACGTAACAACACTATTGAATATGGCAATATTGATGGCATTCATATTATTGTGACACTGGGCCTACTCAGCGAAAATGAAACCTGGGCTGAAAATACGACACTAAAACTTGTTTCCCTGAACTACGCCATGAAGGGTGATGCATAACAAACTAATTAACAAAGTATGTAAGGTAATCAAGTAATATCACCCGGTTTTCTTCATACTGAAATGTATGATTATGATCGCCTGTCAATCTTTCTAAATACTTAGGCTGCTGAGCCAGGCTAAAAAGTGACTCAGAATGATAATAAGGCACGACTTCATCATCGCCACTATGCATTAACAATAATGGAACAGGTGATATACGGTGCACATAATCAACCGGCGCATATTCATTATTAATGGTATAGGACAGGGGCCACTGGAAAATCCATGTAACCCAGGATCGAGATAACACATCCTTGACTATTTGCCGGTAATCACTGAATGCTCCAATCGATATGACTGCAGCTATATCATCCTTAATATCAGAAACAGCAACCGAATACAGACCCAGGCTACCACCAAAGCTGTGCCCAAGAACAACCAGGCCCTTATCGCTATTTTTATTATCTAAAGCATACTGAATCGCAGCATCGACATCTGCAATACTACCCGCCAGATCAACATCACCCTTAGACAGACCATAACCTCGATAATCTACCAGGAATACCTCATAACCCTGTTCGGGCAACCAGTATACAGTCGCCAGATGGGTACTGATATTTTCACCATTTCCATGAAAAAAAACGATACTCCCTTTCACATCGACAACCGCAGGCAAATGCCAGCCATGCAGTAATGTATCATTCCCGCTTTTTATTACGATATCCTTATACTCAACGCCAACCTGCTCAGGCGTCCTCACCAGTTCTTTCATAGGTGCGAACATTAAATGAGTACAGGCCTGCAATCCCAACATTACTGGTGAAAAAACAATCAAAATACAAATTTTCTGGCAAATTTTTTTCATATCACCTGTATATTTCCTGACCAGTTACAAGCCACAACCAATAAAGTTATGATTTATTACACATTTATTAGAATCTCAGTTGCATACTCGTTAGTTAGTGCTAATCTTGTTAGGGTAGTTTTTCTACTAATAATAATTCTATTCGACAAAATATGTCGAGATATTGGAGAACAAGCATGATGAAAAAAGTAATTTGTAGTGCGGCTTTACTGGTAGCATCTTCAAGTGCATACGCTGTTGCACCCGGTGGTCCAGGCTGCGGCTGGGGTAACATGTTATTTGAAGGTCAAAATGGCCCTGTTCACTTCCTCGCAACAACAACTAACGGTACATCAGGCAACAAAACCTTTGGTATGACTTCTGGTACCAATGGCTGCTCAATGGACGGCAAACTGACTTACGGTGGCAAATCTATGATCGGTTCTATTATGGATCGTTTCTCAGAAGATGTTGCTCAAGGTAATGGCGAAGCTCTTGATGCTGTTGCTGTTATATACAACATTGCACCAGAAGATCGTGCAACTTTTGCTGAAGTGACTCATCAGAACTTCAAAGTTATCTTCCCAAGTGCCCAGGTAACAGCTGATGAAGTTATCACATCTCTGGAAGCAGTGATGAAATCTGATGCTCGCCTGGCTAAATACGTTATCTAATCAGTCGATTATTTAGCTATATGCTTAAAGCCCTGTATTTAACAATACAGGGCTTTTTCATTATGGCCACCAAATTATACAAAATATTGTTCATTTAATAGATTTAACTATGCTTTACAGCTCCCTTAAATCCCTATATGGTTTGCCTGCAAAATTATAATACGACAGCAACAGGCATTTTTTTATCACATGCAATATTTAAAGTTTTTTTCCAGCAAAGCACTAATCTGTTTTTTAGTGATTGCACCTGTCAGTCACCCAACTACTGCTAAAACAGTAACTGAATTACAACAGGAAGCTGCCAGCAAGCAACTATCACATCATCCTGAATGGATTAACCTGCTGCATTATGAACAAACCAACTGGTTAAATAATGATTATGTCAGCCAGGTAGATGATCCGCGCTTTTTTAATGCTACAGATGGGAAAATCAATCCATCAGCAGAACTATCAGCCACCATTGAAGCATTTTTCAGAACGGATGTTAAAGGCGATGAACATCCCCAGTGTAAATTTGTTGCCCGTCTCAACTGGCTAAAAAATAACTTACCGGGATTTCAAAAAGGTTTACCTGGCGTACAGTGCAAAGAATATCTCGAATGGCGATCTAATGTGCCTGATGAAAAAATTACCATGGTTTTCCCGGCTTACCACTTAAATAGCCCCTCCTCCATGTTTGGCCATACCCTGCTGCGTCTTGACCCACCCGCCAATAAACAGGCATCCGACTGGTTATCCATTGCAGTTAATTTCGGTGCCAATGTTACAGATGGGGATAATTCTCTATTTTATGCATTCAAGGGATTATCTGGTGGTTACCCGGGCTATTTTATCGTCACGCCCTATTATAAAAAAATTAAAGAGTACAATTACCGGGAAAAGCGAGACATCTGGGAATACCCTCTTAACCTGAACCCGGAAGAAACCAGGCGCATGGTATCCCACTTGTGGGAACTAAAGGATATGCAGTTTGACTATTACTTCTTTGATGAAAACTGCTCTTATCGTCTACTTGAGTTACTGGAAGTAGCACGCCCCGGTATTGATTTAACCAGTAACTTTAAATTTACCGTTATCCCGGTTGATACCGTACGCGCCATTCAGGATGCTGGGCTCATTGTTGATGCCACTTACCGTCCTTCGCAGGTTACGGTACTTGAATATTTACTGACTCAAATTCCTGAAGATCATCATTACATGGTAGAAAAAATCGCTGCCAGCCCGGAATTCACCAAACAGGAAGCATTCCAGCAACTGGATGCAACTGAACAACGACAGCTGATCGAACTTGCTTATAAATACCTGCGTTATCAGCAAACAGGCGAAGCCAGGGAAAAAACCATTGCCTCAAACAGTTACCAGATACTGGAAATACTCAATTCATACCCATCAAAACAGGCGACAGTCGTACCGGCCCTGGCCAGCCAGCCAGAGTTTGGTCACTACAGTCGTCGTATAACTATTGGTGCCGGTCAGGAAAGCAAGGTTAACTTTTCTGAGCTCAGTTATAAAATGTCATTTCATGATCTGGAAGATAATGAAGACGGCTTTCTACAGGGTGCACAGATCAATATGGGTAATTTAATACTCAGAGCCTATGAAGATGAATCTACACGATTACAACGATTTGATGTGGTAAATATTTTTTCCCTGACACCGCGCTCACTTTTATTTAAGCCTTTATCCTGGCGTATTTAT
>Ga0224501_10001481_pt1 | contig 18230 bp, 23 predicted proteins | sample SF_Oct11_sed_USG_4_FD_169105 | JGI IMG/M metagenome (GOLD analysis project Ga0224501, IMG submission 169105) | Sediment microbial communities from San Francisco Bay, California, United States - SF_Oct11_sed_USGS_8_1 | ecosystem: Environmental > Aquatic > Marine > Sediment | place: USA... | reverse complement strand
AGAGATCTGTTCACCACAGGCATCACTATTGGTAATCTTAAACCCGAGGCAATAAATAATATCTCCCACATGAGTGCAAGTCCCTGTGATGATGTTGCCGTAACAACCCTGCCACCAGCAGCAGCGGCACCAACACAGGCACTCATCGCACTGTGTTCGCTCTCAACAAGGATCGTCTCTGTCTTTACCAGACCATCTGATACAAAGCTTGCAAATCTCTGCATCAGTTCTGTCTGAGGAGTTATGGGATACGCTGCACACACATCAGGATTTACCTGCCTCAATGCATTGGCAACAGCCTCATTTCCCGTAGCAGCAACAACCTTTGACATTATTTGCCCTCCTCTACCATCACAATAGCCTTCTTTCTTTTTTTACCAGGACACTCCAGTGCACATATACCACAGCCTTTGCAGTAATCATAATCAAAATCCTGTCTTTTACTGTCTTTTACCTTTACTGCCATATCAGGGCAATAAAGCCAGCAAAAAAGACATTGTATACAATTTTCCTGTTTCCATATTGGTTTGAACGCCCTCCAGGAACCTGTCTTAAACTCTACTGCATTTCCTGCTTCACATATTACCGCTCCTGGCGTGAGTTCTTTCCATCCTTTGAGCTTCATCCTTCCTTTACCTCCTCATATCCACGCCTTGTTGCTTCGAGGTTGCCATCAATGATCTTTTGAGAGAACTTTTTGCCAAAGCTTTTCCTCACATCTTCAAGAAGATGCTCAAGGGTTACAAGGTGGGTCACTTTGCATAAAGCGCCAAGCATAGAAGCATTCGGGAGCGCCTTCCCGATACAGTCTATCGCAATCTTTGTTGCATTAACAGTAAAAATCTTCTGTCCGGATTTTGCATTGAGCTTTGCCCTTATCTCCTCAGTATCTTTCGATGTGTTTACAATAAATATGGCGTCTTCTGTAGCCCCTTCTCCCACATTGATGCTATCAAGCAGGGTGGCATCAACAACACAGACAACCTGCGGCCGAAGAACAGGACAGTGTGTCCTGATTTCCTTTGAGCTTACTCTGTTATATGCCCTGAGCGGAGCTCCTGCCCTTTCAGGACCATATTCAGGGAATGCCTGCACATGTCTTCCTCCACTCAAGCAGGCATCTGCGAGCACTTTAGCTGCAGTCACCGTTCCCTGACCTCCTCTTCCATGCCATCTAATTTCAACTGTACCAGCCATTTTTCCCTCCACAAAGATTTAGCTATTGATTTTAGCCAATTATTAGCCTATTTTTCAAGCTCTTTTGAAATCAATGATATATAACTCTTTTGAAATCAATTATATATAATTTCAGTTCAGGCAAAAAAGCCTTCCATTTATTCTTTCTTTAAAAATGGACTTATTGTGCCTTCCGCTTAACTACTGGATTTTTTTGAAAAATTTGACTAAATTGACCAACTTGTTTATAGTGTATAATTATGGTTCAAAGCATGACAGGCTTTGGGAGCGCAGAGAGTAACGGTTTTAAAATTGAAATCCGTTCTCTTAATCACCGGTTTATTGACATATCAATTAAACTACCTTCTTTTTTGAGCCACCGCGAGATTCCTCTGAGAACTATTCTTAAAGAGAGATTTCATAGAGGGAAGTTCGATATCTCTGTCATCACAAATGACCAAAAGCTTACCCATCTCACCATTAATAAGGAAGTGGCGAAAAAGATATATACCGCATTCCAAGAATTGCAAAAAGAATTGTCTATTCCGGGACAGATACATATAGACACTCTTGTTGGATACAAGGAACTCCTCATCGAGGAAGAGCCCCGATACAATCTTGATGCGCTCTATGTTGCCTTTAATGAAGCTCTTTCCAATCTTGAAGCAATGAGGATATTGGAAGGGAAACTCCTCTCAGAGGAGCTTGCTGAGAGAGCAAAGTCGTTGAATGCTTTGATTTACAAAATAAGTTCACTCGCACCTCAGGTGCTGACAAAATCTATAGATAAATTCTCTGAAAAACTGAAGTCACTTCTTCAAGGTGGAGAAACAGATAGTACGAGGATACTGCAAGAGGCTGCAATAATGTCAGAGAAACTTGATATAGCAGAGGAAATAAGCAGGATAGAAAACCATTTAAAACAGTTTATAGAAACACTGAGTGAAAGCAATGTGATAGGGAGAAAGCTCGATTTTCTCCTCCAGGAGATAAGCAGAGAGGTAAATACTCTCTCCTATAAATTGAGCGATTACACCATATCCAGCCTTACCGTAGAAATGAAGACTGAGATTGAGAAAATGAGAGAACAGGCACAGAACATACAATGAATTTGATAAATCCTAAATTCGAAATCCTAAATTCGAAACAAATCCAAATGGTTAAAATTCTAACCATATTTGATACATTGGAATTTTGAATTTGTTTAGATTTTGGTGCTGAGGATTTAGAGTTTTCCTCTAAGGAGTGAATTATGAAAAAAGGTGATTTAAGTCCTGTGTTAGTAAATATAGGTTTTGGCAATGTCATCGCTGCATCGAAAGTTGTCGCAATTGTGACGCCTGGTTCTGCACCCATGAAAAGGCTCCGTGAGGAGGCTAAAAAACGGGGAAAATTGATTGATGCGACTGAGGGCAGGCGCACCCGATCGATCATTGTCACAGACAGCGATCATATTATCCTGTCAGCTCTTCAGGCGGAAACGATTACTCAGAGATTCCTTGAAGGAAAGGGTTCCTTTGCAGAAGAAGAAAGGTAAAGGAAGTCTGTTCATAGTCTCTGCACCTTCGGGTGCTGGGAAAACGACACTCTGCAAAAAATTGACCTCTACCCTTCCGCATATCACACATTCTGTTTCTTATACCACGCGTGCTCCGCGGTATAGGGAAGTAAATGACAGGGACTACACATTTATAAGCAGGAACGAATTCAGGTCAATGGTTGATAAAGGTAAATTTATGGAGTGGGCAAAGATTCACGGAGAATTGTATGGTACCTCAAAAAAGAGGATTGCAAACCTCATTCGATCCGGTACTGACGTCATTCTCGATATAGATACACAAGGCGCAAAGCAACTAAAAAAGAAATACAGGGGAGGCGTGTATATCTTTGTACTTCCACCTTCCATGGAGATATTGAAAAGAAGACTCGAAAGGCGAATGGCTAATTCAAAGGAAGAGATAGAAAAAAGACTGAAGAGAGCGGTTGATGAAATAAAAAGCTATCGCAAGTATGATTATGTTATAATAAACGATGAGTTAAACGTTGCATTAAGAGAACTTGAGGCAATAATAACCTCATACAGACTTGATGTCAAAAAAGTTGACCCTATATGGGTCAAAAATAATTTTTTAAAATAGGAGGAAGAATATGGAAGTCATTTCTCTTCCGATTGAATATGATCATGATAAGATCGACGGAAGATACAGGATTATTGCAATTGCATCCCAGAGGGCAAAGGAGCTCTCTTTAGGCGCAAAGCCAAAGGTGAAGACAAAGGCAAAAAAGGTTACCAGCTTAGCCATTGAAGAGACAATAGACAACACCATCGAATTCCTGACAGGGGAGCAGGCTAAGAAGGCAAAGGAAGAGGCCAGAAAGTTTGATTACAGACGGCTCCTCGCAGAAAAAAGAGAAGTTGCTGAGGATCTCACAGAACTTGAAAAAGACCTGAAAGTCTATCTCCATGAAAAAGGAGTAACAGACAAGATGGCTCCGGAAGGTCTTTTTACCGAAAAACGAGAGGAAGGTGCTGAAGAATAAGTCGGTACTCCTTTGCGTAACAGGGAGTGTTGCCGCTTATAAAGCTATTGATGTAATAAGAAGACTTAGAGATGAAGGTGCCTCGGTGACTGTAATTATGACTGAGGCAGCCAAGCGATTTATTACACCTCTCTCTCTCGAAGTTGCTTCCCGAAATAAGGTTTACTCAGATCTGTTCATCGACCCCATGGCTCACATCACGTTACCAGTTCATGCGGACATAATGGTAATCGCCCCTGCAACAGCAAATACAATCGGAAAGTTTGCAGGAGGTTTTGCTGATAACCTCCTCAGTACATGTCTTCTTTCATTCAGCGGCAAGATAGTTATTGCGCCTGCAATGAACTGGAGAATGTATGAGAACCCTGTGTTTCAGGAAAACTTAAGCTGTCTCCTCTCGCACGGTGTCATTCAGATAGGACCTGAAAAGGGGAGTCTTGCATGTGGAGAAGACGGTATAGGAAGGATGTCAGATGTTCCCGAAATAATCGAAGCGATAAAGTCTGCACTCAGCCAGAAAACCCTTGTAAAAGAAAAAATCATTGTCACTGCAGGCCCTACCAGGGAATATCTTGACCCTGTCAGATTTATATCAAACAGATCATCGGGCAAGATGGGTTATGCCCTTGCGAGAGCCGCCTTGAGAAGAGGAGCAGAGGTCACATTAATTAGTGGGCATTCATTACTGAGTCAGCCAAAAGGCATGAAATTTATTTCTGCAGAAACTGCAACAGACATGTTGAATGCCATAAATCAAGAACTGCCTTCATCAACAGTGCTCATCATGTCTGCTGCGGTCTCTGATTTTATGCCTGCAGAAAAGACAAAGGAGAAAATTGAGAAATCAGGTGAACTCATCGTGAAGTTACAAAAAACCCCCGACATTATTTCAGAGATCAGTAAGAATAAGAACCGGCTTTTTATTATCGGGTTTGCAGCAGAAACAGGCAGGAAAATTGACCGGGCAAGAAAAAAATTAAAGGAAAAGAATATGGACATGATTATTTTCAATGATGTGACAGAAGCCGATTCAGGGTTTGAAGTTGATACAAACAGGGTTGTTATTATAGATAAAGAGAAGGAGACAACACTTCCACTCATGAGCAAGGATTCTGTTGCAGATGCGATATTAGAGAGGTTATCTGAAATAAAGTCTTGACTTTTTTCGCTATTTTGATAAAAATTTGTGAATAATATGTCACTTGAAGAAATTGAAAAACTAAAGGAAAAATTAAATAAAGACCCGAATTCCAAACTTTTTATATTGCTTGCTGAAGAATATAAAAAGGAAGGGATGCTTGACGAGTCAATAGCTGTCCTTACTCAGGGACTGGAAAAACACCCCCGATATATGAGTGCACATGTTTCCTTAGGGAAGATATATCTTGAACAAGGCATCCTCGATAAAGCAAAGGAAGAATTCAAGGAGGTTGTGAGCGCGATACCAGACAACCTCTATGCCCATAAGAAGCTTGCTGAGATTCATAAAGACCTCGTCGAAATAGATGAAGCAATAGACGTATTTAAGACAGTATTAAGACTGAATCCAGGTGATGAAGAAGCAGCGAATAGTCTTGCAGAGCTTGAAAAAGGACTTACAGTTGAACCTGAGAACCTGGAAAGAGCAAAATCTGAAGAATCAACTTCTATTGAATCAGAACCTGCTGTTGAGAAGGAAACGTCACCTGAAATCCCTATCAATGAGCAAGACATAGAGTATTCGAGTAAAACCCTTTTCGAAGAGGAAAAAACTGGAGAGGAAGTAACAGAACAAGAAAAATTATCCGAAAAAGAGAAGCTTTTATCTGAAAATATTTTAGAAGACTCAGGGGTTGCACTTGAGGAGATATCCGAGATTCCCCATGGAGAAAATCAGTTATCTGAGATATCTATTACCGAAGAGGATATAGATGATTTGAGTAAAGTTCTCCTCGAAGCAAGTAAAGAAGAAATCGAAGAAGTAATAACAGAAGAAGAAAAAGAAGAATTGTCAGAAGAAGAAATATTCTCGCCTGAAGAAATTTTTAAAGAGCCCGGGGGTGCACTTGAGGAGAAACCTGAACCTTTAAGGGAGAGTCTGTCTGAACAGCCTGGTTTAAGCATAGTCGATGCAGACATTTATATATCTCAAGGCAGATATATGAATGCGATGGATATATACAAGAGACTTCTCTCAATAGATCCCGGTAATGTCCATGTAATGCAGCGTATTGAAGATATGAAAATTCTTTTGAAACTTCTTGGCAAGGATAAGGAACAGATAATCGCAAAGCTGAACAGTTTCCTCGAGGGCATTAAAAAGAGGCAAAATGAGTTTTTCAGAAATCCTTAAAGAGACTGTAGAAAAAGTAGATGGTGCTGTCTCTGCCATGATCATTGCAACAGATGGCATACCTGTTGAAGAATATGCTTCGGAAAAACTTATTGATCTTACCGGGCTGAGCGCTGAGGCATCTGCAATGATTAAAGACATACATCTTGCGGCAGATAATCTGGGCCTCGGTGAAGCAAGGGAGTTTTCGATAATATCAGACAGGTGCGGCATTATCATGAGAAAAATAAATCCCGAGTACTATTTAGCCCTTGTTATAAAACCAGAAGGCAATTACGGTAAGGGGCGATTTATCCTTAAGACTGCGATCCCCAGGCTGGAAGCGGAATTCTAAAGTTAAGAAAGCTATGAAAGTCTTAGTTATCCACGGTCCTAACTTAAACCTCCTCGGCAAAAGAGAGACCGACATCTATGGTACCATCTCACTTGATGAGATTAATAACAACATTCTTTCACTTGCTGCAGATATTGGTATTGATGCGAATATAGTACAGCTCAACAGTGAGGGTGAGATATTGGACACTATCCAGAAAAGCAACTACGATGCCTTGATTATAAATCCCGCTGCATATACCCATACGAGCATTGCAATAAGGGATGCCATTGCAGCAATAGATAAACCTGCGATAGAGGTACACCTTTCAAATATCCACAGTCGAGAAGAATTCAGGAAAAAATCGTTTATTGCAGAAGTTGCCATCGGACAGATAAGTGGTTTTGGCCCGGATAGTTATCTTCTCGCACTCAGGGCTGCAAAAAGCATCCTGTCTCAGTGAGGAGTAATAACCAAATTCCAAATACCAATAATCAAATAATACCCAATGACCAAATTACAATTAACCAAACATTATTTGGTAATTAGTTATTGATAATTGGAATTTATTTGGAGTTCGGGATTTGGTTGTTGGAACTTAATTTTATTGAACTATGATTAAATTACCCATTTCTTATTACTTTTCACAACTCACTAAAATAAGGGAATCTATTAAAAGACAGAGAGTCGATGCATTTCTCGTAACCGATATACACAATGTTCGGTATCTCACTGGCTTTTCAGGCTCATCAGGGTTTCTCTTTATTACGGAAAGCAAAAATATCCTCATCACTGACTTTAGATATAAGGAACAGGCAGGGAGAGAAGTACAAGGGTGGGATATTGTTATAGAAAAAAGAGATATGATAAAGACCATAAAAAGACTTTCTCAGAAGATTGGTATAAAGAAACTCGGTTTTGAGTCTTCTTTATCCTATAATTTTTTCAGAAGATTATCTAAAGGAGACTTAACCCTTAAGGCTTTTAAAGGACTCATAGAGAGATTGAGGGTAATAAAGGATGCTCTTGAGATAGACTCACTCAGGGAGGCAGTAAGGCGTGCAGAATCTGCTTTTCTCGACATAAAACCATATATAAAGAAGGGAATCAGTGAAAGAGCTATTGCACTGAGACTTGAGGAAAGATTGAAGAAGAGAGGCTGCAGGCATATTCCATTTGAGGTGATAGTTGCATCAGGTTCAAATTCGGCTATGCCCCACGCAAAACCAACTGAAAAGAAATTAAATAAAGGAGACCTTGTCATTATAGACTGGGGTGGAGAGGCTGACGGTTATTTATCTGATATGACCCGGACAGTGCTCCTTAAAGGAGGCAATTTAAATAAAAAGAAGGAGATCTATCAGCTTGTATTAGAAGCCAATAAGAGGGCTATCTCCTTTGTTTCTCCAGGGATAAGCTCAAAGGAGATTGACCATTCTGCCAGAAATGTGATTGAGAAGGCAGGTTATGGAGAGTTCTTTGGACACGGGACCGGTCACGGGGTTGGCCTTCAGGTTCATGAATCACCGCACATCACAATGAATAAAAAAGAAACTATTAAAGAAAATATGGTCTTTACCATCGAGCCAGGCATCTATGTGCCAGGGTTTGGAGGAGTGAGGATAGAGGATATGGTGGTGGTAAAATCAGATGGCTCCGAAGTCCTCACCAGTCTTTCTAAAAAACTCAAGATAATAAATGAGGAGACTGCTGACCCTGATTTCTTAAAAGTCATATCTGATGGAAAAAGTTGCGGAAAATGCTAAAATAGTACACTTTTGTGAGGAGGTATAGTTTTGGTTTCGACGAGCGACTTCAAAAAAGGTCTCAAGGTAGAATTTAAAGGTGAGCCGTGCGAGATAATAGATTTCCAACATGTAAAGATGGGAAGAGGCGGGGCTATTGTGAGGACAAAGTTAAAAAGCCTGAAAACAGGCAGTGTCCTTGAGCAGACCTTCAGGTCTGGAGAAAAACTGGAAACCTTCCAGCTTGAGGAAAAGAAGATGCAATATCTTTATATGCAGGATGGACTTTATTATTTTATGGACGAAGAGACGTATGAACAGATTCCACTTACTGACGATCAGCTCGGAGATGCAAAGAAATTTCTTAAAGAAAACATGGTAGTTATATTCCTCTATTATAAAGGGGCTCCACTAAATGTAGAACTTCCCACTTTTGTCGAATTATTAGTAACTAAAACAGATCCGGCAGGTTTTAAAGGAGATACCGCTTCAGGAGGCGGCAAGCCAGCAACTTTAGAAACAGGGGCTATAGTAAAAGTCCCCTTTCATATAAATCAGGGTGATACCATAAAGGTAGACACAAGGACTTCAGAATATATAGAGAGGGTAAAATAATGGAACTTGAGGAATTAAAAGAGCTTATTGAACTTCTCAAGGCAACAGACATTACCGAATTGCAGTTAGAAAAAGATGGTACGAAGATAAAAATTAAGAGGGAGAAAATCTTATCTTCAATAGAAATGCCTGTGCAAAAATTTCAGGTCTTCAATGAGAAGATAACAGTAGAAACAGAGGAGGAGACACAGCGGCTTGTGACAGTAACCGCGCCAATTGTGGGTACGTTCTACAGATCACCTGCACCTGATGCCGCACCTTTTATAGAAATTGGTCTGAGGGTTAAAAAGGGACAGGTTCTCTGCATTATAGAGGCAATGAAGCTTATGAACGAGATCGAGAGTGATGTTGATGGCATCATTGTAAAGGCTTTAGTGGAGAATGGTCAGCCTGTTGAATACGGCGAACCTCTATTCCTTATTGAGCCTATGTGAACATAATAGAGAATAACTTTTGACAGGCTTACAATGACTAATAATTCAAAATTATTCAAAAAGATTTTAGTCGCGAATCGAGGGGAGATTGCAGTAAGAATAATCCGGGCCTGTAAAGAGCTCGGAATAAAAACCGTGAGTGTATACTCAGATATAGAAAAAGACGCTCTTCATGTGAGACTCGCAGATGAATCGGTATGCATCGGACCTGCAAACCCAACACAGAGTTACCTGAACATTCCTGCAATATTAAGTGCTGCTGACATCACAGATGCTGATGCAATCCATCCCGGTTATGGCTTTCTTGCAGAGAATTACCATTTTGCCGAAGCCTGTAGTACCTCAGGTATTACATTTATAGGACCGACTCCTGAAAATATAAGGCTCGGTGGTGACAAGGCAAAGGCAAGACAGATAATGAGAAGAAAAGGCGTGCCTGTTGTGCCGGGAAGTGATGGTCCTGTTGCGACAGATGAAATGGCAGTGAAAGCCGCAAAAAAGATAGGGTTCCCGATAATCCTCAAGGCATCTGCTGGAGGAGGAGGCCGCGGCATGAGAATCGTGAGAGAGGAAAAAGACCTCGGGCAGGCATTTTACATGGCGCAAAGAGAAGCACTCGCTGCATTTGGCGATAACGAACTCTACATAGAAGAATACATACCGGAGATGAGACATGTAGAAGTGCAGATCCTCGCAGATAACAAGGGCAATATCATCCACCTTGGTGAGAGGGACTGCTCAATACAGCGAAAGCATCAAAAGCTCATCGAGGAGTCTCCATCACCTATTTCAACAACAGAAAAGTTCAAGAAGAGGATTGGTGAGTTAGGAGTAAAAGCTGCACGTGCGATTAAATACAGAAACGTTGGTACTATAGAATTTATTGTGAGTCCCGATGGCAATATCTATTTTATGGAAATTAATACGCGTGTCCAGGTAGAACACCCTGTAACAGAGGCTGTCACAGGTATTGATATAATTAAAGAGCAGATAAAGCTTGCAGCAGGACTCCCTCTGGAATTCAAACAAAGTCAGATACGGCTATCAGGCCATTCCATTGAATGCAGGATTAACGCAGAGGACTCTGAAAGGTTTATTCCCTCACCAGGAAAGATTAATTTTCTTTTTCTCCCTGGAGGCCCCGGTGTAAGAGTAGATACTGCAATATATAATGGGTACGTGGTACCATCACATTATGATTCTCTTATCGCCAAGCTGATCGTACATGGGAAAAACAGGTCAGAAGCGATTGCCCGGATGAGACGTGCACTTGATGAGTGTATCATTGATGGTGTGAAGACAACCCTTCCGTTCCACAAAAAGGTTTTCAATCATCCGGATTTTATAAAGGGAGAATTTAACACAAATTTCGTAGAGAAGATAAACGGCTCAGGCCAGGAGGCCATTCTTCGTGAGTCGTAAAGAGTTAGCGGTTATAAAACTTTTCATCGCCTTACGCTTTTCTCTTCATGCATAACGCTCATGTACCTCGGCGGGTTATGCTTTATAACTGATCGTAAGACATCTAAACTTTCATGCGAAGATATGACACTGAAGGTGCTCAGGTCAGGTATGAACTGGATCCAGTATAGGGAAAAAGAAAATTCAAGGAGAAAGGTTTATGAAGAATCGGTCAGGTTACGAAAGCTCACTCAGGATTTTAATGCTGTACTGATAGTAAATGACCATCCTGATATTGCACTCTGTGTAAATGCAGAAGGTGTTCATCTCGGACAGGATGACCTGCCCCTGAGAGAAGCACGGAAGATAATGGGCAAAAAAAGGATAATCGGTATTTCCACACATAGTTTAGAACAGGCGATAGAGGCAGAAAAAGGTGGTGCTGATTATATCGGCTTCGGCCCTGTATTTCACACCACTACAAAGGACGCGGGGAGACCTCAAGGCGTTACTATTCTTAGAGAGGTAAAAAAACAGGTAAACTTACCGGTAGTTGCAATAGGAGGTATAACCCTCGAAAATATACATTCGGTTTTAGATGCAGGCGCTGATGCGGTTGCAGTTGCATCTGCAATCCTCAGCGGAAATATTGAAGAAAATGTAAAAAGGTTTATGGAAATTATTAGATTTTTTGATGTAAATTATCCACAAGACAGATAAACAAAAAATGGAGAAAGTCTTTCAGAAATGATTAAAGGATTATCAGGATATGTAAAAATGAGGAGTGTTATACTGATTATTCTGTCTGTTTGCTTGATATCTCCCGGATGTCAGAAGAAAGAAGATGTAATAAAGATTGGTATCGCTGGTCCTATAACAGGCGACCAGGCAAAGATGGGCATGGATTTCAAAAATGGTGTCTCGCTTGCTGTTGAGGAATGGAATGAGAGGGGTGGTGTCCTTGGAAAGAAGATTAAAATAATTGTTGCAGATGATCAGCACGACCCAAAACAGGCTGTCTCAGTCGCAAATAAGCTTGTGAATGAGGGTGCTATTGGTGTTATTGGCCACTTTAATTCAAGCTGTTCTATCCCCGCATCAGATGTCTATAACAGAGCAGGAATTCCGATGATTACTCCTGCATCTACTAATCCCCGCCTCACAGAAAAAGGCTACAAAGGGGTATTCAGGATATGCGGAAGAGATGACCAGCAGGGCAAGATCGCATCTGATTTCGTGATAAATTATCTTAAACTCAAAGAAGTTGCGGTTCTCCATGATAAGACAACTTACGGGCAGGGTCTTGCAGATGAATTTAAAAAGTTCCTCAGCGGGAAGGTGAAGGTAGTGTATTATGGGGGAATTATCCAGGGAGATAAAGACTTCAAGATGGTCTTATCTGCAGTAAAGGAGAAAAAACCTGAGCTTATTTTTTTTGGAGGTATCTATCCCGAGGCAGGGCTTCTTGTAAAAGAAGCGAAGGAACTCGGCTTGAAAGTTCCATTCATGAGCGGTGATGGGACAATAGATCCAAAATTTATCGAAATTGCCGGAGTTCGCGCATCAGAGGGGACTTACCTTACATTCAGCCCTGACCCAAAAAATATTTCATCGGCAAAAGGCGTTATTGAGAAGTATCAGTCAAAATATAAAGAAGTCGGCCCATATTCAGTTTATGCCTATGATGCGGCGAACATCATGTTGAGTGCAATAAAGGAGGCTCGCTCAACCGAAGGAAAAGCAATCATTGATATGTTACATTCAATGGAATTCAATGGTGCTCTTGGAAAGATAACATTCGATTCAAAAGGGGATGTGACTGCAGTGCCTTATGTGGTCTGGATCACAAAAAGCGGAAAGTTTGAGGAATACTGGAAACCGTAATGGACATTCTAAAAGCAGTTAAGGAACGGAGAAGCATTCGCAATTTTCAGAACCGGGAGATACCAGGGGAGCTTGTTGATAAACTGACCGATGCACTGATTTGGGCGCCGAGTGCAGGAAACCTTCAGGCAAGAAAGTTCTATTTTATTAAAGACGAAAAACTCAAGAAAAAAATTGCTGCTGCAGCATTAAATCAGCATTTTATTGCAGAGGCGCCTCTTGTTATAATTGGGTGTACTGATAGTAATCGTATATCTTATAGATATGGAGAACGTGGGATTTATTTATATTCGGTTCAGGATGTTGCGGCAAGTATTATGGGCATGATGCTTGTTGCTCATGAACACGGACTTGGGTCTACATGGGTTGGAGCATTTTATGAGGATGAAGTCTTTAAGATTCTTAATATGTCTCCGAACTTAAGGCCTGTAGCTATTGTTCCTGTAGGTTATCCATCAAAGATCCCTTATCCTCCTTCAAGATTATCTAAAGAAGAAGCAGTGGAGTTCTGTTAAATGAAGATAGCGATGAATACAGGTGGAGGTGATGCTCCTGGTTTGAATGCAGTTATCCGCGGTGTTGTTCTTGCTGCATCACAGAAGGGATGGGAAGTCTTTGGAATAAAATACGGGTATCAGGGTCTCATTGATACAAAACAGATTATTCGTCTGACCCGGGAAGTTGTCTGGGATATCACAAATATTGGTGGCACTATACTCGGCACTGCGAGTAAGGGAGACCCATTTAGGTACCCTGTGAGAATTAGTGATGGAACTGTAGTTGAGACTGACATTTCAGACAAAGTCGTGTCAAATTTTAAGGCCCTCAATTTTGATGCACTCATTGCAATAGGAGGGGATGGGAGCCTTCGAATTGCAAGTGAGTTTATGAAAAAAGGGATTCCCATCATCGGGATTCCCAAGACTATTGACAATGACATAAGCGCGACAGCTGTCACTTTTGGGTTTGATACCGCGGTCAGTACCGCTACTGAGGCAATAGATAGGCTTCATACAACTGCCAAATCTCACGACAGGGTTATGGTTGTTGAGGTTATGGGGAGATATGCAGGCTGGATAGCATTATATTCAGGAATATCCGGGTCAGCTGATGTAATTCTGATTCCAGAGATTCCATTTGATATAGAGAAGGTATGTAATAAAATAAGACAGCTTGAGCTTATCGGACAGAATTATGCTATTGTTGTTGTCGCTGAGGGCGCAAAGCCGGTTGGCGGAGATATCACAATAATTGAAAAAAGGTCTGATGGGGTAGTCAGACTTGGTGGGATTGGTAAAAAAGTGGCTGAAGAAATTGCTGCAAGGACAGGAAAAGAGACGAGAGACATGGTTCTCGGGCATTTACAAAGAGGAGGTGCACCCACAACTTTTGACAGACTCCTCTCACTGCGATTTGGTACTGCAGCAGTAAGATTCATTGAGGAAGGTAAATTCGGGACAATGGTGGCACTCCACTCAGACAGGATCTCTGCTGTGTCTATTGATGAGGCAATAGGACAGATGAAGTCTGTGACTCATGAGAGTGACATCGTTCATACCGCAAGGTGTCTCGGTATCAGTTTTGGTGATTAGTTCTTAATTATTAGCTCATAGTTTATAGCTGTGAGTCAAATTTTCTAATTTCTCATTCTCTCAGCTCTTTTATCTTTTGTGTCATATCTTCTGGAAGCGGGCTTGAGAATTCGAGATACTTGCCCGTTGCAGGATGTGTAAACCCTAATAATTCTGCATGCAACATCTGCCTTGGGAATACTATCTTTTTCTTTGCTTTCACCTCAAGCTCAACTTTTTTCCCATAAGTCCTGTCTCCAACCACAGAATGTCCGGTAGATGCAAAATGGACCCTTATCTGATGTGTCCTTCCAGTCCCAAGTCTTGCTTCAATGAGTGTCGCATTGCCAAACCTTTCCAGCACCTTCCATCTCGTAATCGCTTCTTTGCCTTTCCTCACACGGGTTGACATCTTCTTTCTGTCAGACACAGAGCGTCCTATCTGTAGTGCTATCTCACCTTTATCTTCTTTGAGGTTCCCGTAAACTAATGCACTATATCTCCTCATTATTGTCCTCTGTTTGAATTGCTCAATGAGGTTATAGTAAGCCTCATCATTCAGGGCAACGACCATCACACCTGAGGTGTCTTTATCAAGCCTGTGAATAATACCAGGTCTTAATGGCCCCCCCACTGATGCAAGTTTTTTGCAATAATGAGAAAGGGCATTCATAAGAGTGCCCTGATTATGTCCTGCGGAAGGATAGACAACCATCCCTGCAGGTTTGTTGACAACAACGAGATAATCGTCTTTATAGAGTATTTCTAAAGGTATTGGCTCAGGTATAAGCCCCTCGGTTTCTTTATCAGATATAGTCAGGGTAATGACATCATTTGTTTTCACTCTATAATTCTGACTGACTATTCTGCTGTTCACGAGGACACTACCGCTCTCTATGAGCTTTTGCAATTGTGAGCGCGTGATGCCAGTTTTACTGGCAAGGAATGTATCAATCCTCTGACCTGCATCTGAAAAATTAACCACTATCTCCTGAACATTCATGGTAAATTCTACCTTACTGAAAGGCTGACTGTGAAGCTCACTTTCATTTGTTTAACTTCAAAACTTTTCTGACTATTTTACCAAGGAGTGTTTCTTCAGTACAAAATGCACCGTGAGGACAGACCTCGATACAGCAATAACACCTGATACATGAATCATAATCGAAGTGAATCTTTTTTCTGCTCTGTGATATTGCATTTGCAGGACAGTACTGCAAACACTCTTCACATAATTCACATAGAGTGTCATCACATACCGGTCTCTGCACAAGATGTTTTCTCATAACCCTGTGGAGTCTTTTCGGACCAAAGACAAGAGGAGTTATTTGAGGGAGTTTGAAATCCTCTATTCCGAACATCTGATCACCTTTTAAATCTATCCCCTCATGAACGAAGCCCATCTCCTTCGCAACCTTATTCGTGAGAAGTCTATCCGGGTCTATTCCGATCATTTTACATACGACAAAGTCAATTGCTACGGTATCATTACTGCCAATAAGTACTCCAAGCTCTCTTGGAATCCCGCCTCTCCCGGGACCCTGCCCTTCCATTGCAAGGATGCCATCCAGGATTGTGACAGTTGGATTAACAGCCTTATAAATCTTCACGAGTAATTTTGCAAACATCTCTCTGTCAACCCCGGTCCTGAAATGCCATTCTGGTTTTTTCAATCCTACAATACATCCAAAGAGATTCTTCACTCCGAGCGTAAGAAGCATCTGGGTATGGGTCTTCAGTTTTGGAAGGTTGATAAGGACATCTGCTTTGAGCGCATCTTCACCAATCTCTATCTGTTTGAAAGGTTCACCAATATCAACTAACAATGAAGTTTTGAATTCTTTGAAATCAACATAAACTCCTGTCAACGCATCTCTTATGCTACTTTCTTTTAAAATCTTCTCAAATGAACCTGTTCCAGGGCTGTCAGAGATTTGAGGGCGTGCTCCCTTCTGGAGTACATACTCAACAGATGCTTTCACTACCAATGGATGCGTGAGGATTGCCCTATCAGGTGATGCCGGGGTGAGAAGATTTGGTTTTATCACCACCCGGCTATTCTTCTTAATTAAATCTCCACAAAAGAAATCGAGTATCTCAAAGATTTGGGGCTTTAGTTTATTGTAGTCATATTTTGTTTTTCTCAGAATAACTATACTCATATTCAGTTTGTTTTCCAGTCAGTCTTCAATCTACCCTTCACCTTTATTTTCTTCTCAATCTGTGAACAGATTCCGTGAAGCATACGTAACTCCCAATCTGTAAGACCAGCCCTGCCGATCAGGTGTTTGAGGTTATTCATTATTTTTGTCTCGAGGTCTCTGTCACCTCTGGGTATGTAGTCAAGAAGCTTGAGGCTTGAAAATATATGTTTGTAAAGTGCTTCAAGTTCTTCATATTTCGCCAACACCGGTGTTTCCTTCTTCAATGTCTTCCGGTTCAATTCGTATGCAACAATAAGGACACTCTGTGCAAGATTGAGGGACGGGAATGAAGAGTCTGTAGGGATTGTTATCAAAAAACCACATTCCTCGGTTTCTTTATTGCTGAGCCCCTTGTCTTCCCTTCCGAAGAGTATGGCAATTTTATTCTTTCTGGCAGCTGTTATTATTCTCTCTATACTATCTTCCAACGGAAGAATGAAACCTCTACGTCTTCCAAACCTCCTTGTAGTTCCAATGATCATACTTTTGTCTTTAATTGCTTTTTTTAAGTCTGGATAGACTATTGCCTCCTCAAGCACATCAACTGCATGACATGCTGTAGACCGTGCCTCGTCATCAAGAAAATTCACCGGCTTCACAAGCTCAAGTTTTTTAAAGCCCATATTTTTCATTGCCCTCGCAGCAGCACCAATATTGCCGGTTATCTTAGGCTCAACAAGGATAAAAAATATATTTTCTCTCCAATCCTTCATGGTGATTAACATACCACACCTGTATTCATCCATCAAGACAGAGGAACAGAGCAGAATTCAAAATACTTTTTCTTTGTGATGGTATAATTACGAATGAAGGGAATATTAATATGAAAGTATCAAATCGAAGAATCATAGCAGGTTTAATAGACCACACATTACTCAGGCCTGATGCCACGTACACAGACATTAAAAGGCTTTGTGAGGAAGCGCTTCAATTTGGCTTTTACTCTGTGTGTATAAACCCATGTTTCATAAAAATGGCAAAAGAACTACTTAAAGACAAGAATATCAAGGTCACAACCGTGATAGGTTTTCCGCTTGGAATGACATTAACAGAGGTAAAGGTCTATGAGGCTATGAACGCCTCCCTCCTCGGTGCTGATGAGCTTGATATTGTGGTGAATATAGGAGCTCTGAAATCAGATGACTGGGATACGGTAAGAAAAGATCTCTCTGATGTAATAATGGCAACAAAAGGGATTATTCATAAAACAATAATCGAGACATGCTACCTTGATGATAATGAAAAAAAGAAGGCTGTGGAGATAGCCCTTGATGCAGGGTCAGAGTTCATCAAGACATCTACTGGCTTTGGCACGCAGGGTGCAAAAATGAGCGATATCAGGCTCATAAAAGGTATTGTCAGAGATGCTGCAGGAATTAAGGCTGCGGGTGGTATAAGAACACTGAAACACGTCATCGATATGCTCAAGGCTGGTGCAACAAGGATAGGAACATCAGCAGGGGTGAAAATTATGAGAGAATTCAAAGAGAAATAAGAAAAGAGAGGGGAATAGTGAAAGAAGAAAGAATACTTAATGAAAAGATCAAACTACTTGAGAAGGAACTCACCATACTCACAGAGAAAGTAGAAAAGACAGGTGCTCTCAAGAAAGAAGTAGAGGACCTCAAAAGTCAGATAGATGGTCTAAAACTATTTCTTGTGAGGGCATATCCTGAGTTTAAAAGCCAGTTTCCCGAGATAATGAAGAAAATTTTTAATAAGTAATACTCCTCCAAGCCACCCACCTTAGGCTGGATTTTATGTTATTATTTATTCTTATGGAAAAACGTCTGCAGAAGATATTAGCCGAGATGGGCATCGCATCGAGGAGAAAGGCCGAGGAACTGATAATCGAAGGCAGGGTAACCGTAAATGGGCAAGTTGCGACCATTGGCATGAAGGCAGACCTGAGCAGAGACCACATAAAGCTTAACGGAAAACTCCTCATAAGACCGGAGCCAAAGGTTTATTTACTCCTTAATAAGCCTACAGGTGTCGTCACATCACTCTCTGA
>Ga0224501_10001478_pt1 | contig 18241 bp, 14 predicted proteins | sample SF_Oct11_sed_USG_4_FD_169105 | JGI IMG/M metagenome (GOLD analysis project Ga0224501, IMG submission 169105) | Sediment microbial communities from San Francisco Bay, California, United States - SF_Oct11_sed_USGS_8_1 | ecosystem: Environmental > Aquatic > Marine > Sediment | place: USA... | reverse complement strand
ATTCAACGTCTGTTCGCTATGCTTAGGTAAACCTGTAGAAATGTATGAAAATAAACAAACCATCTGCACAAATTAGCGACAAGCAAAAGATTCGAGAGGATCTTCAGTTGCTTATTGATCAGCCTGCAGCGGCGGAAGAGGCAGTGTGTCCAAATTGCCAGAAACACCTTCCGTTTCAATGCTCGGCTGATTGTAAGGACGCGCCTGCTGCGCTTTCTTCAGATCCAGCTAAGTTTCCTCTCGAAACCAAGGTTGTACCTTTGGTTTTTGAGCTAAGTGCATTGCGGGTGTTTGAGACAAACTGGTCCTGCGAGGGCCATGTGGATGATAAAGGGCGGTTGTGGCGCATGCCGCAGGTGTGTTTCTATTCCAAGTCTCCCATCTATCCTCAGCTTTTGCTCCGATACATCAATAGGTTGGAACACGAAAAAAAATTGAGTTATCCCTGGCAAGTGGTGTTGGCCGATTATGGCTCGGTCAATGGAGTCACCTACAATTTGGAACCGAAGCTGGGTATTGCCCCTGAAAATGTGCATATGGGGAAACTACAGCAGGATTTGGTTACTCTGTCGGAAAATCTATTTTTTGGATTGAAATCTCTCGCTAGAGAGATAATGAAGGAACTGTAGGGAAGACGAAGTAAAGTTGGCACTCCCCTTGAAAAAGTCATATTAATAACAAGGATTAAGCTGCTGCTTGGTCTGAAATCTTCCTCAAGATAAGGAAGTTTTCATCCGCCATATAAGGAAGTTACCCCGACTTCACACACAAAAGATTGGGAATAATGAATCAGAGATTCGAAATCTGTTCTATGTTTGGCTTTGATCAGGCGGCAGTGACAAGACGCCTGCGACTTTTTGATTTGGAGGAAATTCAGAGCGAAACAGTAGATCTGGTTCATAAGTTTGTTATTGAACCCAATGTGCAAAAAATAATAGACGGGTTCTATGAGTATCTTTTGACTCACGCCGAATACAGTAACTACATTTCGAACCAAGATGTTGTCTCCCGGCTCGTTATCACCCAGCAAAACTATGTAAGCGGTTTGGGTAAGAACTATAATAGTTTGAAGTATTTTGAAGACCGTCTGCGGGTTGGTCTTGCGCATCATCGTATTGGAATGTCCCTATGTCTATACCAGACTTCCTACTATCGAATGCAGGAAATCATACTTGATATGATACCAAAAGAGCTTGAGGAACATATTGCTCGCGATATGAGAAAATTTGTTCTTCGAGTAATTGGCTTGGATATGTCTATAGCAATAGACAGCTACCATTTTACGAGTTTGAAATCTCTTCAAGATTCAATTGTTGATCTAGAACATAAAGAGAAAAAACTTAAGGAGCTCGTTGAAAGGGATCCGCTCACAAAAATTCAGAATCGCTCGGGGATACTCGGTCAACTGGCGAAACTGATAGACAAAATGGATAACCGTCTGCCTTTATCTATCATCATGGTAGACTTAGACAACTTAAATCAGATCAATGACACCTATGGACATCTTGCCGGAGACCATGTGATCAAGGGCGCGATCTCCCGCTTGGCGACTGTACTTCAGGGATATCCCTTTGGCCGCTACGGTGGGGATGAATTTATGATATTGCTTCCCAAGTTCAATGGGGAGGACGCACTAAAATTTGCCGAAAAAATTAAAGTAGTGATGGCGGAAAAGCCCTTTGAATTAGGGAAACGGAGTATAAGTTTAACTATCAGTCAGGGTGTTACCGAGATCTCTTACAATGAAAAGGTTGTTAAGGCCATACAGCGCGTCGATAGCGCGTTAATTGAAGCAAAGAAGAAAGGGGGAGGGGTTATTGTGTACCGTCCCCTCAGTGAAGACTAGTGCTACAAGAAGAGCTCTCACCTTTACCTCCTGGACTGATTAAACCGGACCACCCTTTACTTTCACCTGTATATCGTAAAGACGGATCATTATTGGCTAAGCAGGGCGCTCTGTTAGACGAAGAACAGGCCTTGAAAATTCTTCAGTATGGTGAGTTGTATACGGTACGCAGCGAACTTGAAAAGGCGCTGGACTCACTTAAGCTTACCGAAAAGCCGAATAAAGTCTCTCTGGATAAAGCGTTCAAGTTTGCTACAAAATTTGAGCAGGTCGAGCATGTCATCGAGTTTGTAAGAGACATTCATGAAAACTCGAATCACAAAAATGTAAACTCGATGCTGACCAAGGCCATTTTGATGATTATGAAGGTGTGTGCTGGAGAACGCGCCCCCAGCATTGCGAAGTGTATTCTACGGCAAGACGTAGATGTGATTTCCCATGCCGTATTTACTGCAATAATTTGTTATCACTGCGCTCACCATATGAATTGGAATGAACGATCAATTCAATCACTTGTCGGTGCAGCACTGACCATGAACCTGTCGTGGAAACACATCTCCCCGGATGATGTGCTGCCCAATTCAAAGGGATACGAGATGTTGCGAGCTGATTTGGCACATCCGATAAGGAGTGCCAGCTTGTTAAAAAAGGCAGGAATAAATGATGAGGCATGGATCCAGTTTGTAACAGAACACCATGAAATGGGTGACGGCACCGGTTTCCCGGCAAAACTTACTGCAGACTCTATTAGTTGGGGAGGATCTTTGTTGGCACTATGCGAACAATATTGTTCCCTGGTCAAAGGGTTTTTACGTCCTAAGCAGATACTACCTGACAAGGCCATCCAAAACGCATGTGTGAAGCAGCCTTTTCGCTATGGGAAGGTAAATAGAGAAGCCCTGATGGCGGTGGTGGGCGAGTATCCCCCTGGTAGTTTTGTAGAGTTAAGCGATAGAACGGTGGCTATTGTGATTAAACTCCACGATAGATTGGGAAGCCCCCTGGTCAAGCAAGTGATGAGCGCAAAAGGTGATCCAATACGGGTTAGTACCCTACTCGATGCGACTCACAGCAGCAATAATGTTCATTCTGCAATTCCGGAATATAAGGTTTGTGTCCCTATCACATTCGAGAGTTTCTGGGAGCAATAAAAAAGCCCGAGTCGATACCCGGGCTTTTTAGATTATTGACGTTGGAACTAGGGACTGCTGGGTGGATTTAGGCCCAAAACATCGTATCCTTTGTCGAGTAGGCGATAGTACAACTTAAACCCAGTCACTGTGCCATGTATGGGAACTAGTGGGATTTTTGGTGTGTCATTGGGTACCTCTATGTCCTGCCCTTCTGCGCACGCGACGTAGATAATCCAGCTATTCGGGATATACGAACTATTGTTTGGCGGTGGTGCACCGTAGATACAATGTAGGTTTCCTGTCACGATAAAACCGTAAGTGCCATCATAGAGTTCGTGAGGACCAAAGAAATCGGTTCCGTTAGTTCCTGCAAAGGGGTCGAACTCACTGCTTGGGAAGGGATAGCTTCCAAAAAAGCCCACTACATTGTGTACTGCACGACCGTCATGATTACTCGCGATGGAATTGGCAAGTGGACAACCATTGGCATCGGTACACACGGTTCGCAATTTAATACAAGCCAGATCCCATTGTCCTGCTACTGCGCAAGAGGGAGGGGCAGAAACGACTATGTTAGAACCAATGCCGACTACTGCGTCAGAGCAGTCGGTAAGAGACATCGTTAACACATTTCCCTGTGTCTTCTGTTTATAGGCGGCTTTGCAAGTAATATCCCGAGCTTCCAGTTTCCACTTCTCATCTTCGGTTCTGGGTGTGAGTTTTACATAGGCAAAGTCTGCATCAATGGCCATATCATCTACCCTTTCCTTGGTTTTTGGAAGTGGGGTAGGGGGAGGCTCAGATAGTGGCACCAAGATGGCAGTCTGAGAAATTCGACCAAAGCCGGCTTCGACTTCTTTTGTGTTTCGGTTCTGCGCCATCATTTCCAGCTTCACATCGACCAGCAGGGCATCTGTGGCGCTTACCGGGTGTCCATAGGAAACGGTGGCTTTTCCGGTGAAGTCTCTACCTCCCCAGAAGGCTTTATCAAGCACTACTTCCCATACTCCATTACCATCATGGGTTTGAGAAACACCAGGATAGGGATTGGTTTCGCCGTTTTTCATTAACTGCATAATAGGGTCTACGAAACCAAAGATTATGTTTGTATGCATTTCCAAAGGACGGCTGGCATTGTCTCCAACGGGGCTCGCATTTCCAGTACTGGATTCAGGATCATTCATAAGTCGCAAAGCAGGGCCCGCAATCCTGTTTTGAGGCAGGGGCACTTCCACGAGATCCCAATCAACGCCATCACCCCTTACGATAGTCGGTATCTGATTCTTGCTATTGCCTTGGTTATCACTGCCGTCATCGGGGAATGTGCAGCTTGGGTAATCGACTCCACCAATGGGGATGGAATCCTGCTTGTTACTCTCAGTGAGACTAACCTGATTTGGATTATTAGGATCAAACGCTACGTCACAGGTTACGATACCTGGGTCAAGTACCGTTACACCTGAGCTGTTTTGTGTGCCACCGGTATTACTATTTGAGCCAGAACCCGTAGTGGTGCCACCACAGTTCACGGGTAAAGCGTACATCATTTGGTAAGTGCTAACGTTGGTTAGGCTGAGGTCAAAATTCATGACTGTTGTTAGGTCAAAGCCAAGTTCCAGCACTAAAAATTCGGTCGCATTACAGGTGAAGGTATAAGGCTGCATCAAGGTTGTTGCGACAGTGCTCGTCGTTAAATCGGGAAATGTAGGATCGCCCTCTACCACTGTTAGCGTTGTACCAGGTTGTCGAATAAGGACTGGAGAGGTATAGCCCGTTGTGGTTAAGCTCTCGTTTTTCCAATTAAAAATGGTTGAGTCGGGAAACAGCGTTAAACTTGAATTGATAATAAAGCTCTGGCCTTCGGGAATGGTCAGGGAAGATATATTTAGCCCGGTGGAAAAGCTCGCCGACAACCCGGCATTGGCGATCACGATGGTTGAAAAATGGTTTGTAGAGCCGCTAATTACCGCGACGCTGCTTTCTGTATCAAGGCTGACTTTCACATTCTTCAACGGGCTGGTTTCAAGTTTATTACCGGCTGATGCTTCCGTTAACAGGGCCAGAATGGGGGTGGAATAGGTTTCCCCTTCTTTTGTAATGGGCTGAGGTTTGCGAATTTCCACGCTAATATCTGATTTAAATTCCAACCCGTCTGGTTTCAAATCGTATGCAAAATCGATATTGCCTTGACTAAACTGGCTGGGAACCTTATCACCTGTGATGCGGGTGACGACAATTTCAACCTCATTCATGGGCAGGGCATTTGGCGGAATTGTTATGGTAAGTTCGCCATCATCGGATTGGAGTATATTGTTGGCTGCTTTGGTAGCCAGTTTTTTAATGATGACATTCTCGCCCGTCTGGTTATTATTGCTTGGCTGCTCGTTATTTTGTTCAGTTGTGGGGGGCGTGGGCGTTGGTATGCCGGCATCTGAAGTGGAGTCGTCGCCGTTGTGTTTGCATGCGATGAGTGCTGTCGAGAAGACAAAACATATTAACACCAGTTTAAATAACTTCACGTTACTTCCCTCCACACCTTTTTATCTCTTTTATTGTTCTAAGAGTATACCACTTGAACCGCTATGCCACAGCGCCACATGGGACAGAGTCGCCCTTAACAGCAGTCTAAGGCGCATACCTGAAATTTGGCTTAAAGATTTTATTAGAGAATAACCACATAGCGAGCATGGTCAGATGAGTCTATCATGTCAGGCGAGGCAGGTCGATAGAGAAAAATACTGATAATAAACAGTATATTAATCGCCTGTCACTGCACAGCTACTTTACCGCGAATAAGCATAAATTAAGGATAGAGTGGCATATTACCAGGGCCTCACTACAGGTGTAAGAAAATAGTATTGCCATTGAGAAACAATGTTGAAAGATCTTAAGCGTAACAGTGTACCCACCTTAGTCGTGTTTATCACGATGGTGCTGACTTTGGGTTCGTGCACGGGTACTCGCATTGATGAGGATGCTGATCCGGAAGACCTGTTTGGATTATTCAAGAAAATTGAGCGCCTAGAGGCGAATGATACCCCCACAGGGGCGGGAATTGGCGATATCAATGGAGATGGGATCTTAGACCTGATTTTTCCTGCCACGCCATTGGAAGCGACCCAGGCCCCAGCTAACGATAGCATTAACCCGGACGAAAATCCCAATAATGCCATTGCGCAGGTTGGTGAGATCTATTTGGGCAAGGGGGATGGGACCTTCACCCATAGCATTAATATCGAATTGCTGACGGGGCTTATCTATGGAGATTTGCAAATTGGGGATTTAAACGGGGATGGTTATCCCGACCTGCTTTATTACAGCAGCGACTCCATCTATTTGCATAAAGGTGGGCCGTCTTTAGAAAGTTTAAAACAGGGTTATCTTGTGTGGGCTCAGGAAAATGCTGGGAACACGTCCTTTGGTGCCTTGATCGCTGACCGAGTAGCCCTGGCCGATTTTAACTCCGACAATGAATTGGATTTATTTGTCTCCCGCTGGGATCCTGGTAGTACAGACATAGAGTCAGGGAAAGATGCTGGTACTCCCAGGAATCTGGAAGTTGCGGTATTTGAGGGACATTTTCCAGATATCGGTTCTGGTAATAATTGGCATTTCCTAAGCCCAATCAATGTGAGCAGAGACTATCAAGTCTTTGCCTTTGGCAATGTAGACACCAATTCTGAACTGGATTTTATTGGAACTCATTTTAGTTCCCAATCGATCGCCAAATTGGTTCGAAATAAGCAGGGCTTGCACCATGATTTGACAGTATCCGATAACCTAAACCCCTATAGAGTCATCGCCGCCAACTTTTCTGATGTGGATGGCGACGGGGATCAGGATGTCATCGTGCTTCGTGGATATGATGATGCAGATGAAAACGCAAGTGTGTTCGAAATTTCCGTCAGTGAAACGCAGAACGAAATTTCGAATCAATACCATCCTAACCCCAACAGTCAATCACTTAAGGGAATTAAATTGCCTCGGTATGAAACAATTAGTGAAGTAACGGTGGCTTTGGGTGATTTCAATGGCGATGGCTTGGCAGACGCTGTCATTACCAGTCCCAGAGAACACAAGGATGTCGTCTATTTTGTGCGGCAGGATCCAAATACAGAAGAGGGATATGTTGTGGGCGCATTGGATGTGACCAAGTATTTATCTCGAGATTTGGCTTTCGTCTATGATCTTCGGGTTGCCGATTTTGATAATAATGGCCGCCCGGATTTGATGTTGGGAATAGCCGATGAACTCGATATTGGCTTCACTGGCGGAAGCTATAAATACTACCAGTTTTATCTATCTCTGGACTGATCTGACGTTTGGCCTGCAGCCAGGAAGCTAGTCCACTTCCACCAGCATGTAACCCATGCGACGGTAATCTTTTATCTGTTCTGGTCCATGGGCAGCTACGTCTACGTAGTCTGGGAACTCTGATGCGTCGACGCCCTTCATTTCGGCAAAGGTGCCACAGATGTGGACGGGCACATTGTCTTTAACCAGCGATTGTACCGTTTTATGGGCCTTCTCGTGTTTTTTCTGTTTAGACTTGCTCAGTGCAAATTGCTCATAGCCGTGAGATACCACGGCGATATCCAGACCCGGAAAGCGCTTGCGGATTTTTTCGATGGCATCTTTGACGCGGGGCAGGGCGGTATCCAGCTTGGCTCGATTGCCACTGACGATTTCAAACACCACACCGGGTGGCGGCTCTTTGAGGGCAATGATCTGTTTAACGGCACTATCCAGTGCGGCGAAGGCAGAGTTTGCGCTGAGTAGCGCAAACCCGATAAGTACCAATGAGCCTAAGAGTTTTTTCATCACTTACTCTGAGATTTCGTCTGCATACAAGATTCCCCCGGTGTAGCCGCCCGCAGGTGCGCGTAGCTTCACAAACTTGCCAACTGTTAGAGGGAATCCGGGCACAGGGGCACTATTGATATCGATGTTCATGCCTTCAACCTCAAGCTGAGTAGCGGAGGTGACGGCAGTGATATTTCCCTCGATACGAATCACTTGTCCCTCGTTGTTTTCCCGTTTTACATAAGTGGCAATATAGTTTCCGCTATCGGTGTCTTTATAGGCCCTGACTTCAACCCGATGATTAGGCTGCAAATCCGAAACAGACAGGTATTTATCGTCTGCCACGCTATCGTCTTCCATCAGAGTCAGGTTATTAATATAAAAACGTTGCCCCATGATCTGAATCGCGCTCTGACTGGGGAGTGCGCCCCCCGCATCAATATAGCCTTCTATCCGTATGTAGGAGTCTTCGTGCTTTTCAATCTCTTGCGCGATGAAAACACCTACTGAATTATAGTAACCTTCTACTTCCAGTTCCATGTTCAATGTAATGGGAAAGGTGGCGCTGCTGTCTTCATTTTTTATGGCGCGGCCATTGAGTTTGAAATCATAGTCTGTTTCCGGGCTGGTTTTGGCTCCGGGCAAGATGGATGTCACTATGCCTTCGAATTCGATACGTTGTCCTGAGTCCTGGAGGATCTGTTGCGGGTCTTTTCGAAGCTTGATACGCGTCGCGACCAATTGATTGCTCACATTAAACACTTCAGCGATGTCTTCGTTTTCCACTTCGATATAGGCACCATTCGCCAACATCTCGAACCCTTGTACATTGGTGTCGTAGGCAACGGTTAGGTTGCCCAACTGAAATATCATGTCCATCTCATTCAGAGATGAAACCACACCCTTGATTTCTACTTTCTCTCCCAGAGTGTGGGCCTCTTTTTCCACCTTGATGCGGGTAGCCAGCACGGTGGTTTCAGAAATGGGATAGCCGCTGACTTCCACCACGGTTGCGCCGGCACCATTGCCAGGGACCAGGTCGTTTACGCTAAGTATGGTGGCACTGCCATTATTGTCAAACACCATATCAGGCGAATAGGTGATGGTTTGGTTCATCACCGTAATCACGCCAGCCACATTGGACGTCACCAAGCCTTCCATACTGTTCTCAAAGGTAATATGCCCCGCTTCACCGCTAACACCGTCGGCATTGGTGTTGGCAGTAAACGTAACCACCATGCCTTGTCCCAAATCCCGTTCACTGCCCGAAACATCATCCACGCTAAACGTAGACTTGCTGGTGTCGTAGCGCACGCCATTCACATAGATACTGCCAAAACGGGATATGGTGCCGTGCACCAGTTCATTGAAGCCGGTACCCGTCTCACCTCCCCCTGCGGCGCAGGCGGCGAGTATAATCGCGGTAATTGCGTAAAGTGGGTTGCGTGTATACTGCTTCATTCTGCTTACCCTTTATCAGATTCGTTTTCTTCAAAATAGTAAAGGCCTATTCCTGCTGCGTGCTTGCCTTCACCTTCCACATCGGGATTCACATCTCTGTCCCGCTGTGCCATGAACTTGTCGACCTGTTCCAGAAATTCCTGGCCGTTCTCAGCCAGATAGGTCTTGATCTCTTCCAATGCCTCTTTGGGCAGATTGTCGTAGTAGATTTTACGTTGGAACAGGGGGGAGGACGTTTCATTACCATAGGTGTTGTGATCAATGGTAGAAATAAGTCCGGCCACGTCCATACCCAAAATTCCCAGCTTCTCGATGACACTGGCCTGTGGAATAAAGGCCCGTTCCAGCAATCGCACACGATCATCACTCTTTAACTCGATGGCACCGACACGATCCAGTTCATCTAAAACGGCGCGATGGGGCACGTCGCCACTATAACTTTTGACCAGTGTCATGAAGCTCTTTTCCGAGCCCTCTATGGGCAGTATGGCGCATCGTCCACGTTTATCGTGGAAGCGAGGGTCGTGTACCCAGCCATATATGACTCGCGCCGCCCGGTTATAGTTCTCGATTTCTGTTATAGGCTCTTCCAGGGCCTGTTTCCGGATATAGCTCACGTCTTTGCGCGTTAAGCCAGTGATGGTCGATATTCGGGAGTCGGATTGTTTACGGCCCGGTAAGTCAAATTCATGGGCAGCGATGTCGACGTAGACTCGCTTGGTGATCTCACCAAAGGTCTTGTAGGAAACACCGTTCCTTAGCAGGATACGCACGAGCGGTCTGAGCAGGCGAAAAATCGCCTGATAGAGTGCTTTTTGTTTCCTTTGAGGGTCTGCCATAGTGTTCCGCTTGTCAATCTGCTTCTCTTAAGGATACATCACAATCGTGAGTGCATTCTTAAATGATTGGGAAAAACTGCCCAATAATGTTAGCGTCCACGCCGCTGGAATTTTAAGGAGTTATTTTGCCATATAAAATCAAAAGGATGGGAATAATTTCTGGCTTAGCGCGGGGGCCGGTGAGAACGAAAAATCAGTGGTTTTAGACCAGGTCTAATTTTCCTCGGCACCAAAAAGCTGTTTCAGGATGCTTTCGTAGATTTCGGAGAGTTGGTCCAGGTCGGATACCTTCACGCATTCATTGATCTTGTGGATGGTGGCGTTGACAGGACCCAGCTCCACCACCTGGGCACCCATGGGGGCAATAAATCGACCGTCTGAGGTGCCGCCACTGGTGGAAAGCTTGGGCTCGTAGCCAGTTACTTCGGCGATGGCGTCACGGATGGTGTCTACCAGCTCTCCTTCAGGAGTCAGAAAGGGATTGCCGGAGAGGGACCACTCAATCTCGTAGTCCAGCTTGTGTCTATCCAATACTTCCGTGACCCGCTGTTTGATCGCCTCTTCCGTCAGTTCAGTGGAAAAGCGCAGATTGAACAGGGCCTCCAGATCGCCGGGGATCACATTGGTGGCACCGGTGCCGCTCTTGATATTGGAAATCTGAAAGGTGGTGGGGGGGAAGTATCGATTGCCTCGATCCCATTCGATACCGGAAAGCTCGGCAATGGCGGGCGCGGCCAGATGAATCGGGTTCTTGCCCAGGTGGGGATAGGCCACATGGCCTTGTATACCACGCACGATCAGCTTGCCATTGAGCGAACCACGTCGGCCGTTTTTGACCACATCACCCACTTTGTCATCACTGGTGGGTTCACCCACGATGCAAAAGGCGATGGTCTCGCCCCGATCTTTGAGAAACTCCACCACTTTCACCGTGCCGTTTACAGCAGGGCCTTCTTCATCACTAGTAATGAGGTAGCCGATGGAACCTGTGTGCTCGGGATTTCTTTCCACAAAACGTTCGGTGGCTGTCACCATGGCCGCCAGACTACCCTTCATATCAGCAGCACCTCGACCATAGAGGAAACCGTCTCTAACGATGGGCTCAAAAGGGGGCGTGTTCCATTGCTCGGTAGGGCCCGAAGGCACTACATCGGTATGACCGGCAAACACCAGGATGGGCCAATCTGTACCGCGTCTGGCCCAGAAATTTTCCACCTCACCAAAGGGCAGCCTTTCGATGACAAAACCCAGTTTTTCCAGGCGTGTAATCATCAGGTCCTGACACCCCTTGTCTTCGGGGGTGACAGAATCTTTGGCAATGAGTGCCTTGGCCAGCTCCAGTGTAGTCGACATGGTGTTCCTATCTAGTCAAAAAATTTCTGGTACTCGTCTTCATCAAAGCCGAGTAACTTTTCACGGTTCGCAATAATCAAGGGCCGCTTAATAATGCTCGGTTTCTCCAGCATTATCTTTATAGCATTGCCCTGATTGATGCCCGATTTTTCCTCGTCGCTGAGTTTACGCCAGGTCAGGCCACGTCGATTGAGTAAAGACTCCCAGCCCAGCTCTTTGACCCAGCTTTTCAGTTTGGTCTCGTCTACTCCTTCCTTTTTGTAATCATGAAAGGTGTATTCGATACCGTTTTCGTCCAGCCAGTTCAGGGCCTTTTTTACCGTGCCGCAGTTCTTGATGCCGTAGACGTCTGTCATTAGATGTCTCGTAGCAACTCGTTGATGCCTACCTTACCGCGAGTCTTTTCGTCCACTTGTTTGACGATGACCGCGCAATATAGGCTGTATTTACCGTCTTTTGATGGCAGGTTACCGGAAACCACGACCGAACCAGCAGGGACGCGACCGTAGGTCACTTCACCGGTTTCGCGGTTGTAGATCTTGGTGCTTTGGCCGATGTACACGCCCATGGAAATGACCGAGCCTTCTTCCACTATCACGCCTTCTACGATTTCGGAACGCGCACCGATAAAACAGTTGTCTTCAATAATGGTTGGACTGGCTTGCAGCGGCTCCAAAACGCCACCGATACCCACGCCGCCGGAGAGATGCACATTTTTACCGATTTGGGCACAGGAACCGACTGTCGCCCAGGTGTCTACCATAGTGCCGCTATCCACGTAGGCACCAATATTCACGTAGGATGGCATCAGGACCACGCTGGGTGCAATGTAGGAGCCTTTGCGCACTGTGGCAGGGGGGACTACACGTACGCCGCCTTCCAGGAAACTACGCGAATCAGTGGAGGCGTATTTTGTTTCCACCTTATCATAGAAACGGGCGAAACCGCCTTCTACCACTTCGTTGTCTTGAATGCGAAAAGACAATAACACGGCCTTTTTCAGCCACTCGTTCACCACCCAACTGCCGTCTTTCTTTTCCGCAACGCGCATTTCACCGCGATCGATCATCTCGATGGCCTGTTGCACGGCGTCTTTGACCTGGGCATCCACATTTCGAGGTGTGATGTCGGCGCGGGCTTCAAAGGCCTCTTCGATTATTCCTTTCAAATCGCTCATGAATTTCTCCAATCAATAACTAATAGTTTTCCAAAACGGTTTTGATGCGCTTTGCAGCATCGATGCAGGTTGCTATCTCTGCCACCAGCGCAATTCGCACATGATTTTTTCCGGGATTGCCACTGTCCGTGTCTCGTGACAAATAGCTTCCAGGTAATACTAAAACATTCTCTTGTTCGTAGAGTCTGCGGGTAAATGCTTCGTCGTCCATGGGCAGACTTGGCCACAGATAAAAACTGGCGTCCGGCTGTTTGCAATCCAGCACGGGAGACAGGATCTCGATCACCGATTGAAATTTTTCTCGATAGGCATCGCGATTTTTTCGCACGTGTTCTTCATCATCCCAGGCCATGATACTCGCCGTTTGGGTGGGTAAGGCCAGGGCACAACCGTGGTAGGTTCTGTATTTCAGATAGCGGCTCATCACCTCTGCATCACCGGCGACGAAGCCGGAACGCAGTCCTGCCAAATTGGAACGCTTGGACAGGCTGTGAAAGACCAGACAGTTTTTGTATTCGCTGTTACCTGCGTTTTTTGCCGCAGCAAGGAGACCGACCGGCGGATTGCACTCGTCCGGATAGATTTCGGAATAGCATTCATCTGATGCAATCACAAAATCGTAACGCTCGGCTGCTTCCATTAACCACAGTAATTGCTCTTCCGGGATCACCGCACCGGTGGGATTTCCGGGTGAACAGATATAAATAAGCTGACAGCGTTGCCATATCTTTTCGGGCACTGATTTGAAATCGGGCAGGTAATTATTTTCAGCTGTTGTGTTCAAGTAATAAGGCTCGGCACCCGCGAGCAAGGCCGCCCCTTCATAAATCTGGTAAAAGGGATTGGGCATGATGACCACGGGCCTGGTATTGCGATCCACCACCGCCTGGGCAATGGAAAAAAGCGCTTCACGTGTGCCGCTCACCGGGATGACGTGTTTCTCTGCATCAATGCCCGCATCGCCTAAGCCAAAGCGTCTTTGCAACCAAGCCGCAATGGATTGCCGCAACTCGGGCGTGCCCTTACTGAAGGGGTATTTGGAGTAGCGATGTCTGTCATCATGCATGGCCTGCAGGAATCGCTCATCCGCCTCATGCTGAGGTTCGCCGATGGACAAGGAAACGGCGGACTTGTCTGCAGCGGGCGTCACACCGTCGAGCAGTTTTACCAGTCGCTCAAAGGGGTAGGGATGCAGTTTTTGTAGGTCCGGGTTCATTTTTTAGCCAGTCGGGAAAAAGGGCGTAGTATAGGCGATTCCGGGTTTTGAGGCCAGAATCCGCGTAAATCGTACAAGAATTGGCTGGCTTCGTGCTACTTAACGAGCCTTTTAGTCCATTTTATGATTTAATTCCCAGCCATGTTCAAACCCTTAGAACTTTTCATCGGTCTACGCTACACGCGCGCCAAGCGCAGGCATCAATTTATTTCCTTTATTACCCTGGCATCTCTCCTGGGCGTGGCCCTGGGTGTTACTGCCTTGATCACAGTGATGTCGGTGATGAATGGATTTGAGCAGGAATTGCGCAAACGCACCCTGGACATGACCGCCCACGCCAGCATCCATGAAGACAATAACAAACTGGGTAACTGGCAGGCCGTGGCCGACGCAGCGGCCAAACATCCGCAAGTGATCGGACAAGCGCCCTATATACAGGCCGAGGGCATGCTCAGCTATAACGGTGAAGTGCAGGGCACTATCGTCAATGGCGTGCGTCCTGATCTGGAAGGGAATGTTTCCAATATTGGTAAAAAGATGAGCTTCGGTCGTTTCGAAGACCTGAAAGCCGGTGAATTTGGTATTGTGCTGGGCGTGGACCTGGCGCGTACCCTCAATGTGTTGTTGGGCGACAAGATTACACTGATTGTTCCTCAGGCAGCGGTCACTCCCGCCGGGATCTTGCCCCGACTCAAACGATTTACCGTGGTCGGCGTGTTTGATGCCGGCATGTACGAATACGATAGTGCCTTTGCCTATGTTCACCTTGATGACGCCTCGCGACTATTCCGTATGCACGGTGAAGTGACTGGGCTGCGCCTGCAACTCAAGGACATGTTGATCGCCCGTACGGTGAGTCGCGAACTGGTTCAGGAACTCCCCGGTCGCTATTTTATTCGCGACTGGACCCAGCAACACGCCAATTTTTTCCGTGCCGTGCAAATCGAAAAGACAGTCATGTTTATTATTCTGAGTTTGATCATTGCCGTGGCAGCCTTCAATCTGGTCTCCATGCTGGTGATGGTGGTGATGAGTAAGGACGCAGACATCGCCATCTTGCGTACACTGGGAGCCACGCCCGGTATGATTATGCGCGTGTTCATGGTGCAAGGCACGGTGATCGGCCTGTTTGGAATACTACTTGGCGGTATTGGCGGGATCACGCTTTCCCTCAACGTGGAAACCATCGTTCCATTCCTGGAGACGATTTTTGGTTTTGACCTCTTCCCATCAGACGTCTATTACATTAGCGATTTGCCCTCTGAATTAAAGTGGAGTGATGTGGCGCAAGTGTGCGGTGTGGCCTTTGGATTTTGCCTTGTCGCAACCCTCTATCCCGCCTGGCGTGGCGCCAAGGTACAACCGGCGGAGGCCCTGCGTTATGAGTGATGTGAACAGCGCGGAAGATCTGCAACACGCGTCCACTGCCGTCATCGAGGCCAAGGGTGTATCCAAGGTCTTTGGGCTGGGCGAGTTGAGCGTGGAAGTGTTGGGAGACATCAGTTTCAGTGTCAACAAGGGTGAGCGCATTGCGATCGTCGGTGCTTCCGGTTCGGGCAAGAGTACCCTCTTGCATCTGATGGGAGGACTGGATCTGCCCAGCACAGGACAAGTCCTCATTAATGGACAAGACCTGACGAAAATGAGCGATGCCGAGCGCGGGCGTTTCCGCAATCACCACCTGGGATTCGTCTATCAGTTTCATCATCTGCTACCTGAATTTACCGCCCTGGAAAACGTGGCCATGCCCTTGATGATTAGAGGACTGGAACCGGTGGAGGCGGCCCGGTCTGCCACTGAAATGCTGGAAAAGGTGGGACTGGGTCAGCGTGTAAGCCATAGACCGGGGGAACTGTCGGGCGGAGAAAGGCAACGTGCTGCCATTGCCCGCGCACTGGTTACCAATCCGCAATGCATTCTTGCCGACGAGCCCACGGGCAATCTGGATAACAAGACGGCCGACGGCGTTTATCAACTCATGTTGGAATTGAACAAGGAAATGGACACGTCCATCATTATCGTCACCCATGATATGGAGCTGGCGAAAAAGATGGATAGGGTGTTGACCTTGGTTGATCAGAAGCTTCATACTGTCTCTGCTTAATTCGTTAGAGCGGCGTCTACTGCGGGTGGACAGGGGTCAGGTTTCACATCTCACAACTTACATTCTTGAATGTCATGTGGGATGTGAAACCTGACCCCAGTCTTCTCACTGATATGTGAGACCTGACCCCAGTCTTCTCCACGAGATAGGCTCACAAATAACAATAATAAGAAGTGTCATGTCTTTTGTACTTGCCGTTTTATGCTTTTTATCGGGCATTGTTTTATGCCTTAATATCACAGCGCTCCCCGCTCCGATGTGGTGCTGGGCGCTGGCTATTACTGCGCCGCTAAGTGTGATACGCACCCCGCTTACCCATGCCGCCTTTGGTCTGAGTGGTTTTCTTTGGGCCCTGTTGTTCGCCCATCAGGTGCTGCACCAAAGTCTTCCCTTGGAATACGAAAACCAGGAAGTTCAGGTACAGGGTGTGATTGCCAATCTACCGGAACGCAAACGTGACCAACTGCGTTTTGAGTTTGCGGTTTCTGAATATCGAATCGGGCAGGCGCAATTTCGTGGACCGGATCGTCTCCTGCTCAATTGGCCCAAAGCGACAATCGATTTAGTACCGGGTGCAGAATGGTGCCTGACCGTGAAGCTCAAACGCCCCCACGGTTTTCGTAATCCCGGTGGTTTTGATTATGAAAAATGGCTGTTTCAAAAAGGTATACGCGCCACCGGTACTGTACGTAACCAGGGAGACAATATCACCACAGGCCGAATTGACTATCGGTTTCTGATTCATCGTATTCGCTACCATCTCGCAAAAAACATCGACCTTATTACCCAGGACCATCCCGAGTTTGCCGGCGTGTTCAAGGCGCTGACCCTGGGTGATCGTTCCGGTATCAGTAAGGCCCAGTGGCAGGTGTTCATGAACACGGGCACCAATCACCTGGTGGCCATTTCCGGTTTGCATATCGGGCTGGTGGCGGGATTCGCTTTTTTCCTGGGTCGTCGTGCTGCCCGCTTTTTTCCGTCCTTACTCGTTCGATGGCCAGCGCAAAAAATTGCAGGGCTCACGGCCCTTGCCGCCGCCTTTTGTTACGCAGCACTGGCCGGATTTTCCGTGCCCACCCAACGGGCCTTGATCATGACCGCCGTTGCCCTGTGGGCTCTTTTAGGAAAACGACGACTGCCGGCGGCCACGGTCTTGTCGATTGCCCTGTTGCTCGTGTTGCTCATCGACCCTTTGGCGATCCTCTCTGCTGGCTTTTGGCTATCGTTTGCTGCGGTGGCGATTATTTTTCTGGGTATGAGTGGCCGCCTGGACCAGTCCAGCCTGTGGTGGAAATGGGGGCGGGTGCAATGGGTGGTATCCCTCGCCCTGATACCGTTTTTGATGCTCCTGTTTCAACGCTTCTCCATCATCTCGCCCCTGGCCAATTTGATTGCCGTGCCCTGGGTGAGCCTACTGGTGGTGCCCCTGGCCCTGGTGGGACTGGTGCTTGGTTTGTTGAGCGTCACGCTGGGCAGCTATGTGGCGGTAATGATCCATTACTTATTGCAGCTGCTGTGGTGGGTGATGGAATGGGTGGCGGCCAGTCCCATGGCCGTCTGGTCGCAGCACACACCAAGCGTATTAAGCATCGGATTATTAACGGTTTCTATGTTGTTGTTGCTGGCGCCACGGGGTATTCCGGGCAAGTTCCTGATCGGGGTGCTGGCGCTTCCCGCCTTCGTGCTAAAACCGGATATCCCTCCCGCAGGTGAGGCCTGGATCACCCTCTTGGACGTGGGACAGGGCGAGGCGGTGACGGTACAAACTCGTCATCATCTGCTTCTGTATGACACGGGTGCGCGCATGTCTGCCGACATGGACAGTGGCGCCTCGGTGATTGTGCCCTTTTTGCGGGAATCCGGATTGAGGAGTATAGACATGCTCGTTGTCAGTCATAACGATATGGATCACCGTGGGGGACTAAAATCGATTCTCGATGAGGTGCCGGTGCAGCGGCTGCTGGGCAGTGACGAACTCCCGGAAGCGCCCAATACCTTTTGCGAGTCGGGCGAAAGCTGGGACTGGGACGGCGTGCGGTTTGAGTTTCTGCACCCAAGCGGAGATCACGATCTGGGTAAAAACGACCGCTCCTGTGTGCTGCGTGTTGCCACAAACGCGGGCTCTATCCTCATCGCCGGTGATGTGGAAGCTCCGGCAGAGCAGAGAATTGTGGAACGCCTCGGTTCTCGTCTGCAATCAAATGTACTCATCGCCCCACACCACGGCAGTATGACCTCGTCCACGGAGGACTTTATCGATGCAGTGGCCCCCCAAACCGTGCTTTTTCCCGTCGGTTATGTTAATTGCT
>Ga0224501_10001477_pt1 | contig 18245 bp, 8 predicted proteins | sample SF_Oct11_sed_USG_4_FD_169105 | JGI IMG/M metagenome (GOLD analysis project Ga0224501, IMG submission 169105) | Sediment microbial communities from San Francisco Bay, California, United States - SF_Oct11_sed_USGS_8_1 | ecosystem: Environmental > Aquatic > Marine > Sediment | place: USA... | reverse complement strand
ATGCTTTATGCTAAGCCATAACAAATGGTGGAAAAGCAAATATCTAACACGGTAACACGGTAGTCTCATCACCAAAATGGTGCAAACGTCTGTTGAGAGAAGATACGGTAACAATTGATTTAAATGAATGCTAATAACTCCTTGAGTGTGACATTTACCATACTATAGTTTCATTATTAGAATCTATCTGAAAGATAGGCAAATCTGCCATGGGTGCTATGCAAACAAAGCTTAACTCTGATTTAAAATGTACACCCAGCAGCGTAGTATGGGCAGCATGTACACTACTAGCAGCCAGTTGAATCTAACGCTAATCACTAATTTCTAATTGATCTATTAACATTTTCAATAGAATGTCCAGCTATCTGGTCTAGTACTTGTAATGCTCATCAGTCTTTGTTTAATTTTTATTACCACGCTGCCTTTTGATTTATATGTCAAGTTATTAAGAGTTTGGTGTTTCAATTATAGGTAATACATTCCGGGAAATTCTTTGCATTTACCCGTAAGGTACAATAGTATCTCCGAGCTGGTTGATACGAATACCTTGTTACATGTATATTTAAAATTACGTTAGTGTGCTATACATCATAAAACAACTTGGTTCTGGTATTATGTTCGATCCCTGTGTTAGTATTATACTCCATATGCGATTGACTGAAGTACACAGCTAGCATTTCTCACTGAAATAGCCGATTTAATAGACACACCCACTTTTGCCTCACTTATGATGTCTTCATTGCTATGGTGAAGCTGCTGGGTTATAAATTTGTTTTTCCACCAGTTGTGGTTTATCGTGGAGTACTTTAAGTGGATCGGTATCAACACTCTGCCTCCTAACGAGACTTGTTTTTGTTTTGAGCGAGCACTGGAATGTGAGGAGCTCATACTCATACCAGAAGCTCAGCGTGATCAGGATCCAGACCATGGTTCTCCTGATTGCGACCCCAGCGTTCTACCACTCAGCTGTCCCACTATCCCAATCTTTCATTAGGCTAAAAGTTGGGGTTGACCTCTGTTATACTTGGCAGAGTCATTGGGACGATTGATAACTTGTGACCTTGACATGAATGAACCTGTTCTGTAGGTTGATAAGAACCGTGACCCTGAGGTCGAAGCTAAGGCCGTACAATGGATGACTCAGGTTGTCGGTGAGGCCCCTCCTGCCGGTTCATACGAGGACAGTCTGAAGAACGGCGCATACCTCTGCCAGTGAGTTATTCCCCTCTGATGTTTTAGTTTTCCATTGTTCTTGGTGTACACTTAGTCCACATTTCTCCTGCGTAGACTTCAGACTATTTCTGGGCTCACACTCATTACCGGGATTTGAACCAAGGATCTCAATACAAGCGCACTGGTCGTTGAGCTATCCCACTATCCCCTCTCAGAATGGGTTATGCTGGTTTGTTTGTGTGTTTGCATACCTTTATATGGAAAAATAACTTGATACTTGATTTCTGTTCAACAGTCGGGTGATTTGCATGTGTGGACGAGCCATCAGCAGACAAAACAACCCTTGAATGAAGGCCAGATTGTGCGGAATAGCGCATGGCATTATGCCACAATGCGGTCATATATTAAGGATATGAGGCACATACATAAAACTCTAATGGATCCACCTGCAGTTTTAGCCTTTCATGGCGCATTCCAAAAGGCCTATGTGCGCCCGGCTGGGCATCCGCAAATAACAAACAACAATAATGGTATCGCATTCTTTCAGTAATTACCACCATAAACTGCACCGTGACTAAAAGCAGTCGCAAATAAAACCTGCGCGTTGCCACCTATTGCTACCATATATAGACACTACATTAAACAAGGTTCTCTTGCGGTATGAATACTGGTCACGAATGCTTCACAAACAAACTTTATTTTGTTTCAACATTAGGTTACCCATGCAGAATCTCAAATATCTATGACTATGACTCTTTTGTTATGTTGAGCTCCCTTAATATTTTCTACACGCAACAGTCGGTTTGGCTATGCTATGTGCATGGTCTTGATAAGCCTACACTAACCGCCTAACATGCACAAGCTTACCTAGCTTACCTAGCTTACCTAGCTAAAGGTGTAGGCATGCAGAACCTACTAGTAAATGTCAGCTCCTAATTACATTATTATGCAATCATCTAGCAGATAGCGCAATATGTATTCAAGGCAGGCTTAGCAGGGAAATCATAAACAATTTCCTGGATAGTGACCTACCCACCCGGAATCCATACGCCATAGGCAAGCTTGTTAAGAGACCTACACATACCCCATCTGGGATTGCGTCAAATTGTATCAGTAGTTTGAGATCTGCCTTCCTCGCCCATAGCCCCTGACGCAACGCAGTATGGGTTGTCCGAGCCTCTCAGTTATGGTGATGCAAAAAGTGTAACGAGCATGCGATGTTGAATGTAAGATGTGAGACGAGATCATCTCGTTTTACATAGATGGCATCACTCAGCCATGCAAAGGGCTTTTTTCAGGATGGCCCATGGTTTGCTCCATAAAGTCAGCACTCTATAGGTGGGTCTTCTTTATTTAGCATCGCGATCTGAATCTAACGAAGTGAAGTACACGCTTGGAATCGAAAGTCGAATACTGTACCCCCTCTCTCCTTGTAGTGAGGTTGATTAGTATTAAAGACTTGAAAGCCTTCTGCATGATTTGCTTATAGAGTGATAAACAAGATTCAGCCAGGAGCCGTGAAGAAGATTCACCAGAAGGGCCAGGCGTTCACCGTGATGCAGAACATTGAGGCGTTCCAAAAGGCTCTGCAGAACTACGGCGTGCCTGCTGAGGATCTCTTCCAGACCGTGGATCTGTGGGAGAAGAGAAACATCGCCGCTGTAACTAAAACCATCTACGCTCTTGCAAGAACTGTAAGTATCACATAGCTGTGGTGACTTTCATCTGAAACCACCTCGGCGGACACCAGTTTACCAAACTGGTAGTTTAATGCCTGGCAGATCAGAGTGCCATTCTGACAGATCCTTCTATCACCCCTTCAGACTGTACTGTGATCACTGCAACACTGTGCCTAACCAAAGTGATGCTGTGTCAAGTCGGACTGTCACTATATCAGCATGACCCCATACCCAACCCCGATGGTTTCTCCACCTACACTTGGGACGCTATCAAAATGATACTGGACCTTTCGCCCAAGACTCTAAAATAGCTGCGATGCTTGTGTATAATGAGAGCCAATCTACTTCATGCATTTTTCCAGTGTCCTCCTAGTTTAGGGTAGGATAGGGTCTTTTTACATGGATAACATCAACAGGGTTTTGCAGGCACATTTAGTACCGGGCACTGATGAACAACAGCCAGTGTGTTTATACTCTTTACATGAATAGCAGTAAGTCACCTAGCTGTTCTTTTACAAAGAGGTTAAGAAACGCGTCACTAAAGTATTCAAGAAATACATCCAAATTCACTTTTCACAGATGGTGATTAGCAACATATAAGCAGTATATAAGCCACTTTATAATAGTTCCCCTCAGCTGGGGCTGGGCAAATATTTCCATTGACCTGTCTTATCTCATATCCCGCTGACTCTTATCAGCGATGCCCAATCAGGGCACTGCCACAAGCTAGATGGGCAGTGATCCACTTGCCATACATCCCCAGGTCATATACAGTCTGCCCTGGGGCTTGCTGACCTTAGGCCTGATCTCCACAACTACTGAATGGATTAGCATTTCTGGGCAATAGCTTCCCTTCCCAGCTTGAGCTATTTGGCTAACGTGTATACCACACAAATCGAAATAATCATAGAACCCTTTGTTACCCAATGTGCAAGGGCTATACTCTGACTTGTCTAAAAACGCCTAATGTCCTGGCTCCCATCATATGTATTACAGTATAGATCTAGGTTTAATTAATTGCGGTTGTCCATTGACTGCAAACCTTAAATCTGAAGACTGATTTTCATAAAATTTCTGGAGTATACGTAAACGTAGTGCAACTGTACTGAAATCTAAGTTATGAGGTCTATAAAGTGAGCAGTGAAAACAATGATTTGCCATGGCATCTCTAGCTCGGCTTCTGATTAGTCATCATAGGTAGATAATGGTTATTCTAGCGATAATGAGGCTGACTGAGTCAGGGGAAGGAAAGGTCAGATACAAGCTACATAGCCAAATAAGCTGCAGTGATCTCATTATCCGGCTATCACATACATGTTAAGGAATGTGAAGACAAAATTACTCCCAATCTGGCTTCCTGACTATAGATGAAGTTTCCAAATCAATGGTTAACTCTGAATAGAGCTTGCGTACCAGTCACTGTAATCCTGAAATTTTATAGCTCTATTTGTTAGGCCAGCTCCTTATTAGCTTATAGAACTTAATCATCATATAAATGATAGGTGTACGGAACCCAGATCAGCTGGTCAGTGGGAGCCTGGGAGAGTATTTATTTCTCTTCCCTTTATACTCCTTTTTATTATCCACTGTGCGGTGTTTTTTTTAGTTTTCTCTCTGGTTAACGGAGGGACTTAGTTGGAGCTCAAGATCAAATCAAGCTCGGATGTTCTTCCTACTCCCATGATTGACTTTTCTGGGATTCGAACCCGGTACTCGTAGCATCCAAATTGCAAAATCCTAGCTGCCGATTGAAGCGTATATTTATAGTTCATAATAAATCAATTTTGTTACAGTGATCTATCAATTAACTGAAAACCCAGTTCAGGAAATAGGCCCGATTAAGAACTGGTTGAGTTTTACCGTTTCCAGTGTTATTCTCATGGTGCACGCTCACAACCTCACATGATGTGCACCCGCTGTATGTAACCATGTTCCTTCCCAATGGTAGGCCACTGCCAAGCAATGGAATGGCCCAGTACTGAAACTGGATGCCCCTCTAGTCCACGATGCCTAGAGATAAAAGTAAATAGCCCGTCGTCAAGTCGCTCTCAGGCTCTGAGTGTTGTGGACAATGAAGTTCCACTCTATCTGGCTGACTTGGGATTGATAAGATCTCTCTGGTCAATCGATCTGAAGTCATGTGGGGTTTTACTGTTGCATGTAGTGATGAATCTATCGAACTGAAACCCTAAGTTTTTTTTATATAACAGGCTCACCTAAAGGGCTGGAATGGGCCAGAGCTTAAAGTCGAACCAGTGGTGGCCCATGATAAACTCTAAATGGTATCAGTTTGCTATGAGTCGCTCTACTTCGTCTGTCCGCTCATGTTATTACTAATATAATCAACTGTCCCCTGTCCGCTCCATAGGCTGTAGCTAAAGGTTGGACAGGGCCGGAGCTAAAATTGTCTGCTCCCTCTGCTAACATGGACAGATAACTCTCGGTACATGTATGTAGCATGGCATGTGCTCATTGAAGGTTTTAAAGTGGTTGACTTTGTATTGTTTAGGCTAAAGCAAAAGGCTGGGATGGCCCCGAATGTAGATTTGCTGCACCAGCAGCTAATTTGGATCGATAGTCAGCAAGTATACTGTGGTATGGTCGCCATTAAGTCCTGTCACTCTCCCCCACCTCGTATATGTCCACTCATCTATAGCTAGGTGTCCGTCTCCCTATACTCATCCCTGCTGCTACTCCCAGCGCACACCCTTGTGAAAAAGATTCAGTTGAACCATACTGCGAGCCAACCTGGGGTTTTCTCTGTAAAAGCTTTTTAAAACTTTACGTTTACCATTGAGCCAAAACCAGACCCTTGCTTACATCCCTCAGTCACCCAGTCATCACTAACAAGGGCTTCCCTTTCAGCTATTGGGGCAGGTTGTTCGCATATGCAGGCATGAACAGCTAGACCTTTATAGCTTACATTCTGTTGGGGCAGAAAGTAACAAGCTGTGTTTTTACTTATTCGTTCATCAGCTTAGCGGTGTAGGCTTCTGTTTGGCTATGCTTATAAGATGTTTTAGTGATACTCTCTCGTGTTGTGTTCGTGTTAGTAAGAAGAGTTTCTCTGTAACAGAGCAAACCATATTACCCAACTACATATGCGAAATGAGAAAAAAACCCTTCTGGAATCGCTCGATGGCTCAGTGACGAGAATGCTTGTGTCATTCAGTCCTGGACTCATGACCTGGTCGTGTCAGGTCTGCTGTGAGCATGAGCTTCTCACATAATTTTCAACTCCTACCACTCCAAGACAAGCCTCAGGTTTGAGGGATCCACTTAATAGTACGGCCAAAGTTCAAGTGCTAGGTCTATACGCAGGCTAGGTTTATACGCAGGCTAGGTTTACACGCAGGCTTGGTTTATACGCAGGCTTGGTTTATACGCAGGCTGTGCTAGGTTTATACGCAGGCTTGGTTCGCAGCTTCGTTGACCGAACCTTTCGTCGACTATTTGTTAAGTTATGACGAATGAAAATCGCTTTACACTGCGTCGACCCTAGATTGAAACAAGATATAATTCGTTCAAATTTTGTCTCAAATTATTTTGTTTTCAGACAGGAAATTTCACGGCAAGCCATCCTAATAACCATTGTTGTGGTTGTTTTGAGACTCCTCCGATATTCGAGAGATCTTCTCGAGTTTTCGTGTTGTCTTGATCATCGAGTGACCATCATTCATCGCGACTTCCTGCGGACTTTTCTCACCGATAAAGTCGATCATTGACGAACGTCCTTCGAATAAACCTAGCAATGGAGAAATAAGAAAACCATCTAATGAACGCTATCTCCCTCATCTGTCAGTTGATGTGACAAAGAACATTTTCATTTCTTTATTTATAGGCTAATGCCAAAGGATGGGACGGCCCACTTCTTGGTCCCAAACAAGCGGCCGAAAATAAAAGAGAATTTACAGATGAACAGATACGCCAAGGCCGGGATAGCCACATCGGTCTGCAAGCTGGATTCAACAAAGGAGCTAATCAGAGTGGTATCAACATGGGCAATATGCGACACATAGTCGACTAATGATTTAAGCAAACATCAGATTGTTTAAATTTATTTTATTCCGTAGCGATACCAATCTTATTTTTTCCGCAGTTATCTTGCCCTGCTATATAGAATGTACGTAGTACGAGATGGCTTTAATGCTTTACAATAAAACTTTTATATGACAATCGAAATATTCTGGCTATTCCTTCTGATAAATAGATTCAAGGTAAAAGTATAAAATGATCAATATGCACTGACCTCAATTCGGGTTTAACCAAATCCGACATTTTGGACACATTTTTTTCCATACCAATCTATCTTGGAAACGATGAACCACCTATTGAAATGGCCTTTTGAACTGAAAGGGGACTATATGAAAATGACTTTTACGTTAGTGCTTCACATATCAAACCTACCGTGTGGATCTATTCATACCATATAACCGCCATCTGGAATAGCAGGATATAGCTCAGTGGTAGAGCGTTGGACTAGCAGCCATTCAAATCTGGGTCCAAATCTCTGTAATGGTCAGTGCCTGCTGAGTATGAGCTCCTCACATTAGTGCTAGCTCAAAACAAAAACAAGCCTTACTATGAGGTGCAAATTTGATTATGACTCACGCGCTCATGGTTTTCCATGCCAAAATGCATTTTTTAAAAATCCTGGTTTCTTCAGCATAACAATGAAGACATCATCCAACAAAAAACAGCCGCCATCCTACACGGTGGTGCTTGCATGTAGTCCATAATGTTGCACTGCAAGGTAAAGAGGCAGAATGTGGTGTATTTGCCATCGCAATCCATACTGTACTACTTAATATCATTGAATGTCTGGTAAACTTGAACATTGGAAGATCTGAATGCAGTACTATAACAATTCAATATAACATCAATATGTTGAGCCGATACAGTGCATGGGTACCAGGTTCTCTTCAAAGCTAAGGAAGGTGAAGGTGTGAGGGCGAGGAGTGAGATCCCACCTTAGTTACACCCCTGCCGATACGGGTTGGCTGTCCTATAGACAATGTCCTATCTTGGTAATACCCTTTGACTCTTTACATGTACTAATGCACTCTGATGGGCTGTAATGAGAAACCAGTGATGGAAAAATGTCAGTGGGGGAGTTGTCCACTTTTTGATCTAACCTATCGCGGGTATGTTTTTGCAAACATTCCAGCAGTATACTTCTGCCATCTGGCAAGAGAAACATTTCTTATATGACAACTTAATAGCTCAATATCAATGATCCTTGACATCACTACCATGATGGTCTTTGCAGCCTGTCTTTTTCTGTATATACTCTAAAAATCTTATTCTTTTCTGTGCGGGCCTGTGGAATTTACTTCCCTGGCTGGCGGAGCGATGTTGTCAGTGCTCAGAGATGAATTTAGGTCACATGCCCTTTCTATCACCACCCTTGACTTCTCTGGGATTCAAACCCACGAATCCGCATACAAAGGTTGCTCATACTGACCAATAAGCTACAGCCAGGTTTATCCATAAACCAATAGGATAACTCTATGGCTACAGCTGTGACAGCCATAAACCTCGCACATTGACGCTGTTTTGTTCTGATGTTAACCTATTTACATTGTCTGGGCTCTGTGTGATCACAGTGACTCCATCCGATTTGACGATTTGACGTCCAAGCAATTCACAGAATAATAATCATTGCAAACTCATTTTTTATTGATCAGAATGAATTTGTGTTAGCAGTGGCATTATCAGCATTATAACAATGATAGACTTATGACGATCAATGTCCCACAATAAGCCATGAAACAATGTTTGTTCCACGTATTCGCTGACTCCCAACTATTGACTAGGATGAAAGAGGCTGTTTACCTGGTTATAATATTGATTCTTCTGCAGCCTAGTCAGTAGCTGATGGGAGTGTGCAAGGTGAGTTAAATTTCACTCTTTAGGGTCCTTGGTTGATCCGAGTATTGAATTTGTTATCACCGCCAGCTCACTATCAGTTTAGGTTACATGGGTCAAGGACTTTCTTTCTGTGTGAAATTGGTCTATGTCTGCATAGCCCACCCGTAAGGTGAATACCAAGACAATCTGCATGTCTATCAAGCAACATTGGATCCGCCCATTCCATGATCGACAAGATTGTTGGCCTAGAAAGACTTCTTATTTAGTGCTCCAACTAGGTCAGGTGATGCCAAGTGTCTTGTGCTTCTTGTCCCTTGACCGTAGCATAAAATTACATTGAGATATCCGGATATAGCTGAAGCAAGGTCCAATGGCTTTGAATCTCATGATCAAAGAGGGGAGTCGTGCTGGCTCAGTGGTTGGAGCACAGACCACAGGCGCTGAAGATCCCCAGTTAAAGGCAGCTTGTGCACGGATTGTTTTAAACACTCTCTCTCACTTCCCAACAAGGAATGGGCATATGACATTCTTTTGGAACTGAGGAAGGCGAAGACAGCAAGGAAGAGAAATGGTGCCCCACCTTAGTTACACTTTTGTCGGCTTGGGTTGGCTCCCTGTAACAGCCCCTTCCCCACACGGCCGTTGGCTTAGGATATTTTTGATCCAGACCCTAGACATTTCTTACATCCTGTATTCTCTTTCAGTCATGGATAACCAGTTGAAGCTTCGTCGGGAGCATTTAAGCTGCCTGATCGAGCCAACATTCAACCGAACAACGGTCGGCTACTTCTCAGTCACCGACGCCCTAAAAGTGAAGTTGGACGAAACGGAAAAATGCAGTTTGGTGGCTCTGAAGGAAGTAAACAAATCCCAACAGGGAGTGATAGAGTATGAGGTGCCGAATCACATCGAAGAGAAAGATCTTACTAAAGGTAGAAAAACATATTTTCCTCCAACCGTAACTGGTTAATGTTTTACTATACATACAACGATTACATTTCAGGGCGAGACGTGGTGTCTATGTTGTCTGTTCGACTGAAACTTTGTCTTTCGGGCAGTTTTAGATCAGGGCATTAGATAACGGAGGCTTGCCTGCCTTGTAGAGTAACTTTCTCTATGCTGCATTCATCACGCTTGCACCTGACCACTTGGCCTCCATTTGTCAACTTGTGCTTATGTCATACGAAAAGCATTTTAATCAATGGACGACGCATTGAATCAATCATTTACCTTTGTGACTATGTTGAATTATGTGAATTTGTGACTGCATCACCAAAATAGACCAGCCCCAGAGGATTTGTGCACATACCGAAAATAGGCCACAGCATGTCATGAAGCAAAACTGCCCAACAGGGTGAACATAAGCATGGGTGAGATTGGTTATTTATTTTTCATCCGGGTTCCTTGCCCTATAAATATGTACAACCCATAAGCCTATTCCTGGATTCATGTCCTCCCTGTGGTATGACGAAAAACCAGCCATTTCACAAAGTAGAGGTTGTGAAACTACGAGTCGAGTCGTTTATGACTCAGTGAAGAGATCATGGAAGGTGGATAGGGTGTTGCACTACGATCTCAAAATAGATGTGGATTGGGCGCTTGCCACCTATAGCAGTGTGGAACTTGGGGTTCCAAAAAGCAGCATGCCGCCAAGTCCATCAGACAGTGAGGGACTTGGTATGCGCGATGCGCGAGGGCCTTTTCAATCTGTTGGGGCGGATCATGGGAAGTTGTCCTGAAGTGCGCTCCGCAACAACGCCTGGCCTATGATTTTCAGCTAATAACCTGCATATCGCGCAGTGAATGGCTGTATGCATAATCCTAGTGTCATATAACCCTAACCTGTATCTTTTTTCTGTGGATGTTGAAGATGGACTTTTCTAACTACAGGTTATCGGCAATACTCTGATGAAGGAGAACTATGCCCGCTGACTCATGTAATGAACTGGCTGCAGAAACACCCTAAAGAGTGTGAGGATGTAGATATCGTTTGCTCCCAAGAAGTCATTGCTCGGGTAATTTCCCTTTCTTGTATAACCGCTTAACCATCGTGGTAAAGCTGCCGGGTTAGATACTGTTTAATATGCCCACTATAGCTTAGCATGGAGCACCATGCAATAACGGGTAGGTATCAATGCTCCTCTCAAAGCGCATTAGGCTTAATTTTGAGCTATAGGATTGATGTGAGGAGCTCACAATCACGAGAGTCTTAACAGCATTCGAATCCGGGGTCTCATGGTTGTGAGCCTAGCGCTGTACCACTGAGTTATTCTGCTGCTGTAAAAATCATTTCGAATAAACCAGCATATGACTGTTGACTCTACCCTCAAAGTTCGTTATGTGGAACATAGGCTGCATTCACACATATGGATGATAGATACGCCCACCCAATTTGTGTCTGTCGACTGAGTATTGTGTCCAATGTGCGTGCGATGTGCACTGTATTTCTCTTTTTAAATCAGTGGTTTGGGTACCTTTGGTAGCTACCTAGCAAACTGCTAAATTACTAATAAATAGGATTACTCGAAGTAGACCCAGAATCTATTGCGTTTCTTTGTGATATTTATACCACAGTTTAAATCGGAGATCCTTCAAACAGAAAATACTGAGTACTGAGTATTCAGTACTCTTCCACGATTCGCCCGCCCAAGACCATTCACCCTTCCTACATGACACCCGTAAATATGTGCAGTCACAGTGTTTCAAACTCACCTTGCAGATTTACAGAGCCCCCTTTATGGAAGAGACGTCAACACCATGGGAACTGAAACTGAAAATTGGCCCAGATAGGATAGTATATTTGGAGGAAGAGTAAGTATAAGTAATCAAATGAACGTATTCCCTATAAAACTCTGATATGGTTTGATTCGTCCAGTGATGCCATACTTCTTTCTCTGAACTCAATGTACCTTGGATCGGTAAGGACTCAATCACATGCTGGAAGCTACTATAAAAGCAATCAGATTCCAATGACCCGTGAATTGAGATTGTTTTCATCAGGCGGCTCTAAGAAATCACAGCACACCGATCCAAAAAAGCTGACTGCAGTGGGTGATACCCATTGTATCAGCTGCCTAGCTATTAACTGCACTCATTTGCTTTGTAGTGACATCAACTATGAGCGTTATAATGAGATGAACTCTTACGCTCAGCAGAATCACTTCAGAAATAAAGCTTTTCAAAGGTTTGTATCACTTTCAGTGCTTAACATCCGGGCAAATGCAGAGGGACAGAGCTAGTCCCAAAGTATATCAGTCGCCTTCTCATTGTCACATCATGAGTCCAGTTCAATGTATTATTCATACATAAGATTGGGTTATTCAGAATTCTCTGATGCTGTCCCTGTTGAAACCAGATTTCAATTGGAGGTCAAACCAACGAGTTACCTTCGCTGGTTCTACACCGCTTCTGGCAGCTGTTTTTTCATGGAGAGACCAAGCTACTACTACCTGCTAAACTCTACCTTTCCTGTATGTAGGTATATGACAGTCAAACGTGGTGACCACTGCAATAGCCAGCCACCTCATCGTTACGCCTCCAGGTTCTGCCGAGTCAACAAGTTGGTTGTTGACTCTGGTATAATTGTCTACAACAGTACAGCGCAATGCTTTGATAAAAACTACAACTCAATGGATCTTCGAGTGCAAAAGGACGGCCAATTTGATTTACCAGGACCAAGTGTTCGTCTATCGTAAGTTATAGTGTCCCCTTTTCATTTATTTAGCATTTAGGGTTATGGGGTAGAGGTCCATTACTGACAGGGAAACACAACTCCAATAAGGATAATACTTTGACTCCCTGGCATTGCGGTGGGGGTTATAAGAAGTTCTCAGCCAAAATTTTGCTGACTTATCTCCATGAAACCCTATTTCCTAGGGAGAAGTGATGGCTCAGTGGGTAGCTCATTGGGCTTTGAATCACACGAGTGACCCGGATTCGATTATAAGTTTGTGCGCCACTTTGTACTTTCTTTCTCACCCGATCTTGATTGTGACATTAAATAAATGATTGTGGCACACCCCTAGAGTACCATCCATAATTATGTATACATGTGAATGTATGTATATGAATGATTTCCCGTCCATGTGTCTAAAAATCTCACTAGAAATAACGAATGTTTGATAAGCCTCCCCTTTTCTGCAGATGGTGGACAGATAGCACTCTCTCAGGTAGTAACACTATTCTGTGCGGTTATTACGATGAGGATGATGTCATCACCAAACTCACTTCCTTTGACTCCAAACATGTAAAACCCCGACGTCTCCGAGATCTCCCATTCGATGACGAGCTGGGTGCGGCGTCCGTCTGTACGTTTGTGCAGTACGTCAAGGAACTGGCCGAAAACGGATCAATTAGAAGCTGTACTCTTCGATTCGAACCGGGAAGTAAGCGCGTCTGTGTCCTTGACCTAGTAGGTCAGAAGGTTAATGTGCCGCCACTTTATATGACGCAGATATCGGCAACGGATGAGCTCTCGGCAAGCAGCTCAGTGGAGAACACACCTCGAGAGCCAGCATCGCCACGCGAGGATGCAGATCTTATGCCGACCGGGCGGTCGCCTGATGCCCTGCGAGGGGAGACCATCCCACGACTAAGGAGAGGGCTCTCGCAGAACGGAGGACCGCCACCGCTCAAACGCCGAAACACTCTCACTACTGAGATGGGAGGCGTGGCACCGCCACAAGATATCGACGAGGATAAATACAAAAAGAAGGAAGTCCGAGTGAAACGACGCCGTGGGGAGGAGGAGGATGAGATGAACTGGACACACATCGGCATTATCTTCGCCTTTATTGCATTCGCACTGATCGGGGTTCCATGGCTGTTTGATACCGGACAGCTCTACCTGTCTAGATAAATTCATACAGGATGCACCCAGTCTTCAATCTAATCTAGATCATGGATTGCTCCATCACGACGCATATAGGCTTATTGACATTAATATATGAATCGGTAATCAGTCCGGGACATGATTGCGGGTTTATGCAGAGTTGGTTCTTTTTCACACAAAGAAAAGACAGCCCATGGTAAAATTGTAGCGATTCCTTCGTTTATGTCCATTTGTGACATTGAGATCAGCGATTGCCTATCCATATATTCATATCAATAGCCCGGGGTGAATTCATCTTATACTTTCTTTGACTGCGCACACTTCAGTGATTGTGAAACTTTTAGCCATGGACACACATACACACACAAGCAATCAGCTAACCACGCTATAAGCACACCTGTGATAACTTATGATCTCCTGTATTTCCCACGGACATTTTGTGGTACACTGAATCACTTATGAAATAACATTTACTTATAGCCAAGCTTGAAATGGCCATAGTGTTTTAACTTTTCTTTGTGTTTGAATGTAGTTAATATTGGCAGATGCGACTATTTTACTTTCTTTGTGTAATGACTCCTCTCTTCTTTGAGACTGGTGGCAATAATGTTATGAATAAAGAACTAGTAAATCAACATTGTTTCTATTCTAATTGTGTTTGCTTGACGACGGATTATCATCGAGCCTAAGTCAGAAAGAAAATGTCAGTGGCACTCGAGTTTACAACACAGCACTCTTTTCAATTAAATAATCAGTCTCGGTATATCAGATTTAAAGTCAAGCTTATTCTTCAAACAGTCTGCATGCGTTCTGTGACGCAAACCTTTTTCTATGATATAGAAGGTCATTCTATGTTCTATTTGGGTTACTTTGTTTGAATTGTTTGGAATTATAATACTGAATTATCCAGCATTGTGTTTGCCACCGAAATCAATAGGTAGATTGGGATAACAAGACCAGTTATACCGCAGCAGCGTATAAAGCTGCAAGCTCCTATAGATTTTGGCTCTATTGGATGTATGCTGACTTAACGGCTAACTATAGAATAGGTTAGTATCCAACTAGCACTTACTTGCTTCTAAGATTACTGATGTAGTGGTATAGCAAAATGTATTTCCTTCACTATGCATACTCATTAGTGTAAGTCCAACATGCAAATGTACTTCTGCTGAAATAAATGCAAATTTGTGCAGTCTAAGGTGCTCTGGGTATGATGTGGTCTTCTGCTTGTCTATATGGAACTGATTGTGTTGCTAGAGGTACTGTTATACGGTTAGAGGGTGAGGTAGTGATTAAATTCATCAGACCTGTGTATTGAAAAACAACCTGAACTAGCCTATACCTCCAAACATGGCAGATTGAGCCGTATGCATATATTACGCATTATATCTCTATAGAATTACCAGAGACTCATGCTGCCAATCATTTAACAGTGTTCGGCATCGCTGGCTTTACATCGCCATGTTAAATTGAGGAGACCCTTCCATACAGTTAGTTACCTTCTGTATCGGGCATACTATGAACCATCCTCGTACCGAGCCTGTTGCTACCCATGAGACAATCTAATCTTCATATTCTTCTTTCTGTTTTTATTTTCCTACTCAAGTTGGGTTGCTGAAATTTATGGCTGCTTCTCTCTATTCGTTCCAGACCCCCACATTCTTGCCAACCCCATTGCCTTCCTCAGGATCACCTTGTTTCAATGGATAGCTTCATTAAGCCAATGGCTTGTTTTCAGGATTGTCCTCGGTTTGGCCCCATAGAGTCGGTACTGTATTGATGCGTCCCCTTTATTTAACATTGCGATCTATATAAGAATTTCTTCAAGCAATTCCCAACGCAGTTAAACCAGTGTCTTGTTGGTCTGCCTGTTGCTTTCACTCGCGTAGTAGCACCTCTATGTCAATGGCTCTATCCTCACGACCTTCACATGCAAGGTTTGCTTCAGCTTGCTCAGTTCTAAGCAAGCTAACATTCGTAATATCAGTCCACTTTCTATCCATAATTTCAACTTTACACACTTCATAAGCTATTAGCAATACCATGCCATGTAATGGGATAGCAGAATAGCTCAATTGTAGACCGCTGGGCTCACATAATTGAAAACCTGGGTTTGAATCTCGGTCAAGGCAGGCTCCTGTTATGAGTATGAGCATGGTACGGAGCATTGATACTGACCTGCTCGCGGTATTCCAAGCTAAGCCGTGACTGGTGGAAAATAGCCATCTAACCCGGCAGCTTCACCTTAGCAACTAATATGTCCTACAAGAGAAAACCGCTGCCACTATCGGGTCACAAACATACCATATTACTTTTGTAGTGTTATTATGTAAATCACGAAGGCTCAAAGATGGCTTCCGAACCAGCAGTGACAGTATCATCATCAGTAACAACTGATGTAGTCACCACCATTCCAGCTACGAATACATATTACAACACCGGCCAGCTCAGTACACAAACAACTAACACAAACTGGAACAACTTCTCAGCTCAGAGAACCACCACTCGTCACAATCTCCGAATAGCAACCATACTAAACGAAGCGTATACGATGGACCACACATGTGAAGTGATAGATTTTCCACCTCCCTATGATATGCCGCCAAGCTACGAGGTAGCCACCGGCCAGGCTCCGCCCTCACATGACAACTATACCCGCCCCGTTCACTTCTCGGCATGCCGACGGGATAATTTTTTTCACTACCCCGGTGACATTTTAGCACCACAAAGACAACAGTATAGTAGTCCGCCATTGTCTTTATGGCTTGGGAAGTGCGCGGGAAGTGGTGGACCTGCCTGCGAGGATAATACTAAGCCGGATAACTGCCTATTAGCTGTGTCTGTGCTCAACATGCTGCTGTGTGGACTGTTATTTGGAATAGCAGCAGTGATAAACTGTATGCGGGCTAGAAAGGCTCACATTGCTGGTAGGTATTCACTTTTTATATTTTACCAGGGCCCAGATTTCATTAGGATGAAACATACAGCAATCCTTTAACTTATCGAGGCTGTGTTGATCACAAACTATTGTCATTAATGGAGCTGAAATTTAACAAGCAAACCGTGGTTTTTTAAGTCTTGATCTTTGTGAGCCGCTTCCACTCAGATTATGCTCATTTCTAGGAATTTGTTGATTTCAGCGTATTAGGTAATCAGCCTTGTGCGTCACCCACCGAGGGAAATCCATTTAATATTAGCTCCCATTGTAATATGTCATACCAGCACCGTGGGGTGAAACCTTGAATATAGGCATCCATCAAGCTATGCTGCACAGTGTTATATGGCATGAATAAACCCCACCATGCAATTGGCACAGATGCGAGAGTTTATCGTGTCAGCTAGTGAAACCTTCATTTTATGGGTGCCTTGGGGCTTATACCGAGGTGTCTGATCACTGTTGTTTATAACTGACTGTGGTGGGATAGCAGGATGTCTCAGTGGTAGAGCACTGAGCTCTTAACTGTGAGAGGCTGGGTTCCATTATGAGCATGAGCTCTTTACAGTAATCCTAAAGACTATCAAAACAGAAGCCAGCTTCACCCCGAGAAGCATTACTACTGACTCGCTATGGGTATCAACTAAGTAGCTAACCCAGCAGCTTCACAATAGTGGCAAAGACCTCATATGAGAAAAAAAGTGTGGCTGTCTCAAAATTGTGGTAGTTCAAAACTAATCTCGTGTCTATATATATAACAATAATACCACCAGAAATAGGAAAGCTGTCCTATACGTGTCAGAACACCACCCAGAGATGGTTTTCAATTGACTTCTGCCTACTTTGAGTGGCATTTGAGTGACCTGATTGATTCCTATGGCACAGACTGCTAAGTCATTGATTGTTTCCTGTGGGTTATATTAGGTTTTATTGGTATTTGGCGCCGTCACAGGCAGCACTCGTTGTAAAGCCTCTCCATGTCAGACTTACCGTTTCCTGACTGTGATATTAATATACTGCCATCAATATCCCAGCCAGTAATGGGCTATACTTTCAAGGTCAAAGATCAACCCTGCCCTGTCATATTGCTATTTTTAAAATGAAAAGCCTACAATAAATTTCTGTATAGAATAGGAAAATATAATATTTAATTAGGGCCAGCCTATTTTTAAAAAAACCATCCACTGGTAGCTCAGTAGTTAGAATGTTTGATAGAAGAATCTTGGTTCCATGCCCAAGTCATACATACAGCTGCCACTATGAGTATATGAGTTCTTATCCACAGCTCCTTCCAGTCTACAAACTGATCTCATACTAAAGAGATGAGCATTAGATAAAATGTCGACATGTTCAAGTAGAACAAAAAAATAAAACGGGAACCTTGCGTGTAAGATACTAAAACATTTGAGAAAAGACATGAACGAATCCGCTGTGACCATACAACTACAAGCCTGCAGTGTTTTCTGGGGATGGCAGAATAGATCAGTTGCAGAACACAGAGCACATAATCATGAGAAGCGAGGTTCGAATCATGGTCATGGTGGGTGTTTGTTTTGAGTGTCGGCTCCTCCTAGTTCAAAACAAAAGACAAGCCTCACTATTATGTGGATCATGGAAACTCACCCGCTCGTGGTGCCTCATGCAAAGCCTTAACTGATGCACGAACAAGTATCTCACCTAGACGTTTCACAGTAACAGTGCAGTAACAGTAACAGATAAAGTGCACCCTTTCAATGAAAGAAACTAAGATCGGAAG
>Ga0224501_10001476_pt1 | contig 18249 bp, 16 predicted proteins | sample SF_Oct11_sed_USG_4_FD_169105 | JGI IMG/M metagenome (GOLD analysis project Ga0224501, IMG submission 169105) | Sediment microbial communities from San Francisco Bay, California, United States - SF_Oct11_sed_USGS_8_1 | ecosystem: Environmental > Aquatic > Marine > Sediment | place: USA... | reverse complement strand
CAGTGCCGAGCTGGCCAAGTCTCAAGACTCAAGCGTTGTGACTGCCAAATTTTCTGAAACAGAAGAAAAGCTAAAGACCCAGGAACAAGAAATTCATTTACTAAAGGCCAGTCTGAGTACCGCGCAACAGCAATTGGAAACCAAAAAGCAGGCAACCCAGTTGGCATTGGCTAAACCGAGTATCCGCTTGCTACAGCCCCTTCTTGTCAGTGTACGCGGTGGGCCCGAGGTCTACGTTCCACAACATACCCGATTTGCAGATATCAAAGGTAAGGTCTTCGCGCCGGCGGGTATAAAATATGTCACCATCAATGGCACGCGCGCCACGGTGGACAGTAAGGCCTACTTTCATTCCAAGGTTGCAATCAGTAAAAAACGCACGCCTGTCGAGATTTCCGCTGTTGATCAACTGGATCAAAAGTCCTCCATGTCTTTTGATTATTTGATTGACGAGTTAAAACAGGCGCAAACCAAACCCGTAGACGATTCCAATACGGTCTTGGCAACAGCCGCGAAGGACTACAGTAATTATTATGCCCTGGTAATCGGGAATGATAAGTATCGGGAATTTTCAACACTGAAAACGGCAGTTAATGATGCCAAGGCCGTGGGAGATATACTGAGTAACCAGTACGGATTCAAGACCACCACCCTGGTCAACGCCAGCCGCTTTATGATATTGGCAACATTGAAGCGTTTGAGCAGTCGTCTTACTGATAAAGACAATTTACTCGTTTACTACGCCGGCCATGGTCAGATAGACGACAGCCAAGAGGGGTATTGGTTACCCGTGGACGCCAATAAGAATGACAAACGTCGCTGGATCTCTAACTCTGCGATTACCGAAATGCTGAGTTCATTGAGTGTAAAACGAGTGCTGGTGGTCGCGGACTCTTGTTACTCAGGCACACTGACACTTACGTCCATTCCCAGTGCAAACGAAGGTCTGTCTGCGAAAGACAGGTTGACTCTGATGCGCACTCTGGCCAAGTCCAAATCCCGTATCGCGCTGACTTCCGGCGGTCTGCGTCCTGTTTCGGACGAGGGGCCAAAGCAGAATTCAGTCTTCGCCCACGCCTTCCTCGAGTCGCTGGAGGAAAACACGAAAATTATAGCGGGTCAAACATTGTACAGAGACATTCAGCTTCGTATGGAAACTCTTGGTGAAGCAAAATCTCTAGGCCAGGAGCCCAGATATGCCCCTATCCGCCATGCGGGACATCAGTCCGGTGAATTTTTCTTCTTTCCGAGAAAGGCTTCAGCACCAAGCTGATCGAAATTTGATCGCCGCTGGCTAAAGCGTCTATTTTAGCCCGAGTTTTATACACTTACAGCCCACTCTTTGTGGGCCTTCTTTGAACTTAAGTCTGTTAAATCTCAGGTTTATTGTTTGCCGTCGATATATTTTGTATTACGAATAAATCGACTCAGGGCAAATGGAAATCTGGAATGAAAATTCTCCTTGTTGACGCCTCCCAGGATGACGTCAAGACATTGGGCGAAATTGTTAAAGCCGAAAACAGTGAATTTTTTTCGGCGAGTAACGGGTCTGAAGCAGTGGATGTGTTCCAGGAACACAAACCCGAACTCATATTCATTGACGCCAATCTGCCGGAACAGTCTGCTTTCCCTTTAGTGGCCGATATTAAATCCCTTCAAGACCTGGAAGAATTTGTTCCCATCATTGTTCTGGTACCCGCTGGCGATAGCGCCATGGCGAGAAAATCGGTGGAGGCCGGTGCCGATGATTTTCTATTCAGACCCATAGACCGGGATATCATTCGTTCCAAAATTAGCGCCATGAATCGCATACGTGTTTTGCACTATCGAAATGTGGTGAATCATCGTGAACTCAAGAAAATGAACATGGCGACTCAGCGTGAGTTGGATGTTTCCAAGCATGTCTTTTCGGTAATATTGGAGAAAGATGGACAAGCCACCTTGCCAATCCGCTCTTGGGTTACACCGGTCAGTATGTTTAATGGCGACCTGGTATTGAGTGCCAGAACGCCCTCGGGTGGCACCCATGTCATGCTGGGTGACTTTACCGGACACGGACTCTCTGCCGCACTCGGGGCGATACCCACCTCAGATATTCTTTACACCATGACAGCAAAGGGTTTCTCCATTGGCGATATTGCTGTGGAGATGAACAAGCGTCTGCGATCCTTGCTTCCCCGAGACATGTTTTGCGCTGCAATTCTGATGGAAATCGATTCGGAGCGAAGCACATTAGGTGTTTGGATTGGCGGCATGCCCGACGTCATTATTTTTAAGCAGAATGAAGGCGTGGTGAAAAGCATTGCTTCATTTAGTCCACCCTTAGGTGTGGCCGATCCAGAGCGGTTCAAAAGGCAGGTGGAAATCCTCTCCATTGATGAAAACTACGGTATCTACGCCCTTTCAGATGGCTTGATCAATACCATGAATCAAAAAGGGCAGCGCTACCAAATGGCTGGTCTTTATGAGCTTATAGGAAAGCACCGAACTGATAAAGGCGTGTTCGATGCCATCATAGATGACGTCAATCGATTCTCCAAGGGAAGTCAGCAAAAAGACGATATCTCATTGGTGGAGGTACTGGGTAGTGCTCAATCTCAAAAAGATAAGGCATCAACCCACGTTAAGCGAGTACAAAGCATTCCACCCGCTTCATGGAAAGTGCAATTAGAATTTGATGCAAATGTGCTAAAGAACGTGAATCCAGTCCCTCATATGCTTAATCTCATTATGCAGATACAGGATCCTGCCGGGCATCGCGAGAGAATATTCACAATTTTGTCGGAATTATTTTCCAACAGTCTGGAACATGGATTACTTGAGTTGTCCTCGTCCTTGAAACGCAGCTCACAGGGCTTTGCTGAATACTACACGAAGAAAAAAGAGCGCTTGGCAAAATTGGAATATGGAATTATCACCGTAGGTCTCACGCATATAGCTTATGAAACCCACGGTGAATTGGAAATTCATGTAACGGATAGTGGAAAGGGTTTTGATTACAGTAAGCGTCAGCGTGATCTGGAAAGCAATAAAAAACTCAGCGGTCGCGGCTTGGGATTGATTAATAGCATGTGCCAGTCTTTGGAATACCGTGGCATCGGCAATGAAGTGCTTGCGGTGTATTCCTGGCAGTACATGGTAGAAGAAGAATAAAAAAAAGACCAGTGCTCACTATCCTTAGCGGGCTTGCGAGACGTATCTCACATCTGGTCTTAGCGGGTTGCTATGCGTGCGAATGTGCAGAATTGAGTTGTTTCTGCGCTTGCTTCGTCAAATAGTGTAGCGATCAAAAAGGGCCAAAATTAAGTGGCTTTTTGTAAAGAAAGGTAACAAGAAAATATTTGTAACTCACTAAAAACAAAGCAATAAATTTCCTATTTGCGGTTTTTCTCACCACAGATTTACGCCGGCTGCCCTTCATCAGCACTTTATTTCCCCTGAAAAATCCGGTTATGATTGAGTCCGTTCACCAATTAAACGCGCTTTATCGATCGACAGGGAAGGGGTAGGAGAATCAATAGAAGACGGGCCTTGATGCTATCAGCGGCTGCCAGTGTGTTCCTCACAGGATTCCGGCTATGGCCGCAACAGGGCGTGTTTAATCCCTGCCTGTCGCCCAAGTCCCTCAAACTGTCTGCTACTGAACAGGCCCTGGTAGACCAGGCTTGGGACGGGATAGACCCGAGCCTGGTGTGGGATTGTCATACCCATCTGGTTGGCGTAGGGGACGATGGCAGTGGTATCTATCTGAGCCCGGACAAACAGTCCTTATTGCACCCCTGGCGATACACCCAGTTTCGATTCTATCTCGACGGCGCTTGCGTGGAGAATAACGGCCATGTCGATTCTTCCTTTGTCGATCGTTTAAGCAGTCTCATGGACGGCATGCCTGAAGGCGTCAAGGCCATGCTGTTGGCGCTGGACTGGTTTGTGGATGAAAAAGGTTCAGAAAAACAAGATAATACAACGATTTACACACCAAATTCCTATGCGCGGCAGATAGTGAAGCGCTATCCCCGGCGCTTCGAATGGATCGCCTCTATCCACCCCTATCGAGAAGATGCGCTCATTCGATTGGAGGAGGCCATTCGCGGGGGGGCCAGGGCCATAAAGTGGCTACCACCAGCCATGGGCATTAATCCCGCCTCAGCCCGATGCGAGCCATTCTATCGCTTGATGGCCAAGCACGATATTCCTTTGCTCACCCACACCGGTGAGGAGCATGCGGTAAAGGCCAACGGACTGCATGAAATGGGTAATCCCTTGTTACTACGTAAACCGTTGGACCTGGGCGTGAGGGTGATTTGCGCCCATTCAGCCACTTTGGGTGTGGCGAAGGATCTGGACGAGCCAGATCAAGCTGAGGTGCCCTCCTTTCACTTGTTCAAACGCCTGATGGCAGAGAGACGTTATAAAGGAAAGCTGTTTGGGGATATTTCCGCAGTGACCCAGGTCAATCGCGATATCTCCATCGTGGAAGAGATGGTAATCAATCAGGACTGGCACAGCCGTCTTATTTACGGTTCCGACTATCCCTTAACGGGTGTCATGCCGGTCTACTCTCTTTCCGATTATCTCGATAAAAAGTATATTAGTGTTGAGCAGGGGGACTTGCTCACAAAAATTAGAAAACACAATCCACTGATGTTTGATTTTCTTTTCAAACGTATGATTCGCATTGATGGGCGGGAATTCTTACCCAGCATATTTGAGTCGCGACGCAATTTTGATAAGACAGCATCCGTGCAAGCAGTCTGAGGTAGCCAAGTGAGAAGTTTGATTTTGTTGGGAGCCCTTTTGCTTCCCTGTTCCCTGGGATTTGCCTTTCAAGGCAAGGCAGAAAAAGCAGCCGGTGAAAATAATGAAATAAGGGGATATTTACCCCTGGAACACTACCAGATCATGGATTTGGATCTATCAATCGTTGGAATTCCCGAATTGATGGAAAAGTTTGGGAATACTAAATTGATTAAAGGCACCCACGGCACTCAGTTGATCTGTTACGAAGACAAGGCAGGAAGACGGTTTGTTTATGAACGTACCATACTTGGGTTTGGCTATAGTATCGGTAAGGAACCGCAAGACGACGCGCTATGGAGCAAAATGCTCAATGTGGAGTGCGCCACGATTTCCAGCTCATTGGAAAAGGCCGGAAACAAGTTTGGACTGACACTGGGCATGGCTCAACAGCAGGTTATCAAACTGATGGGGGCAACGGGCAATGAATCAGAGGGTGCCTATGAATATCGCTATTGGACCCAGGAGACCAAATCCACTAAAAAGGGAGATGTAATCTACGATATCTACTCCATACTAACCTTGCATTACACAGACAATAAATTGTCTAATTTCTCTATTTTTACCACCCTGACAGACTAGCAGGTCTGGTAACAGGTGAAATTCGCCACGGGTGGGGATACAATAGGCCCCGATTTTGGTCCCTGGATTTTTACACTTTTCCAATTAGTATAGGTTTATGACAACAAAAACCCGTTTTGCCCCCAGTCCCACTGGTTATCTTCATATAGGCGGCGCCAGAACTGCGCTGTTTTCCTGGTTACACGCCCGTAAGCACGGTGGAAGATTTGTACTGCGTATTGAAGACACGGATTTGGAAAGGTCGACAGCAGAGTCTGTAGACGCCATCCTGGAAGGGATGAGCTGGATGGGGATCGAATATGATGAAGGCCCGTTTTATCAGACCCACCGCTTTGATCGTTACAAAGAAGTGATCAGCAGTCTCATGGAACAGGGGCACGCCTATCACTGTTATTGTAGTAGAGAAGAACTGGATGCGATGCGCGCCGAACAGATGGCCAATAAACAAAAGCCCCGCTACGACGGTCGCTGTCGGAACCGCGCCGAACCCGTGGCAGGAGTGAATCCAGTAGTGCGATTTAAAAACCCGCTGGAGGGTGAAGTTCGAATAAAGGACTTGGTTCGTGGTGAAGTTGTTATTAAGAACTCGGAACTGGATGACTTGATTATCGCCCGTTCAGATGGAACGCCCACCTATAATCTGACGGTAGTGGTGGATGATATGGAGATGGAGATCAGCCATGTGATACGGGGCGACGACCATCTTAACAATACACCTCGGCAAATCAATATTCTTAAGGCCCTTGGTAAAGCACAACCCGCGTATGCCCACGTGCCCATGATTCTGGGATCGGACGGGAAGCGTCTATCCAAGCGCCACGGCGCAGTATCGGTGATGCAATATCGGGATGAAGGTTACTTTCCCGAGGCCTTGTTGAATTATCTGGTGCGGTTGGGATGGTCCCACGGTGATCGAGAAATATTTGCACTTGATGAACTGATAGAGCTTTTTGATATAAACAAAGTGAATAAATCGGCGTCCACTTTCAACCCGGAAAAATTGCTTTGGTTGAACCAACATTACATCAAGAACAGCACCCCTGAACACGTCCTGCATCATCTGAGCTGGCATTTAGGGAATGTGGGAATCGACCCGACCCAAGGTCCGGATATCTTGAAAGTGATTGCACTATTACAGGATAGAGCCAAAACACTGGTTGAGTTAGCTGAGTCCTGCACCTATTTTTATAAAGATTTTGACGACTACGAAGAAAGTGCCGCCAAGAAAAACTTTAAAGGCGAAGCATTGCAGGTATTGACTGAGCTCCGAAAGGGTCTTTCAGAGCTCGCCGAATGGAATGCCGAAGCAATCCATGGTGTTATTAATGCCGTCGGGGAAAAGCTGGACCTTAAGCTTGGTAAGATTGGGCCACCTTTTAGAGTGGCGATCACCGGGGGCGGCGTTTCTCCCTCTATAGATGCCACCGCCGAACTGATTGGTAAAGAACGCGTTATGGCACGCCTGGAAAAGGCCACTTCCTATTTGACCGCCAAGGCTTAAAGAATCGGAAGACTAGTCCACAGTATTGATTACAATACTGTTGGCGTCGCCCGAGTTGTTATGGCTGCCATCCAAAGCCATTCGTAATGCCTTTTCAGCGCTCGCATCGTTCAATGAAGTAGGGATTGATAGACTTAGTTGAACATGCGGATCGATTTCAATTTTTTCATCTTTAAGGCTAATGGATTTTGTTAGCCCTGAAACGATATTGTTTCCATGGTTGGATACCGATTCGGCATCTTGGAAATCCAGTAACTGAACAAACACAAAGGTGTCTTCGCTGAATCGTAGGCATGTTGCGTCGTCCAGGCTACCTAAACGCGTAGCTACCTCGATGATCACTTGTGTCCCAGTCTTATACCCGTGTTTGTTGTAGAGAGCAAAGAGATCGCCTAACGTCACAGCACCAATGACGATCTTTTTATTTGAACGTTCCGCCTTCTTTGATTCTAGCTTAAACACATCTAAAAAATTGTTACCTTTTGGTAAGTGTGTTGCTGAGTCATAATAGACAAGATCTTGAAGGTGCTTTTCCACCTCTTTGCGACTGGTAATATCACTGCATTGAACGAGAAAGGAAACTGCTGCACCATTTTCATAAGAAAGTGGTTTAATATACATGTCCAATACTACCGACTCGCCAGTTGTGTTCACTAAGGTAATCTCCTGGTGAACGTCACTGTTTTGATCAGGTTTTTCAAATACAGATTTAATTCTTCGGGAAGTGAGTGGGTTAATAGGCCACACCGTATCACTCCAAATATTGTTTCCAATCGCTTCTTGTTTTGACAATAATAAAAAGTTTTTGTCCGTGTTGTTAACGTCCAGTATTTTTCCTTCATCACTGACTACAAATGTGAGATGAAAGGCCTTCTCAAAAACTGCGCGTAATCGTTGGTCCGCTTCTTTTTGTTGGCGGTTTCTTTTTTGCTTGCTTATATACTGATTAACTGTCTGAAGAAATTTAACTGGCTCCAATGGCTTGTATAAGTAATTATCAGCTCCGTGCCGAAGCGCTTTCACTGCGAATTCCACATCTTTGTAGCCAGTTATGATAATGCAAATAATATCAGGAAATTTTACTTTCAAAACAGGAAGTAGGTCTAGTCCGCTGTTTCCGCCGAGTCGTACATCTATTAATGCCAAATCTGGCGAGAAATACTCTATCAGCGACATGGTTTGGGCGACATTTTCAGTGGTTTCTACATAATAGTTTTTGTCTTCCAGCGCGAGTAGATCTCTAAGGCTTGCGCGAATATCGGGATCATCATCAAGAATAAGAATTTTGGCTGCACTGTTGATTGAATCCGTTACTTCTTCAAATTTTAAATTAGTTAGCATAGCTGCGCACCTTTTTGTGTAGATCGAGAACTCACTATGTCCACAATTGTTTCCAAATCAAAAGGTTTAAAAATGCAACCTGTTGAGTTGAAAAATTCAGTGGATGATTGAGTGTCAATATCACCATTTTCTACAGTAACAACCAATAGTGGTAGATTTATATTGTGTTGTAGAAGATCGTAGTATGATGAAATTTGATTGAGAAAACTTTCTGCGTCATTGCCTACCACAACACTGCAAGAATGCTTACTGTTTTCGAGTTCTAAGAAATTGCAACACCTGCTGCCGTCTTTCTCAAAGAGTTCTATAATTTCTTTAAGCTCTTTTCTTGTTCTTGCTTGTAAAAAAGTCATGACGTTGCTTTTCGTTCTCTCTACAAAGCTATTTTTGTCAAAATCCTTATTTCTGGTACTTGTCACGAATACCTTGCTCGAATTCGCGATTTCTCTAAGTAAATCGTTGGGTCTGAATGCAGTCATGATTAGTACTTTGTCTGTATAGCCCAATTTTTTAAGATGATGATAGGCCTCTATGCCATTCATGTCCGGTAGCTTTACATCAAAAAGTATAAGATCAAACGCAGCGGCTCCGCTGCATTGGCGGATACCATCTTTTGCATTGTAGCTAGTTGTTATGGCGTGCCCATCATACTCTAACAGTTCGGCCAGGGCATCTGCCAAATCTTGGTTATCATCCACTATTAATATATTTAGCTTACTCATGGGCGCTTATGCGGCTTCTCTTACATTATCAAGCCTACTATCATCCGGGATCCAAAGAGTAATCTGTGATCCGGAGCCGGGTGTGGTCTCGACATCGATACCACCTTTGTATGCTTCCATAATATGTCTGGCTCGTGTCAAACCATTTCCAACTTTATTGTTGCGTGTGGAATAAAAAGGGTTAAATATGTTGGGTAGAATTTCTAGCGCAATTCCCTCTCCGTTGTCAGATACGGTTATTTCAAAGCGATCGTCTTGGTGTTTGGTTGAAACATTCATTTGTGGAGGAATTCCGCTTTTGTCGCAGGCTTCAAATGCATTTTCAAAAATAGCCTCTAGTGCAGTTGAAAGTTGATCGCAGTCCATTAATATTTCAATTCCTCTGAGATTGAGATCTTTTCCAATATTAACGTTTTTTGCTTTCTCAGATTTTGCGATGGAATTGGTAACAATATCATCAATAGTAGAGGGATTGATTGATATAGGTATTTCAGGTGATAAAAGTAGCATTTCTTTTATGAAATCCTCTTTTGAAATCTTCATTGGATTTTCCTCTGGGTTCATATTCTTGTATTGACTTAAAAGTTGTCCTGAATTGGCGACGTGCTTAGATTTAACAGTATGGGCAGGCAATCCTGATAAACGCGGTATCTGGCTACTAGAGAGCTGGTTAAGTCGCCGCACTGATGAGTGTCGGTCGGAAGATACTGACTTTTTCACGAGTGAGAGAAAGTATATTTTCGATATTAAATTGTTTCTCGTTTTTGATATGGTGAGGTTGACTTCGATTTTGTCGCCACGAACATCGATGATAGAGTCAGTTTTTTTTAAATTGGAGTTCGTTGTTTGTTCTTCAGGGTAAAATGAGCGAAACTGCTGGTTGTGAAGAAATTCGGGTTTTGATAATTGCGTAATGTGTTTGTGTTTCAGCTCGATAAGAGAATAGCCAGTAATTTCGCAAAAGCGTTTATTAGCCGAAACAAAATGTCCCTTTTTGTTTATTACTGCTACACCGACGGTTTTGTATCGTGCGATTTTTGCACTGATATTAAACCGGTTAACAAACGAATTAATTCGGAAAAACAGGTTTCGGTGCCAACTTGTTCTCGTAAATTGATAAGCAAGTGTAGAGAGAGAAAATACAATGAAGCTGACCAACATAACATTAGCGATTAACCAGAGTCCAACGTGTTCAATGCTAAAGCTCTGAACCATTGTGTCATTTTGTGGCTCTGAAACAATAATTTGGTCGGCTTGAATAGGTTGTTTATTTTGCTCTAACGCGCTGTTTACGATAGCGGGGTGGACTGGGATTCCGCTGGCGTTTATATGTGTGGCCCAAAAGCACAAGAGAATAAGCATGAGCCTATTTAATACTGCTATGTTTTTGAACATTTTACCCACAAATCATTACTCTTGAACTGGAATAGATTCAATTTGTTTAGCGGGGATTGTTGGAAGATTTAGAGTCTGGAATTGTAATAAAATGTTACGCCCATCATTACATTAGGGTAATTAGCAATGAAATTCAGGGCTTAGCCTCTTTACTGAGCTTGATCGGTATCAGAAGAAGAACTCATCTTTCAATATTAACAGAGTACCCTCTCTCGGGTGCTTGTTTTAGAACCCGAAATATAATTCAAAAAAATCAATGGGATATAAATTCCCTGTTGAGGCCACGATACAGATTTGAACGTAAGCAATATCTATCAATTATTTCTAATATTTCCCTTGACGATTATGGGCTTGGCCCTTAGAATGCGCGTTTCCTGGGGCTATAGCTCAGCTGGGAGAGCGCTACACTGGCAGTGTAGAGGTCAGCGGTTCGATCCCGCTTAGCTCCACCAGTTACCGATTTCTAGGCCAAACTGCGATAGCGGTTTTCAGCGTCCCCATCGTCTAGAGGCCTAGGACACTGCCCTTTCACGGCGGTAACAGGGGTTCGAATCCCCTTGGGGACGCCACTATTATCAAAGGCTTAGCAGCGATGCTAGGCCTTTTTTCTTTCCGTGTCTAAAAAGTGCCAAGATCGCGTTTCTGAAGGACCACTCTCCGTGTTGGCTTCTATGTATTAGCTGCCAAAGTATTCAGTCATGGAGCGGAGTATTTGTTGACTCAATCTCCAGCAGGAACGCTCATAAGCGTCACTTACTGGATTCATACCTAGGTATGCTAGTGGGGCAATGACTGTTTGCGTAATCACATACAAAACTCCATCTCACTTCCCTTCATCACCAAAAATGTCGGTAGTTCTTCAAACTTGAAGTACTTCTTCTTTTTATCCTTGTTTGATCGAAATCCATAATATAGCGAGTCGTATTCTTTGGATTTGACCTGAATAAGCTTTCCATCGAAGTAAGTATTGATCTCCAGGTCATTTTCGTTCAGGGGCTCAACAAGGTAGTCTTTGTATTTGTCGGCATATTTTTTCAAATAGCTCGAATAGTATTCCCGTTCTCGTGTAATAGTCGCCGCATCGGTCAATTTTTCCCTTTCGTACAAATGTGCTTTCAGAATGTGCTCAAGTCCTACCTGATCCCGTTTTTCCAAAACACTAAATAGCGACTTCAATTTCTCTACAACAAGGCCTCTGTGCTTGTCATCGACGTAGCGATCAGCTTTCTCCCAACAACGCTCGGGGAATTTATCGATGTCTATGTACGCGGCGTCGATACTATCAGGGCTGAATTTGTGTTTGAGGGGAGGCGGTGCGAAATTGTCGAATGTGACGCCCGCTATACCGGGGTGCTCGATATAGAGAACGATATTGTCGTTTTCCTTGGTTATGTGATCATCGCCTTGATATATATCAAATGAAATCTTGTTTTTTCCTTTCTGGAAATAGTTGACCCAGTCCCGGTATATCAGGTAGGTGTCTGAACCGGAGGCCCAGACAGGGTCACTGGGTCGGGGTTCAAGGAAGGGGCGACCAATTGGAATATCATTGACTTTAAGCTGACCAAGCAGAAAATTGTAATTTACTTTGAAGCCATACTCGGTAATGGGAGTGGATTCGTATCTAAAGCGTGGATCATTGCCATCGATTTCTATCTCCACCTGATAGTCCTTCCCTGTGATCTCTTCCTTGGTTCCTATCCAGTATTTCAGCCCAACCGGTTTTACAAACTGGTTGCCCTTGAATAAACGCTGGATCTTGTCCAGGTCGACTTTTTTAATTTCCGAGACACGTGTGTTCGGGTCCAGAAAGGCAAATTTTTCCTTTTGTTTCTCGTATTCGTCTTCAATACGCCAAATGCCAAATGCGATACCGACCAGTCTGTCTTTTTCCCAATCATAGGACTTTTCAGCGCGCAGTGTGTCGGTGATCAAAAACGTGTTTTTACGATCTGGCCGAATGAGTGAATTCACATTCTCGTGCATCCTGTCCACACTGCTATCACGCGGACCAAAGGTATTGGTTTTATAGTCGACGAGGGGTTTTCCGTTAAATTGGGCTTGTCCGTCTTTGTAGTTTGGGCTGTCGCCCCATAGTTCTAACAGGGGGCTCACCAAAACGGGATATTCTTCCAGTTTGTATGTTTTTGCCATAGCCGAATCCAGTCCTGATACTAGAGTAGTTGCAATCAGCAATAGTCTTGATAGTGAATGTTGAAGTTGTTTGTTCATATACCTTTGCTGCTCAGCCCGTGAGGTATTGGCTTTTATACAGGTGGCCCACCAGGCGACAACTATCCTGACATAGGGGGATGTCACTGATTTTAGTATTCTTATTTGAAAAATTCGAGGTATTTTGCAGCGAGTGGATTAAGGCCGCATTAAACCCCGGAATTGGTATAGTCTATAAAGTTTATCGTAATAGTGAACAAACCATTGAGGTGATGCACACGCCAGGTCATACCAGTGGTGATGTCACCTACGTTATCGATGGTGCCTTGTTTACTGGTGACGCACTCTTGATTAGTGCATGTGGCCGTACCGATTTTCAACAAGGGAACTCCAACACCTTGTATCACTCAATTATGGATAAAATTTTTTCCTACCCGGACGATACTATTGTTTATCCGGGGCATGACTATGAAGGTTTTACGCAATCGACTATTGGCGAGGAAAAGGCAAATAATCCCCGCCTGGCAAACTCAAAGCCGAAAGCAGAATTTACCGAGATTATGGACAATCTGAACCTTCCGGCCCCAAAACGAATTCATGTGGCGGTACCCGGAAACCTTGTTTGCGGAATGTCTTAAGGAAGAAATACGGGGCAGCTTCGGCTGCCCTTTTTGTTGTTTTAGTATGTGATCATTATGAGCAGTGATAGATTATCTTTCGGTATTAGAGCCAACTTGAGTCAATTCTCGATCCAACTGTTACAGGTTTTTCTGGTTGGGCTCACTATCGGAATGATGCGCAATGTGGTACCCGCTGTCGCTAGCGAGGAATTTGGTTTACAACAAAATTCCTTTACTTTACTGGCTTCTTTTGTTGTCGCCTTTGGTTTTATAAAAGGCACGATGAATTTTTTCGCCGGTGGGCTCTCAGAGAGACTAGGTCGAAAAAAAGTTCTGTTGTTGGGTTGGTTCTTTGCGTTGCCTATCCCGTATCTCGTTTTGTATGCAGAAAACTGGTATTGGATAGTGGCGGCAACGGCATTTCTTGGGATTAACCAGGGGCTGGCATGGTCGATGACACTGACCTCAAAACTGGATCTGACTCGACCAACACAAAAGGGTCTCGTAAATGGATTGAACGAATTTTCGGGCTACTTTGCAGTTGCTGTGGCCGGCGTTGTAACAGCCTACCTGGCCACAAGCCTGGGCACACGTGTAGGGCTTTTCTGGTTTGGGATATCTACCATTGTTTTAGCCATTTTTCTTGTTTTCTTTACGGTAAGAGAGACCTTGCCCTGGGTAAAGGAGGAGAGTGAAAGATTGGATGGGCGCGAGGCGAACAAGAATAGTATAAAACCGATTTCAACTTTTGAGGTGTTTAGACGTGTATCGTGGGAAGATAAGAGAATGTTCGCGTTTTCCCAGGCCGGTTTGGTAGAAAAATTTGTCGATGCCATCGTTTGGATTTTTTACCCGCTATTTCTACTTCAGCAAGGTCTGGATCTAAAACAAGCAGGCTGGGTTATCGGAATATATGGCACTGTTTGGGGGGCTTCTCAATTACTCACGGGGCCTTTATCAGATCGAGTAGGGCGTAGAATCCCCATCGTAGCGGGTATGTACTTGTCCGGAATGGGTGTGATTATGATGCTATGGGGAGAAGGAATTTTGTGGTGGTCATTCTCTTCAGCGCTCGCAGGTTTTGGTATGGCTTTACTTTATCCTAATCTCGGTGCTGCGGTGGCAGATATAGCGCACCCGAGTTGGCGCAGTTCGGCATTGGGAGTCTATCGATTTTGGCGAGACCTGGGCTATGGGATTGGAGCACTGGGCTTGGGAATAACTGCTCAATCGACTGGCTATATTGAATATGCATTTTGGTTTGTAGCAGTTGCAATGTTTGTATCGGGGTTTGTAGTGATGTTACTCGGTTGTGAGACCCATCCTCTGTTACAAAAAGAAAAAAGGGTATTACAATAACGCAATACCCTTTCTCACAAAATTCCGTGTTTACATTTCCGCTTTAACTCTTTCTGGTTGACCTGCTTCGTGTACGCGGAACACCAGAATTACCGCTGACTCTTCGCCTGTCTTGGCAGTATGAATCTGTTTCAAAGGCACTTTCATCACGTCACCTTTATGCCCAACCAGCTCCTTTTTTCCTTTTTGTAACAAGGAGACAGTGCCTTCCAGAATATAGGCAAACTCTTCACCTGGATGCCAGTGTACGGGGAGCATGGTGTTGGCGGGGATACTCACGCGGCTTACGATTACCTCGGTGCCAGTCACCCCTTCCAGTGTGGCTCTCATAAGATTCTGGAGTTGGAGTGTAGCCACATCAGCTCCACTATCGTGTGCGTTTGCAGTAAATGACGACGCCAGTAACACCAGGGCCAGTGTTCGTGAGAAAGTTTTGATTTTCCAGTTTTTCATGATGTTCTCCTTTTGTTTATGGTTTGATTAGGCTTCTACTTTTCCAAATTGGTGTCAGTAAATGTTGATCTGATGGAAGAAGTATCGTATGTTTATTCTCACAAATAAATTCCCTTTATTTACAAGCTAGGCTTGCAAAATCGCACAGCTTGTCGGGTATAGATTAGGAGCAGATCATGAGCACCTTTCCAGCAGGCACTGAGATCAACAACGCGGGAATAGCGCTGGAATGGAGTGACTTGAGCGTCATTCTCGCCATCTGTCGCGCGGGTACCCTCTCTGGCGCGGCTCGCATCCTGGGCCACAATCACAGTACAATATTTCGAAAAATCAAAGCGATAGAGGATAAGACCAAGGTCAGGTTTTTTGAGCGTCTGCCTGAAGGATATGCCATGACGGACGCCGGCCGCACTGCTTTTCGCTATGCCGAGCGCATTGAGAGCGAGTTTCACGCCCTGGGTCGTGAGGTATTGGGCCAGGACATGAGGCTCCAGGGAAAGATTCGGGTCACTGCACCTGAGGGATTCGGGCTGCGTGTCGGTCCAAAGCTCTTTGCCGAGTTTATAAGACGCAACCCGGAAGTCTCAATCGACTTTTTTGGGCTTACTGCTGCGGTGGACTTGAATCGCCGTGAAGCGGATATCGCGATACGAGCCACTGCTAAACCCCCTGACACCAGCCTGGGGCGTAAGGTGTGTAATTTTAACTTTGCATTTTACGGAACACCCGAGTATGTAGATCGAAATACTTGTGTCTCAATCTCGGAACAGAGAATGTGTTTAATTCAAGGTACCGTTGATTGGCTGGTTCCACTCTTGTGGAAAAAAGCAGAAGAAGGAGAAGCCCTGGTTTCCTTTTCCAGTACGGGTAGTTTTGCGGTGCTGAATGCTGCTGCGCAAGGCATAGGCTGTACCTTTATGCCCTGTTATCTGGGTGATTCGGATGATCGACTGGTTCGTTTGTGTGATCCTATTGAGCCGATGACCCTTGAGTTGTGGTTACTTACCCATCCTGATCTACGTCATACAGCACGAGTGAAGACTATGATGAGTTTTTTGCATGAGGAACTGGTTAACAGTGAGGACTTGTTTATGGGTAAAACCAAAGAGACGGTGCCAGGTTTTTCACTCCTATAAATCTGGACGTGTTTCGTGCATAGGGCTAAGCAAGTACTTCAAATCCAAACAATACCAGCAGAGGAAGAGGGGATGTTGCTAACGCCGTTGCAAGAAAAAACTTCGCTCCCTTAAACTGCTGCGATGCACCACACATCATTGCAATACCACCCCCTCCACCAAGTATCATGTTTCCGGGTAGATTGTACAACACACACAGTGTTAAATAACGATTGGGCTTTATCCAGCGCTGGTAGCCACGAACGAGCCATTGCCCTCCGTAAACATTTTCGATTTTGGCGAATGCTTTGTTCGTAAGGATCGATTCGCATGGCGAAGTACGATTGTGGTACAGACTCCATCCTATGAGATACGCGAGTGACAGGCCTCCGATCGTACACACATAGGCGAGCATAGCCCCCGTTTTTCCAAATAACATCAATATTAGAATACCTAATTCAATCCCTGGCACAAAGGGAATGGCCAGGAGCAGGGTGTAAACAACACCAGTTAGCAGTAAGCCTAGTGTTGTCTGATTTTCGCAAAAGTGTTCCAGTTTTAGCTTCAGCTCACTTATCATTGTGTTTTCAAGATAGCCTGTGATGGCGACAAGAAAAATCAATAATATGGCAAAATAGCGTAGCCCCCTGGACACGATTTCTTTGCGATCGGGATTTGATGGCTCCTTGAAAGGGTGTACTAAAATCATGATACGATACCTTTTACAATAAAGGTCCAAGAGGCCCGACCTTGGACGCAGAAAAAGTCTCCGCGTCCGCCAGGTTTTGAGCTTGAAGTCCGCTACGATAGCTACGTAAGAACCAGGAACAAGTCCTTTTAATGAATGACACTAAATATCGGCCTTCTATAATTGTGTTCATTTGACTCGCTCCCAAAGTAGTACGGCTGTATTTTCTGTTCCACCCCAAGTCGTGGGAGGAGTCGTGATACGAAGTTGATCTCCTGTCAATTCAAAGAACCGTTTCTGTGCTACGCCCTCCCAATTAGGGAAAAGGGATTTTTCAACATGATGTAAGACGAAACCGCTTTCAACATGTAGCTCGTATGAACCAAAATAGGATACGCATCCCCTAAAGTTTTCTTCCATCTCTTGCTGAGTTGCCACCTGGTGATCGCCGCTTTCTACCATAGGTCGGTTGTCTCGCATCAATTGAGCAGACATCATACCTGTGTCGGTATAGACCAGCAGGCCTTGGGGTGACTCACCAAAGGGATAGCTGCGCTGGCCCTGGGCTGATTCGATGTAAAAGGCTCTCAGTCTCCACGCCCCGAGTAGGGCGTGGTCTTGAGTAGGGATTTGTTTGAAATCGGAATTCATCGTATTTCTCCCTTTTTCTACAATTAGTCTCTAAGTACGGTAAAAATTTCGCCTACTACCACGTTAGGCGCACCCTTAACCCGGTAAGCGGCTGGAATTGTTTTGGCCAACTCAGATTCACGAAACGTTTTCAGTGACTCCATGGAATCCCAGATGTATACACCTGAGTAGAAATTGGGTTGAGCTGTCTTTACATAGTATTTTTGAAGCAAGCCTGGAATTTTTTTGAACATCGGAAGGCGTTCTTCGGCAATTTGAAAGGCTTCTTGTTCTGTTAGTTCTGACTCGAAAGTTACCGTTGCAATGATCATGATAATGTCTCCTGTTGTTTGTTGAGTATGTTTGCCTGAGCACGGTTAAAGTATCGTACATCTGTTTCTGCAAATAAATAGGCAAAAAATGAAAACTATCTATGCAGAAACGCACAGGAGTGAGAGGTTTTATAACTCATTGTAAAATAAGATAAATATATGATTTCTTGAGTCAGGAAGAGGGTTTTTGGCCTTGAATGAGGCAGAAAACAGGGGGATTATAGGCTATCGGAGCAGGATTTCCTCTCCCCTGGGTTTGTCTACCAGGCGGTCGGTGAGGCGTTTCCACTCAACGAGGAGTTTGTTTAGTTTCACACTGTGCTCGGTAAAACTAAATCGATTCTCGTCCACATCGTTTACCGCATCGATATAGTCATTAAGACTGACCTTGCCAAAAGAATAGTTTTCTGTCTCATCTTTTAGTATCGCTTGTGCCAAGTCAATTTTTTCCTGGGCAATGTCCATCAATTTTTGTTCGCGTTCGATTTGTAGGTGGAGATTGAGTAAGTTAGTACGTAATTCCTCATACTTGTTTAGATTCG
>Ga0224501_10001475_pt1 | contig 18252 bp, 24 predicted proteins | sample SF_Oct11_sed_USG_4_FD_169105 | JGI IMG/M metagenome (GOLD analysis project Ga0224501, IMG submission 169105) | Sediment microbial communities from San Francisco Bay, California, United States - SF_Oct11_sed_USGS_8_1 | ecosystem: Environmental > Aquatic > Marine > Sediment | place: USA... | reverse complement strand
CATCGGTCGCATCTACCCCCAAAACATTCCCGAAGGGCAAAGTCGGTAGAGCAGCATATGCAAATATGTGTTATAATTGGTTGCCGCCTGCCTAACGTTGAATAAAATAGAGCATGCGAGATCGCCGTTCTGCCGCTGGTTCACCGGGAGCTGACGCCCACTTGGCAGTCATTTTTAGCGGTTTTTAAGCGGCAACCGGACGGTCACTTCTCGTCCAAACTATATTTTACTCTCAGAACGTTCAATACCACAAATTGCGAATGTTTCTGGAGTTGCACCTCCTTGAGTGCGTTTGGCACAAAGATGACAACTCCTCATGATGTCTGACGGGTAGAGTGAATAATGTGCTTATAGAGATTGTACCTTTTCCGATAAACCCATTGACACTTCATGCAGAAATATTCATGTTTGCTAGTTTGTGTGTCCAGTTTTCCATGGACTATTTTCAGAATGTTCAGAAGCACAAAATGTGAATGTTTTGGAGCTGCACAGCCTTGAGTATGTTTGGTGCAGAGATGACAGATGTGGAGCTTACGTCCGAAAGCTTGAGCCGATATCGGGCCTATAGAATGCGCTAAATATACAGAACCCGGGAGTAACCTCTTTCTCACTTGTGAACATTGATTGCCCCGATTGTAGTGGAAACCGAACTAAATGCAATGGCGTTAAACATGTGCTCAGGTGTCCGATACCTCGACGCCATCTATTTATTAATATGGCAGTGACATGTTATTTATCCCATGTTACTTTCACTATTGGTTCCAGAAGCCAGACATACCTAGTGATGGTCCCACCTAGGCAGGAAGGGCATCTGAATGTACATGAAGCTTCGCCAAATTCGAAGTAGCTAAAGTTTTATGCCTGGAGCAGGTACTATACATAATGCAGTATATACAGTGGACCATTACTCACCCGAAGTGGACTTGCTATTAGTTTCCAGTTTCATCTTTCCTATAAGTTTCTCCAGCTGTACAGCATTTTGTTTATGAGTTTTCATTTCAGTCTGATACTTTATGGTTTGGTCGTTTGCTTCGTCCAGCCTACAGGCAGATTCACCAAACCATTCAGCATTTTGCTCACCACAGGACAAGCAAAAAGACGCACTTCATTATGGTAAATAAAATATTTGACAAGAGAAAATAATTCACTTGGTTTCTGTGAATAGCAGATTGGAACACTCACCGTTTCTGCATAACAGTGAGCAGCTCCATCAGTTTATCCCTCTCCACCTGAGCAGCTTGAGCTAAACTCTGACTTTCTTGCAACTGAACTTCAAGTTCATTTACATCAGCTTGATGATCTATAGGCCTACAACATTCACACAGTTTAGAGTCCAGCAGAACAAGCCTGTCGTAGGCCGCAGTTCAATATTTATATAGTTATTATTTTCCTGCTTTGCAGCCTCTGCAGAGGATTGGTTAGATTATACTCACATTGCAGATATTGCTCTGGAGTTAACTCGGCGTGATGCTGGTCTACTACCTCCTCGTGATTTATTCTGGCTATTCTGTCGGGAGGCTGCGCGTGATCCACCTGCAATAGGGAACAACTTCCACACTAGATCTAGGACTAACTGACAGAAAAAATCAATGTCCTTCCAAAATTTCACAGGCTTTCAATAAGGGGAGCGGATGACAGAGGACGCTGTATAATTTTAGCTTAACCCCAGTGTGTTTCCAACAGTTTGTTGTCACTTTCTAGTTATATGATACAATCTCGTGACACTTTGATCTGAGCTAGGACTCAATCTGACAAATTTTCTGCATCTATCTGTTTTTAAAAGAACTCACCAGTATTTGGACGACTATTTGCCTGGGTATTCTGGGGTTGTGGGGTGCTTGCTGGTGGGGATGGAGTAGGAGATACAACGGCCATATCCTGCTCGTCAGCTGGATGATCAGTGTTTGGGCACACAGATTCTGTGCGACCTGTACTAGGGCGCTCGAACAAAGCATTTACACTGTTCATCTGCGACTCTTGCATCTTCTAGAAATAAATTTGCCAGTCAGGTGTCTGGTGGCATTAGGTTTCCTACCACAAAAAGAACTGAATCTAATTTCAGCCCTATATTTTCATTCCGAGATGGTTAATGACAGTCTTTTGTCAGCAATGGTTATAATTTATTTATTTTGCTGACCTATTGTGTATTGTGGGATAAGAGGGGAGATAACCCTTACCATATGTTTTAGCTGTGTTAGTTCCTGTTCTAAAGTTTTCACTTTGGACTCTTTTTCAGCCACGATAGCTTTCAGTTGTTGTATGACATTGTTTTCCTGTTGGCCCCTGGCAGCAATAGCAGACATTCTCTCCTGCTGACTCTCAGCGTTCTGTTTCTGCACTGAGCTTAATTCATCAATCATGAGTTTCATATTCTTTTGTTGAGCCTGAAACATGCCCCGGTATCATCATACTCTATTCTGTGTCCACTGCTTGATTGCAGAGGTTGGTCTCAAATGGGTGTCCTGAGTGGCACACATTTCAAACAGCATAAAAGCAGTGGTAGAAATACGTAAAAACACAGAACGAGATTGTATGGTTACGAAGAAATACAATTGTACCTCTGTTGGGAAGAGCATATTCATGATGCCGTTAGCTCTTAGACTTAAGATTATTTATGCAATCCACATTGTAATAACTCATTGTTTTTAAAAGTTCCATGATGATTGACACAAGTTTTCAGGCACCACATTACTTTCATTTTTAGTAGTGATAATGTGTGCGCTTTGCTATTCCCCTCAGAAAGTTTCCCAGAACTATAGACCATCATAACGAAGGATAATGACGAAACTCTTATCGCAGGCATCCCGTCGCAAGCTAAACTCACTATAAGAGCAGAGATGAGCTCATCATCATGTTGACCCTTATCTACCAGCTTCTGCATCTCCGTTTTGAATGATTTATTTTCATTGGCCAACACTTTGTTTCGAGCTTTACTGGCCTCAAACTTCTGCTTCATTGAATTAAAATCTCCCTCTAGTGCCTTGAGCTCCTGTGCGGCTTTCTGGGAATGGAAGAAGATAAAGGTACCGTTTAGACAGTAAAAGTATAACAGTGAGTTGTGCTACCTAAATATTTTGACAATAAAATATACTTTTGCGGGGAACAAAATTTTTCATGACCGAAAATCGAGGAGTTCCAACATATTGGCTATCTAGTTAGCGGGTGTCTGCATGGCATATGCGACCTTCTTTGTATTATGACTGTAACAATATTCAGTTTCGATTGCTATGATCCAAAAATCTGGTATGAAGAAACTTGGCCATACCATACAATTAAACAATGCCACTTATTTGAAATAGTTATGAGTTGAAAGTCTTTTGAGCTACATATACGGAGACTGTTGTTTCGATAAAAGCCATTGGTGGACTTTTTATTGTCCTTCTTAATGAGTTTCTTTGAATTGAGGGGTCACCATATATATAACGGGCGATCCTTTCGTGCTAACCTCCTGGTGTTCCTTTCTCTCCCTTTCTAGTTTGCGTATCATGTCTCTCTGTCTCATATCAGCTCCTTTTGACTGCGAACCCATGAATGATGACTCCAAATCTTCATCAACGCCAGCACCTCCAGAGCTACGCGAAGTCTTTAGCGTATCTGACTGAGACTTCATATCCACAATCTGTAAAATGATTAGGTTCGTCAACACTGGGCTTCAAACCCTGGATGGGCGTATACTTTCCTTGATGTCCCCTCATTCCCATAATAGAACCTTCTCTGTGGGCATAAATCAAGCCAAGATGATCAAGATAAGTTTAGTACACAGGAAGTCGTGGGTTCGAAAGTCAGCATTAAAGTCAATGGTGGTGGCAAAAATGGCATCCAACCTTAATTCACTCCTGATCTTTGATCTGAGCCCCCTGTTTACCAAAAGGCAAGCTCCATGACACAAGCACAGGGAATAAAAATGTGAAAAACGAAAAAAGACAACATTCATAACAACTTATGTGACTGGGAGTACTCGTATAACCCACCTTTTTCTGCAGGGCCAGGATGGTTTGCGCTCGGCCTCTCCAGCCACTGTTAGCATTGAGTAATTCAGCCACCTGAGCGCCCTCCCCAACCTCATTGGTGATCACCTTCAACAGAGATGTTTTGGTCAGTGCGAAATTATCAATAGATCCCATTCATGGACCCGGCTTCATCAGACAATACAGATAATTACAAAATATCTATTAGCATAGCTGGGCTTCAGAGCACTGGAATTGGACCATTTACAATACAACTGAGTTGAAAGATTTTTTGAATGCACATTTGACTATATTATTGTACATACATGACATGGGCAAAGTGACTTCACTTGTTTGTAGATTCTGAAGCCTACTATGAACAAATGGGCCCAATACACAGTTCAAATGGAAGCTTTGATATAGGCCTATCCAATGGGCATATTTAGAGCCCTCAGCGACGCACTTTTCAGACCGTCGACGCATCAGAATTGGCCTCGAGATAGGAAATTAACACAGAGCTGTTGGTGTTTGCATTGGTTTCTCGGCTTATGTGCTGATGTTTGGATAATCCTCGTGCAGGTGCACACTAGAATTGTAGTTACACAAGTCTATATAGAGAAAATGTTCAACAAAAATACAGGAAAAGGGTTTCAAAGTGCAGTTTTTCACCTCTGTCAGCAAGCATTAGTGTCATTATTGGGAAATGATAGAGGCCTCTATTTAGGGAAAACAGGCATTTCTTATAACTTAAGTTTTCTCCGATCTTACGTTCAATTTTAAGTTCTACTCAATGTTATAAGGGATGAAGATCACTAAGTTACTAAGTTTTAGTAATTAGATCCCATTGCATTTCTATTTGGGCCATTTGCGCCGTAACTATTCGAAGGACCGATATTCAGTTTGTGGAAAAAGACCACTCGTTTTCGTTGCAATGAATGCGAATTGGCTTCCCTTTAAGAATGGGGAACCCAACTCCAAAAGTGCGTCTACCATCGACTGTGTCATAATCTCTTTAAAAGTAAACTGGCATTTATACCGGCTCTGCTGCAAATAGCTTCATTTTCTTTCTCAGAGACATGACACTGACCTTGTGAGCCATTTTTAATTCATCTCGTAGCCCTTGCACTTGATTGCGGTACTCTGCATTCCTTCTCTCGGCGGCTTTCAGCTTGTCAGCTACTTGTTTAATTTCAGCTTCACTGACCGGAGTAGGTACTGAATCTGCCACTGTCGTCACAGAGCTTAGCCGAGGTGAAGCAAACTCATTAGTCTTGTTTCCAAGCTGAAGAAAGTGGATAAACCACGACTCATCAAACCTCTTCACAAGACTAGCATACAATGATGATATCAGAGCAGTGAAGCTGATCAATGGTGTGATTTTAGGGCATTAGATCCGGTTATTTTAATTACCATTTGTATTGTTTTACTAGATGGTCCATAACAGGCCTCGGGCTTAGGAGGTTTGCTGAATAGGGGGACTGAGAGCCCTTACAGAACAATAAAAAATAACTATAAATAATAAAAATAAATAAAAATTATTATCCGAACAAAATAAATTCTGTATCTGTAACTTACCTCATTCTCCAAATGTCTGCATCGACCAAACAGCTGCTTGGCTTCGGTCTTTTTGGCTTCTAGAGCAGCACTGAGCTCTCGAACCTTCTTCGACAATTCAACTATTCGGGAGGCGGCTGAGTCCGATGACAACTGGGTGGATCCTAACAAAAATAGTGAAAATGATATTTTTGCTGCAAATGTCCAGATCATCATAAGCTATCGAGCCGAGTGTCGATCATTTGTTCCCCAAAGGCTAAAGGTGACACAGACATCGATGACTGAGACAAACCCCCTGTATGACAAGCAATATTCCTCATACTTGCATTCTGTGCTACACTAGAGGCTTCCCTTTATGGCATGTTGCATCCCCATATCTAGGTGGTTGCGCGTATTTGATAAAACCTCTAGCACTGTATCTATTTCTATCATATATGTGCACTCTCATGTTTATCCAGTGGCTACAATTATGCGTGATTGGTCTGCCACTTCAAAGTTTGTGATAAAGTGAGCTCTCGGCCCTTTCAATTATTTGACAGTCTGCTTTTACTTAGTAATACTATAAGTGACTATAGAGCTTTGAACCTTGAATAGAGGATGTGGCACACACTCATAGTACTGGTACTTTGCTGGTGTACTAGTTCATGCCTTACCACCCAATGCAAGTCTATCTTCTTCACGTTTTTTCTTCAACTGTCGTATTTGGAAGTCTCTTTCACTTAGTAGTTTAAATAACCTGCCATTCTCATCTTTCAGTTCTCTGATTTGCTCATTCAAGTGGTCAATAAGCTCTTCAGACACGTATGATGCGGATTTCGGAAGGGGATCTTCAGTCTACCAAGATAAATGTTTGTTTATTATAAGAAAACACAGGGGCTTCTATGACATTCAAATATGACCACAGTAGACAACTCTGGGCAGGTTGACTACATTTCAATCTCTAATAGACATTACTGAGATTATTAAAATGCATATACCCACAAAAAATCACAATTCCCAGAAACACTCAACTACTAACCTTCAGCAAAAGATTATCTTCAACACCAAATGAAGAGGTGGTCTTCTCAAGAGTTATTCCATTTGGCTTTTTCTCATCCTGCTCTTTTTGTTTCTTTTTCAAATCTTTCCGTCGTTGCAACTTTTCTTGCTGTTTTTGTTGTAGGATTTCAAACTGTTTTTTGAGAGCATCATCTGCCATTGTGGCCATTGTTTGTTTGGTCCTGAGCTTCTTTGCTTAGCCGAATGAACAAAATGATACAAGACCCAGTGAGCTATCTATTCCTTATTGGAAATTCACCTCAAAGTTCTATTTCCACAGCGACTCTTCTATACAGTCCACAGCCTTCTGCTCAGTAGGGTTATGTTGGCCTCGTAGAATATCTGTTAAAACAACCATACATGATTCTGCTAACGAGTAGGATTATCATGCTCAAGAAAATTACTAAAAAAAGCTTTCTTGTTTAGCGATGAAGCTACAATGACCCTTTGAACGTAGCCAGTCAGTTAGTAACGCAATATGTAAGGTAGATCTATTCAAAGACCAGTTTCGAGGCAAATGCTGAATGAAACTCATGTGAACTCCAATTGATGAAAATAGTTATGAAACCAAATGAACCCCCAAAGCTGATGCCGGTGTCGGGTGTGAAACTGAATGTGACTCACTCTCGGTCAGTCACACGAAATCTGAAGCATCTATGAGTTAGAATTACAGTCTCGTACCTCAGGTGGCATCTGTTTAGAATTTTTACGTGTGTCGTCAGAATGCCTGCGTTCCAAAATCACACAGAATACCCAGTACCAGCTGTGCCTATTCACACACGGGCAGCCATTTATAAACATTTATGTTGATATCCGGACCGCACCCGTGGACAATCTGTCTTCTGATTGGCTGCTGGTATTTTGTATGGGAGCGCACAATTCCTAATATTTCTATCGGCATGCATACAAGGAGAGGATACTGAGAGGGTATGAGTAGATGGCAAAGTAGGTATAGTAGAGAGATGTCTATGGGCTAGTGCCATGTTTTTCAATATGAAAACTAAACTATCAATATTGTGATGAAAAGTATTTTGTGCCCTATCACCATACCGAATGTGTAACATACATCGGTGGAAAATATACATAATTCCTGTTCACTGAATTTCATGAACCATAATTACGTGAGATCAAAAGAGGCCTCTGTTAATAAGAGCTGAAGCAAAATCTATAGCAGTGGTGAGGACGGTCTTCACCTCATTTTCTACGAGATCATCATTTCCAGCCCATGAGCAACAACTGGCCCAAAAGCTTACATTCAGCAGCTTCGTGGCAATTGATATCAAAATCTTCAGATTGAAAGTTTAGAGGCATAAAGGTGGGTGTGTGTAAAATAACCACTGGAAAGCACTTCAAGAGAACACGCTTTTTATTGAATCGCTTTAGAGACATGTTTAGGTGTGCAAGTAGGGAGAGCTGTTATATAAAGACTGTTATTCTCTATCTCAGGGATACACATTCTGTGAAGAGGAAAATCTAGCTTCATTCCCACCTCCAAATTTTTACTCTCCCACGAAAGTAAAATGGTTTTGATTAAAAAGAAATGAGCTTATATATGCAGTTGAGCTTTATGTGCGAACACTACAAACAAAATATGTGTACATGTAATTGTTTTATTATATCAGAGATAAAATACAAACACAGGGAGGTTGGATATGTACACTGTGACAATTGGCTAATATAGCACCTAACAAACTATACAGGCACACGGTAATTAGAGTTTAGAAGACAAGCGTAGCTTCTCTTTGGCACAGGCTGGCTATAAATGCACTATAGCCATTTTCTTTAAATGTGAAGACTGTTTGTTTTCATTAGTAGAGTGTGAATTCTCTGTTGGTCAGTTGCATATCATGGACAAATCTACAATAGAAATGCTATTATGAAGAGTGATACCAATACCAATGCATATAAGATAGTAATGACAATACCAATTCAGTCATCATATCATATCCTATATAGTGCGATAGTGCCGTCCGCAATGCAAGAAGATAAGCACGCAGACTACAAGCAATCAGTCGATTGCTGGGTCTCTTTATGTCGTAATCATGAAAAGGTTACCAATGAATGCCAGAATGCCCCCAACAAGTGAAGGAATTCTAAAGGGATAATGGCTAATATAAAGACGTTTGTTGTATGCTGTGGTTAAAGGGTTATGACACGGTCGATGGTAGATGCAATTTCGGAGCTGTGTTCCTAATTCTTAACGGGAGGCAACTCTACATTCATTGCAGCGATAGCGAATGGTTAAAGAGACAAACACAGGGCAGCGTTCCTGTCAACATTTTAGTTTTGGAAATGACCCCAACTGATGAATTCACAAGAGCTAGGAAAATGTATAGTGTATGACTGGTCTCTGGTACTGAGCTATAACGGCTCTTCTATTTCAACAGAGTGTGTGACAGCTCATTATTTGTAGTTAGTGGGTTGAATATTAATTGTAATAATATCCCAATCACTCAAATGTTGATTTACATTCTACTGCCATGATTTAGCTTAGTGATAGATAGGTAGGGGCAGCAGTTTTGGTAAAGCAATGAAATTGCGCCGTTTACACTAAAATCCTACTGACTTGGTCATTTCACTGTTGACATGGGTGAATCTGGGTACATAAGTCCAAGGTTCCCTTTGTCGCAAAGGCTCATCCTTTCTCCATGCAGCCACTTCTTGCGCAGTACTCAGTGGCCGCCTATAAATCTCTATGGGCTCTGAAAAAGAAAACAGCTGCAATGGAAAATAAAGCTGGGCCTGGATGTTATTCTTTCATACTCATAGACTATAGAGTGGGCATTGGTACCCTCTTGCAGTTAGTAACTTAGTTGTAGTATTATTATAGACATTGCGATAAGAGTCTAAACTTGCACCACAAAATACCTTTAGGGTTCCTGCAATGCTTGGTTCTTAGTCTCATGGCCTCATTCCAAGATGCTTCGTTGTATAATCCTGGGCCAGCTCCGTATCCCGAGGTTTGATTCTTTGGCACAATAGATCTTTTGGGAGGAATATATCCATGAATAGGTGGAAGTGGTGTTATGTCTGTTCCGCCAGGCTTTTGCTCTCTTTTTCTCCATTCCTCAGGGGAATAGTCCTGTCTTAGGATACCTTGGCGAACTGTGTTTTGATATCCTACCTGGGTTAAACCAAAAAAGGCCATAATAACGCTGCAGAACGCGATTGGAATACAGCTGTGCTAGCAGTAGCGATAGCTAACAACAGTTCGCGATATTGCTGGTAATGAGCGTCGCGTCTCCTTGGAGATCTCCTCTGAAGTGTCGCAAAATGCGATATTTGGTGCGAGAGTTTGGTTGTCTGCCATCTTCGAATATTGTGTAGGGAGAAAAAGAAATAATCGGGAAGAAATCTACGCTCATTTACGCATCAGAAACTACCATCTTACCTCTAAAATGGCTTCGGGAGGCTCCTTGGCATTCGACGAATATGGTAGACCATTTATTATAATAAAAGATCAAGATCAGAAGAAAAGACTCACCGGAGTAGAAGCACACAAAGTAAGTATGTTTGACTGGTTTTCGAAACGTCTGGAATAGAATGTTCCAGAATAAAGTTCTGTCAAAATATGAAGAACCCATTGAGTTTGGGGTTTCTCTCATATTATATCGAAATATACAGTTATGTAGACTCCCTTGATCATCATAGCACGATTATGCGGGAGCTGGGCGTATAAATTTGATTTTGAAAACATCCCGGTCACTCTCACTCTCAGTCTCGGTCTCAATCTTAGAAACGAGAAATCGGAAAACCGACTGAGTCTGACTAGTCATATAGTATACTAACTTAAGTCTACTCCTACGGTCTACCTGAAAGTGAAAGTATAATGAAAATTGCAACGCTTGCATTCCTTTATCATACTCATAGCAAATCCAAATGCTATAGCCTGCCGTAGCCTAGGCTATACTATATAGGCTATAGCCTAATGATGGGCATGCGTACATACTACATGCCTCATGATCATTACATGATACTGCACATGACAGAAGGATAATGTAGAAGAAAAACAAATCATTTCATTCAGCCAGCGTGAGTGTCCGTGTGACCAAACATTTGTCAACCGGAGCATGATGATGTTCTTTTTAATGAAATCAACAAACAAACAGCATTGCAGAACACCCAAAATATTTCTTGTTTAGTTTGTGAACTCATATTATCAACATCTGTATTGCAGTCTCACATCCTGGCAGCCAAGTCAGTTGCCTCAATTATCCGCTCTTCTTTGGGGCCTAAAGGACTCGACAAGATGATGGTGACCCCGGATGGAGAAGTCACAGTCACTAATGATGGCGCTACCATTCTCAAGATGATGGATGTGGACCATCAAATTGCTAAACTGCTGGTGCAGCTCTCACAGTCTCAAGATGATGAGATTGGAGATGGCACAACGGGTGTAGTGGGTATGTAGGCTGATTTTGGTTTTGTTGGTGGCGCAATTAAATTAGGCACTTGTGTAGTGCATCACCTCTTTCTCACTCCTGGTGAAGTGTAGTACCATATTTTTTAGTTTTGGCCGGAGCTCTGCTAGAGAAGGCAGAAGAGCTGCTGGACAAAGGAATTCACCCTATACGGATTGCTGATGGTTATGAGATGGCTGCTAAAGTGGCCTTCGATCACCTTGAAACCATCTGTGAGAAGTTCGCTGATCCCGGAGAAAATCTGGAGCCATACATACAAACTGCTATGACCACACTGGGTTCAAAAATGCAAGTTATATGTTTTGTCAGTCGTTGTCTGTCCATGGTTGGACTTAGGCCTTCCTCCTCGATGTCTACAGGTTGTGGGGCTTCATTTCCTACTGCCAAGTCCTTTTGGGAAATTGTTTTACCCTCTGCTTGGCCAGATCTCAAGCGGAAAAAGCAACTAACTTCCCAACCAATGGATGGGCCACTCTTATGTTGCAGTGTTGTCAGTGACAACTTTTCTATATGATGCCTTCTATTGCAGTGTCAACCGCTGTCACAGACAGATGGCGGAGATCGCCGTAAATGCCGTCATGGCAGTAGCCGACAAGGATAGAAAGGATGTTGATTTTGAATTAATAAAAGTTGAAGGCAAAGTGGGTGGCAAACTCGAAGACACAATGCTGATAAGGGGTGTACTAATTGACAAAGACATGAGTCATCCACAGATGCCAAAGGTGAGTCCTTGTTGTCAGACACGTTCTGGTGTTCTGGTTTGATCCGCCTTTCACTGGCGTTTGCTTGGGCCATGCATATGGAGGTCCCTGCGCTTATCCTCAATTTGTCTGTTCCAGACAGTCAAGGATGCAAAAATGGCTATACTAACCTGTCCATTTGAGCCCCCGAAGCCAAAGACCAAGCATCACATTGATGTCACTAATGTTGAAGACTACAGGAAGCTGAGGGAATATGAGAAAGAAAAGTTCCAAGAGATGGTGAAGCAGGTAAATAATTGACATTTTAGTTATGGAAGCAGTGTGTACTACAGGATTAAATGATGCGTGCATGGCAAAATTCCTTGTTAAGATTTCTTTTCTTTATCAAGGCCAGACACCATGCTAGACCGAGATTGTCAATAGTACCCGCAGCGTTTACCTAATAATGGGCAAACATGGCAATTTGCTGTCAGGCTGTAAGCGCAGGAAAGGAGTTGACAAACACACTGAGCATTGGTGTTCAGGGCACTTTTTTTACTGTAGGTTAAGGATACTGGAGCTAACCTAGTCATTTGCCAGTGGGGATTTGATGATGAGGCAAACCATTTGTTGCTGAAGAATGATCTTCCAGCTGTACGATGGGTGGGTGGACCAGAAATCGAACTCATCGCTATCGCTACTGGTGGCCGCATTGTACCTCGGTATGTATCTCTTAATCGTTTTCTAGATGCTACTCGACAAACCCAGTGCAATAAGGTTCTGACCGGTGGGAAGTCGTAAAATGGGCATCGGAACGTCATGAATGTTATGCTGTAGCTTATTATTCCAAAAGGAGGCACATTGATGGCAATCCCTACATCAATAGGTTCTATATGTGTCTAAATTTCTGGTCATGGCTGCACTAACCGGTTATCTGCTGCTGTTGTAGGTTCAGTGACCTGACGGCAGAAAAGTTGGGCACAGCTGGCATTGTCCGGGAACTTACATTTGGAACCACAAAGGATAGAATGCTTGTGATTGAAGAGTGTAAGAACTCACGGGCTGTCACTATCTTCATTAGAGGAGGCAATCGAATGGTGAGGGCCAAACATTTACCAAGACCACCAATGGTCAGATGTTGATCAGCGCTGAGAGAGGTTGTTTGTTCAGCCAACGCAGATGACCAGCATGCTTGAATTCCATCTGGGAGTTTTCCCAGGAGGCCAGACACCATGCTAGAAAAAAGCTACTTGACAAAATCAGATTATAAGACCATAGGCTTCGTGGTCCTGTACTTCATTGTCAAGTTGCATAAATACTATATTTAGGAATCTCAATGCTTTATTTGAAGACTGGTAGCGAAATGTGAAAGCCGGACAGTTTTCATCTACCTATTACCAGGGATCCTCTATTCAGTTCAGCTTTTAGATACTAATCCTCTTGTATCATTCAGACATGTATAAAAGCTGTATATTGATACCATTCTGTAGATTATTGAGGAGGCCAAAAGAAGCATACACGATGCCTTGTGTGTCATCAGAAATTTGGTAAAGGATGACCGTATCGTCTATGGTGGAGGAGCAGCTGAGATCTCTTGCTCCATCGCGGTCTCGAAAGAGGCTGACAAGGTAAAATCCTTCTATTCCATAAAGGGATTATGACATGGGCAAAAGTGACTTCACTTGTTTGTAGACTCTGAAGCCTTCCATAAACAAATGGCCCTAATATCCAATATCCAATGCGCATACTTAGAGCCCTCATTGACGTACTTTTTAGATCGCCGACGCACCAAAATTGGCCTCGAGATAGGAAATTAACACAGGGCTGTTGGTGTTTGCAGTGATTTCTATGCTTACGCGCCGATGTTTAACAATGCGTTTGCATGTGTAGTTGTTACACAAGTCTGAATAGAGAAACGGTGCAAAAAAATATAGAAATAGGGTTTCAGAACGCAGTTTTTCACCTCTGTTAATGAGCGTTAGTGCCCTTATTGCGCAACTATAGAGGCCCGACTGCAACGGCCTCTGTTTGGGGCTAGGGAAAACACTTCTTATAATCGAAGTTTTCTCCAATCTTACGTTCAAATTTAAGTTCTACTCTATGTTATAAGTGGGTGAAGATCACTAGGTTACTAAGTTTTAGTAATTAGATCCCATTTTACTTCTATTTGAGTCATTATGGCAGTAGTTATTTGAATATTGATATTCTGATATTCGGTTTGTGGAAAAAGACCACTCGCTATCGCTGTGATGAATGCGGAGTTGCCTCCCTTTAATAATGGGGAACACAACTCTGAAAGTACGTTGACAATCGACCGTGTCCTAACCCCGTTAAGCACACTAGTATCGCTGGTAACCTATCTAGGTTTTGTTTCAGATGACCATCTGGCCAGCGTATACCACAAATATAATGTAGTGGTACACTGCGCTCTTGTTCTGTATTCTCATGACTGGAGTTTTCTGTAGATTTCGACTATTGAGCAATATGCTATGCGATCCTTTGCGGATGCTCTGGAGTCTGTGCCTCTGGCTCTGGCAGAGAATAGTGGTCTGGCTCCTATTAACACTCTAGCTGATGTCAAGTCCCGACAAGTTTTAGAGAAAAACCCCCGCCTGGGCATCGATTGCATGGAAAATGGAGTCAATGGTGAGATATATGTCCTTTACTGTAGTCTTGCCGGCCTAGGCTCTATACGCGTGACTAAATTCCTTGCAGAGCAGCTGCACTCTGTGAGGCCAGACATCATGCTAGACTACTGCACTCAGTCAGGTATACATGTTCTTGTATTCCCTTATAGTTGGCTTCTTTGATACCAGCTGTGTGTGCCGAGTGCCATACATACTCCAAGAACCTAATGAGGTTGTCCTCTCATCAATGTGGTCATTGTTACTCATTATTTCACTTTATTCTTTCAGATATGAAGGAACAGCATGTGATCGAAACATTGACCTCGAAGAGAGCTCAGTTGATGTTGGCAGTGCAAGTTTGCAAGATGATACTGAAGATTGATGATATCCGCTCAGATTGATTTGCCTTTATACACTGTTAATACTTTTTACAATCAGTCCGCACCAAACTCTAGTTTGTGCCCTGAATCAGGGAGTTATTTGCTTCTCCCACCCTTGTTTGCGCTCTTTTTACACCAGGGCAAGTTTGTACAGTTACATTTATGTCATCCTTACTTGCCAAGGAGTGAATGACTGTTTTGTGTGTTGTATAAAACCGAGCCATTGAGCTCTTGGGTCAAATTAAAGAGATATTTATGGCCACTCGAATTGTATGCAGTCTTTTGTGCCCTCGCAGAGTGTGCTATGCACCAACGCAGTTGGTGCATGTTGTTTAAGTTAGCGTTGGGATTATTCACATTTGACTACCTGTGTAGTGGTTTTCTCAAATGATGAGAACCAACGAACTAATTAGTGAAGTAGCTGAGGAAAATGTTATGCATCCTGCCTGCACTGTGATGGAGACCTCTCAATCTATCCGTGGCTGGAGATTGGAGTCTTTAACTATTACTAAAAGTGATATAAGGTGTATTACAGGCGCATTCTAGATGCGTCTCATTTTATTCATAAGGCTATTTACAAGTGACTTCTCTTACTTTCAACAAATCCTTGGCTCACTGTTGCATCTGCTCCACTTTGTGTCCTTGCTTTTGGAGCTCCTGCCTGAAAACAAATATTTTTCAGCTTCGGGACAGTGACAAAGGTTTTTTTACAGTCTGGCTTCAGAGGTGGTCAGTCAAAGCTAGGGCTTTCAGGAATTGGATGTATATAAAAGCTCTTCATGTTACCAATGTTAACCATGTTAACTACGCTTAGCTGCTTATGATACAGAGGACTATCAGTAGATGTATTTTTAAAACACCCCATCAACCCGAATTGATTTGTTGACTTGGTGGAGAGTAGAATCCCAAATAGCCTTACCGAAGTTGTGTAGAGAAGTCATCTTCTACATTATCATCATCCCAGTTGTCCTCCCAGATCTTTTTATCACTTTCATCTTCCTGATCTTTTCCCCAATCTACAGTAAAACACACTATTCTATTTATTGCAATCATAGGACGAACTGTTATAAAGATGTACCTGTAAGCGTATATATATATAGCGCATTGGGAACTCCCTTTCTAGCTGAATTAGTGAATAACTCTAGCTCGTGTTAATCCTAGTCTAATAAGAATTGGGATTGAAAGGCAGAATTGACTGAACCTCCCACTAGATGAGGCTGGAAGCAAATGACTCACCGACTGATTCACTCACTCATTGACTTGATTGTTTACATTCAGTTATAAACTAGTGGAGTGGGAATCTATGGGGAAGAGGGAGTTGAATTACGAAGACCTCGTCTGGGCTAAGAGTTAACGCAATATAAAAAAAGTGATCAGAAGAGATAGAGAAACACCTGGGAGGCGGGAAAAACAGGACTGAGCGAGTAATTTGAGATGAGCCATTGACTTGGTGTCATAAGTGGCTGACAACAATTTAATGGAATGAGGAAGGCCTTCAAGTTCAAACTCAACAGCCTGCCAACGCTGATGAGATGATAATGACTAGTCTAGTGGCCAGTTTAAACTACAGTTAAATAAGTCAGTAATTGAATAACTTCTTGTAAGTGAATAGTGAGTCATTGAGTGACTCACTCAGTAAGTTCAACAGAAATTATTACTATTAGCATAAGTAGTGAGTAGACCATACGCGTGATACAGAAAACAACGGATACTAGTCTATTAGCAGAGTGATCAGTCAGACTCAGTTAATCAGTTGAGTTAGATTTGGAAGTAGACGTTAGTAACCAACTTAAATTAGTACTAAGACCATGAGGATGACTTTGAGTATGACTATGACTGACTAATGGGTAGTGAGAAACTATATACCCCGTGCTCTCGAAATCAGGTACTCCGTACTATTGCAACCATGTACACTCGAAACCATGCGCTTCCACCAGAAAATTGACAAAAAAAGTTGAATAACCCACCCATGTATAAAAATTAAGGCTAAACTTCTGACTTTTCAGCATAAAAAACATGTTTATTGTTTGCACTTTAAATATTCAGGTTGATACATGGTATTCGAATGTTAAAAAAAGTTGGTGAAATTCAAAGTGATGAAAGTGGTGTAATTTGTCTGATACACTGTGTCTTAAATTGAGTATTGAAAAGGAAAACACAAAAGTGGTTCTATTTGTATCTCTCAGGTTGTGTTATACTGAAAATACAAAGACTTGGCTAAAGTTTAAACATTATCGGGGTTATTCCACTTTTTTTTGTTAAACTCATTATGAAAGTATGTGGTATCTATGGTACTGGGTACATAGTTTCGAACTTGGGGCACATCATGGTACCTGGTTTCGAGAGTACGGGGTACCTGGTTTCGAGAGTACGGGATACATAGCTTTGGAGTTACTGGGGTACGGGGTGCATAGTTTCTCACTACCCCTGACTAACTACTTTAGTAGCTAGTTACTAACGTAACTAACCAACTAAACTGAGCGTATAACTGTAAGTGTAGGTCACTGTTAGTGTTACTGTAGACGTAGTGTAACTAACTTCAGAGGCAGTGTAACTGTAACTATTAACTTATCTAACTCTAAGTAATTACTAGTCTAGAGTAGAGTATTTACTTAATTACTCAGTAGTCAGTATTACTCATATTCATAATGATAAATCTATGTAATAATAATCATAATGTATAGTCTTACTATTATTACTATTAGTATTAGTATACTAGTAAAGTAATTTACTATTTACTTGTCTGACTATTACTACAACTAGTACTAGTAGCACTAGTAGTAGTAAGCACTGACTAATCACTAAATAAAATAATAGTAAAATTGTAAAATATATATATTATTTAGCAGTACTAGCAGTATTGGCAGTAATTTGTAAAGTAGAGTACTAAAAAATAACTTAAGACAAGTAATTACTTTAATTAGTAATTTTCTTAGTTGTTTAGACTTTTGTTTTGAGTTTAGTTAGTAATTACTAAATTAGAGTAGACTTACACTTACAGTTACTCACTTAGTCACTTACTCTTGGAGTTAGACTAGACTGGAAAGACAGTGTCAGTGTGACTGTGAGTGACAGAGTTAGACTCACTCTGAGTCACTGGCTTAGTAAGTTAGTTAGTTAGTAGTGACTAGTTTAGTTAGAGTTACACTACGGTGTTAGAGTTAGTTAGACTAACTTTAGAAGTTTAGTTTTAGTTTAGACTTAGACGAGTTACTAGACTTAGACTCACTTAGAGTTAGAGTTACTGCTAGACTTTACTCAGTCTTACTCTAGTCTTAGAGTTAGAGCTACAGTTACTCGTTAGGGTTAGACTTAGAGTTAGACTTCTACAGAGTTAGACTTAGAGTTAGACTAGAGTAACTTAGACTAGAGTTGTCAGTTGACTTTATTTTGGCCATTTGTTATACATTGCTATACGTACCTTCGGCGGGAAATTCTTCGAATTCATCATCTTCTTCCAAAAAATCGAGGTTAGTCTTTTTGTCTGCCATTATACTTGAGAGTTGAGTAGAACGCAAATTGAATATCGCGATGCGTGAGCAAAATTGAAAGAAACAGACAGAACCACGACCAGAGGAAGAACACAACTACAGCCCTCAATATGA
>Ga0224501_10001474_pt1 | contig 18255 bp, 14 predicted proteins | sample SF_Oct11_sed_USG_4_FD_169105 | JGI IMG/M metagenome (GOLD analysis project Ga0224501, IMG submission 169105) | Sediment microbial communities from San Francisco Bay, California, United States - SF_Oct11_sed_USGS_8_1 | ecosystem: Environmental > Aquatic > Marine > Sediment | place: USA... | reverse complement strand
GGACGAATTCCGCACCCGGCTGCTCTGGACGTTTTCCCAGTTTCTCGGTGCGTTCGCGGACCGGGCGCCGGTGCTCCTGGTTCTCGAGGACCTCCACTGGGCGGACGAGTCGTCCCTCCATCTGCTCCACTTCGTGGTCCGTCAGGTGGGAGATCGGCCGGTGATGATCCTGGCGACGTTCAACGACGCCGAGCGGGAACGGTCGCCTCAGTTGGTCAAGCTCGACCGCTCGCTGGTCGGCGCCCGCCTCGCCCGGAAGCTTCGGCTCAATCCCCTGAGTCGTGACGAGGTCACCGAATTGGTGTGCCGCACGTTCGAGGTGGAGGTGGGTCAGATCCGGGAGTTTTCCGCGCTCCTCTTCGGCTGGACCCGGGGTAACCCCTTCTTCGTCGAGGAGGTCCTCAAGTCCCTGGTCGCTTCGGGAAAGCTCACGAGTCGGCAGGGCGCCTGGGTCGGGTGGAACGCCGACGACTTCGGGCTTCCCAACTCGATCCGGGACGCGGTGCTCGGGCGGCTCGACTCGTTCAGTCCATCCTCCCGGAGGGTGGCGGAGATCTGCGCGGTGGTGCGGGGCCCTGCTTCCTACGGGATCGTCGCCCAGGTCAGCGGGCTCCCCGAGGCGGAGCTGCTCACTGCCCTCGACGAGTTGGCCACCCACCGGGTGTTGTTCGAGCAACAGAGCGCCCTAGGCGTGGTCTTCGACTTCGTCCATCCGCTCGTACGGGAGACCTTGTACGTGGAGTTGGGGCTCCCTCGCGCCCGCATCATGCACGGGACCATCGCGGTGGCCATGGAGAGGTACTGGGGACAGGCGGCCATGGACCACGCCGACGAGCTCGCCTACCACTTCGCCCGCAGCGACGCGGGAGAGCTCACCGACAAGGCGCTTCTCTACGTTGCGGAGGCGGGGCGGCGGGCACTCGCCCGGCACGCGGACCGGGAAGCGCTGAACTACCTTCAGGCCGCCTGTGACATCGTGGGGCCGCACCGCCAGGACGGCCGGGAGGAGATTCGCGAAGGCCTTCTCCGCGATCTGGGTCGGGTGCTCGTGCGCCTTGGGGAGTACGTTCGCGCCACCGAAGTGTGGGGCGAGGCGCTGGGTCACATCCAACCGGGTGCGCCAGGCCGCGCGTCGATGCTCCGCGACATCGGTCTCGCCCATTTCTGGAACGGGCGGTACCGGGACGCACTGTCGTACTACGATGAGGGCCTCCGAGCGGCTTTCGAGTCGGGGAGCGAGTTCGACGCCGTGAGGCTGCGGCTCGCTCGTTCGCTGTGTCTTCAGGAGTTGGGCAGGGGTGTGGAGGCTCTTCGGGATGCCGAGGCCGCGCTGCCCCTCGCGGAACTGCTGGGCGATCACCGGCTCCTGGCCCGGGCTCATCGCGCGCTGGGACTCCTCTACACGTGGACCGGCCCCCCCGATCGGGCTCGCGCCCACGGCACGACGGCCGTCCGCCTGGCTCAGGAGGGCGGGGACCTGGGAGCCGAGTTCTGGGCCCGGTGGGGACTCACGGTTCTGGCCGGCCTTCGCGGCGACCAGCGGTCGATGGCAGAGGGTATCGTCGAGTGCGGGCGCATGGCGTCGAACCTCCACTCGCCGGTTCTTCAACTCTGGGTCGCGGAGTTGTCCATCGAGGGGTCCTATGCTTCGGGGCGGTGGGACGAGGGTGTAATGACCGGCGAGCACTCCATCGTGCTGGCGCGCGCCCTGAATCAGCGGACCCTCCTCCCTCGTCTCCTGGTGTGGACCTCCCTTCTCCATATCGGCCAGGGTGATTTCCCGAAGGCCCGTGCCCTTCTCGACGAGGCCGTGGAGTTGTCGGGGATCGAGGGCTCCGGGGACCAGGGGGCGGACGGGGTCGACGTGCACCTCGTGGTTCCCACCTACATCGGCCTGGCACACTACCAGGTGGCCATGGGGAACTACCGCAAGGCCATCGGCTACGCGGAGCAGGGCCTCCGCATCGCCGAGGGCACCGGATACACGCTCTGGTCTCTTCATCGGCTTCTGCCCATCCTGGCCGAGGCGTATCTGTGGGCCGAGGACTCCGAGCGCGCCGCTGAGGTGGGGGAGAGGATGCGAGAGCATGCCTGCGCCCTGGATCACAAGCTGGGCCTCGCGTGGGCCGACGCATGTTCGGCCATGGTGCGGTGGAAGCAGGGCGATCCTCAGGGCGGCGCGGTGCTCATGCGGAGCGCGGCGGAGGCACTCGAGGAGATCCCCATGGTCCCCTACGCGGCGAGGGTGAGGCGGCAGCTCGCGGGGAGGCTCGCGGAGATCGGCGACATCCGCGGGTCTCTGGAGGAGTTGCGGCGGGTCCACGACATCTTCATTCGGTTGGGGGCAGAGCTGGAGCTGGAGAAAGCCCGCGACCAGTTCCGCGAGGTGGGGCATCGCCCGCCCCCCATGCTGCCCGAGTCGACCTTCCTGGGTCTCACGGAGCGGGAAGCCCAGATCGCCCGTCTGGTGGCCGAGCGGAAGTCGAACAAGGCCATCGGGAAGGAACTCGACATCTCCCCGCGCACGGTGGGCACCCACCTCTCGAACATCTTCCCGAAGCTCGGGGTCTCGTCCCGGAGTGAGTTGGGCGACCTGGTCCGCGAGAAGGGACTGCTCACGCAGGCGGGGTGAGGATCCCCTGATTCAGGTGCCAGTGCTCCTGAGCGAGGATCTCTGCATCCTCCTCGTCGTGGCTCACCAGCACGATGGGTGTGTCTCGGTCCCGGGTAAGGCGCCCCACGAGAGTGGCCACCTGGATGCGGAGCGGCCGGTCCAGGGCCGAGAACGGCTCGTCCAGAAGGAGGATCCGTGGATCGGCGAGCAGCGCGCGGCCCAGGGCCACCCTCTGGCGCTCCCCGCCGGACAGGTTGCGGGGGCGCCGTTCCAGAAGGTGCGCCACCTCGAGAACGTCCGCGGTGGCTTCGACCTCCTGCGCGGTCGAGGCGCCGGAGAAGGCCAGGTTCTCCCGAACGGAGAGGTGCGGGAAGAGGAGCGCATCCTGGGGGACCCACCCGACTCGCCGCTCCCACACGGGAAGACGGACCTTCGCGTTGTCGTCCTGCCACGCCTCTCCCTGTACCGTGACGAATCCTCGCGCCCGTCGCTCCAGCCCGGCGATGGCCCTCAGCAGCGTGCTCTTTCCGGCACCCGACGGCCCCACCACGGCGATGGCTTTGGCGGCGGTCGCCATGCGCAGGTCCAGGGCGGGGTGCCCCACGGGTACCTGGACGTGGAGGTCCAGTACGGCAGGAGAGGCCGGCGTCATGTTCTGTGTTCCATGCGTCGGCGCTGACGCCGGAGCAGCCCTTCGTACCCGAGGAGCGCACCCACAGAGAGCGCCACGCTCGCGGTGACCAGGAGCCACGTGGTTTCCCTCCCTCCGGGGGACTCGAGGAGGCTGTATACCGCGAGGGCTATGGTTCGCGTCTCGCCTTCCACGTTTCCGGCGAGGACCACGGTGGCCCCGAATTCGCCCAACGCCCGCGCGAAGGCCAGCACCGCGCCCGCCACGATCCCCGGCAGGGCGAGGGGAAGCGTGATCCTCCTGAAGGTCGCGGCGGGGGGCGAGCCCAATGTCCAGGAGAGCTCCTCGTAGTGGGGGTCCACCGCCTCGAAGGCGCCCCGGATGGCTACGACGTACAAGGGGAGCCCCACCACCAGGGCGGCCAGGACGGCCGCGGGGAGGGTGAAGGGGAGGTCGATCCCCAACGCATGCATCCACCCACCCAGGACGCCCTGTGTCCCCAGGAGTGACAGGAGGAGGAATCCGGTCACGACGGGAGGAAGGACCAGGGGGATGAGGACCGCCGTGGTGAGGATGCTCTTTCCGCGGAACTCGTGTCGCGCCAGGATCCAGCCGAGGAAGATGGCCGGACCCAGGCCGGCGAGGGTGGCCGCCAGCGCCACCAGTAGGGAGATGCGTACCGCGGAGGCCACCGAAGGTCGTTGTTCCGGGGGGGCCTGACGAATCGCCTGGGAGTCGGGCTCGGGGGGGGGAAGGAATCCCGCGGCCGCGAAGAGGCGCCGGCCTTCCGGGCCCGCCGCGAACGCCAGGAAGTCCTCCGCCAGGGGCGCTCGGGCGGACTCCGCCAGGATCGCGCCCGTGTACGTGACCGCGGCGTGGGCATCCTGCGGTATCGTCCATGCCTCACGGACTCCCTCGCTGATGGGCAGGTCCGTGGCGTACACCACCCCGGCCTGCGCCTCTTCCGTGGCCACCCACTCCAACGCGCTGCGGACCGACCCGGCCCTAACCGTCTTCTCCGCGAGCGTGTTCCAGAGGCCGAGTGCCTCCAGAGCCTCCTGCGCATACCGGCCGGCCGGTACGTTCTCCCCCGCGAGGGCGATCCGGGTCACCCCTTCCCAGGTGGAGGGGTGCGGGCCCGGCGACCCCGGCGACCCTGCGGGGACCACGACGACGAGGGCATTTCCCGCCAGCGTGGTCCTGGATCCCGGAAGGATCCCCTTCCGTTCCTCCACCCAGTCCATCCACACCGCGTCGGCGGAGACGAAAACGTCGGCTCTTCCCGTCTCCATTGCCTGGTGCGCGAGTCGCGAGGTGGCGTCGAAGGAGAAGTCGACCGGCACGCCGGTCTCCCGGGTCCATCGCCTCGCGATTCCGGGCAGGACTTCGCCCAGGCTGGCTGCGGCCAGCACGAGGATGGCGTCGGACCCTTCGTTCCCCGACGGTTGAGCGAGCGAGTCGGCCGGAGCGAGCGCGGCGCACGCGACGACGGCCCAGGTGATGGGCCCAACCCACGCCGGGTGCGCGCGAAAGGCGAGCCTTGCCCGGAAAGCCGTTCCATGCCTTCGTTGGTCCACTTCGTGTTCCCCTCCGGAGAGGATCGAAATGAAGAGGTTCGCCACCCAGGGGATCGTCCGTGAAACGGAGATCACCGCTCGCGGTTACGAGCTCGATCAGTATGGTCACGTCAACCACGCGGTCTACCTGAACTATTTCGAACACGCGCGGTTCCAGGCATTTCGCCAGGGAGACTTTCCCCCAGAGAGGATGGCGGAAAATGGTTGGTCTGTCTATGTGGTTCGGATCGAGGTGGATTACCTCAAAGAGGTACGCATGGGAGACCATATCCGGGTCCGGACGTGGTTGAGCGAGACTCGCCGCACGAGCATGGTCATCGAACAGGAGATGTGCCGAGCCGCCGAGCCGGAGATGGTGGTGGCCCGCGCCCGCGTGGTGGCCGTCTGGATCGGGCACGATCGGCGGCCTACCCGTGTTCCCGAGGCGGTGATCCGCGTGTTCCAGCCGTGAGGTCGTTCGGCCGCGGGGGAGCACGCCACCGGGAGGTTCTTGACGGCGGGTGCGTCCCTGTCGATCCTGCGGTTCCTCTTGATTCCTCCATTCCATCAAGGCGGTGAGTCGCATGTCTACCCGACGGTTCCGGTCCGGCCTTCTCCTTCCGATTCTCGCGGGGCTCCTGTCCGCCTGCGGTACCGGCGACGAACTCTGTGCTCCAGACAACGGGGGACTCAGCCTGCCCGAGGGGTTCTGCGCCATCGTGGTGGCCGATGCGGTGGCCGGCGCCCGGCATCTCGAGGTGGCCGCCAATGGAGACGTCTTCGTGGCCCGCCGCAATCTCCGCGAGAGTCGCGACGCTCCTCTGGTTGCCGGAGGCGTGGCCGTCCTGCGTGACACGGACGGAGACGGGGTGGCCGACCGCAGGGAGCTCTGGGGCGAGAACGGGGGGAACGGAATCGTCCTGGACGGAGGCTTCGTCTACTTCGCTCCCGACGACGCCGTGCTCCGATATCCCATCGAAGAGGGGTCGATGACTCCATCCGGGGCACCCGACACCATCGTGTCGGGCCTCCCCGCCGACCGGAACCACGCGGCGAAGACCATCGTGATCGGCCCGGACCGGAGTCTCTACGTGAACATCGGGTCACCCTCCAACGCGTGCATGCAGCAGGCGCGTACGGCCGGCTCACCGGGGATGGACCCCTGCCCCGAGCGTGAGACCCGCGCCGGTATCTGGAGGTTCGACGCGGACGCCGTCGGCCAGACCCAGGAGGACGGCGTTCGCTTCGCGGCCGGTCTACGGAACACCGTGGCCCTGAGGATGCACCCCACCACCCACGTCCTCTATGGGGCGGTGCATGGTCGGGATCAGCTTCACGACATGTTTCCGGATCGCTTCACCGTCGATCAGAGCACCGAGAAGCCGTCCGAGGAATTCGTTCGTCTCGACGAGGGTTCCGACTTCGGGTGGCCCTATTGCTACCACGATCCGGAGACGGGCGAGAAGTATCTCGCCCCCGAGTTCGGGGGGGATGGCCACGAGGTCGGGCGTTGCGGCGAGATGGACATGCCCATCATCGGGTTTCCGGCCCATTGGGCCCCCAACGATCTGGTCTTCTATCAGGGGAGCCGGTTCCCGGCGCGGTACCAGGGCGGAGCCTTCATCGCCTTCCACGGGTCGTGGAACCGGGCCCCGAATCCCCAGGACGGATACCGCGTGGTCTTCGTTCCGGCGGAGGGCGATCATCCCGGCTCCACCTGGGAGGTCTTCGCCGACGGCTTCCGTTCGGCGGCCGGGGGCTCGGAGGATACGATGACCCGTCCGGTGGGACTGGCCCTGGGCCCCGACGGGTCGCTGTACATCTCCGACAGCGTCCGCGGGCGGGTGTGGCGCGTGGTGTACCGGGGGTCCTGAGGATTTCCGTGTCGGAGGACGCTCCGGGCGCCGGTGGGTGGGCGAGGACCGGATTCCGGTGATCCAGGTTCCCGCCTGGACGGGCAACGACGTCGTCGACCTCACGGCCCGAAGGATCCGGGCTCTCGCGGATAACCCTCGGTTTCGGAAGCGTGTGCTGGCAGCCAGCGAAGAGGACTGGCTCGCTACGCGCCCGGGATCCGTGGACCTCTGGGCCGTCTGGTCCGCCAAGGAGGCGGCCTTCAAGGCGGTCTCCAAGTTGCTGGGGTCGCCTCCGGTCTTCCGGCACGCCGCCTTCGTCACGGAATTGGAAGATGCGGGGAGGGCCGATCTCACCGCGTTCCTGGGTGCCGTCTCCTGCTCCGTGACCGGGTCGCCGCCGGAGTTGGCGTACTCCCTCGTCGGAACGGTGCGGCATGGCACCGACACGGTCCGCGTGTGTGTCTGGGTGGCCGCCACCGCGGTCCACGCGGTCGGTGTGGCGAATACGCTGCGGTCCGGGCGCCCGGCCACGGATCGTCTTCCTTCCACACGTCCGTTCGGCCTCGCGTGCTCCTGCAGCGTGTCGGGTGGGTCCGTGTCCGGGGTTCCGGTCCTCTCGGCGCGGGAGTCCGCGCTCGTTCGAACTCCGTGGTCCGCCTCCGTGCGGACGTCGGCCAAGGAGGGCTTGGCCGCTGTTCTCGCCGTCGACCCCGGGCGTATCGAGATCTTGTCGCGTCCCGTCGGTTCCGCGGGAGGGCATCCTCCATACGTGGTGGTGGACGGGAGGGAGGCACCGGTGGACGTGAGTCTCTCCCACGACGGGCCGTGGATCGCCTGGTCGTGCACATACGACAGCAACACAACAGAGGAATGATCGATGCAGCCACGTGAGCGTTTGAGGAATCTCCTGGTGTCGCGGTCGGTACGGCTCGGTGATTTCACGCTGGCCAGCGGCGCACGTTCGGCCTACTACGTGGACGCGCGGCGGACCACGATGACCGCGGAGGGTCAGGCCCTCATCGGAGAGGTCGGGTTCGAGGTGCTGCAGGGGACGGGTCTGGAATTCACCCACGTCGGGGGGCTGACCATGGGGGCCGATCCGGTGGCCTACGCCATTGCGCACCACAGCTGGAGGGTCGGCGATCCTCGAGATGCCTTCTCCGTGCGCAAGGAGGCGAAGGAGCACGGGACCGGGCAGAGGGTGGAAGGTGGGTTGCCGCCGGGTGCTCGCTGTGTGGTGATCGAAGACTCGATGACGACGGGGTCCAGCGCGCTCAAGGCCGTGGAGGCTCTGCGCGACTTCGGGGCGGAAGTGGTGGCGATCCTGACCGTGGTGGATCGGGAGGAGGGTGGGCGTGAACGGCTGGCGGAGGCGGGGCTCCCCGTGTTCGCCCTCTTCACCGGACCGGAGCTCCTCTCCGCGGCACGGGTCGACTAGAACCGCCGGACGAGGGGGATACCCATCCCCCCCGTCACCGGTCGGTCAGTCGAGGAGGCGGAGAGGCATCACCAGGCAGAGGAGATCCATGGCGTCACCGCCCGAAGCCACCGGCTCGATGGTGGCGGCGCGCTCGGGGGCCTTGAAGGCGATACACACTTCCTCGGTGGGCATGTACTTCAGCACTTCGAGGAGGTAGTTCGCGTTGAATCCGATCTCGAGCGCCTCTCCGGCGTAGTCGAGTTCCAACTCGTCGTGGCCTTCACCCAGGTCGGGAGTGAGCACGCTGAGGTGGACGCGGCCGTCTTCGAAGGTGAGGCGGATCCTGTGTGTCTGATCGGAGGCGACCACGGCCATGCGGCGAACCGCGGATTCCAGGAGCTTCTTGGAGACGATGGCCTTCTTGTCGTTGTCCTTCGGAATCACCTGCTCGTAGTTGGGATACGTCCCCTCGATCAGGCGAGTGAAGATCTCCGCCGATCCGGACCGGAACCCGAGATGGTTTCCGTCGCGGGAAACCTCGAGCGTATCGTCGTCCTTGAACAGCCGCTGTACCTGCTGCAACGCCGCCGGAGGAACGATGAAGTCGGCAGAGGGAACGTCGGAGGACTGCGCCGGAATGCTCATCCTGGCCAGTCGGTGCCCGTTCGTCGCCACCATGCGCATGGCCCCATCCCGGAGCTCCCACAGGACGCCGTTCAGGATGGGACGGCTCTCCTCCGTGGACACGGCGAAGGACGTGTGGTGGATGAGGGAATGGAGGTCCTTTCCCTTCACCGTCCAGGCATCGTCGAAGGAGATGGACGGCAGGGTGGGGAACTCGTCGGCCGGCAGTCCATTGAGCTTGAACCGGCTCCGGCCGCAACTCAGCTCGATCTGGTCACCACGGGTCGCGACCTCGACGGGTGCGTCGGGGAGCTCGCGGGTGATCTCCTGTAGCTTCTTCCCGGGAGCGGTGAGGCTTCCGGCCTCCTTCACGTCGGCAGGGACCTTGATTCTCACGGCGACATCCAGGTCCGTTCCGTTCATCCAAACCGAATCGTCCCGCGCCTCGAAGAGGATGTTCGAGAGGACGGGAAGAGTGGTCTTGGACGGGATGCTCGCGGAGACGGCGGCAAGGCCGGCGTGAAGGTTCTGTCGGGTGATCGTAAAGTTCATGGAACCTCTGCTCGTGACGGCTGGCAACAAGGGGGGGTTTCCACAGAATTCTAGATACTAAGTGACTTGGTTAATAAAAAACATAGCAGTAGTAGTAGGTGTGGAGTTGTGGGTTGTGGGGGTCGTACGCTCCGGGAGCACTAGGGGCACAAGGAGTTGAACGCCGCTGACGCCCCGTGGAGTAGTTGTGGAGAGGGCCGGGATTTCCCCACGGGCGTGGTGGAGAGGAGCTCGTGGTGTGGGAAAAGGAGCGATTTCCACCCGGAATGTGGACGGGTGTGGAAAGCGTGGTTCGGGATCAGGAACGCGCCTGGTTGGCCTGGTCGCGAAGGTGGTGGACGTCGCGGCGGAAATCGGGATCGGTGGCCATGTCCTCCTCCACCTTGCGTATCGAGTGGATCACGGTGGAGTGGTCGCGTCCGCCGAAGAGGGTTCCGATCTTCACCAGGGGGACGTCGAGGACGTCCTTGATCAGATACATGGCGACCTGGCGGGGAACGGTGAGGTCGCGGGTACGACGCTTCGAGGTCAGCGCCTCGGGTCGGACCCGCCAATGATGCGCCACCATCTCTCGAATCCGCTCGGGCGTGAGCCGAGTGTCGGTGCGGGACTCGTCGAGGACGCCGCGCAGCGCCGTACGGGCGAGGTCGGTGGTGATTTCCTGGTGGGTCAGGGAGGAGTACGCCAGGAGCTTGATGACGGCGCCCTCCAGCTCCCGCACGGACGCGCTGCAGGAGTGGGCGATGAATTCGATGACGTCGTCGTCGAGGGAAAGACCGTCGTCCGCGGCCTTCTTGCGGAGGATGGCCATGCGGGTCTCGAAGTCCGGTGGCTTGATGTCCACCACGAGTCCCCACTCGAACCGGGAGATGAGGCGCTCCTCGAGTCCCGGGAGTTCCTTCGGCGGGCGGTCGCTGGTGAGAATGATCTGGCGCTGGGCGTCGTACAGAGCATTGAAGGTGTGGAAGAACTCTTCCTGTGTTCGTTCCTTCCCCTCGAGAAAGTGGATGTCGTCGACCAGGAGAAGATCCATTTCCCGATACCGGCGCCTGAAGCCGGACATGGTGCCTTGTTGGATGGAGCCGACGAGCTCGTTGGTGAACTGCTCCGACGAGACGTAGGCGATGCGGTTACCGGAACTCTCCGCCAGAAGGTGGTGGCCGATGGCATGCATCAAATGCGTCTTTCCCAGGCCGACTCCGCCGTACAGGAAGAGGGGGTTGTACATCCGCGCCGGCTTCTCGGCTACGGCCCGGGACGCGGCGGCGGCGAGTTGGTTGTTGGCGCCCACGACGAAGCGATCGAAAGTGTAGCGGGCGTTCAGCGAGGGCGGGGGGACCGGGGGGCCGGTTACGGTGAGGTCCTGTCCCGACCGCGGGGATGCCGAGGTTCCGGCCGAGGTGGGGGAGGCGGTCAGGTGGATATCGGGAACGGAGATGGGAGCCTGGGTGGCGGTGCACTCCACCTTGATCGTCAGGGGATGTCCGATGACCTGCTGGGCTGCCGCGGAGAGCGCCGGTCCGTACTTGTCTTCGATCCACTCCACGTGGAAACGGGAAGGGGCTTCGATGATGAGTTGATCGCCGGCGAGGGCGGACGCACGCGTCCCGGCGAGCCAGGTGCGGTAGCTCTGATCCGGGAGGGTGGTGCGAACGACCTCCAGGATCCGGGTCCAGGTTTCGGCGGCGGTCAGTTCCATCTTCCGGACCTGGGAAGAGCCGAGGTGGGGGCGCCGAGGAGAAATCGATGATTCGGGGACATCCCGCGGGGTTTGGCTGAAGCGTTTGACCCGCACAGGGAGGGGCTCCCTGAGGGGGGCCGAAGGTAGAAGGGGAATGTGGAAAAGTCAATCGAGGGCTCGCCATGGCACATCCGGAGCGGCCGGTTGACTTGACCCTGGGGTTGAAACTACCTTTTCAAGCTCGTTTCTAGACGAATGAACCTCACGGATCGGGCTGTTCGTAATGAAGCCGACATACAGGCCACGCAATCGAAAGCGGGTCAACAAGCACGGATTCCGTGCTCGCATGAAGACCCGCGGGGGTCGGAAGACGCTGGCAAGGCGTCGCGCCCGGGGGCGTGCGTTGCTGGTGGTGACGACCGGCAGCAAATAGAGAACGGTGGCCGTGTCGGGGAGAAGCTTCCCCGGGACGCCCGGGTCCGTCAGCGCGCGGATATCGGGACACTGCTCAAGCGGGGGAAGCGGGAGAGGACGTCTCATCTGGATGTCTTCTTCGCGCCTTCCCCCGTTTTGCATTCCAGGTTCGGACTGGTGGTACCCAAGCACGGGCGCCGGATCGTGGACCGGAACCTGCTCAAGCGGAGGTTGCGTGAGATAGGCCGGAAGAGGATTCTCGGGCGTCTCGATGAGATGGGCGTCGCGGTGGATGTGCTCGTGCGTGCGCGCAGGGACGCGTATGGCGTCGGATTCGGCGAGTTGGAGAGGGAGTTGGTGGAGTGGTTGGAGGCGTGGGCAGGGAGGGCGTGACCGCGCGGATGCTCATGGGGGTCGTCCGCTTCTATCGGACGGCCATCTCCCCGTGGACGCCGCCGTCCTGCCGGTACACGCCTACCTGTTCGGAGTATGCGTTGCAGGCGCTCGAACTACACGGGGCGGCCAGGGGGAGTTGGCTCGCCGCGAGGCGCGTGATGCGGTGCCATCCTTGGGGTGGACAAGGGTTCGACCCGGTCCCCGGGTGGGACGCGACGGAGCGGAATGACACGAGCGGCCGTGAGGGCCGCGACACTGTGGACGATATATGAAGACTGAAGTACGCTTTCTCCTGGCGATCTTCCTGATGATGGGCGTGTTGGTCGGTACCAACATGTTGTTTCCGCCGGTGGTGCCCGACGAGGTTCCGGTGCCGGATAGTGTGCCCGCGGTGGAGGCGGGGGCGGCGGAGACGGGTGGCGTGGGCCCCGTGCCCGGGGAAGGCGAGTCGGTCGATCCGGTGATCCCCGGGGTGGAGACGCGCGGACCGGCGCTGGAGGAAGGGCAGGTTGGGGGAGTGGCGGCCCGGGTGTCCGTGGAGGGTCCCCTGTACCGTTTCGAGTTCAGCTCGGTCGGAGCCTTGATGGTTTCGGCCGAGATGCGCGGATTCCCGTCATTCACCCACTCCGGCGAAGTGAATCTGGTGCCGGGGGGAGCGAGTGGGTATCTGGGGCACAAGCTCACCGTGGGCCGGGACACGTTGGATCTCACCCGCGTACGGTTCCGGGTGGAGCCGGAGGGCGGCCTGGTTCTCGAGGAGGGAAGCGGTCCGCAGATTCTGAGATTCATCTACGAGCATCCTACGACGCCGTTCCGATTCGCCGTGGAGTACGAGTTCACTCCGGAGTCGTATATCGTGCACGTGCGGGGCGCCGTGGCGGGGGTGGACCGGCCTCTGCTGGTGACGGATCTGGGTGAGGGTCTCGCGTACAGCGAGGCCGACTCGGTCGGCGAGGCCCGGTCCATGGCTTTCGTCGAGAATCACGTGCGAGACGGGATCAGATCGACTCTCCTCGATCGTGGCAAACCCGGACTTCAAGACGGGCCGTTCGTGTGGGTGGCGTTCCGGAGCAAGTTCTTCGTTTTCGCACTCCTGGCGGGAGAGAGCGAGCAGGCCCTCCAGGACACGGATCTTCTCGGCGGGCTCATGATCGGACAGAGCGAGCTTCCGGACCGGGTGCGGATCGGGGCGGCGCAATCGGTTTCGGGAGATGGTGCGTTCGCCTACCGGCTGTTCATGGGTCCACAGGAATACGGACGCCTGTCGTCGCTGGGGCAGGAGATGGAGGAGGTGAACCCGTACGGGTGGAAGTTCATTCGTCCCCTGGTACGCCCCATCGTCTCGGTGATCATGACGGTGCTCGGGTTTCTCCACGCCACGCTGTCGTTGAGCTACGGGTGGGTGCTGGTGGTGTTCGGCGTGATGATGCGGGTGATCCTCTGGCCGCTGAACCACAAGGCCATGAAGGCCCAGCTCAAGAACATGGCCGTGCAGCCGATGATCCAGGAGGCGCAGGCGCGCTACAAGGACAACCCGGAGAAGCTCCAGAAGGAGATGTTGCGGCTGTACAAGGAGGAGGGGTTCAACCCCCTGGGTGGGTGCCTCCCCATGCTCCTTCCCTGGCCGGTGCTCATCGCGCTCTTCTTCGTGTTCCAGAATACCATCGAGTTGCGCGGGGTTCCGTTCCTCTGGCTTCCCGACCTGTCCGCGGCGGACCCGCTCTTCATCCTGCCGGCGTTCCTGGGTCTTTCCATGTTCCTCATGCAGTGGGTCAGCATGCGGGCGTTGGACCAGCCGAATCCCCAGATGAAGATGATGATGTGGATCATGCCCATCATGATGGTGTTCATCTTCCTGAAGCTGCCGAGCGGGCTCAATCTGTACTACGCGACCACGAACATCGCGACGATCCCCCAGCAGATCTGGATCAACAACGAACGGAAGAAGGTTCGGGGTACGGTAGCGACGAAGGCGACCAAGTAGGGGTGGCGGGGGCGCGAGAGACGCGCCCGCCTGCTGCTTCCGGAGGCGCTGGAGGACGATGCGGTGACACTCGAGACCATAGCCGCGGTCGCCACGGCGCCCGGTGAGGGCGCCGTGGCGCTGGTCCGGATATCCGGTCCGGATGCGTTGGCCGTGTTGGAGAGTCTCCTTCCCCAGGGAACCCCCACTCCGGCCGTGCGCGTGGCGACCCGCCTCTCCCTGCTGGACCCGGTGTCGGGATCGCCTCTCGATACGGCGGTCGTGACCCGTTTCGCGGCTCCGGCGAGCTACACCGGGGAGGACGTGGTGGAGCTTTCCGTCCACGGGGGCTGGATCACACCACCGCTCGTCCTGGAGGCGTGCCTGCGGGCCGGATGCCGGGAGGCCGAGGCGGGAGAGTTCACGCGCCGGGCCTACCTGAACGGGAAGCTCGACCTGGTTCAGGCGGAGGCCGTGGCCGACGTCATCGGAGCTCGGAATCGCGCGCTGCACGCGGCCGCGTTGTCTCAGGTGGAGAGAGGTTTGTCCCGGCGGATCGGAGATCTGCGGGAACGCCTGGTCGGGGTGGAGGCGCTCCTGGTGCATCATCTCGATTTCCCCGAGGAGGACGATCCGCCGGTTCCCCTCTCCCGCATCGTGGCCGAGGCCGCCGGACTGGAGAGCGACATGGAGATTCTCCTGCGAACGGCGCCGGAAGGCGAGCTGCTGCGCGATGGTGCGGTGGCGGTGCTGGCGGGTGCGCCGAACGCGGGGAAGTCGTCCCTCTACAACGCGTTGGTGGGAGAGGAGCGGGCCATCGTGACCGAGGAGCCCGGAACGACGCGGGACGCCCTCGAAGCACGGGTACAACTCGGTGGGTTTCCCTTCCGCCTGGTGGACACCGCGGGGTTGCGGGAGGCCGAGGGGAAGGTGGAGGAAATGGGAATCGAAGTATCCCGGCGCTATCTGTCCGGAGCGGACGTGATCCTGTTCTGCGAGGACGTGGGGGAGCCCACGCCCGAGGGGGCCCGGGCATTCCTGAAGGATCTGGACGGGACGCCGGTGGTCCGTGTGTCGACCAAGGTCGATCTCGGGGCGGACTCCTCGCCGGAGGGGGACGCCGCGGGCGGTTGGTCGTGCGCGGTGGGTGTCTCCGTGGTGTCGGGGGAAGGCCTGGATGTCCTCCGGGCGCGGATGGCGGAGCTCGTGTTCGGGGGGCTGGTGGGGGTGGGGGGCTCCGTGCCGGTACTCACACGCGCGCGCCACAGTGTCGGGGTGCGGTCGGCGTTGGCCGAGGTCCGGTCCTTCCGGGAGGAATTGGAGGGCGGGGTTCCGGTGGAGATCGCGGCCACGCGGTTGCATTCGGCGAAGACGGCGTTGGAGGAGGTGTTGGGGTTGGTTACCATGGACGACGTCCTGGATGTCGTGTTCAAGGAGTTCTGTGTTGGGAAGTAGACAGGTCGTCAGGGGATTCGTCGTGACCGGGATCGTGCAGGGGGTGGGGTTCCGGTGGTGGACCAGGGAGACCGCTCAGCGGCTGGGTCTGTCGGGGTGGGTCCGGAACCGCCCCGGGGGAGAGGTGGAGGTGCACGCAACCGGACCGGAAGACCTCGTGGCCGAGTTGGAACGTGCCCTGGCCAGGGGTCCGTCGGGGTCTCGGGTGGACTCCGTTGCGCGGCTGGAGAGCGCGGAAGGGGCTGGCGCGGAGCCGGGCTTCGTGATTCGGTTCGAATAAGATGCGCTACGTAAGCTGCGGCGAGTCCTCGTGAACCTGGCCTACGATGTGGTGGTCGTGGGCGGCGGCCATGCCGGAACGGAGGCCGCGGCCGCGGCCGCACGCCTGGGGGCCCGGACGCTCCTGATCACGCCGGACCTCTCCCGCATCGGGGAGATGAGCTGCAATCCCGCCATCGGGGGGGTGGCCAAGGGGGTGGTGGCCCGGGAGGTGGATGCCCTCGGTGGCGTGATGGGGCGAGCCACCGACGCTGCCAGGATCCAGTTCCGCATGCTCAACCGGTCCAAGGGTCCGGCGGTATGGGGACCCAGGGCCCAGTGCGACCGGAGGCTCTATCCCGCTGCGGTACGCCGGATCCTCGACGAGCTCGGATCCCTCGATCTCTTCCAGGAGATGGTCGCCGACCTGTTGGTGGACGGCGGGCGCGTGGTCGGCGTGCGGACTCGAGGTGGGATCGAGGTGTGCGCAGCGAGCGTCGTGGTCACCACCGGAACGTTTCTTCGCGGGCGGATCCACGTGGGCGGAGACACGGGGGTGGACGCGGGCCGGGCGGGGGAGGCTCCCTCGGTGGAGTTGGCCGAAGGTCTGGAGGGGCTCGGGTTGGAGGTGGCCCGCTTCAAGACGGGAACACCTCCCCGGGTGGATGGGCGCACGGTCGACTATGCCCGCCTCGAGCGGCAGGACGGGGATGCGCATCCGGCCCGATTCGCCAGCTATGTCCAGGAAGTGATACCCGAGCAGAGACCCTGTTGGATCACCTGGGCGGGCGAGGACCTGAAGAACGTGGTTCGCGAGAACCTGGGCCGGAGCGCTCTCTATGGGGGGAGTATCTCGGGGAGGGGTCCCCGATACTGTCCGTCCATCGAAGACAAGGTGGTACGCTTCCCGGAGGCTCCCAGGCATCAGGTGTTCCTGGAGCCGGAGGGACTACACACCTCCGAGCTCTACGTGAACGGCCTTTCCACGTCCCTCCCCGCCGACGTGCAGTTGGCGTTCCTCCGGACGCTCCCCGGGATGGAGGAGGTCTGGATGACCAAGGTCGGGTACGCCATCGAATACGACTACTTCCCACCACACCAGCTTCGGCACACGTTGGAGTTGAAGGAGGTCCCCGGACTGTTCTTCGCGGGACAGATCAACGGCACGACGGGGTACGAGGAGGCGGCGGGGCAGGGTCTGGTGGCCGGTGCCAACGCGGCGCTGCGGGCGAAGCGGGAGCCCCCCTTCGTGTTGGAACGGGATCAGGCGTACATCGGAGTGCTCATCGACGATCTGGTCACCCGGGGCGTGGACGAGCCGTATCGCCTCTTCACCTCCCGAGCCGAGTTCCGGCTCCTCCTTCGCCAGGACAACACTCCCCGCCGCCTCGGGCCTCTCGCCGCGGCGCGCGGGCTTCTCACGCCCGAGCAGGCGGAGGTTCTGGAGGAGAGATTGAAGGAAGAGGATCGGGTGAAGGCGTGGTTCGAGGAAACCGCCATTTCTCCGGAGAGTGCCGATCCGGTACTACGGGTCGCTGGATCCAGTCCCATTCAGGAGCCGACCCGGGCGGTGGAGTTGCTGAGGCGGCCCGGCATCACCGGCGAAGCGCTGGCGCGGGCCGGGAAGATGCCGGAAGGAGGGTCCCTCGATGGAGTGCTCGCCGCCGTGGAAGTGGACCTGAAGTACGAGGGATACGTGGAGCGGGAGAGGGAGCGGGCCCGACACCTGCGGGACCAGCACGACTTCAAGCTTCCCGAGGGCGTTCCCTACCGGGAGTTCGTCACGCTTTCGTTCGAGTCGCGGGAGAAGCTGGAGAAGGTGAGGCCGGAGAGTCTGGCCCAGGCAGGACGCATCCCCGGCGTATCCCCGGCGGATCTCCAGAACCTCATGATGGAGGTTCGGAAGTGGCGGCGGGAGAGGTCCGCGTAGCGTCGTTTCCTTACCGAAACTCTCGGGGTCGACTGCACGCTGGTGGATGTCTTTCCGTACAGTATCGTGGTGGACGTCCCCTTCCCCCCACAATCGGCCGACCCTCCTCCCCACCCCAGAGGAGCCGTGACGGCAGAGAACTTCTCGGACGCCATGATGTTTCGACCGGGAAACCAACTCGTGTCCAATGCCCCGGAAGGCACGTATGCCGTTCCTGTCGCCGTGGATGGATTCGAGAACCGGGTGAGAACGGGGGTCGCCACGAGAAGTGGTGTCTGTGGTGGGTTCGAAGCCGTTGGGTTGAGTGCCGAGATGGTTCCGGCGACGCCATATCGAGGCCGATCAGGGCTCGGGGCAAGAGAGGCTCGGTTCCCTCGTGCGGCGAGTGGGTCCGGCCGAGCCTGCCGATGTTCCACGTGAAACACAGCTACGTCCGGGGTTCCGAGGGTGGGTGGACCCCCGCCTCTCCCCACCGGGTCACGAGTGCGGCCGTTTTCCTCGTCGGGGTCTGGTCACGAAGCGGAAGGGCTCGAGAAGACCGGCGGTAGGTTGGCGATCGGAGTTCTTCCGTCCGTGGGGTGTTCCACGTGAAACACTCCCCGGGGTCTTCCGCTACTTCCGCAACAACTCGAGGTGGAGCGTCGCCTCTTCCTTGGTCCCATCCAGGTTGAAGTCGAACTCCGTGTTCCCGTCGAGAACGAGAAGGGAGTCGCCGCTGAATGTGAAGGTGGAGACCGCGGTGAGCGTGTCCGGGTGTTGGTGTTTCATCGTCAGCACGTTCCCGGATACGGAGAGTTGTCCGATCTCGGCCGGAGCTGCGCGGCCCATGAACACGAGGATGGCGGTGTACAACCCCGACTCCTGAACGTTCAGGTCGAACGTCGCACCCTCCATCCTCGTGTTCA
>Ga0224501_10001473_pt1 | contig 18260 bp, 13 predicted proteins | sample SF_Oct11_sed_USG_4_FD_169105 | JGI IMG/M metagenome (GOLD analysis project Ga0224501, IMG submission 169105) | Sediment microbial communities from San Francisco Bay, California, United States - SF_Oct11_sed_USGS_8_1 | ecosystem: Environmental > Aquatic > Marine > Sediment | place: USA... | reverse complement strand
ATAGATAGATAGATAGATAGATAGATAGATAGATAGATAGATAGATAGATAGATAGATAGATAGATAGATAGATAGATAGATAGATAGATAGATAGATAGATAGATAGATAGATAGATAGATTTATTTATTTTTTAATCATTTTCTGGTCAGAAGACCAGTAAAAAGTTGGTCACTTTTATCATACTCAGACGCCTCATTAGAGTGAATATCGAACGTCTAGCACCGGGCGAATAGGCTTATAATATAGGTAAAACAGATTGTGTGTCACTATTCACCGTTACCGGCGTTTGGCATTATTTAGAAGTAGAATTGCACTGGGAATAAAAAATCGTTTAAAACCTTTAGTGCGCATTTTGGGTACTAAAAATATTGATCTGCCGATTTTGAAACAAGGGTTTAAAGATCTGGATGTTTAACTATATACTCTGCTTTGTGTAGCATAAGGTTTTGAAACACTGAAATATCACAAGACTTGGCACATGATCTCAATTGCTGTTTGGTACCCGAGGAAAAGAAAACTATGGCACAGTAGAAAAGAATGCTGACTATAAAAGTTCGGACTGAAAGTAGACTGTCTATACCCAGCTGAATAATGCATATCATGAGGCCAAGTAAAAATAGACTAAAAGATCTCTTGTAGCAATAAAATCAACTCTGAGAGGGTTACAAGTTGGCTGGAGAGAAGGTTTTGTTTAAAAAGTTATTTGCTTGTCATCCACTAACATTTGGAGTGACATCTTTTGGTTTGTGGTGTGAAAACTGACAAATATTCACATCATAATTCCAGTTTGTGGCCTCATAATTCGGATCAAGGCGAGATCAGATATGTGAATGCACTTGTCTTTTCTCCCCAGACCATGCAGATGAATGAATGATGGTGTAGTGAATCAATTGAGTGGAAAGAGCGGCTTTAGTGTCTTGAATTCCCGGATTTAACAAGTTGTTTAAATTTAGGCGGTTTATGTAATTAATCTGCATAGGCTCTGCGTCTCAGTATAGACTGAAATATTTCTCCTTTAATTGCGACTGGAGTTGTTCAATTGAGATATAACCCTATCTATATCCAGTGGAAGCAGTTTTACTGGCCTTTTCCTTTACACTTCTCCAATAATTCTGTGGTGACTACAGTAAGCCATGTTGATAGTTATACACATGTTCTTTGGTCAATGTGATAGAGGAGCACTCGCTACGTGTACTTAAGGACATTCATTAAATAAATATAATAAAAAATCTGCAACCAATAAAAACTGCCCATTAAGCGCTGCAGAAAACGGCACACATGGCGCTTACTCTTCATCACTGGCACACTGCAGAGTGTTGCCATTGTTGCCATATTGGTATCTCAGCAGCAACCGCTGTAGTCACTGCTGAGTCTAAACTTGATTTGACATGTCCTCAGCGAATGACATACGCAAATAGTGAGAAAGTGAGATTTGTGTGTGGTTATCCAATATGCAGTGGCCAAGGCCAAGGCGACTCACCAGACAGCCTGACCATAAAAGTACATGTCTCTGGGTAACACGTGCCAGTGCCATATGCCAAGCAAAGTGGTATCGCATATAGTTTTCTCCCCCTTTATGAACGTTTCCGAGAATTCCTCTCGGTTGGTAATATTGATACTATATCGAACCCTCCTACTTTTATCAGAATTACAGTACAATGGTAGACATGAACAAAAGGCGACAGGAATAAAAGGCGGCACGGATAGGAACAAAAGGCTCCATGGGGGAAGCAAGGGCGCCAATGCAACCAATTTGTGCAAATGGATACAGCCCCATCAGTGTCATGTAAACATATATTATGACATGTACATGGTAGCCTACATATATGAAGGGTTGCAGCCCAAGAATACCAGCAACAACGTCATGTACTACATGTAGTAGGGCAGTGGAGTATACAGTGACACACTACATGTACATGTAGTGTGTAAAAGTACCCCTGGTACCAGTGGTGTTTTGGCAGTTTCAGAACTAGGGGGAAGATGATTTCGTTCAAATTACTGTAGCAGAGCCTGGCCATTGACAACCCATCCAATGGTATGTAGTCTTTTTAACAGAATAGAAAATACTAAAACAAAGGTACAACTTGCCAAAACTCCAGTGGCTGGCACCAAAATAAAAAAATTGACTTATGTATACACATTTTCCTGTGCCTGGTGCTCCCTGTTGGCACTGGTGATAATTTGGGAGTTGGTGCCCTTTGTCCCAGTAGCGTGTCTATTTTTATTCTTTTTTCTGTTGACATTTATTCCTATCGCCTTTTGTACCTGTCTACTTTTATGCTGGTTACCGTTTTAGTACCGGTGGTGTTCATCTTCGAGCTAACTAATGCGGTACTAACCGGATGTCAGTTCTGATTGGCTGAAGAGTAGTTGGCTGTCTCCGCTCGCTTGGCCAGGCGCCTGCTAAACTTATATTTCCCAGACGCACAAAAAAAATCCAAACAGCTCCCCAGCGTGACCAACTTTTTACTGGTCATCTGACCAGAAAATCATTAAAAAATAATAAATAAAGTCCTAGTAGCGAGACGTCTAGCACCGGGCGAATAGGCTTATTACTAACCATTTTGTTATTAATTTTTAGCCTATCACAAAATTTTTATTGTTCTCTGTCCCCTGGTGTTTTTCCACCGACTTAATAACAGTCAAGGTCTCTGCACTGTAAAAAACTGGTAAAAAATCCGATCTTTCAAACAACCAATCAATTCTTCCAGTCTTGAATCATTGAACGAACTGTTCATTCCCAGCTGTACTGTTATTTGGACAAGAACAAGATACTTGATCCATTTGAATGTGGGTTCAGGGTAGGTCATCCTACACTTCACTGATGGGGCTCGAAACAGTTAATCTAGCTGTATTTATGGCCTTTCAAAAAGCCTTTGGTATTTTTGATGATCCGATAATAACTTATAAACTCACCAAATTTAAGATAAATAGAATAGAACATACCTGGTAACTGGACTCACAGGTTTCATTCAGGTTAGAGGCCAAATCTTCTTTCGCTGAAGAAGTATTTTGCATGCTCCCCCCCTCTATTAATAACCTCGGCTCGATACTATTCAACGCAGCACGCTGACGATACTGCAATTTTCTTAGAATCTAAAAATTCAGCAGTTGATGACCGACGACCTAAGTGGATTGACAAAAAGCTGAGCGTGAAGGTCCAAAAGATCAAATTCGTGATCTTCACAAGATGATGGGTTCCCTCTCCAGATAGCTAATTCTCAAAGTAAAATTAGTTACATTGATTACCTAGCGTAGCGCTTGACGATAATCTTAAATGGAGTTACAACATGATTCTACTACATGCAGCTAGGGTGCCTTTCTCTCTATTTTTTTGAGACTGTTCAAGTAAAGTATGCATATTCATTACCCAGTTCAAGATAGTCTTCACTGCATTATAGTCCTATCCATTCTTGCCTGCAAGTTCAGACTGCTCTGCTCATCTAGCCAACTCTAACTAGAAGTGCCTAGGACACTCAATCGGACTGAAGACAGTGCATTTCTGCACTTCGGAGACTTGGAATTGCCTAGATAATACAGTAAATTCATCTGACCTTCAAACAACATCTATACAGCAGAAGTGAAAAAACGGAAAAGCTGTAGCAACTGTTGGTCGTCGTGATAAAAGAGGAAATGCTGTAGTAAATATGGCTGCTTTCGCTAGTTGGAGGTTCTGTATTCTCATTCTGCTCCATTCCACTCATTGTATTTCTTAATAATTTCACCCGCCTGCAAAATCCTTGATATTTAACTGGACCAATTCTGAAATCATTGTTTGTCCTATGATTTTGTCCCACTGCCAATTTTTTTGTAATGTACCATTTTGAAAACAACAATGTTATCCATGTAAAACCAATAATAACTTGACCTGACCTGACCTGACCTGACCTAACCTAACCTAACCAAACCTAACCCAACCCAACCCAACCTAACCTAATAAAAGGTTAATACTGCTGTGAATCTTAACCACTGTGTGCCACAATGTAAAACAAAAAAAGTTTCGTTTTTATTTTTGAATTATTTCTGTTCGTTTCAATTCAAACATTAAAGAAGCATGCAGGCAAAAATGTTGTGTACATCTTAATAAGCAGCGAAAGTTACTATAAAGTACGGTAGCACTATAAACATACAATTTAAATATTTCATTCGAAAGGCATTATTGGCACAGACAAGACTTTGGGCCGTTAATTGGCGATTATTCAGCATGGCTAAGCATTTTCTAGGATGGTCTAGTTTAGCTCACTGACTTGTCTTGAGACTGGAGCGGTAGCGAATGTGCTATCGAGATAACTAGTATCAATTGTTATATCCAAAGCGGAGACGAAGGTACCGGTGCCTGACAGTAGAATGCAAGAAGCTTCTTGAGACCCATGACTCTCAGCCTTTTCAACTGGTACGACTGATAAGAAAAACACAACATGCTCAGGGCCTCAGCGAAAAAATATACATTATCTAGGTACCTGGAACATGACCTAAGAAGGTAGGTGGAGGGTTGGGGAAGAGTCAGGGAAGGTTACGTTTAGGGTCGGGATGTGCATCGGGGGAGGGCAGGAAAAGGGCATGGGAGATCTGAGAAAATTCCATTCAAATGCATGACAATATAGTTCGGTTTCATGGTTTCCTATACTCTGAGTGGCTAGTAATGTCTTGAAAATTTTCTGTTTCCGAGACCATAGGCATATGATATTATGGCGAAGACTCACTAGGAGGAACATTGTCCATTTCCTCTTCCTCTTCATTAGTTCTTGCTTCTTCGGTGACATCAGGAGTTTCATCGTCTGAAGGAAAATGATGCTGTTCTTCGGAGATACCGATACAAAAACCCAGGTCGTGTGATTGGATGTTCCAATGCCCATGAGCAATATTGGTGGACCGTAAATTGTCTTTGAGAATCATATTATTGGCCAGAAATCATAGAACTTAGAGATGCGTTGACAGTTCCTCACGTGACACCGACACCTGTAGTCAGGTGATCTGGCTTTTTGGCATGTGGTAGGGTGAGAGGGAGTGTTACTTCCATCTCGCCCCATTAGCCGCCATACTCTGAAGAACCTCGGCACATGCTAAGACCTGCATCAAGATTACAGAAAGATATTATACTTTTTGCGGAGGCAGGTTCCCATCTGACTCTCTTGGAGCCAACACTAGATGCTGGCTGTTGTTTGACTGGACTAGTCAAAGCAGTTATTTTTGTTTGGTCCTTTTCGGTGAGATCTACCATAGATAGAGCTCCAGCGCCTTCCTAAAACATAAACCTATACATGTCATTGACGCTTATATTAGTTAGAGAGACACTGTGGCCGAGTGGTTAGAGCGCTTGTCACTGGTGCTGAAGGTCCTGGGTTCAAAAACACAGCTTGTGCACGGGATTTTTCAAAAACTGTTCACCCAGCAGTAAATGGCTCTCTTCAGAGCAGCGAGAAAGAGGAGTGGCGCCCCATCTCAGTTACACCACTAGTTACTAATAGTCAATGGGTAAAATTCTAATGAATAACTAGAAAAATTGGCTACTAAATAGGAAACCGCTGCTATGAATCTTTACACCTGCTAGTTGTGGTGTATGCAAATAATACTTGCTTAATTCAGTATAACATCATACAGTCAAAGGATATTGAGAGGTTGCTTCGGAGGCCAAATGATTGAAGACACGTTAGACTAAAAAGCTGGAAACGAGAAATTCAAATAAAGAGTTTTTTGTATTAGGCCAGGTATTTATATTTGCTGTACCTCAATCGAGGTGGCAGGATTAACTCTTATGGCAGGAGCATTCGGATCAGATCGAGCTTTGTTTATTTTGATCTGGGGTGATTGCGTGTACTTTTTTAGTAAATCCTCGCGATATTTTTCGAAATCCTCTATAGTGCTGCTTCGACCCTAAAAAGAATAATTATAATCACAATCTGAATCCACCACACACTAGAGCTGAGATTGTTGAGTACTGTCGTCTAGATGTTTCATCATCGTGGCTGTAAAGGGTCTGTTACCAAAGATGCAATAAATTGATTGTAATATTAAAGGGTATCCCTCAATCCATGATTATACCGCTTGATTGAGATTCCAATAAACTGCTGGCGGAGTAGATAAATAGCTCGGATGGATAGGCAGTTTTGCCTCTCGAGTTGAGATTTCATTTACATTATGGGAAATTTAAATCTGACAGCTCCCGGTAGGTACAGAAGAAATTTAAATGTTCTATCCCGGTAGCGGCTGTTCAACTGAAAGAGGTCTCTCCGCGACCATCAACAACAATTAAAAACAACTCAAAACAACCAACAACAACTAACAACAACCAACAAGAAGTCAATAACTAATGACAACCAACAACAACAAACACCAACCAACAACAACAACACGGTACGTTGATTACACAAGCTTACAAACTCAGAAAAGGACTTATATCGTTTGGCCACTTCGGAGGAGAACACAGCAAGCCCAGTTAGAGACTGACTTTCTTTATTCTTCTTCTCAGAATCGGAAATCTTCTTAGCTAACTCTTTAACAGCGGGCAGCATCCTAGCCACTTCTTCATCACTCATATCTATGAGAAGAAAATATTTACCAAATCTACCAAATCACCTATCGTCATGATCACATATAGGTTTAAAAGTAAAAGACACCTATGGTCTAAATGAAATTTAAAAATCAAATCAAAGGGTGGCATGCCAATGCAAATCAAAGTCGCATTTTGCAACTGAATAACTGAACCATAATAGGCATTGGGGTAAAATCCTTTAAGCAGCTTTGAAACATAGTGTGAGATATGATCGCATGAATAAAGCTCCTAGAGCGGACCTCTGACCCATAGGCCACAGTGTAACAATCTTGTATAACGATCTTTGGTATATTGCATGCGCAGAGTCTCTTGGAGTATAAAAATGCTTTGGTCTGAGTTGGTTTTAGCCATGGTTGTTCTACAGCTTTGACCTGGTGTTTCCAACACCACAAACCTTTAGCTAACTGCGCTAATGATCCCTTTTGGGGTTCTGGTGCTTGCGTCTTGTAGAGGAAAACCCAGCATATTGCTGGAAGTCCAACTATCACTGCCACTCCAAAAAAGAAAAGGCCTGGAACAATAAATAGAGTTTAGTATGTGATATTACTGATATAGTATTTAGTATAGTATGTAGGATACACATATATCACATTAATAGCAGGAAAAAGAAAAGATCCTTCGCTCCAAGTTCAATTACTGAATCAGTACATACCTCCTATTTTAAATGATTGCCCTGTATGACCTTCTAGATCTGCTAAAAAGATCGCGGCGCAAATGATTCCAATCACTCCACTCAGTATGGATGCCGCGCAGCAAACTAATCCTTTCTGCAGCTCGTCTCCTTTTTCACTAACCGATATCCATTTTTGTCGCTCATGGTCATCCGTCAGCTCTCCCATACGATAGAACATCATCTTGATGAATGTTGAGGTTCACATATCTATCTTACCTCAGTTCCAAGAGTTCAATGGGGGAATTAAGGAGACATGCGTAATGCAGCGTACAACAATGGTATGGAAGAGTGCAAAAGGCAGTGACATTAAGTCATTTGTAAAAGGCGAACAATTCTTGTAGACATTGATTATGTCTTTTCCATGTTAATCGATGTTCCATCAGTTACATTTCTCGTGTTTCCATGACGAAGCAACTGTCAGAAGTCGTGCAGAAATTTCCCCGAGTCTTTGACTCAGCGTTTCCCAGGGTGCGTCAGTAGGACATTTTCTGCTTGCACCCACATGTGATCATTCAGGGGAAAATCCCTTAAAACACTCCGCCACGGCCGGGAAGTGAACCCGGGCTATGGAGAGGACAGTGAGATACATTCATTCTTCCACTGAGCTATCATGAAATAGAAACATTACTGGGCAATTAACACATGCGAATGTTCAAAAAAATCTTCGGTCACACTGCTGTTAATGCCTGTTAAAAAAGGCATGTAGAAAACAAGATGTCCTAGAATTATGTTATGACCAGGAGCAGTGTTACTCCTGTACAGTTAGCAGAAGTTCCGCCCATTGGTTTCATATAAAATACAACACTACAAGTTCTCAGGAAGTATAAGAATTTATTCATTTTTAAGAACCATTTGTGTACAAAATTATAACTGTAGAATCTAGTTTTTAATAAAGTTATTTACAATCTAGAACATACCAGCTAAATCTGTAAGCATATCATCCAAACTCGGCATATTGACATCTGATGGCAAAGGTGAAGTGGCACAGCGCTCTTCCAGAGTTGGCGTCGGGGTTGGAATAGAAAATTTATCGCTAATAAATGATTGCTTTGCAGCTGCCACTTTTTTCACTCGCTGGCTAAGTACGGCTTCAGGGTTAACGGTAGCAACCTTTGTTCTTTTAACCCCTTTCGCTTTTCGTGGCTCTTCAACAAACAGTACAGACTTTTTCTTTTTAGGTTGTAGCTCTTCGGTTTCGACGAGTTTCCGTTTAGATATATAGCCCTCTTGAGAGGTTTTCTGTCTTGTTTTTCGGAGAAGAGGCTGTACCATATCGAGATAGGATTTCTGGGACGGAGCACTAGTCAGGTTACTTGGTGTCGATGAGCGTGACTGTGTTGAGGTAGGGCTGGGTAACGGAGAAGCAATGTTCCTTATGTTGTTCAGAATCTGGTCATACGAGGTTGGCTGCGTATAGCCTAATGATTGCACTACAGCAACGGCATTAACTTGGGGACTTGGAGTTTTTAACTTGCACCCAAGAGAAAGACTTAGCTTTTTGGTTTCAGTAGGGCAGGGTTTGTCAATCTCCACGGGGCCTGTGTCTAGTGAATTAAACAATGAGTCCACTTCAGACTGTGATGAGACGTGGCACAGAGACGCGCTGACCCCCTCCACAGATCCAGTGTCAGCAGCTCTAACGGAGGCTGGCCGAGCCTCAGCCTTTATTTTACTAGTCACTGTCACTGTACTATTACTGGTATAATTGAGGTTTAATCCAGTTGACGAACCAGACTTTTTGGGAGTATTCTTGGTGGGTTTTGTCTTAGGATAGTTATAGATGGAACCCTCCTCTACATTTGATGAAGATATTCCATGTACGCGTTGACTAGATGGGTTTGATAAAGACTCTATCGCATCCATTTGAGTCAGCGTTGTTCCTGACGGTTGGCTACTGGGCGCCAGCTGCCACACTACGATGTGAATGTTCTTTGCAGGTGCACTGAATTCTTTGGTACTGAATTGAGCATATGGAGAACGCAGATCATCATATACCATCCATGCTGAAAGGATAAATTTCAGATGGTAAAACGTAAGTGATCTGGTTGATATTGACAGGTATTAGGGTGTGTGGGTAGGTGCAGTGTGTGGGAACAGACCCGTAGATAGTATCCTAGGGAGTTGAATGCCCCTGCCGTGCACAGTTGGCGCTGCGCTGTGTCTTAAATGCTTGCTATAATATTGGAACATGGAATGTGAGAAGCCCGATTCAACCAGAAGCGTTGGAGATAGGGAGAGAGATGAAGCGAAACGAAATCAACATGCTCGCACTCACAGAGAGAAGATGGCAAGGTAAAAGAGACATCAAAAATGATGGTTATTCATTCAGGAGGCACACAGAGTCAAAGAAGAGTGGGACTATTGTTAGACCGCCACGCGTCGAGTGCTGTGAAGGAGGCAGACTGTGTGAGTGACAGGTTGGTAGTGGTACGATTGAAAGCGGAGCCAGTGGATATGAATGTCATTGTAGTGTATATGCCCACACGGCTTATGAGGAGAGGAAGTAGGGGTGGTGTATGAGCAGATTGAGAAGCTGGAAAGTCTGCCAAGCAAGAAGGAAATAGTTCTGCGTGGTTGGTCAACACAACAGAGGCTCAGTGGTTGGAGCCTACGGACTAGGGAGTCGCAATAAGCGAGGGAAGATCACGATCAATTTCTACACCTGAAAGAAACTTTGGATAACAAACTCATGGTTCAAACATCCCAAGGGGAGGAGGTATACATGGAGAGCCCTGGGAGATTGGAGCAGATACCAGTTGGACTATATTATAGTGCCAAAACAGTATAAAAATAGTGTGAAATATGCACGAGCCTACCCTGGTACAGATGTAAAATCGGAGCAGTGTGGTTATGATGAAATTGAGACTCCGTCTTAAGAGACCAAGGCAGCCAAAGAGAAGGATTAGACAGAAGAAGCTACTGAAAAAGTTTGACACATTGGATGATTTCAAGGATGAAAAAACCAAATCAATAAATAAAGTATGTGTTCAGCCAGATGCTGTAGAAGAAAGATGGCGTCAGGTGAGAGAAGGCATAATGCAAGGTGCAAAGAAAGCAGTAGGAAAATGTCACTGAAAAGGTCCGAAAAAGCCCTGGGTGACAGAGGAGATGGTAAGAAAGGTGGATGAGAGGTAAAAGTTGAAGAGTGTGTCGGCAGAGGGTGGGCAAGGAATATATTGGAAGCTGAACAATAAACTGAGAAGAGAGACCGGGCAAGAGAGCAGTGGTTATGCGATCATTGTGAGGAAGTTGAAGAACTTGAAAGAAAAGGTCAGATGGAAATGATGTACAGTAAAGTTAAAGAACTCTTTGCGAAGAACTCGGGGAAAAGGAGATGGCAGCAATCATAGATCAAGAAGGCAAACTGTTGACAGATAAAGAAGAGATCAAGGAAATGTGGAGAGCTTACATTGTGGACCTGTACAGCAGAGCAGACAAGCCTAACAAGATTGAGATGGAGCAGGAGGAGGAAGTGGGGAAGGATAGAGGAGGCAATAAAAGCTCTGAGCAAGTCAAAGGCAGTGGGACTGGTTGGAATTCCAGCGAATCTGCCTTTGGCAGTGTAGCTAGATAGATAAAAAGGTATGGGAAAGAATCAATCAGTGCTATTTTTTTCAACACAGGCGCATGAACTCCTAATTCTGAACAACAATTTGAATGGTTACTATCCAGGTCAAAAGCACAGTCAGCTAGGTTTTTGACCAGATGTCAATATTACCTTCTCCGGAGTTGTCTGGGTTCTTCTGCCAGATGACAAAATGATTAGGCGAGGTCCTATACTCGATTATCGAGTCCACTGCATACATATCTCCCTTGGGACTGGTGAAAGCCAGCCTCGTCAGGTCAGAGTGATGCAGGCCATCAGCAAAGTGAATGGCCAGCGTTGGCGGGTGCCTTAAACACATATGGCTGCGGGTTAAAGAGGATGTTGAAATATGAGTTAGTTGTCTTAGCACCACAAAGGAAATAATTTTTGTTTACTGGGCAATGACTTGAAGCAAAGAGTCCCAATACGCAAGGCATGTGCTGTCTTGTTTCGCATATAGGTTTTGACTCGAATTATACAGATTTTACCAAATGTTATATCAATAAAACAGTATCATTTTGATACATTATCTACTGGTCACTTACTTGTCTATTCTCAATTGTCTTCGTTGATTCTTAGCGCCACACTTGAAACAGGGTCTTAAGTAGAACATGTCCTGCATGGAGAACTCAGGAGTGGTGGAGGTGAATGTTGGGAGCATATTTTTATGCCTACAAGGTAATCAGAATTATGCATGTATCCTACAGATGAAAGCCGTCATGGTTTGCACGCAGTGTACTCATAGAGACCTTGCACAGGAGAGAGCGACTATAGCTGTGAGATTTGCTTTGCCGTAGTTTAGTGGAAACGGGAGTTGTGTTACCCGGCTTGAAATGTGACCGAGCCGTCATGGGTATTAAACGCTCTCAAAGGATGTATTCAGACTAGACCGATTATAGAGGTCAGTAGGCATTACCAATCGATTGTCCATCGGGAGCCAATAGATAAGGGGTAATCGGTAGAAATTGAGCTCTTTAGCACTCCGTCAAAATCTGGCGATGATCGGATCGGTAGGGTTTTGGCCAAGCAAGACCAAGCTAATACAGTGACCAATAATCTGTGACTTGACAGGGACTAGTCATCGCACACCTTTTATTTTGCCTCGTTTCTGGGCCATCGGTGGGTAGTAACAAGGAACATTAGTACTTAGTAGTAACTTTGAGATGAGTGAGCTTAAAGTCACACCCATTGCTGCCATATCAAATCTCGCCTAGCAGGTTTTTTCCCATTGAGAACGCTTATTGATACATCTCCGGTTTTCGTCAAGAAGTGGTGCCACAGAAACCAGTTGTTGTTGATACATGTTTTAGCGATAGCCACTGGAAATGTTGCCTAGAAACTTCACATTGGAAATACGGCACTCCACACAAACAACCTGCCGTGATCGTATTGGTCAATATTTGACTAATTATAACGTAGAAAAACTACGACGTAAAGCCCGCAAAAAGCCAATCGAGGCGTTGCATCACCTAGTTTTCTATTCAGAATCGGTAACCTTTACCGATCTGATAATGGGTCTAGTCTGAGTGCACCTTAACAGTTTATTAAGCAGTTTTTGATAACAATAAATATGTTTGAATGATAGAAGATGTGACGGACATTACATTATATTATGATGCACTAAAGCTGTAAAATATGCAGCGGATTGAACCAACTAAAAGTGGGAGCAACTAACGTGAAACAAACATCTTTTCCATAAGATATTGACAACCAACTACAAAGCGGACGTCTAGAAAGGTCAGGCGACGCTAGAGCCCTCGCAATGGTAGTCGTTACAGAGTTGTTCTCTCATGCGTAAGGGCTCCAATATTTATTGGAGCCCTTACCTTACCTATAACCCAATAAAGTATAGTACTTACACAGTAACCTGTACTTACCTATAACCCGATAAAGTATAGTACTTACACAGTAACCTGTACTTTGAGGCAGTGGAGACAGCTCATCACCCATGAGTACCTGACTTCGTACTGCCTGGCCAGCGATGGTTCCGCCTCTAGAATAACCGGCAGCGCAAACACTGGACTGTCATCAGCACCGCGCTTACACCTCAGCTTGGGCTCAATCGTTTGCCAGATCTACCGACGACCATGAGAATGTGTCAAAATCTATAGTGTCAACCAGTGGTTTGAGAATATCACATAAGGTGCATTCGCATGCTCGCGACCGAAATTTTTGGAAAAATCTCGGCCGCGAACATGGGAACACACGGTCGCGGCCGGAAACGCAGTGGAGCTCAGGATAAACTTTGATTGGATCAGAGTTGTCCTCTCCCAACTTTAACTCGTTGGTTAGAGCTGAACGATCCATCGTGATTCGCTATCTCAACATAGTAATCAAGTCTCTCTGCGGTAACCTTGGCATTTGCCTAAACTTCTACTTTCGGTCGTGGAAGTCGTTACCGAAATCCATTTCGGTCACGAAAAACCCGAGCACGCGAATGCACCTATTATGTACAATGCGTGATCCATACTTCAGCTGATGAAGTTATGGGGCAAGGCACTGCAGCCATAAGACACACCAGAGATATACATGTACTATGAATGCAGTGAAAAGCTGTGAAATAAGCGTGGTTACCTCTTCTCGCGCACACTCCAGTTTAATGCTGGCCAGATTCAGCTTCCTTCTCGCCATATTAACGTCTTTAGACGAGACGAGAGGTGCAGCCACACCATCTACCTGGTTCAGTCCCCCATCCAGACAGAAGCCACCACCTGCAACCAGAATCTCTATAAGCCATTAGTAATGAAAACTCCCGTGACAATAAAATCTGATTCTATATAAACCCCCACATGACCTGCTGTCATGATAATGACTGCCATGCTCACAAATCTCAGCAAGTTTAGAAGCCTAAAATCAGCATGAGTTTAACCTAGAACACATATACATACTATACTAATTAAAGGGGTTATGTCACGGCCAAAAGTGTCTTCACTTGTTCTCAGATTCTGAAGCCTACCATGAACAAATGGGCCTAATACCTGGCTCAAATGGACGCTTAGGTATAGCCCTATCCCATGCACATACTTAGAACTCACGCTGACGCACCTTTCAGACCATCGATGCAACAGAATTAGCCTTGAGATAGGAAATTAACACAGAGCTGTTGGTGTTTGCATTGATTTCTTGGCTTACGCGCTGATGTAAGGAAAAATCTCTTCAGGGGCATACTAGATCCGTAGTTACACAAGTCTGAATAGAGAAAATGTTTAACAAAAATATAGAAATAGGATTTCAGAGTACAGTTTCTCACCTCTATCAGCAAGCGGTAGTGCCATTATTGCACAATGATAAGAGATCCGGATGCAACGGCCTCTATTTAGGGCTAGAGAGAACCCGACAAAGCACTTCTTATAACTTCAGTTTTCTCCCATATCACGTTCGATTGTAAGTTCTACTCGATGTTATGAGGAATTAAAGATCCTTAGGGTAGTAACTTTTAGTAATTAGATCCCATTTTTCTATTTGGGCTTTTCGGTTGTCGTTATTCATTCGAGTGACCGGTATTCGCCTTTTTGGAGCAAAAAACGCTCGCTATCACTGCAATGAATGAAGAGTTGCCTCCCTTTAAGAACAACTCCGAAAGTGGGTCTACCCTCGACCGTGACAAAACCCCTTTAATAAGGCATAGGTCTATCAGTAGAGCATACTTACCGGGGAATGAACATAGTGGGTAAGTGCTCTCACCTCTCTTCACAGCCACATTCTCCAGCTCCATGACTGAGTGCAGGAAACTGTCCATGTTTTTCTGTAGCGGGGCGATTAATGCTTGGGCTTCCTCAAAAGCTGTTATCAGTTTCTTCAATACTGATGAGTAACTGATAGAGCCTATATGCCGGCGTACTGATCCGCTATAGCAGAGATGGCATAATAGTACATCCAACCAGCACAAGGCGTCTATATTGGACCATAGCATAATATACGGGTATTGGGAGTTGAGTTCTGCTCCATGCGGTTTTTGACCCCCATCTAGTCTTGTCTGTTGACCCGGAGTAGGTGACTTCTGGTTGATTAAACCAGTCGACGAGCATAGAGTTGATGGTGTGATGGTGTCAATGATTGAGATGGTTTGACTAGGTAAACTGGGAGTGTTCGACTGCAGATTGTCTATGTTATGCAATGTCTGTATTTCACATGGCTTGCTGAGTGTGCTCAGTGTGACTTCGGGTGTAGTTGGAGGTGTTGGCACGACTGGCATCTCATATACAGGCTTCAACTTCGGCTTATCCACTTCAGTGAAATAACAGCACTAAAAAACAATGCTGATGAATTTCCAGTTGCACATTGCACATTCCAGGAGTACTATTGGAAAGAAAAGGTAGATATAGACTAGCGTAGATAGGTTTATGGCCTCACTCATGAAATTATCTTTCCTGTGACAACTTTGGGAGGATAACTCTACATGGTCTTACCTCATCTTGATCGCACATAATAACATCCTCCTCCAGACTGACAGCGTAGAGGCCCAGAGACCCTTCCCGTGATGAGAGGATACAAACCGGGCATGCTCCCAATGACTTCTTCACTGACTTCATGACGATAGTGACAAGATCTAATAATGATCATATAAAAATACAATAAGACGTTGATATAAAGAAAACCATTGTAGAGGAGCTTGTATGATTAAAACAGAAAGTGGATAAGTATGGTTTGTACTACATGGTCTATTTGTAAGACAAAAGGATTTCACTCCACAACTAGCAGGCAAGCTCCGTACTAACCCGATAAGGATGCAGGCCCTCTCATCCTGAGTTGGCTGTTATGACCTCCGACAGTCGCTTGCCCGCCAGTGCTCATCCCACATGGGATTTTTGAGCTGTGAGCGTAACAACTACTGCATACCACTGCCAGAGCAAGGGATGCCGAGTTAATTGAAGTGAATTGATCAGTACTCACTCGAGACTAAAGTAGTGCGACTCAATAAGTGGAGGTTATTACCATCAGCTTAATACAACACCGACATTAATCTGGGAATTCACTCAATTGTCTCAACTTTTAAGCCGCAGCCACAGGTGACAGAATTGAGAAAAGCGTTGGTTTGAACGTCGAACCAATTTCGCAACAAAGACCGTTTCAAAGAGGTCTTCCCTTCAACTGGTCTGGAAGTTTCTCTACCTACAACTACAAGTAAAAACGAAAATGGTGTATGAATTATCATCATCATGTAATATGAATATTTTATTCACTGTAATGTAAGTCACGCTCGGCACTGCGCTAGGGTAAGTCTACCGACTTACTTACCAAGGACGGAAGGAGTGAGTTACGGAGTAACCTGTTTGCACTAACTTAAAGACAGTTTCAATCACTCGGGAGTCAGTCAACTAACTTAGAAGTTAGTTACTACTAAGCTACTACTTAAGTTAGTAGTTAGTACTTGATCTGATGTTCAATTGTTAGTGGGTGGACGCCGGTAGGTGGTGGACTTCCGAGTCCGACTGAACACACTGACCGCGACTGTCACAATGACAATCAATCTACCACGTCTCTATTACACTTTACAGCTACACTACACTGTACACTATGGTTAATTACTTAATACACCCGTGTGTAGTCACTTGTAGTCATTCATTCAATTTCAAATTTTCAACTTTAACTTTTAAGTTTAACTTAAGTTTAACTTTGCTTTCAGCTTTGTGTTTGATTTTGAAGACGGAGTCGGGAGTAGATATTTGTGAGTGACTAGTATTCTAGAGGTGGATAGCGACTAGGATAAAGTGAGGTACTCAATACTAAAGAGACTTACCCGATCAGAGCGAGAACTTGGGGCAATGAATGGATACTAAACGGGAAAAATCGCCATGTTTGTTCGGCGCTCTCACGTTGGGGGGCTTTAAACTAAAGCCCTACTTCATGCGCTCGCAGACAAGTCTCTCTGGGTTTGCAGCACTCCGTGGTTTGCAGATACACGTTTGGCACGGGCTCTAGCCTAAGATCCCACGGCAGAACGCAACTCCAAACAGTAGGTTTCCAGCTGTATCCGGACTTACCTGTCTCTGTGTGTCGGTGAGCAGACATCCTCAATTATTCTCCGATCGCTCATTTTCTCTATCTTTAATCTCTATGAGTCTATCCCTTCACTTATGCGGATCCGCCCCTCCCCTATACCATACGCCGAGGCATAAAGTAGGGTAACTAAAGTAGCCCAAAAGTCAAAACTCAAGCCGGGTGACTTAGCTCTTTGGCATGTGGCAGGCGGTGGAGCGAGCGAAGCAATATAGTGGCTTGCGAGCCAGGTCACATGGTTTTCTGATAAGCCGTAGGGATTTAAAGTTGCTTCTTACAGATTCATTGATCAAAACCTAAGACCAAATGTACTGGAATTTGGATGCTAAAGTGGTACTACCTGCTATGGAATGACAATAATGGATGCCTCCACCACAGGAAAAATTTGGTCGCATTGACAGACAACTGATTAGCCTGGTTGATTACATGGTATGCCCCCTTTGCTGCAGATGTAAGACACCATTTATTGATGCACGCCCAAATTCTAGTTGAAAAAAAATCTGACTTGCTGGAATTTTCATGGCAGTTCTTGCACTGAATGAAATTCATGAGAGACTAGAAGGAAACAGAAAATGGAGATCGTTGAAGAGCAGGAAGTAATTGACTAATAGTACTATAATTGAGAGAATTTACCCCAAAAACAGCAAGCTGACCCACATCAGCCTGCTCTCTGGTTAGCAGTTTCCAACCTGAAGATAGAAGGCTTTGGATAGCTCAGGTGATGCTTGTGCAACCCTTCTTCACTTATTCACACACAAGTCAGGCTTCCTTGTATAGCGCCTAGTTCTCTTCAAGCTTGAGGGATAAACATTATTAGCAACCTACATTGCATCCACATTGATTTCACACTGCAGTCATTTAACGCTGCAGTTGATAGACCTCACCATTCCGCTCTTCATTCATCCCTAAGGCTGAGCAGCTCTGAACCTGTATCTCCAATTTACATTCCAGTCTCTAAGGTTCTAGTACCCGTTAGCATGCCTGACAGACACATTCATTTTGATATGTCAGATAAGAAAACCCAAATCTCTACTAATAACAACTTCCGATATAACATAATCATATATCAGTATCCTATAGGTTAGGTTAGAGAAAGGCGATTTCATTGTTGAGATGGGTCCAGTTACTTACTCTCTATTATTATGGTACCAACACTCCAGTGTAATGACGTATATTTGCACATCGAGATTGAATTGTAAATATTCAATGGACATCACAGTAACACTCCCATACCTACACTGTACTTGTAAAATCTGTCAATGGCATACAGGTTTTCAACTGGTGCATAAAGCAATCTACCAAGATAGTCATCTAGCTTTTGGACCAGAAACTTTTGGACGAGGCGAATGATTGGCAGCATTTTAAAAACAGTAGTAAGATTGCTTATATTTTTCTGCAAAAACAGGGCTGAGAGGCTTTCTGATGAATGAGTGATTTACTGAGCT
>Ga0224501_10001472_pt1 | contig 18282 bp, 12 predicted proteins | sample SF_Oct11_sed_USG_4_FD_169105 | JGI IMG/M metagenome (GOLD analysis project Ga0224501, IMG submission 169105) | Sediment microbial communities from San Francisco Bay, California, United States - SF_Oct11_sed_USGS_8_1 | ecosystem: Environmental > Aquatic > Marine > Sediment | place: USA... | reverse complement strand
AATTCTATTCTAACACTGGTAACATATAACCATACTGGATTGTTAATATGAGAAATACATGCGATAGAAAAAGGCTCCGCCCCGTCCTTCTGGAGGGCCAGAGCTATCCTCAATTAAACAGATGTGCTGCATCACTCACAGAAGTGTATTGGATACATATGGGTACATGCCTATAGTGGAATCTCTGGGGTGAAGCATTGAATGAGTGGATATCACACTAAGCATAGCGTCAGAGGATCTTCACCCATTTCAGATAGCAACGCGAAACAAAGGAAGTCCACCCAGACAATAACACTCTTCTACCGGTGTAAGCAGAAGGTTTCCTAATGACAGAGGACCCTGGAAACACTGAGTCAAAAACCCATAATGTCAATTTCTGCACTACTCCATCGGTTAGGTTCGGGAGGATATACAAATACCTCGGTATACATTCGAACATGGCCAGTATTGAAGCCGGTGATGATGCAGGTCCATTCCGGGGAGCCTTCTGAAGATCTTTTATGGGAAACCAAGGGGAGACAAAAGACACATGTTATACTCTCCCTACAAGGCAACTCTATGAAGTTATTGAAGCCAATCAGACATTTCAGTGCCATGAGTTTCGACTTATGCACGAGCAGCACATACAGCTTTCCCGTTGCGTTTCGGAGCACACATTCCTATAAATCAATCAGCGATAACTTGAGGGATTTCCCAGATACATTTCGGATCAACTTTCTGTATTTCAGTCAACTATGAACAGCCTTCACCTTTATCATCAGGATATATTGGGAAAACTTCTTTTAGTTGGATCGCTACAGTTAGCCAAAACACTTGCATCTGGAATGATCCAAGGTGTTTCTCATAGATTTTATGGAGGGGGCGAGGGATTCTTTTATTTCATTTTACGCCCCAAATCAGTTGAGGATGAGAGAACAGTGTGACTCTCCAGCTGATAGTAAAACAATGAACATCCTCAGCCCAGGGTGTTATCTAGCAGTCCACCATCATTCCCCCCAGCAAATGATGATGATTCCGATGCTCTGTGATACCAGTACCGGTGCTCTGTGATACCAGTACCGGTGCTCGGTGATACCAGTACCGGTGCTCGGTGATACCAGTACCGGTGCTCTGTGATACCAGTACCATTGTGGAATGTAGTTTGGTATTACCTGGGAAACTCGCTGACGACTCCTTTCCAAATAATCTCAAAGTGCTCATCATCGGTGTTAACTATTAACAACAAGATTATTGACTGCAAACATGCTACAGCAGATTTTTGAAATCACTTTATTAGGCATTTAAAAACTTACAAGTCACGCAAGGGATTGCTTACAATAAAGGTTAAATGAAACTGAACAGATAACAAAGAATTACAAAAAAACGGATACCCGGTAACGGAAATTGTTCCAACTTTTGAGCAAGATTCACATACACGAGTGGAGTGGGTCAGACAGCAGCTAACAACTGATGTGGGGTATGGGCTGTACACAGCCCCAGCACCAACATGAACCGAGGCCCCTAGATGTAGAGCAAGTAGATGAGGATCTACTGAGCATACCTTGCAAAACAGCTATTCTTTCTCCATATGCAATAGCAATAATGTCACCGAGAGGAGAGATTGAAAGTTCACAGTCATCTAGCCAGCAATCAGCGCCTTCAGGTTCTTCCTCAGGTTCACCCCAACCCCAGTCCGTGTCGCCCCAGTCTGTAAAGAGCTCAGAGGGTGATTATATTATATGTTGTTAGAGGAAATGGAAATGAGTGCAACTGCCTATACCCGCTGTACACTCTACCGATAAACATTAGATATCTTAACTAGAGTGTGGGCGGTCTATCGCAGAGCTTGAGGGCAACTAAAATCACATATAGACATAGAGCTAGGTATACATAGCCAGGGTAGTACGTTGAACTTTGAGACTCTGACTCAAGACATCAAATTTCAAACAAGGCATATTGGTTTGAACCCTACTGTGCTGGTACATCTGACAGTGACCATCACCATGATTCATAAATCATTGATTTAATAAATGGGTAATGGATACAACTAACAACAGTGATCCACTGATTACAATCTACGAAACACGTCAAAACAGTTTATGCCGCCTAGTCTATCTCTCGGTCAGCAGGTGAGGACTAGCACGAACGAATCAACACGAAGCAAGAGTATAGACTAGACTAGAGACTACAGAGTGGCCGTGGGGACTTCCATGATGACGATTAATTAAGTTTAACTAATGTTGTTATCCTGATAGGGAGAGCCCCTCTGGAACCATGGGCAGAAGAAATATAGCAAAAATCACCTGAATTTGCTTCTTCGGTTACAGATGCCTGATCTTTGGTCACTTTCGGTTTAAGAAACTGACGCAATTGTACAGGATCTTTCAAATAAGATAGATGTTTTAGTTGACAGCTCATTTTCCTGGTGTGTAAATGACCATATTGGAGTCACTACCGTCTATGCTTCCGTATAATTCAAATAGAAAGCGGCCTTTGATTCGATCGGGCTTATATACTCTCCAATCAAATCTCCGATAGTAAATTCCGAGGGCGGTTAACGAGGTCAAGACTCATCGTCAAGACTGTCTAGAGAATCTGCCCGCAATTCCTGGTTCTCATGTTTGGGAGTGATGGCACGCTGTGTCAGATTTCATGCTATTCTTTCAGTACTAATAGTGCTGTTAGGATGCATCCTCGAAACTAAACTCAACAAGGTATATGGAGACAGCTCTCCAGTAGCTTACCAATTATTGGACCAGAACAGTATTGATGATGAAGAACTATCCAGGATGCTCAGCTTAGATACTCAATTGATGAAGGATCTCTATCTCATATCAACCGACAAGGCCTATAGCGAAAACGACATTCATACGATGATACACATTGTATCAAGTCAGAGTGGCTTGAAGCTGACTGATGCTGTAACTGCCATAGTTAATCTCAAACTGATTTTGAGGTTACGATTCACAGTTCTTGACGAGACATTTGAGACCTGTGCCCGGATGGATTCTGCCAGAGACTCGACAGAAAATAAAACGATCGGTGATTACAGTAGAGTAAACGTAGAAGACAAGGAAGACCCTGTCTGTATGCAAGATAACCGTCCCACCACCAGCGGTAAGTCTGGTTGGGTTTTCAAACCCATATGAATATCTACTCACGCCAGAATTGATGTTGACGTGACCAATTTTCACCCAGTGGCATGTTTCTATGACCTTCTTATGTATACTGTTTACAGGCTGCAGTCCAGAACAGTGTCGGTTTTATTTTCATTGTGTGCTCCATCTCAGAAAATGTACAGAGAAGATTCTAGAGGTAAAGTTTTCACTGAAGTCCGCGATTCCCCCCCCCACATCCTTGTTACATGTGAAATTATGGGAATAGGTGCAATACTTGCAGACTAGAAGCAGTGCCCATATGGTAATGAGGATCATGGTATACCCCAATAACTAAGCACTTTATTCACTATTCTCAGTTCAAGTGGCAGTCACGACTGTGATTTTTTTCTTGTATGGTTTCTTCGCCGCTTATGTTTTCGTCAATGGCATCTAGAATGCAACATCATGAACGGGACAGTATCAACGCTCCAGTTTATGGTGAGGCTTGGTTTTCTGTATTGAGCTTGTATTAAAGTGAGGAGGTCGTATAATGGAAGCCCCCCTCCCATGGCCGGGATTCAAACCCAGGTTTTCATCGCTGTGAGCCCGCTATCTCTATGACTGTGATGGCGAAATGTGGGTGTTTCACTCCACCACAAACTTTCTTGGTTTTTTATTGAACTGTTTCAAATTGAAGCTCTGTATTTCGAGATTGTGTTAGCGTGGGCTGAGCTGTTAATATATTATGGTATTTTTAGATTGCAGTTCATCAACTGATAGGTGCTAGCAAAGTACCATTTTCCACCAAGGATAAGGACACAGACCGGGTTATTGGTGAGTTAGCCTTTCATCGACTGTCTAGATAGTGGAATATAGCCATCCCGTCAGATGATGTTACCTTGATGCCCCAAAATTCTTGACATTTTCAGGAAAACCAATAAGTACAAAACCAAGTTCTCTCGATTTTATGGCATGTGTTACATTCTTTTGCAGCGAGGGCTCTAGTATTGGCACAGTTTACTGCTCCACTGAGGGCTATAGAAGTAATAAATGAAGCCATAGAGGTAACCATCTAAAAGTCTGTATCTTTAAGAGAGACTTTCTAGCTGCTTGCTTGCATCCGCATGTCTCGTAGAGATTGTCGCTCTGTGAGTGCACCTCTTTGGTGTCTGAATAGTTTAGCAAAACGAGGGCGAAAGAACAGCTTTGCAAGGGCAAGCAGCTCCAATATAGCCTGCATCCAATTTATGGAGCTGTCTACCCTTCCAATGAAATTTATAGCGATTCCAATGAAACTGTTTCTATTCTGATGGCGGCAAAACTCATGAGACTGTCCTTGAGGGCAGCGTTATACTGCGGACTTATTGCCAATTCATATATTTATGTCAATTACCAAAATGGCTTCTGATCACTGTCGTATAATAAACATGTAACGGAGGCCCAATCCATGTATTCCTATCAATGATTGAAACTGATAGCAGGTATTGTAAGGGAAATGATTTTGCAGGAGGAAGGAGAGCTAATCGGCTTGATTCAGGCGCGTGTTCTCGCGAATGTGCGAGCTGGACTTCGGCCCAGCGCCATCACTGCGATTATGCAAGATACAAAGTTGGCATTGTCTCTGGACACTACCTCTCAGCAGTGTATCTACCGAAAAGCTGCGGTATGGTTTTACCACCAGACTATATTTCAACTACATGTAGTAGATAATGGGTTCAACCCCTGGTCACGCATCGCTCCGATTGTGAGCATGCGCTTCTTACAAAGTACCCTCTTCCTACCACCCCAGAAATGCGTCAGCTCAGCGCAATAAAATCACAAATAATATTAGATCATGCAACCCAAACTTCTTTTTTCTGCTGGGGCACTTCAACCACTCTATTTAACGGATCTCCTAAGCCGGAGGCTTTTTGGGGCTAGAAAGTATGAAAGGAGTTCACATTCACAACAGTGCCCCATTGTGACCGGGATTTTGAACCCATGTTATCATGACTGCAGACTCAGCGCTCTACCATCCACCCAGCTGTCATGTATTTAGCAATTTCCCCCCTTACCAGAAGGCCTTTACTCTTTTGCAGGTTCTGCTCGCCTTGGCTCATTTCTTTGATACTCTGGAGTTATTGGAGATCGGAATCGCACTCAACCCGGATAATGCTGACTTCTATGAAATGAAGGGATCATGCCATTTCCAGTTACAGGTCTGTCTATCCTGTCAATGACTACATCAGCCCAAGACTTTATAAACCTTTATAGTTTATATTTAAAAAAATGCTGGGGAAGGTGGAGACGATAAGGAAGAGAAGTCGGACCCCATCTCAGTTACACCGTTGCCATTACAGGCTGGCTATTCTACACCCACTTCCCCACCCAAGGATTGGCCAAGGGACAGTCTTTGCCTTTTATAGCTTTCACCATGAACTTTGGTTTATAAGCACTGGTGTTGATTAAAGACCTAGCACTATGATCATAGTAAGTGAAAGATATTGATCCACACTCTTTGTAGGACTTGGCTCAAGCTGAAAAAAACTTCCGGAAAGCTTTGGAATTAAATGTTAGGAATCAACAAGCAACCCTCCAAAAACTAGGGCTGGTTCTTTATCGCCAAGGAAAACTATCGGTAAGATGCGGATGTTCTGCTCTAGTGTCAGTTTTGTGGGACCGGTAAGAATCTTATTTTCTCAAAACCATATATATTAAAATCTCCGTATTCGTATTGGACAACACCAGTCACTTGGGCAGTCTGGCATAAATGCTTTTTAGATAACAGGGTTAATGGTGAAATACAAGTTTAGGGGAGAAAGACCCGGAGACTCGACAGGAAGAATGTAGACTAAATAGTTAGAATAATCTCATTTGTAATTGTGAAGAGTTAGGGATATGGACCCAGGCAGCTCTTCTACTGCTTCGCTCGCCCAGAAAGCCAGGTCATAAACCCCAGAGAAAACATGTCCGTCATTAAACGTAATCGTCTTCGACTCCGGGACAACTGACAATTTACAGCTCTACCGCATCCAACTTGCTCACAAATCGAGTAGTGTTTGATAAAAAAATTCTTATGGGTTATTTTACATTTATATAGAAAAATTGCGGTAATCCTTTCAGAGACAGTGGCAGTTTCTCCCTTGATATTCTTGCGCACAGTGTTATGTTTACTGACCTTACTTTTTTGTAGAACGCAGTGGCTGTTTATAAGGAGCTGCTAAAGTTGGTCACTGATGCGAATACCCTGATCAGTATAGCTCATGTGTATAAGTGAGTATATGGGCCGCTGAACCCTGTCTTCAAATTTACGAGTTGGCTGTGTGGTTTTTTTACTCTATTATCATGCTACTGAAATAGGGACGAGTGGTTGCCATTTTACAACTGATCAATGCCCTGGTGACAATTCATTTATCTTTTAATTACTGAGTCAGTTTCGTGTAGGTTTATATTCCAATTATACCCCAGTTTAAAAGCAATACACCTCCAAATTCATTTTTTTCTAGGCTATTAATTATCCAGCTCCCCCTTCTCATAATTAGGGTTTCATCCGGTGACCGAACCATAACTGCCCAGAACTAACCATTTAATATTCAAGCATCATTCTTCATGCTTAGTCAGCTAATAAGTATCCCAGTAAGGTTACCAAGGGTCAGATCTTCCCGTGTTTCAGTCCTCCTAAGGTACCCTTCTCAGGCCTTGTGGCTTGCGGCGATACGCCACTATCTATTAAGATGTTGCGATACCGATAACAATTATTTTCAACGTGTCCCACAGACAACAAGGTGATGGAAAGAAAGCTCTCGTCTATGCCAACAAGTCACTAAAGCATAACGAGAGCAGCAAAGTTGGTTTGCTGTTCAGAGGCAATCTATACCACTCTCTTGGACGCGATCACACATCTCAATATGACCTTCAGAACTGCGTGACCTTGCATGAAGCTAATGACCTCTGCCTGTTTCACTTGGGTGTGACAAATGCTCACCTCGGTCTATTTTATGACGCTGTTCGCGCCCTGGTAAGTCACAAATATCGGCAGCTTAGACAAAGTAGTAGATGGCAAACAACTAGAATGTATCTTACACTTAACATGTCTTAAATGCATATTTCTCTAAATCAATGTGCAGTGCATGAACACTAGATGTTGATCATTTGTTGTGGGGAATTCAGACGCTGCGGCACCCGACTGATATCTCTTTGTTTCTCTGTAATGCGCATTTCACCAGATCTTTGCTCACAGTTTTGCAAATTCAGGTGCTTTCGTACCTGGCTGATCCTCAATCTCTCCTTGGTTGTAGTCCGCAGTCACTGCAGGAATGGATACCAGTGCATTCGCATTGCAAGCAAACGCCCACTATATCCGTACCGGCTATTTGATGGACTACTTCCGATACCTTCACTCAATGTTAGATAAACCACTGGTGTCCATTGACTTGGACACTCAGCTAACAGCTGCCTTTAGAGATGGATGGGCAAAAGGGACCACTCTCAGTACTGTGAGTATCAACTACTAAAGGATCATATTGAAGCGGGTCGTTACCATTCACTCGTCTTCAGGGACAATACCACAAGTCAGTGGCGCTGTTAAAAAGCAGAAATGCGTAATCCTAATCCTCTAAATGGCAAACTTTATTACAGGAAGAGAGATATAACGCAGAACAGAAAGGGATTACCCCTGACATAAGGTAAACATCCGTTAACTAATCCTCCACTATACCCTTGAGCCTGGACTCAGTGAGTGGGGCAGTGCCTCTCGTTTGAAACATATTGCACTGATTGGGTGCTCACTTAAAGGCTCGTACTCACTCCAGAGTTTCAACCAAATGATTTCTTTCAATTGTCCCGAACAGTTTTCCCCCTCCCCAATATATGAGTTCTTTCTAATCTCTTATAGAGCCATTTCTAATCTGGTATCCTCAAAACAAAGACAAGTCTCCATGCTAAATTAGCACTAATGAAAGACGTATCTAACCTGGCACCTTTACTAGATCAGCGAAGACATATAAAATATATTGCATTCTTGTAGCTGTAATTGGCCCCTGTTTATTGCAGACCTGTTACCATCCCGCTGTTTGTGAGCTATCCGTCCACCATACAGGCGCTGGTGTGTCAGGCCCATAAATATGGTAAACTCATGCAGGTCAGCGCTGACTCATTCCTGCCCAATCAGAGGTTTAACTTGGCTATGGGTTTGGCAGCTATACATACTGGCCAGCAACTACGGCAGATCTGGATGCTTGGTAAAAAATCCGGTAGGTGACCGTGTCAATGCATTGCCATGGAGGACTCGGTTATGTAGTCTGTCCAGACCCGTTCAGGGCTCTGAGTTCGAATGATATTGTCGCATTCCGTTGTCATCTGGAACAACATTAGATTTTAAGATTTCCTGCTCATAGCCCTCCCCCTTCCCCCATGACACTTTAAAGGGGTATCTCCTGTAAGTTGGCAGATTGGAGAGGGGCAGCCAAAGTTTTACGATCGCTATCGCACATAGAGGGAAGTTGAGGAGTCCCCGCCCTATCTGGCCTCTCGTACTAGTGGTAATCAACATTTTAGGGCTCTTGCGAACTTACACACCACTTTTACAATGCATTCTGTTGCATGCCTGGTGTACCTGCTGCCATCTAATGGTACTTTCTCTCCTACTAGCGTATAAAAAGCTGACATGGAAGGCAATATATAACCTGACGATGCCCTACCGACGTCTCGCAGACCTGGAGACTCCTATTCTCTGGCTGAGTCAGATCAGCAGTGAGGAACATATCGGCTACCATAACGAAGTGTCCTTCTATCGGTAAGATGTCATCCACTCAGTGTTTGTGCTTTACAATATATGTTTTACTGTAGGAAGGGATTTGGTGCTGATTCACTTCTAAGCCCCTGCAGAATCTCTGTGTGTGCCAAGGAGCAGACCCCATGATCCCAACGAGGGAATAATAATGTGGAGTGTAAATAAAGGAAATTACCCTATGTTTTACTATCTAGTCACTATATCTATAATAGTCACCTCATCTACTTAGGTTACTGTAACAAGTCTGACGCTTAACTTTGCCTCTTTGTTGAGATCCATGCTTAACTCTCGGGTATCTGGCTCCAAGCCAAAACTAATGCCAAAATCATTGGTGTACTGTATGCCCTGTTGTTGTAGAGGTCAAGTAAAGAACCTACGAATGAAGACGTATTTCGATCTTGTATTTGAGTTGACACGCTCAATGATAAGCCAGCAGATGGCCATGTGAGTTAATTACCAGTTTGCCATCATTTTCACTTTCACAGCTCTATCATAGACCCACTAATAAAAATTCCAGCTAGCAGGGGGGACCTTGGGTGTCGTGAATTTATGGATTAAAGGACCGTTTCTGCTCAAGAAGCCTCCCAATCAGATAATGTTTTAAGTTTCCAGTTTTCATTATTTATCATAAATCGGCCTGGACTATTCACAAGGATTTGCGATCTTGATTTGTGCTCCGTTTTCCTTCTTTTTCATTGCTGTTTTTCATGGACCTTGATGTAAAAAAGACCCCCGGTCTTATTAAGTTATCTATATAAAATAAAAATAACCTATCCTATAATTTCGTATTCATGCAGGCAATTCCCTAATACTGACAGACAGACAGAGCTAACGAAAGTCAAGACTCCAGAAGAGCTTGTCAGTGTAGCCAAGGTAAGTGCCACCAGTAGCCACAAAGATTATACCAAGATAAGACACGAAGCCCCTTCTCCAAATGATACCGCGGGGTCTTCGTAGGGGCTCTAGTTACAGGGATGTAAGATACTCCATTGCTTTAAGTGATTCAATCATTATGTCAACGTCTTGTGCCATCTGATCGAAACCAGAATATATTGCTTATAGATAAAAACGGGTTTGCTTTTACATGCAGAGAGCTTGTAATATATACACGTATGAACAACAAAACTAACCGCTGTTGAGTTGCACGTCAATGTGAGGGCTCTAGTGCTGTTGAGCCATGGCGTGCGCACTGATCAATTAACCGGGCCAGTTTGCACTCTTATACAAACTAAAGATCATGTCCTATCTTGGTATAATCATTGGTAGCCATTAGGCCAGTGACCCTCAGTGACTCAGAGAGAAAATACGTCTGTAGAATCTTTACAACGGAATCTGTCTCATTATACCCGTCTATTTCCCACCAGGTTTCCCAGGTAACACAATGATGTTTATTAATATGGTGACACTAGATAATTCTCACACTGTAAACCTATATTATTTACTCGTCTGTAGCAAAACTCTTACTACTCATCATGTTATAACTTTTAAACACCATTAAATTTTTAGGCAACTCTCAGATGACTTTCAGGCAACTTTTCGGCCTTGTGGACGAGGGTTATTATTGGTGGGGCAAATTTTGTTTTCCAAAACGGGCAACTTTTAAGTCTGATGGCCTTTACTCTAAGATAATTATTTTTCAATGGGTTTGTACCCAGACTTTTACCTAGCCTACCTAGTGCAAGTTGAAAGAACATGATTCGATCACAAAATAGTCAAACAGCATTATTCTGTCTACTAATGTATCAGGTCCGATCGGTTGGAGGAATTGAACTCTTTCGACCAATCAAATCGCTTCAAAACCGCATTTATATCAGAAGGCTTTGAAAATGAGCCATTTCTAGTTGAGCCCCCAGCTTCAGCCAATCCACATGTCTTGTGTAAACGTGACTTTGGGGCTTTCCACCCTTCTCATGCTGTTTTATCACAAAGAACGGAGTAGGCATTTTACCTATCGTGCCTCATGATCTAATCATACCTCCTTCGCATATCTCCTTCCTCTCCTACCCTGCTATCACAGCACCTTTCTCATATCAATGCTGTTTTTACTGTTGTGTGTAATGCTTACGGATGTGTGTATTACTAGTCCACTGCTCGTATCAGTTGGCTTAGTTCGCTTATGTTGGGGAAGTTTAAGTCGTTCAGGGTTGTTGTGTTGTCACAATTAGGTTTTTTCATCAATTCATCAATCTTACCAATGCTGTTTTTACTGTTGTGTGTAATGCTTACGGATGTGTGTATTACTAGTCCACTGCTCGTATCAGTTGGCTTAGTTCGCTTATGTTGGGGAAGTTTAAGTCGTTCAGGGTTGTTGTGTTGTCACAATTAGGTTTTTTCATCAATTCATCAATCTTACCCATTACAGAATCAGATTCCTACTCAAATATCCACATCTGTACCGAGTACTATGAGCAGTAATGTTCAGTTTGAGGGCGGCAGCATAGTACTGACACATACCGGGTATGGTGGCGCAGCGCTGTATATGAACCTGCCTACTACAGCCTCAAAGACCAGAGACTATGATAAGGAAATGACACAGCTCCTAACTAAGCTCATAGGACAAACTGGCAAGATGAAATCTAAAAATTTTGTAAGTATGAAAACTATCAAGTTTAAGCCTGCATGGATATATGATGCTAGCCATCACTGCCAGGGAAAAGCTTCCCTAGCCACACGATTGCGGACTACTAAGGGTTTCCCGCAGTCACATGACCGTGGCCAATAAGACTGCTTAGGTGGCGCCGTACTGGGGTTCTATCTCTGATCAAACTGTCGTTAAAAATTGGGCCTGGAGTTTTTCCTTCTTGTTAGACTCAACTAGCCGCTACTCACAGGTGAATTATTTGGCCCGACTTCATTTTATAATCGCCTCTGATCGTCTGGTTCTCGTGCATTGTGCTTGCTACTTGTTCTGCTATGTTGACTGCTCCCAAACTGGCTCAAATAAGGTTTTAAGTCAGACATAGTTGGCCATTCTGGTTTCCTACTTTGGCGCCTTTACATTTCCGCTGTCCATAGAAGTGATTGAGCCAAACCGCGGGTACCTTGTAAGCGTGATTCTATTGATCATTCTAGAACTGCTGGTTTCCGCGAGACAGCTTGCGCAAATTCACAAAGCGATTTTTCGCGAAACGTTATTCGCGGAATTCCGCGATTTTTTACCGCAAATTAGCCATCATGTGGCAGACCCTCAATAAAGGACCCAGGGAAATCCTGAGCCAGTCTCACTAGGCCAATTTCTGCATACCTCTGACACTGGTCAGGGTACGAATGACAATAATGGGGCTCACTAAGTAGCATTTGGTACTGGGTAGATGTAGCAGACTTAATTTTATATGCACTCTATTTAATATTTTGACTGCAGGACACAGAGGACTCTATTTCACTGATGATGACTCTGTCATATTATTTCTTCAATCTCTGTCCACTCTCTCGTGGCTCAGCGTAAGTTTATAACCGACAGGATACCCCACCTCCTTTTTCACACAAACTAGAGTCTTCTTTTATCACTATCCTTCATTAGTTCAAAATGCTTTTTTTTCTGATGACGTCATCACTGTTATTGTGAACCTTCCGGGTTAGATACCAGTTTTTGTACCAGTTATGGCTTCAGTGCGGAGCACCACCGTGTCAGTGCCAACGCTCCACCTCAATATTAGGACTGTTTCTGTTTTGAGCTTGGATTAATGAAGTCAGAAGCTCTTGCTCACTGCTCGAGCCTACCATGACTGGAATTCAAACACAAGCTCTCAAAGTAGTGAGCCCGGCGCTCTACCTCTGAGCTATCCCCTTGTGACATTAGCATCGCATCTAGTCAATTGACTCTTGTAGTTGGTGCACTCGTATGCCATAGTCACCTGTACAATTCCTCTGGTTTCAGGTCGGTTGGATTCGCCGCCATGTTCGGAATGTTTCTATCGATAAATCGGGAAATAACCACTCAGATACCAGCTGGTAAGATGCTAGATATGGAGGCTGCTTTATCAGGCGGTCCCGATGCATTCATGCAGGGCACCAGACAGTGGCTCAAACTTCGCGAGTAAGTCATGTTTACTCATTCTTCTGTTTTGTTGTTAATTTGAGTCTTTTGAAAGCTATACTGCATCTGCTGGTGGCATGGAATCGGCCCAGAGCATGCCCAGCTTTAACTAGGTCAATCCTGCAACCTCATTGATTGCCATCTCTGTCGCATTGAGACCGACAGCGAATTATTATTACATTTGATAGTGATAGGCCGGAGCAAACTGGTCATTTGTGCGTTGTAGACTAGAGACCCCAATAACTGACTTACCTTCAGTATTGGAGGCGTTCCCCACAGTACGATCTCTACTGGAACTACTGGCTATTGAGGACATACCCTCTATCTGTGATGCTAAATAACCTGCCTTATTCGGTTAGGTTAACCAGACTTGTTGCATTTTTCCAACATTACACCACTTTGCCTTGTGAGGCAAAAGCACAGCTCTTTGTTCCCACCTAATTTCGTCAAATCTATGCACATTTCTACAATTCTCTACAATCGTTATGAAATTAGCTGTGATGAATTCGTTCATATTTTCATTTAATGTAAACCATTATGCATCGCTACCAGATCTCGTTATGATTTTATTTTAATATAGCCATTTCGGAAATAAAAATCTCAGGTTTGCAAAATGGTTGCCCTGCACAGTTGACTAGAAAAGTCATACAATTGCCACATAATAAAGGAGACAGTCTGTAGGAGAAGGAATAACACTTGTCACAACCTGGTGATTTACACAGAGATTTCATATGAGAAGACTGTATAGGTTTTTCTACTGCAGACTGCGTATCACCAGACTTTACATCTGTTTTCAGAGTAATAGACATCCCCCTCCTTGCACTGGAATGCATCCGTAAAGGCAGGGTCGTTAGCGTAAGTACCCTGCACCCTGAACCTATTAGGACTGTGCGCGTTGGTGTCAATTGATGATCGCTCGTATTCTGATGTCGCCTGAGCACACCATAACTAAAATAAAATAGATGTCTTTGAACCAGCTGCACAGGGCCGCTGAGTATGTAATCACTTTTGCAAGTAGTTGACTCTGGCATTGCTCCGACTATGAAGCGGCAAGGGAGATTGAGACAGCTCAATGACGCAGCTGTGAACTTGCAATCGTGAAAACCTGGGTTCGAAGCGCAGTCAGGACGGCTACCATTGTGAGGGTAAGTTCTGCATATATACCCCAGCTCCTACCACTGCAACACGCCTCAGGTTTAGGACACCCGGCGCTCGGGTAGAACAAAAAATTAGGTACACATCTGTTGATTAGCATTGATCAATTGGATTATACAAAACAGAGAAATAGTACCGACATTCAATCCTGGCCCTGGTTTACTCTGACCGGGATTACACGGGCGAAACTTGATGGCATTTGAAGCACACAAACTCAGGATAAAACTCTCCCAGGATACGGTGCGGCTTTTTAAGGAGTCACAGTCAACAGCAAACCACGATTGAATTTATACGAGTCGGCTCTTAATTGCAAAATAGCCCTAGTTAAAGGCTCTAGAGCTTTGCGAGAGAGTTCCAAAGGCTCTAATTGGACATGTTTTCATGCAATTTCGCTCATCAAGACATACCAGATATCGAATTTAAAACTTCTTCTATTCATTAATTAGATATGCATATATTTTCAGAAAGTATAGTCTGGGGTACCAACCTTTACTATAAATGACCCAGCAGCTACCTATCAAGTCATGGTTTGGACCAGTTAAGCAGTTTTTATAGAAGCCGAGTTTTCAGGCAATGTTGCAGACAAGCTACATTGGGCGATATTTGCGTTTATAGAAGACGCCAGAGTCCTGCCAGGCATTCTTTAAAAGGACGACTATTGGCTCCTAGTTAAAATAGCAGAGAAAAAAAAGATACCGCAACCTAAAGGTAGTCCAACGTCCCAATTATTTCAGCAACTGTAGTGAATAACCAAGAGAATACATATGGATCCCTTACTACGCCGCAACGCTTGCCATTGACTCATTGCCATTTAAAGCGGATAGTACAGCTACTGCAGTTACCACGAGGTGCAAAGATGAAACTTGATTGGGTGACTGAAAAAATCCCGCCAGGGGATATAGCTAGATTTAGGCAAAAGAAAACCAGTATACATTGCTCAAAAGCTATATATACGCATCCATAAACGTAACCTAAGACACTTGTTAAATCAATAGGCGATTTTTGACAATCTAACAGTCGCTGCACACTTCGCCGCTGAAAATCCGTTACATTGCCAGTTTGCTTTACTGTACGAACATATGCATTGGAGCTTGTTTTCCACTTAAACCAGCTGCCCGAACGCGCTTTGGAGAAGACTGATTGAGGTGAATTACATGACAGCGAGAAAAATACATCAACTTGGTTTCCACCTGTTCGAATAGACAAACACATCAAAGTAACAATTTTTATTCAGTGGCCTAATTTTCCTGTTCGCACTTTCTCAGTCTATTCGACTAACACCCATGGCACCTAAATGAAAATAATCATAGAGCATTGTTTACCCAACCAGCGAACGCTTCATAGGCTTGTTTGAAATTGCCTAAAAACGGCTTCAGCGGTATCAGGACAAAATACTCACCTGGGCGAATGAGAGGTAGAAAAGCTGAGTGTGGGTAAGATTTAGGCCAGGGAAGATGGTACCCTCAGTTTCTGTGTCTTCCAGCATCTGTACATATGCTTGGTAGGCCAGCGACACGCCTCCATTATCCGCTATGTTCTCGCCCAGGTTCAACTTGACATTCAACTAAAATAAGATTATAGAAAGTACAATTCTGCATCCTGTGAAAAGCGATAGTGAGATAGCTCAATGGGGAGAGCACGAGGTTCTGAGCTCAATTCCTAGTCATGCTGAGCTGCCATAATGAGAATGAGCTCTTAATCCCCACCTCTTACCACTCCAACAAGCCTCAGGCTTAGGGCTCTATTAAATAGGATGGTCAACGGATTGAGTATGAGGCTCTGCATGAGACCATGTGAACCCAAAACTCAAATACATATACACGTCAACTACACTGGACGCCGTTAAAGATCAAATGATAAAGACTAAATATGTTGACCAACTTATCTTGGTTTTTGTAGATTACTAAAACTTTCTTTGCAGGGCGAAATAAACCGACCCATAACGCTGAGCAAGGTACTAAATGATGATACAGTACACTTGTTGGTAATGGCGACATAGATATTGTAATTTGAGATAAATCTTTTAATTTAAAGTCTTTTTCAGACTGAACTGATCAATCAATGTTCCTGTCCAGTTGATAACCATTAAAACAAAAATCCAAACTGTTTTTTATCTATTTGATTTACTTTGATCACTGGACACTGAATTACGGAGAACAAATGACAGTAATACGTGCATTTAAAGGACGGTAATATTAAAGTAGTAATAGCACCTTTACACAGGAGAAAATGGCTTTGTAATGGCTACGATTATGACATTAGCAATGCGTAGTGGTCTGGCAACGGGATCCAACAGCTGTTCACTCCAGCTTGAAGCATGAAAATGAATGATCGCACACACCATCCCAAGTGCTGCATCACTGTAATCGGTGTCCATGAACAAATAACAGGCATGAGGCATGCCCATTATATTTACTGTGGCAGGCAATGTCATGAAAATCTCACAATAGTTATATTTTGTTTCTGTGCTACCCTGGATTTTGACCTGGTTTGTCTATTTACTGTTTCTGTTTACTCCGATTCTGGCACCTTTTTGCCCTGTATAGAGTATACTGTCCGTACGGCGCATTAATGTATTCAGTTTACCTCTTTGCCCTGCATAGAGTAATGTCCGTACTGCTCATTAATGCATTCAGTTTACCTTTTTGCCCTGTATAGAGTACTGTCCGTACTGCTCATTAATACATTCAGTTTTCTTCGTAAAGGCTGATCGAGATTTCTCAGTCCACCAATTTCTCATGTCACCGTTCAGATCGAACTGTGAACCCTCATCGTCAAACGCGTGGGAGATCTCGTGGCCAATCACAGACCCGGTACACCCATAATTCCACGCCCTGTAACCGTCGGTAACTGGTTAAGTGATGCTACAGTTATGGGCAATACAAGCAAAAAACAGCAAGTCAAATTTAAACTCGCACAACAGAATAATACATCTGAACAGTACCTATACGCCTTACATACTATTGCTGCAGCATTGTAATTTCCCCAAATCAAAATGTATACAACTGACCTTTGATTCATGTGCGCCTGTCAGCGACAGCAGCCATCTTAAATATATGGAATTGTGGGAACTATACGGTTGTATAACTGTAGTACTCGGACCACATGGTGTTGATGCTTTGAAGAATTGTTTGTTTGAAATTTGGTTCGAATCCAAGACAAATTGTTCATACCACAGCAAAACAGGTGTTACTTTTTGAACGACCCTCATGTTACTGAGATTGTGATGAAGAGCGGTACCTTGGGGCACAAGTAGTCATACAGGATTAGGATTGTTGGTGACATTTCATCGACATGATACACCTGAGCATAGCTTCTGGTCACAGAACAAGAGGGGGTAAAGCAATAGCTTACTGGATAGTGTAGTGGGACTTAGGCCCGGATCCCAATTCGGACATAAAAAATTGCCTTTTGCAACACCCTCGCACAAGGCTCTTCCATACAGTTACCTTCTTCATGGGGCATGAGCATTCAAGCCTAATGGCGCACACTGACAAACATGGAGTCAAAAGAACGCCAATTCTACACAGCTCCCGACAGCAGTTCAGTCATGGAGATAAGAAGATGGATAAAGTGGTTGCCTTTCATGTCATGCCAAATCACTTACGCGGGGAGGTCTTTGTCAAAGAAGGGCTTCTGAAGAATTCCACTTGGTAAAACGATCTCATTCTCCGTAGGGGTATAATACGCATTCACAGTGGCACCTGTCATTGCCCATCTACAAACCAAGATGTTTATATAGGAAGAGGTGAGGCGATCTTCATTCCTGAGACAAAACTCAAGTGTAGCGAGAGCCAAAGACGATTACGGTTAGTGACGGGCATGAACGATGTTTTCTCTGCGGGTCAAAGAAGCAATTTGGGCCATTTAATTGGCAGAGATTATCTGGAAACCCTGGGACTCACTGCTTATCTGTTCACAGGAACTTCCATCACTAGCTGCCTATCTAACCTATCGGGTGAGTTAAAATGCTATCCCTCCATCCAAGGTCCCAATTCGTTTCCAAATGAAAACATACATATTTCTCATTAGAGAATGCCATGGTATTTTATGACATTTTTTATCCAACAGGCCTTCTGCAGCACTAGTTACCTTAAAGGTTGGATGACGATGCAAATTTTTTTTTGGCTGATCAGAATCAGCATGTCTCAAAACCTACCTGAGTCAAGTTACAGTGCAATAGACACATCAGAAGTGCCCTTAAATCTGTGCTAAAGATGGCAAAATTGGCACCCTCTGAAAAA
>Ga0224501_10001471_pt1 | contig 18290 bp, 9 predicted proteins | sample SF_Oct11_sed_USG_4_FD_169105 | JGI IMG/M metagenome (GOLD analysis project Ga0224501, IMG submission 169105) | Sediment microbial communities from San Francisco Bay, California, United States - SF_Oct11_sed_USGS_8_1 | ecosystem: Environmental > Aquatic > Marine > Sediment | place: USA... | reverse complement strand
ATAGAAGAAAAGCTCAGTGGTTAGGGCGTGGCTCATACTTGTTCTATCTTGCCGGGTTCTCACTGTGAGCGCTATGTTATTCCTTGCTACTATCGCTCCAAAACTAGTGTCAGGCATAGGAGATTCACCAAATAAGATGGTCAAGTGACCGCGTAGGACAATAAATTCACTCTATAAGACCAATTTCATTTTTTGGGAATAAAACCAAACCTCACCCAACAGTTACCCACTAAGGATTATTTGGAGCTGTTCCCTCTTGCTGTGGGTTATGTGAAATTGTTCTCTCTTGCAGTTGTTGGTGTGATTGGCTTCCTGACTGTGATTGTTATTTTCTCCCGAATGAGTCGCGGCGTCTCCGACGATGACCCGATGCTGGATATGATGGCTAATCCAAATATTCGCGTCGGCGAATAAACCGCCGACTCCAGTGTGACCTTCAGCTGATTCCATTGTGACATCCAGCTGACCTTGATGTGACCTCGAGCTGATTCCGGTGTGAGCTTTTGTTGACCTCCAACTGATCTCTGGCTGGCCCCTTCTGACTGCCAGTTGATCCCAGGGAGACCTTTTGGTATAAGTCGATACCCATCTGCTAACCGTGTGAGGTCATATTATTTTATTTGCGAGTATGGGCCATCAAGGAGTGGCAGAATCTATAAAGGTACTTGCCAGATCGCCCGGCCAAATATTTCTGGAAAATATTTATTACAATGTGTGTTCTAATGTCTGCCAATAGTTACAGTGATGCAATGAGTATAATAGATTTGTTATCTTATATTTATTCTGTATTATTTTATGTTATTTTTGACAGTAATAAACCCAATCATAAAATGAATGTACTGCTTAAGTTTTACGTCAACCACGTACTTTGACCATGAGTAGGAAATGTTTCTCCGGAGATTCGAACAACATTTCATCTTGGGAGATTAAATCAGATGTGATGGTTTCACTTGAAATGAGTCGGTGTCCGTCCTTATTGAGGTACTTTGTTCCCACAACGGCCAATGACCATGTAGAGAAGTGGCTGTTGGAGAGCTAACTTGTACCGGCAACGGTGTAACTCCGGTGGGGCCCCACTCCTCTTCCTCACCGCCTTTCACCTTCCCCGGCTCTAAAGAGTGTCGCATACCCATTTGCTGCTGGGTAAACTGGGAGGTTTTTGAAAAATCCTGCACGCAAGCTGTGACTGAAGCTTCAGCCAGCGATGAGCATTCTACTGAGCCCCTGATTGCTTCAGTCTGCTATTGTTGGTCACAACAGTTGGATAAAGGTCACTGGTTCCTCAATCGCTGCAAGCAGATTGACCGTCCATCTCTCACCATGCAGGGATTCTATGTCGGAGTTCTAACAAACCTTCCTATTACTTATGCGATTAGATATAGGCTACCCCCAGGAGTGACCTCGGTTACCCGTAACTATAAGCTCACTTTTCTTCCGGAATATCTCGGGCACGACTGAAGTGTGTGTGATGTGGAGGGGAAACTTTATCTGGAGGCGGCTGCAATGCTGCGAAAAACACTCAAAGGTAAGGAGATGTTCGGGAGTCTGTCGAGCAGCACTATTGTAGTTTGTATAGAACAAAAAATCAAGAAATAGAAATTTTGAAAACCTATCAGGTGCAGTTGCTTGCACTGTGGCCCATGAAACTTTTAATGCATTATATAACAATTCACAATTGCTAACATTCTGTTGCATTGATGGCTATGTTGTTAGGATTGTGAAAATAAGCCTATAGGTCTTGGCATATTCATACTGCTACATGCGTTTAATAGAGTGATTCACCTGCTTTCTGAACACTCAGTGCGAACAATGGAATCACAACCCGTTCACACTCATTAGAAACTCATTGTGCGTTTTTGCTATAGCCAGTCAAGAAGTGTAATAATTCGATTCAAACACTGTGTGTTTAATGGTATTTCATCAAATCACAATTCCCCAACAAGTTTATGTAATCATTGTTGATTTTGCAGCACTAGAACCTATTTCATCTCTGAACCCCATAATTAGTATTAGTATTGATTACTCACTATTCACTAAACTTGAATACAAATCTGGTCTTGTTACCATGAATTCAAACAATGAGGCACCGAATCCTTCGCAACGTATTCAGGCCAATTCTATAGCTGCTATTACAAGCTCGCGGCGCGCTCACATTGACCGATCACTGTTGAACTGGTAGCCGTTTGTAACATAGTTGGATACACGCTCACTTCATGCAGTAGCCATTCTTTCCTCAGGTATGACAGTCAACAGGTAATTGACATATGCTCACAGATAGTTATGTCTATGCCTAGCTGCCTATCAACTTTCCAGCCATATCCTTACAGTGACCCAATCAGATTAGGCTTCTATAACGGTTAGAGAGCGGTGACACCCATGTGGATTGGGACTTTAAACCGATTGCTTTGTGACTGACTCATCAGTGCAAACGAGTTAAGATGACATCATTCTCATCAGTCAGTACCCGCATAGTACAGTTATCTTCAGTTCAGTAGTGGTGACTGGTGAGTTTATACATTTCTCATGTAGAGGGTAATGATGGCCTCGCAGCAGAAGTCATTCAGTCAGGCGTATAAGGAGGCAGGGCCAGAGGATCTGCAGGCCCAGCTACCGTATCTAGAGGAGATTTATAATCAATATCTGGACAGAGCCACAAACTCTAATGACTGGCTTCCCTTCCTCAAGGTGAGATGGACAGACTAGAGCTCGATTAGTGACCGACTGCTAAGCAATATGGGCGGAGCATAACTGAGAGAAAAGGAAGGCTGGAGTGAGGCACTTTGGGAGCTTTGCTGAAATAATAATGGCAATTATCTCACGATAGTAAGCAGTGCCTCTTTCTCCAGACGTGAGTGTTGATTACCTTGGAATCAATATCCCATTTTACTGAAATCTATAGTAACAAAGTGGACAATGATGTGCTTTTATCTATCAATCCTATTGAGAGTTTGACCAGCCCGGTCTGGTAGGGTCCCACGTTCTTCCTCGTCTGCGGACGCAACGCGTAATCCCATCCAGATCAATATCATATTGGAAAAGAATTAGTAGCTGACACTGTTTGCAGGCTCATGGTGTGGCTAATGCATGCCTAAAACGTGACCCTGAGAAAGCGGAAAAATGGCTGAAGCTCATCCACAGAACGGAGGAAGCGTATTACAGGCAGCACCCGACTCCATACGATGATTGGCTTCTGCAAAGAAAACGATTCACAGAATTGTTAGCAGGCATTCGGGCAGAGGTGAAAGCCGACTTCAATTCACTCATGGAGTACCAACTGGATTCACAGAATGTATTTTCAGAAGCGAACATGGATACCTGCCGAAAGTTTGCCACTGATGCGTTTGGAGCGAGCTCAAAATGCACCAACCGAATGATTAAGTTTGCTAGTGAAATATGTCAACATGCTGAGGCGCTCATCGGCTCACCTCCATGCCGATATGATGTTGTTGGACTTGGTTCAATGGCCCGGGGTGAAGCGACACCGTACTCTGATCTGGAGTTTAGCTATATAGTCGAAAAGACTGAGTTTAACGATTATTTTGTCAATTTGGCAATGGCCGCCTATTTCACGCTGAATAATCTCGGTGAGACACCGCTAAAAGGTTTCTACCTGGTAGAATTGATTGACAATCCTGGACAGAAATGCGAACGGCAGTGGTTCAAGGACACAACTACAAGCGGCTTTAAGTTCGATGGAATCACAAAAAGTTCAGGAAACGTTCCTACAGGGAATGGCCTTCCTGGCGGCCGCCCCCTCACCTTCACCGTAGATGAGCTGATGGACCTCTACAGCACATCACTGGAATCTGAAGACGGGAGTAAGACCGTTGGGAATATTTCTTATTTCTTCGCGTCCACCGTGTGCCTGTACAGCAGTGACAGTAGGAAATCCCTACATCGGAGATTTGTTACAAAGAGATCAGTCTATGAAGAGGTCGTCGCATTGACACATTTCCAAGTTCGTCAGAATCGGCTTACCATCCTTGAGTCAGACCTGATCAAGTTCGATTTTGTCCCCGACTTTCAGGACGGCCCTCACAGCAAAACAGCGGAGGTAAAAACTGACATCTTCCGTTGGCCTACTCTCCTTGGACAGAATGTAAACATTAACCTCGGTTTGTTAGCATCCTCCCCATGGGAAGTGTTTACGACTCTCCGAAATCAGGGCATTCTCACCAATGAGAAGGAGCTATACTTCCAGTTCATCTTGGCAGTGGCCATTGTTATCCGCAATCTGGCCTACCTCACGCACGGCACCCAGAGGGAGCTGCTATCATTCCTGACCACTGGTTCCTCGCAGGAAGATGATCGGTATTACGTACCTCAGCCGCTTTACATCACCATGGGGTGTATGCTGCAACCAATCAAGAGAAGCGTACTGAAATCACTGCAACATCTCAAACAGTTGAAAAACCCTAACCTCCTGGCTGATATACAGTATGTCATAAAAAGTATTGTGGTTGATAAAAATGACTTCATAGCCAAAGCTGGTCTCTATTATTTTGCGGGGGATTCAAAAACCGGTCTTGAGCACATTTTCAATACTCTCGGGGAGGAAAGTGCGAAATCGTACTCCAAGACAATAGTGGGTATTAGAGCTAAATATGGGACCACTCAGGTTGATGCCTATGAAAAGCACTGTGTGTCTATCATTGCTTCACTTCTATTCTACCAGCATCACTACCGACCAGCGATGGACTTTTTCTCCTGGCTGGTTTTTTATGCCAGAGGACCCATGGAGCGATGGATATATCAGAACATCATTGAGCAGTGCTTACACAATCTCGGAAAATATCCTGAAGCGCTCAACGTGCTCGAACGCATTCTTACCGACCTGAGAGAGCAGTGCGGGGCTGATGCTGACACTAAACTATCCGTTCATCTAAAGTCTTTATGTCAACGCTCTGCTGACATGACTGACACAGTAAAGGCTCTCTCCATAATCGCAGCTGATCAGTATCGCGGCATAGGGAATGTATATCGCGGTCTGTCCAAATTTTTGGATACTGAGGTAGCTCATAATGAGAGTCTGGCACTTTTAGATGTTGCACAAACCCTGGGGGAAGACACAAGCCTTGCACGAGCACACCTTCATAATGCCATGGCTCAGGCATATATACACTCCAGAGACCTGGCTAAGGCCACTGATTCGGCCAGGGAGTCGCTGACACTGTATCGCTGTATCTATGGTCAGAACGCTAATCACCGCCACATACAGGTCTGCTATCACAACCTAGGAGATACATGTGATCACTCAGGTAACTACAATGAGGCCTTAGAGTGGTATGGGAAGGCCTGTGAAATGTCAGTCGCTCTGTATAGCAACAGTGAACCAGATTTAGACTTAGCGCTGGTATACAGAAGGATTGGGCAGGTTTATGCTGATATGGGAGAGACACAGAGAGCAATTGATAGTTTACAGCGAGCCATTGAGATTGTCAACGCGCATCCTCTGAACTATGATCCTGCCGAGACAGCGTTTTTTCACATCCTACTAGCTGAGCAACATCTGGAGTCCGCTCAGCTCCTGGAATGCGATAAATCATTGCGTCACGCCCTCAAATTATTCAGCACTGCTTCCAGCATATCGCGTAACACTATATTGAGAGCTGAGGCATCACGACTGCAGGCAGAGCTTTTCTTAGCCAATGGGGATCTAGGTGATGCTTTGCGGCATATCAACATTGCACTCAGACTCGGCGCAGGGAGGTTTCATCTTACAGCTAAGATTCATCTGACTTTATCAAAAATACACAGGATGAATGGTGATCTGATAAAGGCAATCACTGAGGCCCAAACCGCTCTTATCAACGCCAACTCCATCCGCAAGCCATATAGCCAAGATCGACTACTCATCAATAAATGTCGTGCTGCCAGACAACAGTATCGTCTCGAGTTTTTAGCTGCGAATCCCTTGAGCCCTGAACAAGTGGCCTCTATCCGTAATAAGTTCATCACAATCTGATTTCGAATAACTATCTGTGTGCTCCTTTATGAAGTTATTCTGAATTGTGGTTTTACCTGATTTCTCACACATGGTCATATTGGGACCCAGCTTATTAGGAAGTCGGACATATATAAACTAGTTCTTGTTATCATTGACTAATCCTGACAGCTCCGTATTACCCATGTATAATCCCAGTATCATTGATGTGTTGGCTGTGTATTTTTATATCAGATACAATAGTATAAAGTCTAGATCGGTAGGTTTTCCAGAAGTTGTGGCTATATAAGCCCAGTTTTTAGACAGCAGTGAGACCTGATCTTCACCTCATATTGTGACCCAAGTTGTTAGGATCTCAAGCACATATAAACTAGCAGTGGCATGGTCTCATATTAAAAATTGCTGGGGTTTGGTGACAGGAAATACAGTGTCTGCATAGCCCTCGGCCTTCAAGTAATATTCATACTGTAGAGAGCAGTGACAACATGATAGTCTGTGTCCTTATCCAGTTGACTGCATTATGAACTGACTCGTCAGCATGGGGTGACTGAGGAGTTATTCACGCCCCACCATATTCATAGGCACAAAATAAGATGGAATGCGATCTGAGCAAAATGACGGCGTCTCGATCCGGGTATAGTTATGGTAAATTTTTAAGGGGGGTCAATATATAAAATGCGAATAAGCCGACTTTGAGGCCAGCTAAACACTCACTTGTCCATAGCCTGACATCTTATCTTATCTAGCCCACTACAAGGAGTGACATAAATCGCACAAGCACATCTGGCTTGATTGTCTTCCATCTGTGCGCCGATCTATTCGGTCTCGTTTTTTTTCAGTGGAAAGTCAAAGAGTTCTTGTTATGTGGTCCAATCAGTAGGAAGAAATCCATCGCTGAAGGTTGGGGCTCTGACTAGGAGAAGGCGTTCCCTTTTGTAGCTGGCCATAATTGTACTCGCAAAGCTTAAAAACTCATATAACAAGTTAATACAATATCCTGAAGCAGACCACAAAATATCTGCTGCCTATGAACAATCATAGTCCAAGGAGAAAGGAGAACGGGTGGCAAAGGGGTGTTGCCGCGGTTACACCGGGCGAGAAACCCCACATTACCATCAGAGAAACAACCTCAATCCGACAGCAGGGCTTGTAACGTTCTAGAAACCCAGATATCATGTTTAGACATCATCCTGAACCAGACAATCAAATATTAGATGACTCTGACCAACCATAGCTCAAGGAGAGAGTGAAGCGGTTAGATGGAGGTAGCAGTTGGAATGATTTCAGCAAAAACACCATGTGAGATTTGGCCTCAATGCATGCAGCATTGGTACTCATAAAGTTTTAAAAACCCATATAACCCATATAAACATCACCCTGAAGCAGATTGTAAAATTAATAATCGTCTGTGATCAACCATAATCAAAGGAAAGAACGAAGCTGGTGGCTAGGGGGTGCGGCCGGAGTCACGCCACCCGAGAAGCCTCGGCCACATTACCATCTGAGAAGCAGCTCCAATCCAATAACTTGGTTATTAGCTAAGGGCTACATTGACTAAGTGATCTTTCAGAATTTGTGGAGGCTGAGAGGTACACGGCTACGAATGACTTAATTAGAAGAATTTGGAAAACTAATAGGATGGGAAAGTAAATATGTTATGTTAGGTCGAGCAAAGGCTCGAGCCGAAAGCCCGGGCCAAAAGCACGACCGTTTGAAACCAGCATTAGTTTACTAATGTCATAAGTTTGACTTGCATAGAGTCAGGTCGTTAAACATTGCTAAATATGCGACTGCGAGTGTCAGTGAGAGTGACTGTGAGCGCGACCAATAATCAAATTACCAAAATTCAATTCAATATTTTTAATGGAATGACTCAGTGAGTCAGTGAATCTAATGGCTAATGCATTCAGTGTCATGAAATTGGAATCCTTAGACAATAGGGAGACTCCGGCAAATTTTCCGGATATTCCGGCTCCGGCATAGTATCAGAGTCCAATGGCGGGTCATTGGGTCAGGTGACAGAAGTTTCCAAAAAGGAATTTTGGATGTCAGTCGGAACCCGGGCAGTGTGGCAACACCATTAGATATTACGTTGTATTCATGACGCTTTGACTGTACTCTTGATATAAGTGAATGCCTAAGTGAAGGTATGATATGTGATTTCAGTTCACAATAAATTATTAATCTGTCATTTAATTTGGACACAACACTCTTGGAAAATTGTTGAGATGAAAATATCGAAAGTTAACCATGCAGCTGAGACGTGACTGAGATGGGTGCGCCAACACACTTCAAAGAAAGAGGAATATTCTATTATCCCCGTACAGCTGTCTTTTCGAAAGAATAAGCGGGTGAAGGAACGTACCATGTGGTTTTGTAAGACCAGCTATTAGCCTTGTTGTTGTAATTAACCTACGAAGGTTACTTCCGACGTTGAGGCAAACTTGAATTTCTTTCTTGCGATTATATTGGTTAAGTATTTTCCTATTTTGTCATGATTGGTTATTCTTTGGGATGACCTCCGTGTAGCGGTATAAAGCCCCAAGAAGGGAGTTGCTGTTGATGTTTTATTCGAGTTCATCTCAATATAACTTACATCAACTTTACTTTACGCATTAAAACTATGCATCTCATAATTCAACCTAGACAGCTCTCTGATATCTGATCATCTGCAAGTCATCACCCGGTGAGATACACTTCAGCTTAGATCATGTAGTTGTACATACATATGCAATCGGGGGCACATCAGACAGGTGCCGGGTTAGAGAGATTTGTATAAGTTGTTGGCATGCCCTCCATCTTTGCCTGGGTGTTGGAGAGGACCGCTGTGTCTCCCCGCGTGTGCAGTGAGTTAGTGGTTGATTAGTGTTGTGTTAGAGCATTGAAAGATCAAGGCTATTGAACATGTGGCAGAGCGCTGAGTTAGACCCTGCATGGGCTAGGGACATGCAAGTAGTAGTGAAGATAAAGAAAACAAAAAAATATTCACTACAACATATACTCCGTAAGCACCAAGCACACCTGCCTGTCACTGTGAATAACAATTAGGCCAGAATAGTATGGTGATTTACTGGACAGGACTGCAGGTACTCCAGCTCGCCGGAGCATTGACACTTGGGATATCCTGATAAATTCTGAGAACACAATTTAGACAATGGGTTCACCGATGACACTCAGGCTTTTGGCTCGGCCTAACACCAAAGGCTTCACACTACCGCCGAGCCTGGCCGAGTAGCACTGGTCCCTACCCGTGCTACTCGTCCAGGCTCAGAAAGTGCGGAGCGTTTGATGTTAGTCCGAGCCACAAGGACAGCTGGCCTGAGCCAAAAACCCATGCAGGCTAAAAGCGTGGCCATTCGAAACCAACATAATCTGCTGTATGAGGGACAGTGTGAAATTAATAAATGGCTCTATCATTCTCAGTACCAGAAAGGGTTACAGTGACTACCCCATCACTAACATTACACCTTTTATAGCGGGTTTACGCAACAGCTAACAATGCGGCAGCGCTTAGTAGTAAACAGCACATGCCCTGTACACAAACCAGTTCTTCCCTAATCAGCAATAATATACGCCTATAGGACAGCCATATAACCTGGTTCGTCATCATGCAGTCGCAATTTGGATTCCTCGCTACATGCTGAGCGATGTCACCTGGCTAACTGATTGACTGGCTTACCTGGGGCTATGTTTTCTCGCATAAAAAATAGGTGGCCAGAATGCACTTATTTTATATGTTCTCTTCATGTTATCACAAAGATGCGTTTTTCTCACCAGTTACAGTTTTGTAATGAGCACCACGAATTGATCAGCATCAACGCTCCACCTCGTATAATGAAGCTCAGGTTTTCGAGTTAGGACTGGGAATCGTACCCGGGTTGTCACGAATGATCCAGCTAGTAACCAACATATCCCACTATCCCACTTGAAGTACTTGAAGGCATAGCTATCACTATTATAATTGCTAAAGAGGCCCCTAAACACGCATCCAATGATGGTCTCAGTACCGATTGATGGTTCAGGATTCGCTGACGTACTTGCTATGAAGTTGCGAGAAGGAGTTACGATTCTCCATGTTATGGCTTTACACGACCAACAGTGATTGAATCTGGGGGTAAAGTGATTATGGGTGGCGCTTGGATTAAAGTGAAGTTTGAGGAGGCGAGTCTTCTCATGACTCACGGGCGAGGTCTAGGGGTATCCCTAGATAGTCCACTGGAATACAAATCATTCATATCTCGGAAAAGACCTTCAGCACAGCTTTAGTAAATTAGACTGGTTTACGAATTTTCAGAACTCGGCTCCACACATACCTTTTTTGAAAACTTGTTTTGTGGATTCTCGTTACGGATTGTCTAAAGAATTTTGTTCCTGGCACTGACTTTTGTTTGAATAGATGGAATTTTCAATTATCGTGGATTTTAATGTAAAAAAGACCGAGGGTCTTAAGCTATCTCTGAAAAATAAAATTATCCAATCATGCATTTGCTTTGATATGGATTGGCAATCAGTCCACAGTTACTAAACTGAGCCCCAACACTCACTAGGACATAAAAACACTGCATGCAGTATTTAGCGGAATAGTAGTTCAATCATGGAGCGCTAGTTTTGCAATTGCATGACCATTTTCTATATTTACTAGGCGCTGTGATTTGTACCCATAGACGTATAGAGGCATAATCCAGGAATTTATATGACTGCGCTAGTACATAATTTAGCACCAATGAAGCCATTCAAAAACAACTTCATCACCACATGCATGGCTGGGACAGTGCATGCATAGCTATTCGATATGGAACTAGTAGCAGTGGTACTGCTAGCAGTTTCAGTCCCTTGGAGTCACTCAGCTCCTGCGGTAGTGGAACGACCAGTTTACAGTTTATATAGTAAGTACTATGGGCCTTGGATTGTGATCTTGTTTTGGATAATACCTCGCTTTTCTATTGCCGAGAGTTTCAATTCCAGAGTTGAACTATGCCTGCGGCCCCATTTTGGACATCCATCGGTCTTAGGAGACAATGATTCAACCAGTGATGCACTGAATGCACCGGGCCACATCTTTTGGGTCAGGTCGCACTCACAATGCTTAGATCGGGCCGGGTCAGGTCGGGCCGAATATTGCAACACTCACAGCGGCACCAGTGAGTGAGTGACACTGAGACTGACAGAGACACTGAGTCAGTGGGGCTCCACTGACTCAGTATCTCGGTCATGCTGACTGTGCCTGACTGGCCGTGCTGACTGTCATTTTTAGTTTGAGCTTTTGGTACAATCCCATGTTTTCTGGAGAGATATCCAGCTATGGTTGATGTATTGATCATGGTATAACTTATACTCGCAGTTGAGCCATTGTTTATTTTTTTTGGTACGGTCAATTACATCGCTTTGACCCGTAAGCCCGTAATCAGTAACCCGAGACAGTGGGCAAGTATCGACGCCCCACCTCATAGTGAGGTTTGGGTTTGTTTTGAGCTAGAAAAAAATGAGTAGCTCACACTGATGGCGGATCAAAGTGAGATGCTTATACTCACCAGCGGAGCCTGTCATAGACAGAGTTCGAAACCAGGTTGCTAGTTCAGTGCTCTACCACTAACTTAACCCCCTACCCCATTTAGTTACACTCAATCTTGCAGATGATATATCTACCACGACAACCAATTATCCGGCTTTGTCTCCAGGCTTGGGTCGGTGTATCACCATCACATGTGCATCTAATCAAACATGTTTCTTTGATCGACGCACCAAGACAGAACTGTGTCGTCCGGTTGCTGGGAAGAGCTCTTCGTTCCTCTTTCTACATGGAACGAGACACACTTCGGAGCTGGTAGAGCTTCTAGGTAAATCATAACAGTCTTCTTCGTTTCTCCACGACAGAAAGCCGTCAGGATTGGTGCAGAAATTCGCCTACTGGGTCTGACTCTGCGTTTCCCAGAGTGCGGTTATTAGATTTTCTGCTCGCACCCGCATGCCTCATGCCATTGTCACTTCTAAGGGAGGGCCTTCTAGAGACGAGTCAGAATGTTGAGAAGAGCAAACTTTTTGGCCGCGAACTGGGAAAGAGTCATAGTCAGTGGGAGTAGCTCACACCCTGACGTCTGCTTACTTCTTTACCTGCAAGTTCACTTTACTAAAAGGGTTTACATTGTCTAACTATAAATAGTGACCACATGATTGACAGACCACGTGCCAATGGCAGATCTGTACGGATATCAGCAGTACCGTCACGTATATCAGGGCACAAGATGACTACTCCATGGCAGTTTGCCTTGGGTTTCCTCGATTTGCCACGGGGGGGGGGGGCATTGCCGCTGCCTGTGCATCCCATGAGATCCCAAGTTGCCCCTACTTAAATTATATTCCTAAGAATTTCGACTCATATGATAGAGATGTTGGGAGTACAAGCAGCAAATTCCCCTAATGGCGCAATCTAAAAAAATGCTGAGTAAAAACCTCAGTAGGCTCTTTTCTGCAGGCCATTGATTTGTGCCTGTACTGGGAAGAGATTAGAAAAACCTTGTTTGTGTCACTCTGGATTTTGACCTGGACTGTCTACCAAACTCTAGTTGGTTCTAGCACCTCTTTATGTTTGTTTATAAACAGAATTGCTGATTCCTATGTAAAGGAAGGCTTTTGGTTTTATGTGAGTTAACCATGCAAAATAAAGTTTTCAAATCAAATCAAGACCATTCCTTTTACAGGGATGCTGCTAATTGTGGGTTTCTCTTTGGTTCTTTGTACGATGGGATCTCGGAGGAGTTTAATGCAGAATAGCACTATGGGAAACCCATATATAGTCAGGTCAGTAGACTTAAATTCTTTTTATTTCCCTGATAAAACAGCTATCAGGGGTGGGGCAGAAATTGGTCTGCTGAGCCTTAGACTCAGCGTTTCCCGAGGTCCACTGCTAGAAGACTTTCTGCTAGCCCCGTACAGCAGAAGGTAATTCAATGATGCTGTGATTCGAAACCGACAAGGGTGATCCGAAGCACAATTTTGTCCTATCTGGGAATCGAGACAGGAGCCCCTGATCCGAGGCTCAGTATGCTAACCACTATGCTGTGACTGTGGCTATGGCTGTGACTCAGAGATTGTGACTATGGTTGTGACTAAATTGCTGTGACTATGGCTGTGACTATTCTCATCCATTTTTAGGTATGAGATGAGGGACAGAGAGTCACCCGCGTTTGTGACTATCCAGAACCCACTGCCTCGTCTGCCTTCTGGAACTTTCCACACTCTTCCTTCCACTTCCTCTCCATCTCATCCACTGGAAGGTCTCCCGTCTTACTCGAGCCTAGTACAAAATCCAAAGGTGAGGAACCAATCACAATCCGAACAGAATGTGGAGGTTTTTGCAACAACCAATAGGGTTATAGGTAATAAAACTGAGTTTGCTGGAATATCTGTGAATCTTATGGCAGCTGCAGGGCAAGAATAATAAAAATTATTATTATTATTGCACTGCACCATCAAATTATTATTATTATTAATATTATTATCTCTATGACTATTTTCTGTCAATTGCAGTGCGACAAAGACAGACAACCCCCACTAACAAATCTGAAGCTTCCATTTATATTTGTGTATCCATGATATTTTCAATTTGCTGGGTCTATACGAGGGCGGTCATCATCGTACAGTGCTGACAAAAGCGTCAGTGTTCTATAAGTACTGTGACACTAGACAATTTTCCGTTCTACATATCCTCGATGGCTTCGCGGAGGCGTTATAAGAATGTTCTTTTCTTTGACAAAGGCCAAAACACTGGAAAACCAGGGTTCTGGTCTTGAATAAATTGTTTAACCTAACAGTAGAAAAAGAAACTAATTGTTAATGACAAAAGATAATGATTCCGACCGGTGCTGTTGATATTTTCCTAAGACTCACCTATAGAATTAAAGCTCAGCAACTTCGACAATAGCGAAAAATATTTTACATTTGATGACTGTTCAGTGGAGTTTACATGAGCGATAACCACTCGGTTGCCGTTTAAAAGCCACTCAAAATGCTCGCCAAGTGGGTGTCCACTTCCGATGAACCAGAGTCCCAGGGCCTTTCTGTGCCACTTTTCGCTCACCGCTGCCGCGCCGCTCTCGGGTAAATCCGCAATTCCAGGTGCCGATGCTCATCACAATCTCAGCTGAAGTCCAAAACACAACTCATTGAAATAAACTGGAAACATAATCGCTAACCAGTCTAAAATATAATAATAATGTCAAATAAAAGGAAAGGGCAACTCCCTCACACGCACACGCATCTAAAAGCTTCAACTTGGAGTTGTGTACTCATGACATTCTTCATTCACAACACAGTACCAACTCGCTGACTATGCACTCGTGCAACGCTAAACGTGCCGGCAGCACTCTATCCAGGCAGCGAGCAACAGTGCAGCGGCAATGCAAACTCAGCAGCGGTGCATTACCTGATTAAGATAACAAACACAAGCAAACTAATGCTCTGGAGTGGTACTTGAAGTCATTTCAATCAATACCTCTGTGTACATTGTACTGATCGGTCTCCCCATATAGAATCCTGTCATTCTAAAACTACACATATATTTCTACAATGTATCATACTATACTGTATAACATACCTATACAATTAAATTATTACTTTTTGGAGTTATTTAATTAACGTTCTCCGAGATCTCGCTGGCGTGTAAGTATGTCGTTGTCATGAAATGTTTTTCATGTATGATGTCATTGCCATACGGTTAAGCTGCCGGGGTAATTTTTGGAATTATTTTATTGTGTTCCGAGATTTCGTTGGCATGTAAGTACACTATTGTTCTGCTAGATAAAGGGTCACTTCCTGTTTGATGTATGTTAAGATTAATCTGCTTATCGATAATCGACAATCAAAATCCTTGGCCGGCCGGTTGGTCAACATTATTTTAACTTTCACCTTGCTCTCACCCCTCTGGACCCACCCAACTCTTGTTTCTGTGTTCCCCAAGCCAAGGCTTATAGTAAGTGGGTTGAAGTGAGAGTGGCCCGGTAAAAGTGAGAGGCAAGCGGCACAGACAGCTGGGATGTTTACATAAGCGGCACGGCGGTCTCTGCCACTGTCCGTGCCGATCAAATGGGAATCAACTTCCGCCAATCCAGTGGCACAGTGCCACTGTGAGCCGATGCTCCATGCAGTATTTTTTTAAGCAGCACAGGCTCGGTGACCGATCAGCTTGCCACTGAAGAATATTGAGCGTGCAGGATGAGCCTTCTGCAGCTGGTTCACCGGAAGCCGACGCCCATCTGAGGGCCATTTTGAGCTGTTTTCTCGCAGCAAACAGGCAGTTGCCACTCGTGTAAGCTCCACTTTACACCTTCTTCCGTGACCTCCATTATTTTCCTATACCAAATTATTCGTTTTTCACACGCTTTCACTTACTTAAATGTTGAAGTGATTATAGAATTATTGGATTATTGGATTATTGAATTATTGGACAGCATACACGAGCTTTTGGACCAGTTATAGCCCTGGTCCGATTCTCGGTTTGGACATATAAGTGTTGTCTTTTTGCAAGAGACTCATCATGCAGTGTTGGCCAGACCTTGTTGTTAAGTAGAGGAACCATAGAGTTCGTCACTTTTTCTATGAAACGTACGGTGCAACCAGTAGGTCCCTAAATGATGAACAATGAGGAACACTGAATAAAACATTCAGCAGGCCAATTTCTGAATGACCCTGCCCCTGATAGTGACCAGAATGTTAGAAGTGAAGTCACTGGTATTGCCACCCGGAGCTTCTCCTTTCTGATTTTGTCCAATCACAGAGCTGCTAACTTTCTCGATTTATCCAATGAGGGAGCTGCTTACATTCTTTTTCATCCAATGACAGCCCGCTTTACATTCTCATTACAGTCTCTGAAGGCTCTAGCTAATTCTAAGCTGCTTACTCTGGATAAGAAGACCTATAAATCCCATCTTGACCATCAACTTAGAAGTCTGTCTGCGACCTCAGTGAGTAGCAAACCCAGTTATTCTCTCCTTGGATGGGGATAACTCCCGATACGACTTGCACAGACAAAGCCAGTGCCCAGTACAAGAATGGCGGCGAAGTGAACATGGGTATTCAGTCACTTTCGTGGAGAGCGATAGTGATGACCAGTTGCACAGGGCTCAGCAGAGATGGGTCTGTTGCATGTGGCCATGAAGTAAATTGTCGACGGTGTGCTCGGCTATTGCGTCGCAATCTGGAAGTAGGTGTGTATGGCATTTGTCACCTATAGTGGTGTGGAACCTGTGGTTTCAAAACCCGCATGCTGTAAGTTTTATTAGGCATTGAGGGGCTTGGTATGCTCGATTCGCGGGTGCTGTGTCAAGCTGTTCAGGCAGATCATTGTCAGTTGTCCTGAAGTACACTCCAAAACAATGCCTGACCTATGATTTTCAACCAGCTGATCGCGCGTATCGAGCAGTGGATGGCTACCGCTGTAAACTTACTCTCTGTGAGTTTCCTACCTACAGGATAGCGCAGAGTGGAATACTCGGGTGGATTCTTGTCAATCTTCTTTCTTTTACGCACATGCCTCCCAATAGTATTTTCAAAAATTTTACTACTGAGTCATTCACTCATTCTTACCCCCATAAAGAAGGTTTCTCCGTTATTTTGACGCAATTAAGACGAATTCAAGCGAAATAGAGAATGGCCCCCGAACCAGGAATGGAACCATGAACCTCTGGTTCTAAACTTAAGTGCATCATCCACTGTTCCATCAGCCATGGTCTCACCCTGAGCTGAGATTTAAATAACAAAAAAATTACCGAGATCATTCAAACATATAATCATTATTCAGTATTTAGGACACCAGTACACAGAATGTCCCGTGCTATTTTACCACTCAGGTTTATGGGCGGTTTGGACGTGCAACTATCCATGACCTTCTTACCAAACAATCCCCAGCTACAAGTGTACCAAACTTAAACTGACTCACAACTTGGTGGTTCAAAACTTACTTGTAGAGGAAAGACAACTTCAAATGCTCTGAAAATTTATAGTCATCAAATGAATGCCTTGCCTAAAGGGGCAGATATTTCCTTGAGAAATAAAATAACTAAATAATAAGCTACCAGTATCAAAGTCTCCTAGTTTGCCATTATGGTGGCATGATAAATCTCACCGGCCTTGGCCTTCTAGCATACAGTCATACACTGATAACTGTTGCAATGCCACTGTTTTCAACTTCTTACCTTTGCTTGAATAAGTAATATACGTAGTAAACGATGTATGGTGTGTTAAAGAGGGAGGGGAGGTTATGTTGCTGACCCCAATCTCCCATGACTACTAGATGGGTAAACAAGGTGATCATAGACGCTATAATTTGTGTGGCGTATTTCAATTTTGAAAATTTGGGAAAAGTGCTTCGACTGAGGATCATTGTGCCTGCCTTGCACTGGGGAACGAATGATTGCTGCTCAGATAATATGAGAAATGGTATTACTTTATGAATAAATACTGCGTGGTTATTTTACCCATGCAATGTTCTCTACCCAGGCCAGCCCTAGACTTCACATTGAGTCAGTTAACTACCCTAAGTCATAGTCAGGTTTCACTATATGTCAACTTGTACCTGTGAACTTTGTGCATTCACTAACCACCACCAAAGTCTCATCATACCACCGAACCTAGAGACACACGTCTTGGCACGCGACCGAGCTCAATGGCTAGCATCAAAACATTGCTTAACTGCAAACTTCAAAACCAGATACCGCCTTCGTAGTCCGGTATGCTCTCAGCACGCTCTCAGCATGGCATGCTGAGAGAGCGCAACTCCAGGTTCAGTCATCTGAACTTCTTTTGTATCTTGACTAGTGTCAGGGGTCTGCAGGTACTCTGCAGGTACCCTAACTAATGTCAGGGGTCTGCAGAAATTGCCCTATTGACTCTTCGGCTCAGTGTTACCTAGGATGTGTTATTGAGAGACTTTCAGCTTACACCCAAGTGCCATATAGACAAGGTGAGCAAATCTCCTTTATTTAACATTCCGATCCAAGTTGTCTGAACCTAATGTAAGATGCACAAAGCCTGCAGTTTTCAACACTGCACTGTCTAAAATGTTACCCTCGGAGATGCTTGGGCCTGTGTTTTGTCAATACTAACATCGCTGGAATACTTCACTGATATTACTCCGGAAATGGTTTTGTACACCTGAGTATGCCTTGGTATGCTATGCGCCCGCCCTACCTGCTGCAGCCAGAAATAGGTCTGCTAATTCAGTGTAACTAATACCAGCGCCAAAAATAGTTTACATTGTGACTATAAAAATAATAAATACATCGGTTCCCTCTACTTAACTCTGAATACCATTAGCACTTAATCTAGAGTGCCAATACTTTATAACTAGCTT
>Ga0224501_10001470_pt1 | contig 18297 bp, 11 predicted proteins | sample SF_Oct11_sed_USG_4_FD_169105 | JGI IMG/M metagenome (GOLD analysis project Ga0224501, IMG submission 169105) | Sediment microbial communities from San Francisco Bay, California, United States - SF_Oct11_sed_USGS_8_1 | ecosystem: Environmental > Aquatic > Marine > Sediment | place: USA... | reverse complement strand
AAGATCTTCCAAGAAATGAGATCAAGGGTAAAATGTGTGACCATGTTTTTTAGTGCACTAACACTTTAATAGAAAGGGCCTCAGTTAGAAAGAAATTCATGTATGGATGAATTTTCTTTCATATCCTTACCAATGTCAGGGGTGTGTAGAAATTAGCCTAGTGAGTTTCTGATTCAACGTTTCCCATGGCGCATCATTAGGAGACTTTCTGCTTACATTCGTTTGCCTCAAAAAGAAGTTAACTCTGTGGGAGGGCCTCCTTTGTTTAAGTTGAGATTTGAAACCGCCGAGGGTGCGAAATACAAAGTTTTCCCTAAACTGGGGATCGAACCAGGGACCCCTCGAACCAAGGCACAGTTTGCTATTAACGAAGGCTAAAACCCAGCGAAATACTCAACATATGATTTGATCTTTAATAAGCAAATCACAGCTAAAAAAGCTCATTCCGGCATCTCGTTTAAATGGAGGTATTATATTAACCAGACTCCCAGATTGCATCGCGTCAGTGACGTTGGGTCTGCTCTTTTGGCAGTGGGAGTCATATTGATATAATTACCCGATAGGAGCATGACATTTCTGAATTTATAAAGTGATTTTTTTATTGACTAGCATGGTTATATTGTGCTAGCATTAAAGGTCAGTGGAGCTACATGGCAGCCTGGTATCAATATTGGTATAAGGGGTACTTTAAAATAAGACATCTTCTAGGACAGCATGGAGGAGCATCTTGACAACTTTCGCAGCCATGAGGGATTACATTGCCATGAAGTTTTCCAATTTTGCACTGAACCTTACAGATCACTGAGCAAGTACAGTGTAAAAGAAAGAAATATGAGTTTAATAAATAACATGGGGATCAGGCTGGACTTATGAGAAGATGTCTGGCTCCCGACTTAAGTACCTGTATTTCCATTTGCTCAAGTTTAAAGACACATCGCCTAAGCATGCATTTTATTCGCTGTGTTAACAACAAACCACTCCACACAATTTGGAATAGCAGCCAGACAGATCAAGAAAGAGGTGTATGAACTTGTTTTCTAGAGCTCTGCAGCAGGCTGATGTTATTCTGCTACTCGGTGCTAGACTAAACTGGATACTTCATTTCGGGGCTCCGCCTCGTTTCGCGAAAGATGTCAAGGTCATTCAGGTTGACATCTGCGCCGAGGAACTTTGTAACAACACTCAGAAATGTGTTCCCCTTAATGGAGATGTCAAAGCTGTTGTTTTACAGGTAGACTTGGTCTCATTATCGGACACTACTTAATCTATTGATAACATCATGCCTGTAATGGCATGTATGAGAACACCCGATCTGGCTTTATTGATCTAGATTGCCAGCTGTGACCTGCACATTGATCTGATAGCGCCTAAAGCAGGCTTTTGTTAGCACTACTACATTAGGCCTGACTACCATTCACCCACACCTTTTATATCACAGCTAAACATGACCAGTTTCACCCACTGAATGTACGACTGCCGTATTTTCATCCAGAGTGCCTCCTTCATGATTTCATATATGTTTTGGTGTGATCTAACAATTCTATTGTTATCTCAGTTGCTTTCTCAATTCTCGCCGACATTCACATATCCACCTGGATCGGCTTGGATACAGTCATTGGATGAGAAAATGAATGCAAATAAGGAAATAGTCAGACGGAGCATCGAGGATACAAGTCTACCTATGAACTTCTATTGCGCGTTTAATGCAGTGAGTGAAAATAACATTGACCAGTTCTTTACATGAATTGGTCAACATGCTAATGGTTTACTGTGCTGTGCAATTTACAATAACAAAAATGTGCGAATCCCTGGGAGGCACCGTGGTTCAGTGGGTAGAGCGCCCGTTACTGACATTGAAGGTCCCAGGTTCATACAGCTTGTGCGCGAGATTCCTCAAAAACTCTGTTAACCCTGCAGTAAATAGGTACCTGACTCTCATCAGAGCTGGGGAAGGCGAAGGCTGTGAGGAAGAGGAGGGACACCCCACCTCAATTACACTGTTACCGATGCAAGTTGGCTCTCTAATGTTCACATCCCCCACACGGCCATTGGTTATGGAAGCGATCTGCGGCTCCCTGTAACTTGGGTTTTATTTTAGCTGCAATCAGCACTACCCAATGATTGCATGATCGTAAGTGAAGGAGCATCCACAATGGATATAGGAAGATCAATGCTTTTAAATAACCTGCCACGCCACAGGTATGACATGAATATGTAAATGGCTCTGTCCATGTTAGTAACAATATACATAGGTTTATGGAGGATAACTCTATGGTGATGTGAGAGTTCAGCTTTGTTTTTTCAGATATATACAACTACACAATTTGCACCAACTAATTAAAACTCCAGTTATTAGGCTCATAGAGGGAGGATAACTCTAGGTTTAGGCTGGACACAGAACTTCATGGGCAATATTTCTATAGGAGTTGTTCTCCCTATAATTGTGTGTTATCCAGGGAAAGAAGTCATGCACTAGGAACGTTTCCCATCAGATTAACAATAACTAACATTGGTCATCCTTTTCCAGACTGGACGCCGGGTCTTTTGGCACCATGGGAGTTGGACTAGGATTTGCCATAGCAGCAGCATTGTACTGTAGAGATAGTCACCCCGGAAAACGAGTCATCTGTGTAGAAGGAGACAGCGCATTTGGTTTCTCGGGAATGGAGATGGAAACTGCTGCCAGGTTTGTAATTAAACAGTATAGTGACTTAATTCAACTACCACAGAGGAATGATTAGATTAAAGGGATTGAGCCATGGCCAAAAGTGTCTTCACTATTACGTCCAATTTTTGAGTTCTACTCGATGTTATGAGGGAGTAAAGATCAATAGGCTACTAGGTTCTAGTAATTTGATTCCATTTTCTTTCTGTTTGGGCCATTCGGGCCACCGATCGACAACGCCGTATTCATTGCAGTGGTAGCGAGTGGTCTTTTTCCAAAAAGTGAGTATCGATCACTTGAAAAACTACGACCCAAATGGGTCAAATAGAAAGAAAATGGGATCTAATTACTAAATCGTAAAAACCTAATGATCTAATGCTGTTAACGGGGTAATCCCTGCCTCTTGTTTTCTATTGGCGTATTGTAGTGTTCATTTGAGCGGTGCATTTTGGTATTGCTCAGGGAACGATATGGCAGCCCCCCCCCCAGTAGGGACAGCTGCTGAGTCCAGTAGTATCATAGTCATGTGACTTGTACACAATCTAGGTTTTCCCTTGCTCTAAATAGAGGCCGTTGCATTCGGGCTTCCATCATTGTGCAATAATGGCACTAATGCTCGCTGACAGGTGAAAAGCTGCACTCCGAAACCCTATTTCAATACTTTTGTTGCATATTTTTTCCATTCAAACTTGTGTAACTACAAATCTAGTATGCACGCACAAGAGATTTTTCCAAACATCAGCGAGTAAGCCCAGCAATCAATGCAAACACCAACAGCTCTGTGTTAAATTCCGGTCTCGAGGTCAATTATGTTGCGTCGATGGTCTGAAAAGTGCGTCGCCGAGGGGTCGAAGTATATGCAATGGACGGGGCTATATCTAAGCTTCCATTTGAGCTGGGTATTGGGCCCATTTGCTCGTAGCAGACTTCAAAATCTGAAGACACTTTTGACCACGGCTTAACCCCTGTGATCCCATGTACAATCGTGCGAATGGAATCCCGACATAATGTTTATTTTCAATTTACGGCCTAACAGAGTAAATTCTGCTGAAGAATTTGTATAAAGAGCATGTTTTGTTTTTGACTTTTAAAAGAGAGCTCTTCGTAATTCTAAGCTGTTTTACCTGTGTGGAACTATGCGAGTACCTCCTCGTCACAGCAGGTGGGCAGACAGTCTGTTATTGAAGTCAACATCTCTAAATGATGAGTCACTCAGCTGATCGATGTCATTAAAAAAGAAGTCCTTTCAATGCAATCCTGAAATGACCGTATCCTGGTGGTCTCAATTTATTCTTTGAGTTGAAGGATCAATCGAGTTCGCTGTATCTCTCTATTTGGCTTTAAATTGAGCCCAGAAAATATATAAAATTCTACTATCAAGCTAACTATGTATATGCTTTTTCAGATATCAACTGCCAATAGTATTTGTTGTGATGAACAATAGTGGTATTGGGTTCGGTATGAGTAAGGAAGGCTTTGATGCCCTCAGAGAGGATTCAGACCCTACCACTACGTAAGTGAAGTCGACTGTACATGACAGAATTAAAGTCTAATTTTTTAGGTGCAAGTTGGCTATTTAACAGCCACTTCCCCATGTGACTATTGGTTAAAGTGTATAAAGGATTACGTCGGATTCACCTTAGATAGTCAGTAAAAACACTGCCGTCACAAGTCAAACACTCAGGTCGAAAAGTTGTTGATTTAGCAAACTAGCGATGGTTTTGTACCACTTTCGGGCAGGCATTCATGATGCCTGATGGCTAGGGCGATGAGATTCTTGTGGTTACTTTTTAACCTGGCCATTGGTTTTGCTTGCCAAGGACAGTTTGTATGCAATAGTCTTTGATAAAGGCCGAACGATTGGTTTAACCGGTGCCTTGCTAAACGAGATCAATCGGCAGCCATGATGACTTCAAATTTTCTTTCCATATTTTGTATTCTCATCAAAAATTCACAAAAGATGGCTTATATCATGAATACATTGTACATTGAGTGAATTTTCGAACAAATTGCTAAAACAGCAAAGACAACTTCATTTTCTGTTCAGATCATATAAGCCTATATAGTGAGTCAGCAGCTCGACTACCGGATCTGTGTTTAGATAGGGACGAATCCGACAAAAATCGCTAAGCTCCGCCCACCATCGTATTAAGTCATACCTTCAACAGGCATTTGAGGCAGCAGGTTTTGAGTAAGATCTTCCAAGAAATGAGATCAAGGGTACAATGTGACCCATGTTTTTCAGTGCATTAACACTTTAAGGGACAACCTTTACCTTTCACCTTTTTGTTGGGTAAAAACCCTGTTGATGTATCCGAGCAGCTTAACACACCAAAGTTTTCAACCTACATATACTTGTACATCAATATAAGACACGCAAAAAGTATAAAAACACAGTTTTTCTGTTGTAGGCTTCATCCAAACTTCCTTTCACCTACATGTCGCTATGATAAAATGATTGAAGCTCTAGACTGTCCCGGCTTTCTCGTTAAAACACCTGATGAGCTAACTGTAGCCATAGGGGAATGCCTGCACACTAAGGATAGACCTTCGCTTATCAATGTAGTCATAGATCCAATGGCCGTCCGTAAACAGCAAGACTTCGATTGGCTTACCAGGAGCAAAATGTGACTTGGCGTCTTTTTGAATTAAATGTCATAACTTCCATTGTTATTTTTGTCTTGGTACTGCCTGTTCTTTCACTACTAGCCGTGATTTGCCAAAACTAACACATTGACCATATGATTTTTTTCACTCTGCCAGTAAATTCTACTCAATAACGTCAAACATCTGCCTACTAGAGCAAATTTTCCTATGTAAACCTTCATTTTTGCCTGATAGTGATACCTTTAGTTGGTCAATGGCAACCTCAGGGTTTTTTCCACAACCACTAATGAACATTACCTGTTGCTTACAGTCATTCCCATCACATAAAAACAGCTCTAACTAGGCGGCTTTATTTGAACTTGAGAGTTATCTTCTCTTAACTTTGTTGAGACGAGAAGGTGGCTTGAGGCTTGAAAAGAGATAAAGTATTAGATTTGAAAGTACCTCATTCAGGACTAAACTAACTATGGTTGTAGTCACTTCACTTTCGTCATCATGATCGATTAGTAAACCTGATAAAACTGGCACTATGCACATATGATTAGCTAAGGGTAGTGAGAAACCATGTACCCTGTACCCCATGCAGTACCTTGAAAACCATGAACCCCCTACTCTCGAAACCAAGTATCCCATACCCTTGAAACCACGTACCATGTACCCCAAACTCGAAACCATGCAACCAGTACCTTATATACCATGTGCTTCCATCATAAGTCTGACCAAAAAGTGGAATAACCCCAACAATTTATAAATATTAAGGTGAAGTTCTTGACTTATCAGTATAACACAACATAAAGGAGACAAAGAGGACCACGTTTGTATTTTCCTTCTCGATACTCAATTTATGACACAGCGTAAACGGATAAATTTCACCATTTCACTGTTTCAAATTTCACAAACTTTTTTTACGTTAAAATACCATGTCTCAACCTTAGTATTGAAAGTGAAAACAATAACCATATTTTTGATGTTGAAAAGTCAAGGGTTTAACCTTAATTTTTAATCAATGGTGAGTTATTCCAATTTTTTTGTCAAATTCTGGGTGGAAATGGCTGGTTTCAATGGTACAGGGTACATGGTTTCGAAGGTAAGTGGTACCTGGTTTCGAGAGTACTGAGTACATGTATAGTTTCGAGGGTACAGGGTATGTAATTTCTCACTACCCATATAATACTCAGCGCAGGGAGTCCTATATTGACGAGACAGTTCATCATCTCAAAAGGCCAGAAGATAATCATGCTGCTGGCTGCTGCTGGTACTGAACATACAGCAATGTGGGGTTCCCATGTTCACCTGGACGCATCAACCTCTTGACTGAAAACCGAACAAGGATACTTCCTGATTGTACTGTGTGATACGTAGCTGCAGGCTGCTTTTATGTATAATCGCTAGATATAGTCTTGCGATTGAAACACAAAGATTATTTGTCTTATTTGACAGATGCAAAATTATAATCTTATCACATGCATTAAATGCACTGGAATTGTTACATACCTGACTGCAATGCTATGGGCTAGCTCAGTATAGCTAACCAGAGTTTTTGCAGCGAGGGTGTTTTTCTGGTATGGGCCTTTAGCAAGCTTCTCACTCCAAATTGCTAGTGTGGGTTCGGATTACTACACTAAATGGAGGATCCGAACCAGTGGATTTGGGTCAAAATCACTCCACGGTTGTAAAAAAATCCACCTCTCCCTTTTCGTTGAGAGCAGCCGAATTTCGGCGGGTGAAGTGTAAACAAATAGCTTAGGTCGACCGACCCCCAACCTCCCAGGATCATCCGCTCAGTCTTGTAGCTGGTGCTTCACACGGAATCAGCGGTTGCCCTGGTAGAGTGTGAGTTGGCCCGGGCATGCGAGCTTCCACTATAAACTCCCCTCATTCCCAGCTATTATCTGCCTTGCCAGATAACCCCCATACTCAGTAATGAGTGAGAAGCATGAAAGATATAGTCTTGCGATTGAAACACAAAAATTATTTATTTTATTTGACAGATACAAAATTATAATCTTAACACATGCAATAAATGCACTGGAATTGTCACATGCCTGACTGCAGTACTATGGGCTAGCTCAGTATAGCTAACCAGAGCTTTTGCAGCGAGCGATAAGTAAACTACATCAGGGAACATTAAGAACCTGGAAAATCTTATGAGCATAATGACGATCTGCAGTAAATAAAAAAATAACAGGGAGACCTGTGGGAAAATACATGGTACTTATGACAGAAATTAAAAAGTATAATCACATGATTTGACACATGAATGCAACTAAAGCTTGTCTATAAGGATGAACTTGAGGTGAATATGAATTCTAGCGTTACTAACACCGTGCTTTTCTAAGCGACGCGGCGCTTAGCAATGACTTCAATCGGAACAATTGGATCCATCCGGAAGTTCGGCTTGTATTCTAGAGCTTCCTGCAGTAAAAAACATGGTCTTGGTAAAAGTTCTATTTGACTGCTAGTGGTACATCTTTTGTACTGATGGAAAAGACAAAAGGATTCATAGCAATAATGCACATATACACATATCCACAGTTTTACTATTTCAAAAATGTGAACTTTTCCAAAGACAGGTAGCGCTCAATCCTCGAAATCGCGTGAATCATAAAATGTTACCCATAGTAATTTACATGATCAGCTGTAAATGCTAACGGATATCTCGAAGCTACCCACCAGTGTTAAAAATCACCCAAACCCAGTCAGCTCTACATAAATTATTATGAAATCAGGAAGCTTACCGGTGGCTGAGTAGCATCACATTTGCTAAGCTCGAAGTTCCATACAACCTTCACAGCAGCCAGTTTCATTTCCATCAGTGCCAGCCGCATTCCAATACAATTTCTGTTACCGAGCCCAAACGGAATCCAAGCGTAAGGATGCTGGCCTTCCTTATTCTCAGGAGTAAATCTTAAAGTAAGTTGCATAGTATAGCAGTGGAAATGAGTGGATTGTTACAAAAGGTACACCAATTCCTAGGGGGTTTTCACTTTGTAGTGGATTTATTACTACATTTAGTGCAACTCTATGCCTTTATACTGCATGTGTTTCTCGTAAAAACCATTCCCACAACAAGCTATCACATGATTCTTGTGGTACACTCCGATTGTTTAGGTAGTGATACCGATTTATTCGCAACATAGTTGTGGTAATGTGGTTCCTGCCGAAATGACATCTAAAAGTTGGGGTAACTCTACCACATGTAGAAGTCCTATCACACCCTGATCATTACAACAGTGATCCCTGGATGACACAGAGGGTATTTGTGAGCGAACTGCAGCTAAAAGCCTATTCATCATGGGTTATGCATAGAGCGTTGAAAGTTCCTGTGCAATATTATCAGTTCAGCTGGAATAGGTCTGGAGAGCAGGCCAATACCAAAGAAAATACATTAGCACAAATATCAATATGCACATGTATGCCGTCTGCATGTCCGAAGCATGATCACTCACCTCTCAGGGTCAAACTTGTCTGGTTCAGGCCAGTATTCGGGGTCACGATGTATGGCATATACCATAGCGATCACACCATTATTCTTTGTTAGATGAATGCCATTTATTGTGATGTCATTCTTCACTTGTCTTTCAATACTATCAAAATAAAAACAAAAATTACCATAATGACACTAATCACGGAAGAACTGGTGGAAAAAATATGCCAACAAACACAGGCAGCTCTATGATGGGACACTCACCGTCCAGCTGCGGGGTAGAGTCGAAGTGTCTCCTGGAGGCACCGATCCAGATATTCACACTTGCCAACTTCCTCATATGAAGGCGAATCTGAGGAGCAGACCTCTGTCATTTCTTCATATACTCTTTGTTGGATTTCTGGGTGCAATGCCAGCATATACAGCAGGTACTGCAAAGTGGAGGCGGTGGTGTCATAACCCGCAATGAAGAATAGAACGCCGTTACCCAATATTTCTGCCTCAGTCAGACCTGAAACCACGAATTGGTATGTGTTATTTGTATGTGGTTCTTGCTTTCAGAATAGACCAATCTTTCTTTTTTTCATATCTTGAATAGTGCCAGGGTATGCAGTAATTGGCCTACTGAGTCTTCGACTACGCGTTTCCTGAAGTGAGTCACTAGACCCGTGTGTTCCATAGAGAAGGCAACTTTATGGGTGGACCTTCATTATTTAACGGGAGAATCAAATCAGGTACCGGTACCCCTGGTCAAAGGCCCAGTACACTTACCACGAGGCTATCATTTCACACCAGAATAGACCGACGAGGAAATATAATATATTACATAAAACATATTAAAGAGTATAAATTATGACATAATGTCTTACCTTTGGTAGTCCAAAGTTTACCCAATCTGTTCACACGTGTGTTTGGGTCACCGGCTTTTGCTTCCACTAGCATTTTCCTGCAAAGCTGGATGAAGTCTTTGTTGGTTTCATTCTTATCTCGAGACTGAAGGCTTTGTCGAGTGATTTCGGCAAAATAGCCAACCGCCTCCTGATCGAATGCGCCAACATATCTCATTACCCAACTACATATCGTTGTAGGCAAAACCACTGAAAAATATTCAAGTGTTTCATATGATAATGGCCAACCTTATGGTATTGTAAGGTTGCTGTCCTGACTAGAGAAAATGGTGGCTATCTTCTCTAATTTAGAAGGAAGAAATTAGCAGACTATAAGTGCTTAGCATTCGGCCCTGAGCTACAATGGTTTACAAAAATGATAAAATAAATGTACTTACTAAAGCTGAAGATGAAAATAGAGAATTTTATTTTCGCCAGGAGGCTAGATCGATCCGGATTCATTATCCGGTTTCCATTGCGCATAAAAGGGCTGTCCGGATTCTCCTGTGTGTCAACGTCCAATCCGAAAGCAGTACTGGCAATCACATCCATAGTGAAAGCACCGCAGTATCTAAACAACATACATTGGTTTTAGTAACACCATAACAGCATGCAAACACTGTAAAACTTGTTACTGCAAGCAAAGCTGTGTTTTCTAAGTATATTCCTTACAGTCGACTATAAAAATAAAGGTTTTTAACATGAAGTGAAGCCAATACAACAGCATCAGCACAACCTTTACTAGAGTGAGATGACTATACTTACTTGTTCACCTGGAATGGCTTCCCATTACATTTCTCCAGATGATGCTTAAACCTGTCACAGCACTTATCAATCATTCCCTTCATCTGCAATTTACAGTTGTTAAAACAATTTTTTGAACAAAAAAAGATGAGAAAATGACATTAAATAGTTTACACTTGAGGCGAAATCCTCTTGCCTTCCCAAACCAAATTGATCACAAAAAGGGTTCAACTAGAGTGCTTGGCTCAAAATTGAATGATCCTGAGTTCAATGTTTATAGTCCTGCTGAGCGCCTGCTGTGAGATCGAACTCTTCACATAAGTCTTAGCTTCTACCGGCCAAACAAGGCTTAGAATTCCTGTTAGATAGGATGGTCAATTGCCTGCGTAGGATAAAACGAATTCATTAAATGCGAAACTCAATTGAACCTGCAGTGGTATTGAATTAACCAAACCTGATGAGACTACAGGTGATATATTTACTTACGCTTTTGAGTTTGCCAGATGTGAACGTGGGTGTAAGAGAATTTCGCACATGCCTCCAGTGATCATCTTCTATGACTGTCATCATAGAATCAAAAGCACCGCCAAATGATGGATTTCTTCTTCTATTGGGCATCGCTGAAAACTCTTTGATATAGGACAGTCTCAAAAATTCGGGATCCGCGACAAACAACACCGGAACCGTGCCAAAGATTGCCCTGAAATAGAAGGTGTCTCTATACAAATGTTGAACATAATGTCGGACTAGCCCATTGCCAGTCTCTTTACAACCAACATCTGTGGTCCTTTTCCACTGTTTTTCCACTGTTGCCGAACCAATGGCAGACTAATAGTAATGCATGTGTTGTAGAATGATAATGTTTCCACATATGTAACACATGGTGACTTGCTCATGAGCTGCTCACCGTCTCAGTGAACAAAGCGCTAATCTTGGGTTGATATAATAACTGGAAAGCAATCCATTCAAGCACTATTTCAGTTCACAACCATTGGTAAATTCTTACAGTGACTTACTATGACATACCATTTACATGCATCTTCTCAGATTGATCTGAAACCCACTTCACATTTCTGCTTACCCAAATATCTTTCCATACTTCTCTACCAAAGGCCGGTCACTTATCGTGAAGTTCTGCAAAACACGAGCATATCGCAGGTGCCAGTCGTGGTAAATGAACAAAAGAGCCTTTGCGATGCATGCATTGGCATCACTTGGGCTGCAAACAGTAGATGTTTTGTGACGATATACATGGAGGGTTGCATGGGAAAGGGTGATTAGATAACAACTTGTACTAAACACCAGTAAGATGCTTATGTATGAACTCACTCGGCTCTTGAATACTTCGCGGAAACTCCCCAAGAAAGGTAGTGGTTTAGGCCCTGAAATTCCTTGCTTTGTCCAGAAATCATGGTCCTTTGTTCCTCGTCTAAAACAATCATGTGCATTCGTCACAGAGAATATGTGACATTGAATCTGATAACTACATGACACAGAAAATAGTCTGCAAAGACACAGTAGTACGTAAAGGTGGTACAGAGAAAATCTGTTCAGACCTCCATCGATCTTCGCAATCCATAAAGTAATGCTACTGCATGGTTTGTTAAACTGCCAGAGGTAGAAGAGTACCAAGAACCACGGCAAACAAGTTCACAACCTTAGCCGGCTCCATGACACAGCCGTGACTGCATGTGATAATCAATTCGAATGACTGAGTATAAATATCCAATTCAATGAAGGTCATCTAACTAACAATAGCATAGCCTGGGCAATTTGGGTAATTGTGCAGAGTGTTCGTAGCTCTAAAACCCAGGCATGTTGGTCCATTACATACATGTAGAGAAGCAGAAGTGCAACAGGCATTAACAACGTCCATATGGGAATATCCACTCCAATAAACTCCATATTGACTCTTTCTGGAAAGACAAACAACTACTACTACTAGTACTAGGTCATGGTAGAGTGAGATACTCAACCAGCAGCACAATGCGGGTAGTGAGAAACTATGTAGTCATTGTAGTGTATTACTATCATTATCATGATTATGTCTAACTGGATTGCCGCATTTTATATCAGCCTTGTCGCAGAGACCTAAGAAAATGTATCGGGTGTTTCCAAGTCATTTCCTGTCCTTACTACACCAACCGTTCAGTCAGCGATGGCTGATGCAATCACCGCTGGTTTATTGGCGACTAAGCGATCCTTTCAGCGCTTTGGTGGGCGTTAGCTTCTATCGCCTAGGGTACTAAAGTCTACCTTTAGTACCCCATAAACCCACGGTGGCCGATCACGTGACAGAGATGGGCCCTCTTAATTCGGGTCTATAGATTCTATAAGCGGTTCCTGTATTATTATTTCTCTCTCAACTCCCGCATGCTGGCGAAGTCCTCAACTAGTAGCACGAGCCTAGTCATCGGGATTATTTCTTTTTTGGCACCATTTCGAAGGTGGGCTCGATTTATTCCATTCTTTTAAACTGAAGCAGGATCACCCTAGTGCACATAACACAATGACTACTCTGGAGATCACAAAAGCAGCGAAATTAAAGAAGAAAAAGGCATCCTCTGCAACCGCGAATTCAACGCCAAGTCTAACAGTAACAACTAGTCCAACTAAATCGATTCCTACAGCTACAGACGGTAGTGTTCCCGACGCATACGCTCATTTGAATGAGGACGAGAGGAAAACAAGTAACGAATCGAAAGCTACAGGTGGGAAGATCAGTAAGGAGTTGCTAGGTTGTTTTTGGGGTCTCACCGAAATCACGTCTGAACTTCGACAAGAGAGTACCGAACGGCTGTTGCTAACTCTCTCGAAGACAGTTCACACACAGGTAGGTCATGGCGCCACGTAAATGCTGGTTGCTTGCAGTTCAAATACTTCGAAGTTGCTTTGCACGGTCGTCCAAAAGAAACCCTGTCAAACTCAACGGCACTTTCCACTTCCAGTTTTCGCTTACTTAACTCTTAAGTCAAGACTCAGTGACTAAGTCCGTCACTAAGTAAGTTATTATTACTAGTTTAGTTACTTTCACAATACGGAGCTGTGAGTGTGAACTCAAGACCAAGTGTCATCAACCATGCCGAGGCTGGGTGATACCGTCGATATAAAACTGGGTGTGATAGATCAAACTCTTCAGTCTTCACCCAATTCAGCTTTTGTCTAACGAGTAACTGAGTAACTCAGTCGAGAAGTCTTCAAAAAGTTTTGATAATTGATAATTCCCACCTGGCAACAAAAATGTAGGCACATACCCGTTCTCAATCTCTACAATAAGTTTAGTTTCCGATGAAAGATGTGGTAAATACTGCCGACTGCAAAAGTGGCAAAGTGCAGACAAACGAGTATCATGACCTACTGATGATTTTTTTACTATTTAGGTAAATATGTTTTGCAAGTTGTTGCTCAAAAGTAATTTGATTGCGGATAAAGGTTTTACTACCTGTTACCGGTTTCATTTGTTGAACTTGGGTGAATATCCCCTTAGGGTTACAGAGTATCACCTGTTAAATTCTGTATTATAAATGGTTTTCATCTAACGCAGTAACCATTTGTTTTCCTTTTACTATAGGCTGAAAAGAATGATATACCTGAAGAACTGAATTATACAGTAAAAAGACTATTGTCTGGCATGAGTTCCAATAGAATGGCAGCACCGCAGGGTTACTCCACGGCTCTATGTGAGCTACTCGTTTTATTCAAGGATGTCCTTACGGTTGCCTATATGTTGGAGAATATCACCTCCGTGCTCAGCACAAAGGGAGGTGATAACAGAACTGTGAGTAAATTCCCCATACCCAACTCAAATCTGCAATCGAGCAATTAATGGCGCAAAGTTCTTTGAATGAAATCCATTGACTTCTGAACCGTTGCTTCTCGCTGCACTATACCAATGTAACTACTAATACTGACTTAAAGCATGCTTTGTTTCGAACCAGGAGAGAAAACTGAAATCGGCCGGACAAGTGACAGCTCTGCTTTGTCTCATTAAGTCTGGTATCATCGAGTCAGCCACCGAATCAGACATTGACATTCTCGTCAAGCGTCTCACCAATGTACGCCGAAGAGAGCCGCAACTTATTGGAGCCACCACTCAAGTCCTGTGTGAATTGCTAGACCTTGACATAGTAAGTAGGCCAGCACTTGAGAACTACTAAATCGATCCTCAGCTGTAGGCCTGAGAGTGGAGGCTTTTGACGGCTATGACTTGAAGGTGTTTAAAGACTAGGTACAGCTACATTCATTGAATATGGCTCTAGGATCTGTGTGTGATACTGTAGTACTACTTTTTTGCTTTATGCACTTCAAAGATCATGTCATGTAACCAGAAATTCCCGTGACTTAGTTACTCAAATAAAAAGTCAATAGATTTATTCGCGTGATTTCGGTCAGTCGCAATAAAAAAATTCAGTCGCAATCACACCAACACAATCAGTCAAAAAATGGTTTCTGTTTCAATCACATGGGAGTTGTTCTCTCTCAACTTAAATTCCTCGTTAGAGCCGAACGATCATTTTTCATTCGTTAACGTAACATAGTTATCAAATCTCTTTGTGGTAACCTTGACAATGCCTAAAGTGCCATGCTAGTGCCTATTTATAGTCGCGAAATTCTGTCTGTGTGATTTCAGTCGCAGTCTTCAGTGATACTTTCTACACTTTTCGGTTGCATTCTTGAGCAGGTAAGCTGGAACTGCGACTGGAAACAGTTTCAGTCGCAGAAGACTCAATCACGCCAATGCACCTATTCGCTCGCCAATTCATTGTAGTTGCCAGTTGATAAACTGGCTGATATTTTCCTGAAGCATCTGCAGCCTGAGTTGGTGTCTGGCTGCTCTAAACTCACTCCAGATAGCTGTCTCCTACTGCTTACACTAAGGTCAAAGGTATGTCGACTGAAATGTATTTGTGAGCTGTAGTCTTTTGTCTCTGGCCACAGTTTGCCATTTTCCCACTTGTGTCTTTGACCATCTGTTCTAGAGCTTGGTCAACATCGTCAGTCTGTTATCTTTTTGTTCATTGTTGAAGCTCTCCTCACGGTTGTGTTAGAAGCCACTTTTTATCTTGGTCTCATTAACGGAAACCGGCCCCAAATTGACGTCATTGGCGCGCAAATGCAGGCGAGTTACCATACGTTCGTACAAAAATTTTTCCGAATTCCGTATGATGGCATCGAATACACTTACTTTTTCTAGTTCAATCAAATAAGTCTGCCTCAGTTTGTAGGCAATCACTGATGTTATGAACTAATTTGCCAGACACATTCATATATTTGCACCTAGATTGTACCCTGAATTATTAGTAATACCGATCCTGAATGAACAAACAGCTTACCGAGCGGAATCGCTAAAATTTTGGTTTAGTGGGGAGGGTAACTCTGTGGGTTCATCCTTACATCGTCTATCTATCAGGGTATTCTCCATAATGTGACGGAAAGCTGGGCCAGTGAAGACCCAGTAGCTAAACCCCACCATCAGCAGCTCGCAAATATAATGAAGGACAGTTGTGCTAACCATCCAATCATTCATAAAGTGACTACCACCATTCTGGAAGCTGTGGCCAAAAAAGGATCTACTGTCTTTGGAAAGTTCTGGAAAAAGCATGTTGTGGGTAAGTCCTGTTACAAAAAAAGGATTGTCTGCTTCGCTAAACCCTACCCTATCCCACCCTACCGTAGGACTCATATTGTGTGACTCGTGCTACAGAGAACAAATGAGCTCCCATCCAGTTGGTTAGATAGTATTACAAATTGAGGAAGGGTGGTAAGGCCTCTCAGCAGTCAGGTATTGAGCTAGCAGGGATTTACCAGCTCTCCGAAGAGATCTTCGCTCCTAAATGGGTGTACATCTCTGAAGAAGAAATTTTATTATTCCTTTGGATAGCCGCTTCAAAGAAAGGGCTTATTAAAATTTACTACAGGACAGCTTTTCTATTCTTCTGAATTGAAAGCAATGTTAATGCTATTTTGCGTCCGCAGGCCACCTTCTTCAAACAGAATCAAATGACACAACTTACATGGTTTATAACATACTGCCTTCACTCCTTCAACGCTGCCCGGATGCGGATCTCATTCCTGTGATACTTGCTCCAACCCAAGTTGGTCATATCATCAAACAGATTGTAAACAAACATACATTACTTCATAAAGCTGCACTAAGATTGGTAAGACTGATTATAAGGATTTGTGAACCCAGTTGAATTATATACAAGTCGAGCAAGTCCTATAGTGTGACAATTAATATGGTGTACAGTGGATGTAGGGTATAATGATGGTTTAGTGATAAGCTTACTGGGCATTGACTCAGGGATCCCTGGTTCAATTCAAGTAGAAAGACCTTTTTTTCTCGCAACACCTTCCTCGGTTTCAGATTGCAATGTTGAATAGTGGTGGCCCACCCATAGAGTTTCCATCTCTCCAGAAAGTTTTCCAGTTCTGCCGCGTATTCTGTCTTGGAGACAAGAAGAATAACAATGATGGTGACAGCTTCCTAGACCCCCTTCCCAAAAGCTGCAAAGCATGCGCTCACCACAAGTGCCCTCTCAATATGATTACGATTGCATATCAACCATCATATGCGTTGGTTTGATAAATAGTATAACTAGATCAAAATCAGCCCGCAATACCAGGCTGATCCCACAGACAGTTTTAGTGAGGTGTGACCTCAACAAAACAAAACAGTTGCATTGGACTCGCTGAAAACGTTAAAGGTAGAATGGGTAGGCGACTCCGTAATCTACTTTTAGTGATTTCTGTGACTTACGCCTATTTGTGACATGACAAGCGAATGAGTTTGCTTGACGTTTATACTGGCCATTGCCGATCCATATATTTCTATCGTGTATGCGAGAGCCATGTTTATTGCTCTCGCCCGCTCTCTCTGCAGGTGATGGAGCTGGTAGCAGTTAGCAAGCAGTCGACAGATGGTGAATTCCAACTCGCTTTGTTGAGAGCCCTGATGACTGAACCCGGCTCAGTGCTTTTTGATTCCATCACTTCCACTCGTACCCTACAGTCCATCATCACCTCAGTGAGTATTCAATGATCGATTTCCACATTGTGAACGGTAAATCCTGCCATTTAATAGATCTTGAATGGCCTATCAGTCTTCTAGTCACCAATAAAGACGATCAAAATTAGCTGTTGAATTTCAAGACAAGTTGAAGGTTGGATGGCGAGGCAAATTTTCTTTGTTTATCAGAATCAGTGTGTCTCAAAACCTACCGGAGTCCAACAGAACTCCATACTGAGTAGGCGATGTAGTAATAAAACACGACTAAATGTTGGAATTCTCAAATGAACTTCCATTCAGTTGAAATTTTCCTCCCTGACGTAAATTATCGCAAAGGACATCACAGCGGGTCCACGTTATTATATTTGCGCGATGGGTAGCCAAAGTCCAACTTTTAAAACTTTGTCACACTTCTGACCACTGGGATCGAAGTATCAGTGCGAAATGGACCTCAAAACAAAAACAAATACATTGTACTGAGGAATTCACTGAGCTTGGCTTAGTCTTAGCTCTAGTTTACCTCGCAATCAAAGTGAGCGACACTGACTCGGTGATCGAAAATGGTGTTTCAGTCTTAGTTTGTGTTAATCACTAAGAAACAACTGCTCTTATTGCGTAGACAGGCCAGCAGTATGTTTGCAACCTAGTCTTATTCTATGTGGCTGTAATCTGTACGGTTTTCTACCAGTTGAAGCCATGGTGTCAACTCTACCAGTTAGCATGATAGTTGTGGCAGGTCACGTGCATTCCCGGGGATTCCTGAGCAATATCGTCCAAACGTGGCTTTCTTTACGCTCGTTTTGGGAGGGCTGGAGCAAGTGCTGCCACTCTAGACCCATACTCGGCGCTTGTGTTTAACCTCAGGAATGTGTCAGTGGCGATGAGGTGTCTCAAATATTGGACCACTCTCTGGAAAGTCTGGTATAAAATGACCAATTTTGAGTGCCTGGCCATTGAC
>Ga0224501_10001469_pt1 | contig 18297 bp, 23 predicted proteins | sample SF_Oct11_sed_USG_4_FD_169105 | JGI IMG/M metagenome (GOLD analysis project Ga0224501, IMG submission 169105) | Sediment microbial communities from San Francisco Bay, California, United States - SF_Oct11_sed_USGS_8_1 | ecosystem: Environmental > Aquatic > Marine > Sediment | place: USA... | reverse complement strand
TGTCATCCACACACCAAACCCCACCCGAGCCCAAACGTCATGACACGCCGTGTAATGACGAAAAGTTATTAAAGGTGTTTTCCATTAACTCATTGAAAAAACATGATAAACCAGAAAAAGCAAAAATGAAAATTCCGGAACAAACTATTAAAGACATTAACGGGAATTTTTTAAAACGTCAATTCAAACTATACAAATCCGAGAAGCCCCTCGACAAACAAACTAAAGGAATATCATTTTAAAACAATAACTTAACTTTTTATTTTTTGAAAACAGCAAACGAAGTAAAGGAATTTCTTTATAAAGTCTTCCCTTCCATAAGTCGCCCCGTATCAAGAGCAGGGGCAAGGCCGTGCCTCATAGCGAATTTCTTGATCGGCGCAACGCGATCCACAATTTTCAAGGCATTACGGCGCAAATCCTTAAGCGGCTTGATATCGTTGCTCACGATAGAGTTCATTTTATCCACTCCGAAAAACCGCGTTTCTATATCGATCGAGCGGCGCGATGCGTAATTCCTTAAAATAGTATCGCTGCCGTAATCCTGTCCCAGACGATAGGCGTCAATAATGGTTTCGGCAAGGCTGGCAACATCCCGCAGCGACAGGTTCAGCCCTTGGGCGGTAATGGGTGACATCACATGCGCGGCTTCGGCGATCAGGGCTGTGCGCTTTGCGGTAATGGATTTGGCCTTGATCGCACAAAGCGGCCAAAGCTCCGGCCCTGTTTCCAGTGTAATTCCGCCAAGGATATCATTGGTCTGGTTTTGCAGGGCTTCTGTGAATTCCTGCTTTTTGAGCTTAAGCAGAGCCTCTGCTTTCTCATGTCCTTCGACCCAGACGACCGAGGATTGGTTTCCTTGTAACGGCACAAGGGCAAAGGGGCCGGCGGGTCTGTGGAACTCGGTCGAGATATTCTCATGGCTGCGGGAGTGGTTGATGATGCAGGTTATGGCGCTTTGTTTGTATTCCTTCTTGCTGGTTTTAATGCCTGATAGCTTGCGAACCAAAGATTGCCGTCCATCCGCGCCGATCAGTAAAGGTGTTGTGATTGTCTCGCCGGAAGATAATGTGGCTATCACAAAGCTGTTATCCTGAATTGTGAAATCCTCCAATGAGGTCTTTTCGTGGATTGTAATGTTCTTATGGGTTTTGGCATTTTGGTAAGCGGCGCTGCGAAGCGGGGCGTTAGGGATATTCCTGCTGAAATACTCCAGACCGATATCCTGAGCTTCAAATTCGCTTGTAATGACGGGTTGATTGCCGATACTGTCATCAATGATGCGCATCTTTTTCATCTTTGTGCCGTGCTCTTCGCAAAACTTTTCCAGTCCGGCGGCTTTCAGAACATTAAGGCTGGTTTGCATTAAGGCGATCGTACGGCCTGTGATCTTTGTTTTGGCGGGGCTTTCCGGCGGGTAAGGCTCGACCAGATTAACTTTCATATCTCTGCCTGCCAGAAGTAAAGCCAAAGTAAGGCCTGCTATGCCGCCGCCGATAATTAAAATTTGTGTCTTTAAAGGTTTGTCGCTCTGGTTTTTTCCGGCCATCATGCTACAGTCTTTTTCTGAGAATTTGCCTGTAACGGTATTCTGAATTTATCGAATAGGCAAGAGTATAACTGAAAGGACAATGTTATGGCAAAAGTCGAGATTTATTCTAAGTCAACCTGCCCTTATTGTGTTCGTGCCAAAGCCTTGCTGGAGTCCAAAGGTGTGGAATATACCGAATATGATGTTGCAGCCAATGAGGATATACGTAATAAAATGCTTGAAAGAGCTCCTGGTGTGCGCACCGTTCCTCAGATTTTTATCAATGATAAGCATTATGGCGGGTGTGATGATCTTCATGCGCTTGATGCCAAGGGTGAGTTAGATACTATTTTAAATGGCTGAGACTATGAAAGTTGCGTGTATCCAGATGAATAGCGGGGCGGATATCCGGAAAAATCTGGATGTTGCTGCTGACCTTATCCGTGAGGCGGCCTCAAAAGGGGCGGAGTTTATCCTGACGCCCGAGATAACGGATCAGGTGGTTTCCAACCGCGCCGAAAAACTGGATAAGACCTATACGCAGGAAGATCATCCGGGGGTAGCGGCATTTGCCGATATGGCCAAAGAACTTTCCGTTCATTTGCTTATTGGCTCGATGGTTGTCAAGGTTACAGCGGACAAAGTTGCCAATCGCAGCTTTCTGTTTGCGCCTGATGGCAAGTTAAAAGCCACTTATGATAAAATTCATCTTTATGATGTGGATCTGCCTACGGGCGAGAGTCACCGCGAGAGCAAATTAATTGTGGGCGGTGATAGGGCTGTTGTGGCTCCTGTCAATGGCGATTTCACCTTGGGGATGAGTATATGCTATGACGTGCGCTTTGCACATTTATTTCGTGACTTGGCGAAGGCGGGGGCTAATATATTGAGTATCCCTGCGGCGTTTACTGTAACAACCGGAAAGGCCCATTGGGAGACGTTGCTTCGGGCGCGGGCGATCGAGACAGGATCATACGTATTGGCGGCGGCGCAAAGCGGCAATCATGACGGCGCGCGCAATACTTACGGACATTCCATGATTATAGGGCCTTGGGGCGAAGTTTTGGCCGATGCGGGGCAGGGCGTTAATATAATTTATGCGGATATCGAGTCGCAGGCTGTCACAAAGGCCAGAAATGCGATACCGTGTTTGCAACATGACAGAGAATACGGGAAACCTTAAATGAGCAAGAATAAGAACCTTTCAAAAGAAACCAGAACCATTCATTCGGGCTATGACCCCAGCGAATATTACGGCATCGTCAATGCGCCTGTCGTGCGGACTTCTACGATTATCTATAAGGACTTGGCTGCTTATGAAAGTCCTGATACGAAATTTCGTTACGGGCGCTATACTACGCCTTTGGTTGAGAATTTTTGCTCAGGTTTGACGGAGCTTGAAAATGGCTATGCGTCACTTGTCGCGTCTTCGGGGCTGTCGGCCATTACAACGGCGCTTATGGCATTCCTTAAAACAGGCGATCATGTTTTGCTGGTGGATAGCCTTTATCCTCCGGCCCGGTTTTTTGCCAATCGGGTCCTGACCAAGATGGGTATAGAGGTCGAATATTATGATCCGAAAATCGGCGCCGGGATTGAAAAACTGGTGAAAGACAATACAGCCGTGATCTATATGGAATCCCCCGGCTCGGCAACGTATGACGTGCAGGACGTTCCCGCGATTGTCAAAGTTGCCAAGAAGTATGACATCATCACGATGCTCGATAATTCATGGGCAAGCGGTGTTTTTTATAACCCGCTAGATCATGGGGTAAATCTTTCTATCCTGTCGGTTACGAAATATATTAACGGGCATTCCGATGCGATGCTTGGGGCTGTGGTTGCTGATAGCGAAAAGATATTTAAGCAGCTACAAAAATGTGCGCGGGATCTGGGGGTATGTGCAGGCTCGGAAGAAGTGTCTCTGTCGTTGCGTGGTCTTAAAACCATTCATATCCGTATGAAAGAGGCAGGAGAGAGGGCACTCGTGGTTGCGAAATGGCTGGAGAAGAGTAAGCATATTAGCCGCGTTTATCATCCGGCACTGCCGAGTCATCCAAGCCATAAGCTCTGGAAGCGGGATTTTTCAGGCTGTAATGGTTTAATTACGATTGTCCTGAAACCGTATGAGAGGGAGGCTGTGCGGCAATTCATCGAAGGCATGGAGATCTTTGCGATTGGTTCTAGTTGGGGCGGGTATGAGAGCCTCATGCAGCCGCAATATATGGAACAATACCGCAGCGCCGTAAAATGGGAAGAAAAGGGCTTTGTCCTGCGTCTTCAGATCGGGTTTGAAGATCCGAAAGATTTGATCGCCGATCTTGAGCAGGCGATGGGGTGTTTGAAGTAGGGACCTAAACCAGCACGCCCATATCGACATTTAAGGCTTTGGCGAGGGCTTTGATAGCACGGATGGAGCCGTCTTTTTTACCCGTTTCGATCTCGGTCAGATAGGGTCTGGAGATGCCGGAAGCTTTGGCAAGTTGTGCCTGTGTCATGCCGCGATGGGTGCGTATGATTTTCACAGGGTTTTCTTGCGCCGCCGAGAGTGCGTCAAGGATATCTTCGGGCAGATCGGCATCCGCATTCTTGCCTGTCAGGTCACGGTAATCGTGCAAAGGCACTAAGACATAAGGCTTGCCTTGGATATGTAATAAATCGTATTTCATAAAAAAGAATCTCCATAGTGATGCGACATTGTATCGCTTGTGGTGGGAGTGTCTAGAGGCTTTTTGTAAAGGTGTCATCCCGAGCGAAGTCGAGGGATCTTTAATGGATTCCTCCATTCCCTTACGGTCAGTCGGAATGACAATTTAGAAGGAAGTTAAATTTCCAACAAAGAATAACTTAGAATTTTATAGGCTAGTTTGGCAGCCAGAAAATCACAGGCATGCAAGCCTTCACGCGGGGCAAGCTCTACAATATCGGCGCCGACAATATTTGATTGTTTGGAAACGGCTTCTAAAATCTCCATCACGTCATGCCAGAATAAACCTCCCGGCTCTGGTGTGCCGGTTGCCTGCATAAGAGAGGAGTCAAACCCATCAAGATCAAATGTGATGTAGACTGGACCGTTACCAACAGCCTTGGCAATTTCCTGAGGTGAATGCCTGGCTTTATCTTTTGCCCAAAAAATATCGATGCGCTCTTTATTTTCTTCCAGAAACGGAATTTCTTCGGCGGAAATATTGCGGATACCAACAGACACAAGACGCACATTGTCATGATCCAGACAGCGACGCATCGCCGCAGCATGCGAGAAATGCTCGCCATCATAACCATTGCGTAAGTCAGCATGGGCGTCAAACTGCAAAATTGTGATTTCATCAAAGGCCGAGATAAAGGGCCGAATAGAGCCGGCTGTTAAAGAATGCTCGCCCCCTAGAATGAGAGGGAATTTCTTTTGGGCGAGCGTTTCATTGACATATTCTTCCAGCGTTTCCAAAGATTTCTCAATGTCTTTTACATCGTGGGGAACGGGTTCATTGTGGCTACGCCGTAATCACGAAAGGATTCCGACCAGAAGACTTCGTCAAATAATTCGACCTGATGGGACGCTTCAAGAATGGCCTCTGGCCCCTTGTCCGTTCCGCCGCCATAGCTGACCGAAGCTTCCAGACCAAAAGGAATAATCCAGGCCTTGGCGTTTTGCGGGGTAAAAGCATCTTTGCCGCTTAATCCCAGAAAACCTTCATCGGAAGGTAAAAACTTCATGGTCATTTTTGAAGAACTTTCGCCAATTGCCACTTTTTGCGATTTTTCCATGCGCCGCGGTGATAGGCATCGGAGGCCAATAGCGGTATAACGCTGCCGGCTTCGGCGTAAACCATTTGCTCATATGTCACATCGACCTTGCCCCAGCTACAGGCTTCTTTCAGTGTTGAAGAAGAACATGCACCATCCCGCACATCAGCAACTGTTATCTGGATGGCATATTTGTGCATATCAACGTCTTTGCCCAGAATTTCAGCGCACACAACAGTATCTTGTACAAAGTTCTTTGGGACGCCGCCACCGATCATCAGCAAGCCTGTTGTTCCGGCATGGATTTTCAAGTCGGTAAGCTCACGGAAATCGGCTATTGCATCAATCACGATGTGACGTTCAGGATTATTGACCTGATGCTTCACCAATCCGAAACCGGCAGAGGAATCAATAAAGGCCGGACAAAAGATCGGCACGTCATGTTCGTAAGCAAGCTTGACAAGTGAATTTCCCTTTTTGCCGTTCTCGGATAAATATTTACCCATATGCCGGATAAATTCACGGCTGGAATAGGCGCGTGGTTCCAAGCTATTTGCAATCTCATAAATCGTATGATCGCAGGCTTGTAAATCTTCTTCATCTATATATGTGTCATAAATGCGGTCAATGTATAGATCGCGCAACTCACGGTCATCGACTTCACCTTGAGCCTGATAATGCTTAAATCCCAAGCCTTCAAAGAAATCCATATCAACGATGGATGCGCCTGTGGCGACGATGCAATCGACCATATTGTGTTTGATCAGATCAGCATATAAATCCATGCACCCGCCAGCAGATGTCGAACCGGCCAAGGTCAGGACGATGGCGCAATCTTTATCCTCCAGCATCATATTATAGATCTCGGCAGCGCGGCCCAGATCACGGGATGTAAAAGACATGCGGCGCATTGATTCTACAATAGGGCGAGCATCAAAGCTTTTTATGTCGACATGTTCTACTTCAACCGAAAGCAGTTCGGCTTTGCGATTTTCGCTTGCATTTTTAGGCTGTGGCTTTTGCATTTTTACTCTCCTTTATCCGGCATATATACAATATCTGCCGCACCAAAACCGTTAAAGTCACTCCGTAGGGCTTGGCTATAAGCGCCTGTATTGCCAAAAACAATCCAGTCACCCTCGTCTATATTTTCAGGTAATTCATACGTACCGGTCAGCATATCCACCGTATCGCAGGTTGGCCCAACAAGTCGGAAAGGCGCTGTTATAGCACTTAGACCACCTTCAGGGCGCACGGCTTGCACCGGGTATTTCATACTCACTCCCTTACCGGCATCACGCAGACCACCGTAAACACCATCGTTGAGATAAATTATGCCTCTGTTGCATAGCTCTACTTGTGTAATAAGTTTGCCTGATGAGGCCGCAAGACCTTGCCCTGGTTCACACAAAACCTCTAACTTATCCAGTCCGGTCTGACGCAGGGCCTCTCTAATGGCATCAAAATATTTTTCCAGCGGCGGAGGGAGCATATCCGGAAATTCCGTTGGAAATCCACCGCCCACATCCACAGCATTCAGATTAACACCGCTTTTATCGACTGCCTTTTTCACAAGGTGAATGGCCTTAGCGTATTGTTCAGGTGCAAGACACTGAAACCCAACATGAAAAGCCACTCCTAAAGAAGAACATACTGCCCGGCATTTTCTTAGCAAATCAGGTAATTCGTCAGTGTGAGCCCCAAATTTTCGAGACATAGGAAGTGCAACCTTGCCGGATTCAGGCAGGGCAATTCTGACAAATAATTCCAGATCTGCTGCCAAATCCGTTGCGGCAAGAATCTTGTGAAGTTCTTGTTCAGAATCAAGAGAAAAGGCTCGGACTCCGTATTTTTTGTATGCTTCCTCAATTGTTTTTCGCGACTTCACGGGATGCATAAAATACAGCTTTGCCTTGGGTGCCAGACGGGAAAGAGTTCGTATTTCCTCAATAGAGGCGACATCAAAACGGCTTATGCCAGCTGCATAGAGAGTCTTTATAACCGTCTCATCCGGATTGACTTTAACGGCATACATCGTTTGACCGGGAAAGCCTTTTAAGAACATATTCGCTCGTTCTCTCAGCTTATGGGGCCACATCATGTGAATTGGACGGGATGGACGGGCTGTCGCTATATAAGCGGCAACATCGGTATCTCTTTCCTTATTGAAAGAAACTTCCTGATATAGTTTCGGCAAGGCATTGCCTCGCGGGAATTTTGTGGTCATTTTTTCGCGCCTCTATCTCAAACTGTTAAAGCTTGAAAAGAGACGCTATCAACACTTAAAGGGCACACATGGCCCAAATAGATAGCAACATTACGTTCCATAACGCAAACCCTTTCAAAACTAGGCGGATAGGACTTTATGTGGTTAAACAAAAACCAAAGCCCGCCCCGGTTCAAAAAAATTCACGCCGTTGCATAACCATGACTGAAATCTCAGAAGGGCCAGAGACACGTGCGTATTATCATAGTATACTTATTTAAAATAAAAATAAATAGGAAAATACTCAGCGCTTAAAATTTTTGTGTCAATGTAAGTGAGCCAAAAATGCTTTCTTCGCTTTGTCCGTGAAATTCTTTTGTCCGGACATTGAGCGTATAAGATAAGCGTGTATTCCCAAAAAGCAATGAAATACCGGCATTGGCGTCCCCTACAAGGTATTTTTTATCCACAGAGTGGCTGTTGGAAAACGTGTTGCCATCCAGAAAGATATTACGTCCGACTAGCCTTCCATCTATGCCTGCAAAAACCTGCCAGTCAAACAGGTTTGTATTATCGGCAAACACCCCTGTACCGGGTAAGGCAGGGCGTACGCGTGGTGGTGTGTCTTGATGTTTCTGTGATCCTAAGATCACGCTGGCTCCTGTGCCTGCGTAGGTATAAATATTTCCAAGAGAGACCGAGAAATTTGGCTCGATACGGGCATGAACCGCGTCATTGTAGCTTCTATACCAAGCGTAGGGCATGCGGCGTTGCCACGAGACAATAGCGCCCGGCTCAAAATCAAGCTGATTTTTCCAACCCCTTGGATCGGGGCTGCCGGAAATATATTTATGCACAAAACGTTGCACAGGCTTACCCATAGCCTCCGGCCCTACAACACCAAGAGTGAATTCAAGTTCATCAATATGATCTGGAACAGAATTGTTTTGAGTTGTTGTGCTTAATCCAACCGATCCATAAATGAAGGCTGCCCAAGGGCGGTCATTTTCAGGCTGTTCCTCCACTTTTATATCAGCAGGCGTATATAGATTATGGCCTAATGTATAAAAGACACTTGTGGATTCATTTAAATCAAAACTCGGTATTTCATCGGCCATTTGATCAATAACGGGTGGTACCTTGATTGATTCATTAAACCATGTTGCCCTTGCGCCGCTTGTGTAATATCTGTCCGAGTTGCCACCCATATTGTCATTCTCATGGGATAGGCTTATGTAATCATCGCCTGCTATTGCTAAATTCAGAGGTAAGATTATAAAACATATAAGGACGGATAGAATGTTTTTCATAGGTCTTTCTTACGGCATAAGAATGTGCTAGGTCAATCCTTATGAGTATTCAAAATTATTACGAGCAAGGACCGAAAGAGGGCACACCTAAAAGCATTGTCATCATGCTTCACGGTGTTGGGTCAAACGGGCAGGATTTGATTTCGTTGGCACCAATGCTATCTGAATATGTGCCGCATGCTGTTTTTATTTCTCCGGATGCGCCTTTCCCTTGTGATATGGTGCCGCTTGGTTATCCGGATTCATATCAGTGGTTTTCCCTGCAAGACCGTGATCCTTCTGTGATGTTGATAGGCGTAAAGAGGGTTCAGCCGTTGATTGAAGAGTTTATTGAAGGTATGCTGGAAAAATATGGTCTAGCTTATGAGAATCTGGTTCTTTTGGGGTTTTCCCAAGGGACAATGACGTCTCTTTATGTCGCGCCGCGTCTCACTAAGAAAATTGCGGGGGTTCTTGGATATTCAGGAGCTTTGCTTGGTGGGGATGTGTCTGAAGTTATACATAAAATGCCAATTCATCTTGTTCATGGCGAGGCAGATGATGTTGTGTCTGTTGAAGCGTGGGGCGCCGCGAGAAAAACTCTTACGGATCAAGGGTTTGCTTTTTCAGGCCACACTAGCGCAGGTTTAACGCATAGTATTGATATCGATGGAATTCGCAGTGGCGGCGAATTTCTGAAACAGGTTCTCTAGCATAGATTCTTGATGGTACTATGCCAGTATATTGCGTTGCAGTATTTTCTTATAAGGTATTGATAATGTTTAATTATTGCTACTCACGATAATACTGCATCGCAAAAAAATTGTGGAGTGCAGCATAAATATTACATATTTCATACATAAATTATCCCCAATATATGTTATAATAATATTACAAAATGCTGGATTCATGCGGCTTGTATAAAAGTTCTTTTTAGCCCGTTTATCCACAACCGACGCATAGTTTTCTTGCCGGCAACAGGAAAGCTTCAGCGGAGCATGAAAGGAGTTATGAATGAGTGCGGTAATGCCATTGGAGAGATGTACGGCCCTAGTACTAAATGCGGATTTTAGGCCATTGAGCTATTTTCCCTTATCGGTCGTATCATGGCAAGATGCAATGAGAGCGATCTTTAGAGATACGGTGACAGTGGTTTCAGAATATGACCGGACTGTCAGATCGCCGAGCAGGGAGTATAAATTGCCAAGTGTTCTGGCTTTGAAGGAATACGTGCAGCCAACCAGATCTCCGGCCTTTACAAGGTTTAATGTTTTTTTGCGGGATAGGTGGAGTTGCCAGTATTGCGGGGATGATTTTAAAACCCACGAATTGACCTTTGATCATGTGATACCAAGGTCGCGGGGTGGAAGAACAAATTGGGAGAATATCGTGGCGGCGTGCAGACCGTGTAACACGATGAAAGGGAATAGGATGCCCGATGAAATTGGAATGCATCCGATTATAAAACCCAGGCGGCCCTCGGTCTTTGAATTACAGGACCACGGACGCAAATTCCCTCCGAATTTTCTGCACGAGAGTTGGAGGGATTTTTTATACTGGGATACGGAATTGGATGAGGATGAGTATATTTAGGAATGATGATTACAATTCATAAATTGGAGATTTTGAATTGTAATCGTACCGAGCAAGCGCGAGGCGGACGATAAGTCCGGAGCATGTTCGGCGTATGAGAACCCAATTTGATTTCGTTAGAAACAAATTGGATGGAAACAAAAGAATTGGCATGCCACGGAGAGCGGTTTCTTGTGGCCTCTGCCGATAGAAGAGCAGGTTAGATTATGCTCTTTAAAACGTGCAAAGAAAGGAGGCTGTTATGTTTACACATATCACTAATTTTGCACACGGACGCTCACTCGTAGAAGCTGTAGGGTTTTTTATATTCTACACAATAGTTCTTGTTGGGCTGTCAACGTTCCTTGGCCATTATTTAGGAGCATTCGGCATGATCGATGTTACGACTGTCGGTAGTTTCTTTGATGGCGGCCATTGGCATACTTTGGTTGGAACGGGCTGGGTATTGATCATGTCCAGCATGATACTGACTGGCAAAAAACTCACAAATGACTTGATGTCTGTGATTGTTGCTCTGGTTGGTATTTATTTGGCTCACACAGTTGATGTGATGCTGGGTATGGTTGTTGTATCTTACTTAACAACAGTTGATACCAAAAAACTATTATAATATAGCGCGCCCGCAAAGAGGCGTGTAAATCCCCACTTAAAGCCGGACTGTCTTTGTTCGGCTTTTTTTATGTGGGTTGTTGATCAAATTCCTTGAGAACTTTATTTCTAGGTCTTTCTGTTCTTAGAAGTTCGGGGTCTCTTTTCAGAATTTCTAAGTATCTTTCACGAAATTTTGTTTCAAATTCTTTGCGGGTTTCTTCCTTGATTTCTAAATCATCGTCTCCCACATCTTTGATTCCCAAGTGATAATCTTCGTCAGGGTGAAGGCTACTATGAAAAAAAATACCCATATCATTATCCTGAAATACGGTGTTTATTGATTTGGTATATATCTCTGTTGCATGCTTACTTATTAGACTATTATGTTTGGCAATAACTTCATCTGACATGCCTATGGCTTTCAGTTCTTTCATTGCGTTTTTAAGACTCCTGTCTTCCGGTTTTTGTGAGGTCAGACCAATATAATACATGAAAGTATTGGCTAGACCACGAAGAGAAAAGTCATAATTATTGTGGCGTTGTTTCAAACGGGTCGTAATACGATCAGGTTCCTGAAAAATGATGTCGGCAATTTGTTCTGCTGTGTATTCTGATTTGTTTTGTGTGGTTTCAACCATTTTTTTCTCTTATGTATTGTAATTTTCCTTGCCCTTTTATCACCAATTTTTGAGGAAAAAGTCAAGAATTATTATGTAATGTAGTTTTTGAAATTTAAGAAGTGGGGCATAGATTTTTCCTTACCATATGTCATTCCGACTAACCCCGCACTTGTTGTGGGGGCATGGAGGAATCTTAAAAGAGCCCTCGACGGAGTTTATCCCGTACTTGATACGGTGCTCGAGATAACAATGGCCTATAAACAAAACGCCATATATGAAAGGGTGAAGCTTTTTTTCTTATAGGCCTAGGTATACTGTCTCAGATGCAGATTTTCCGGGAGTGTTTGTTCTTAGAAGGTTAGGTTTTTTTTTGCCTTCTTCTGTCAGGAATTCCAAGTACTTTTTATAAAACCCTTTTTCAAAAACTTTACGTGTTTCATCCACTAGTTCTTGATCTCTGGTGCGCATATCTCTGATGCCTAAGTGATGATCGTTGCTGATGCTCAGTTCCTTAGCTCTAAGTGAACCGCGGCCGAAATTAGCTGCCGCTAACGTCATTGCATTGTGATATTCTCTGCTTGCAATTGATATTACAGCATCTGTAAGTATAAAAATATTAGTATCAGACATGCCAATAGCTCTAAGTTCTTTTTCTGCGTTTGTAAGACTTTTCTCTTCTGCCCCTTTTTTGGCAAAATCCTCAAAAAAGGTAATAATTCTCTCTAACCCAAAAGACCAAGAGCCATTATTTTTTGATGAAAGTTCGCGGTTTTGTCTCAAATTTGCCGTAATGCGATCATCTGTCTGACAAATGATTTTGGTGATTTCTTCTGGAGTGTATTCTTTGTATTCAGCCATTTTTTCTAACTTATTATGATTTTCTCTTACCCTTTATCGCCATTCTTTAAAGGAAAAGTCAAGGAATATTATGTAATGTTGTTTTTGAAATTCAAAGAGCTGTGCATAGATTTTTCCTTACCATATGTCATTCCGACTAACCCCGCACTTGATGCGGGGGTATGGAGGAATCTTAAAAAAGATCCCTCGACTTCACTCGGGATGACAATGGCCTATAAACAAAAACGCCCTGAATAAAAGGGCGTTTAAAAATGCTAATGACGCAAGAAGGGTGAATCTTTTACTTTTTATCTTCTTTCTTGGATGTACCGCCAGCAGCCATAAATCCACCGAAACGGCTTTGGAATTTATCAAGCTGGCCTTTTTCGACAACCTGACCTGTGCCGCCCTGCCATGCCGGGTGAGATAAAGGATCAATGTCCAAACGAAGAACATCGCCTTCTTTGCCGTATGTGCTGCGTGTTTTATATTCACTGCCATCTGTCATTACGACAGTAATTTCATGGTAATCCGGATGTATGTCTGCTTTCATAGCGATTCTCTTTTCAAATCATAAATTCTTATTTTAAGCTCAATAGCCTCTTGAATAGGGCGCATTTTTAACGTTAAGTTAGCTTTAATGCAAGCATTTTTTCTATGAAGGGTAATTATGTCGTGGTGGTTATCGCATAATTTTGAAAAGAAGCGTAAAAATCTTGAAAAACGGGCGAAAATTTTCAAGGCTTTGCGAGGGTTTCTTGACGGGCGCGGGTACACCGAAGTCCAGACTCCGGCGCTGCAGGTTTGTCCGGTCATGGATGTGCATATTCATGGATTTGCTACGCGGTTTGAAAACAAAGCAACAGGAACGTCACAAGACCTGTATCTGCATACCAGTCCGGAATTTGATATGAAGAAATTACTGGTTGCGGGGATGGAGACTATTTACTCACTTGGACCTGTTTTTCGTAACGGCGATTACAGCGCCAGTCACAGGCCGGAATTTACTTTGCTGGAGTGGTACAGGGTAGGGGAAGATTATACGTATCTTATGGATGAATCTGTGGATATGTTGCAGGAGGTTGTAAAGGCACTGGGGGGCGTAACTTATACCCATAAGGGGATTAAATGTAATCCGTTTCTTGGCGCGCAAAAGATAAGCGTGGTCGAGGCTTTTGAGACTTATGCCGATATGGATTTATATAGGGCTATGGATGATATAGAGGATTTTCGGAAAATGGCTGATAAGCGCGGGATCAGAATTGCGGGTACAGATGATTGGGAGGATATTTTCCATGCCGTTATGGGCGAGCGCATAGAACCGTTTTTGGGGCGGGAAGTGCCAACGATTTTGTATGATTACCCTGTGTCTTTGGCGTCATTGTCGCGTAAGAAGCCTGATGACCCGCAATTTGCGGAGCGTTTTGAGTTATATGTCTGCGGAATGGAGCTTGCCAATGCGTATTCCGAGCTGTGTGATGCAAAAGAGCAGCGCATGCGTTATGAGACCGAGATGGCTCTAAAGAAAAAGATTTACGGGGAAACCTATCCGCCGGATGAGGCGTTTTTCAAGGCGCTGGAGCATGGTATGCCGGAATGTGCAGGGATTGCTCTGGGTGTTGACCGCCTTGTTATGCTGGCTTGTGGCGTGGAAGACATGGAAGATGTTCACTGGGCGCCTGTGCCAATCAAAAATTAGTTATCATTAGCGGGGCAGGGGTTTCTTTTTACGTTGATAGGATAGGCTGTGATGATACGGGTTTTATCATCGTTTAAGACGACGCGGATTTCGATGTCATCTTGCATGGTTTCAGTGACAAAGTAGCCGTTATTTTCTTCTTGCCAGTTTAAATTATCATTGGCTGCGATGGTTTTGACTGTCTCTGTGATCTTCTCATCGCTCCAGCTTTCCGGAAATTCGCTTTTGCAAGGTTTACCTATTCCGAATTTATGGCCGCCGCCGCGCTCATCTCCGTAAAGGATATGGATAATGCTATCTTGTGTGAGAATAGGGGGCTTGTACGGTCCGGATGTTTTCGGACCAAAATCAAAGACAAAAAGCGCTATGGCATAAAGAAGCATGAAAGACAGAATAAACTTTCCGGTCGATCGCGCTTCTGAATTTCTTTTAGGCTTCAAGGCTTTTATTTGCCTTTGTAAATTTTCATGATCTTGCCAAGCATTTCCAGTGCATCCTTGTTTTTGCGCTGGAAGGAATTACGCCCGATGATCGAACCGTTACCGCCGCCTGCAAGAATATCCTTGGCATCCTGGAATACAGCATCTGCACCTTTGGCTGCTCCGCCGGAGAAGACCACAATGCGGCGTCCATTATAGCAGGAACGCACGACTTCCTTCACGCGGGCCGCTTGGGTGGAAATATCGATTTTGTTTTCATCGAAGACTTTTTTAGCTTCGGGCTGCATGATGTGATCAGTTGGCAATTTTACCTTCACGATATGAGCGCCCAGCAAGCACGCCATATGGGCGGCATAGGCAATCACGTCCATGGCTGTTTCGCCTTCTTTTGAAACGCCTTCGCCGCGCGCATAGGACCAAACTACTGAAGGTATGCCAACATCTTTGGCTTCGCGGATCATGTCGCGGACTTCTTCCATCATTTCGAATTGGTTGTCCGAGCCGGGGTATATTGTAAAACCTACAGCAGTACAGCCAAGTTCAAGAGCATCTTGAATACTACCTGTTACAGCTTGATTGGCATCATCATTCTTGGTAGAGGCCAGAGAATTGGAGCTGTTATATTTTAAAATTGTTGGAATTTGTCCTGCGAAAGTATCTGCTCCGGCTTGTAGAGATCCAAGCGGCGCGGCATAGGCATTGCACCCTGAATCAATAGCAAGCTGATAGTGATAATGCGGATCATATCCGGCCGGGTTCTTGGCAAATGATCTGGCGGGGCCATGCTCGAATCCTTGATCAACCGGCAGGATTACCATCTTACCTGTACCAGCCAAGGTGCCTGTATTTAGCATGCGCACCAGATTGCCCTTAACGCCTGCATTTTCGTTTTCGTAAGCGTCTATAATTTTTTTGACTTGTGGTGTTAAACCCATTCTCTTATTCCTCAGTTTTATAAATCATATTCATTAGGACATTTGTATTCTAGTAAAAATCAGAATCTTTATCCTTTGACGATTATATCCTGACTTTCGTCAGGATGCGTTTTTAATAGCAATATATCTAATAAAAACAAAGGTCTTGAACATAATTCAAGACCTTTACTGATATATAGAATGATGCCATGCGGCACAAGGTTTTATTTGTAGCTACATATTCTATTAAACTAGTATTATCTAAGAATGTTCCAGTTTGTCTGGTTCAATACCAATATTATGGACATTCCCCGCTTTTACTGAAAAACCAAGAGGTCCTGGTGCAGGATTAGTATTCATAAGTGCTTGGTTAATAGTCGCGAAGGTGCCAGAACCTAAAGTATCACTGATTGCCATCTTCTTTTATCACTCCGTCTTCTTTTAGTTTGTTATAAGCCCTGTTATCCGTCGAAGCAGGTCCACCATAGAGTTGACCTAAAACATCGGCTTTCTGAGCCTTTCCTTTTTCGTATAATGTCGAAACAATCCGAGCATCCCGCAATGTCGGTCGTTCCTGCTTTAATGCCTTTATATACAATTCCAGCATATTTTGCAAGCCTTTATGTTTCTCGGGAAAATAATCCAAAGCCGCTTCAAGGGCGCGTTTTGAGTATCCGCAGACCTCAAGAGTCTTTGCGCGGCCATCATCGCTGGAGTCTTGAACGCGGATGCAGCCATAATTAAATAGCCATTCAATTTCGCGATTCATGGCGGATTTATGAATATCAAGGCGGCGCATAGTCTCGGTTTGCGTTGTACCCGGGTTTTGGTCAATATCGACCAGAACCATTGCGCGGCGCAAAGAACAAGCAGGCTCATTTCCCAGGGCTTCGACCAAATGATCGATAATGAAGCAACCGCGTTGCCCCAAAGTTGTCATTGCGCGTTTGGCTTGTTGTCTGAACATGACTCTATTTTAACCTAAGTATCTGTATGTTTCAAATTTCTGAGAAATATTTTTATAGCAAAAACAACAAATTATACAAATAAAAAAGCTGGTCCAAGTTTTAAGGCCTGAACCAGCTTTGCCACGGAGAACGGTTTAGGATAAAAATATATGAAGGGTTTTTCTTAATGTCAATCGCCCTCGCAATATAAATATGATGCTTTGCAGCATTTTTGGGTAATATTATTACTCAATATCCTGTTTTGTGCATGGCTAGTGCGGTGTCCAGCATACGGCAAGAAAAGCCCCATTCATTATCATACCACGACATAACGCGAACAAAATCTCCGTCAATGACCTTAGTTCCATTCAAATTAAAGATGGAAGAACGCGAATCATGGTTAAAATCACTCGAGACGCAAGGATCTGTATATGCGCCCAGAATACCTTTTAGTTCACCATCTGCATATGTTTTGATTGCTTCATTAACTTCTTCTTCTGTGACTTTCCTTGAGGGCATAAATTTGAGATCAACCAGAGAGACATTAGGTGTCGGAACACGAATGGCAACGCCATCCAGCTTGCCGTCTAGCTCCGGTAGAACCTTGCCAACGGCTTTGGCGGCCCCTGTTGATGTCGGGATCATGTTAATAGCAGCCGCACGCGCACGGAAGGGATCTTTATGAGATGCATCAACAGTGTTCTGGTCTCCTGTGTAGGCATGAATCGTTGTCATAAAACCTTTTTCAATGCCGATTTCCTTGTGTAGCACATATGCAACCGGCGCAAGACAGTTTGTAGTGCATGATGCGTTAGAGACAATCTTGTGTTCTTTTTGTAAGTCCTTGTGGTTTACACCATAAACAACTGTAAGATCTTCATCTTTTGCAGGCGCTGAGATCAAAACTTTTTTAGCCCCTGTGTCAATGTGCATCTGCGCGCCTTCGCGGTCATTGAAGCGCCCTGTGCATTCCAGTAGAATATCGACATCTTCTTCACCCCAGTGCAGGTTTTGGGGTTCACGGTCACGAAAGCGTCTGATGCGTTTGCCATCAATAATAATGACATCATCACCATCGCGCTCAACATCAAAAGGTGCGCGTCCATGAACAGAATCATATTTTAAAAGAGGAAAGAAATTGCCGCCCGGATCATTGATCGCAACAAGGTCAATATCCTTGTCGTATCCTTCTTCGATAATTGCGCGGGCTACTAATCGCCCGATGCGTCCAAACCCGTTAATCGCAACTTTGACTGCCATAAATTTTTCTCCAATACAGTAAACGCTTAAAAATTTTGTAGTTTCTTTATCCTAAATAGCACTGAAATATCAAGCTTTTGTTGAAAATCATAGGTCAAGAACGTTTGGATAAAGCCGCTTCAATTTTCTCTATCGTGTTTTCAGCCGTAATGCCAAAGTGTTTGTAAAGTTCATCGGCAGGGGCTGAGGCACCAAAATCATCCATACCGATAAAGATGCTTGGGCCTCGAAGCATCCGGTCCCAGCTTTGGCGTATGCCGGCTTCTATAGCGACTTTCAGGCTGTTATTGCCAATGATACTCTTGATATATTTGGCATCCTGTTCCCAGAACAGGTCAAGGCATGGGCAGGATACCAGACGGACAGCCTTCTTTTTCTTCTTGTAATGCTCGAAAACTTCCATAGCGATCGAGACTTCGGAACCACTGGCCATTAATGTTATATCCGGTTTTTTCAGGTCTTTTGTTTCTTTCAGAATATAGGCACCTTTGGCCGTCATGTTGTCTTTACGGTCTTTGCAAAGTGTTGGCAGCCCTTGACGTGTGAGGGATAGCAAGGATGGTGCATCTTTTGTTTCTATTGCCAATTCCCAGCTTTCGGCGGTTTCGATTCCATCGCATGGGCGG
>Ga0224501_10001468_pt1 | contig 18303 bp, 19 predicted proteins | sample SF_Oct11_sed_USG_4_FD_169105 | JGI IMG/M metagenome (GOLD analysis project Ga0224501, IMG submission 169105) | Sediment microbial communities from San Francisco Bay, California, United States - SF_Oct11_sed_USGS_8_1 | ecosystem: Environmental > Aquatic > Marine > Sediment | place: USA... | reverse complement strand
CCGCCCGGTGTGGAGCTTGCCGCCGACGGGACCGATCAGGTCGATCAGCCGCTTTTCGATATTCATGTGGATATCTTCCAGCTGGACCTTCGTCTTGAACTTGCCCTCGTCGAATTCCTTGAGAATTTTATTGAGGCCGGTGATGATTTTTTTGGCTTCCGCCGGCTTCAGGATTTTGCATTTCTGCAGGGTCTTGCAGTGGGCGATACTGCCCTCGATGTCGTAGGCGTACAACCGCTTGTCGAAAAAGATGGAGGACGAGAACCTCAGCATCAGTTCGTCTGTCGATTCCTTGAATCTGCCGCCCCAGGGCTGTTTCATGTGTGTTTCCCGAAAAAGGTTAAGACTCGGAATTATAGCGGATAAATGGCCCAAACCCCAATGGAGATTTTAAATTAACCGCAGGTGGACACCGGTAAACGCAGATGAAAGCGAGACGTGTCGATTGAAGGGGGAGGGTGCAAATTTATATTTTTGATTTTCAAACCAACGCTATATGAAGTTCCCGGCCAACGGCGCGTGCGGCTTTTGACATGGTGGCAAGCGTTACATTTGAAACGGTGGGGTCCAGCAAGCGATCCAACTGCCTCCTGCTGGTTTGCATTTTCTTCGCCATTTCCGTTTTGGAAATATGCTTGGCCTCCATGGCCTGGCGAACTTGATCTGCCAAAATTTCCTTAAGAGCCTGATGCTCACATTCCTCGAGTATCCCCTGCTCATCAAGGAAATCATCAAAAGATGATCCAATGTGTGGATTTTTAGTTTTTTTGCTCATTGCTCTACCTCCTTTTTGCGCTTTCTTGCCAGATCCAAATCTGTTTGCGGTGTCCTCTGGGACTTTTTAACAAAACCATGCAGAAGCACCATTCTATTATTCTTTATCAGGAAAATAACCCGCGCAATACGCTTATCTGAAATATCGCTACGGACTTCAAAAAGCCCATCTCCCAGCGGTTTGCTGTAAGGCATTCCGATCGGCCAACCCCATTCCACCTTTTGAATATCCTTACCGACATTTTTTCGGTCTTCCCGGTCAAGTTTCAACAACCACTCCCGGACAGGTTCATTACCCTTCAGGGTTGTATAAAATTCGGCGATGATCTTCTTTTTGGGTCGGATCATAATCGATTGTGTCATATATGACACAGTCCGTCAAGTGGCTATCTTTTGAATAGATCAGGATTTTCGGGAGTTACTTTAAAACGTTGAGTTAAACGGGCTTGCGATTCTTTAAAATCAGGTCGATTTGACCCATTTGTCTTTCTGGACGATGTTGACGCGGGTGCCGAGGGGCAGGACCGGAAAGGATTTTTCATGTCGCTTATTTGTACACGGGCAAGTGATGGGATAATGCTCAAGTACCGTGGTTTTTTATAATTTCGATGATGGCCTTGTTTTTGCCGGCTATCGCTTCTTCGAGCGGGGTTTTGGCCCCACTATTCTTAACCATCAGCGATTCGCCGGCACCCTGACTTAACAGAAATTTAACCGTTTCGGCGTTACCGGACCTGACCGCCATATGGAGCGGAGTGTAATTTGCCGCCGATTTCGCGTTTACCTCTGCGCCGTTGTTAACCAGGAGGCGAACCAGCCCGGCGGTATTTTCACTCGGTTTTTTATTCATCAGACCAATGTAATCTGTAGCGGCTATTTCCAGAGGAGTGGTTTGGCTATGGTCTCGAGCGTTGACATCCGCTCCCTTGGAGATCAACCATTCAGCCACTTCCTTTCCTCCATTGTATGCGGCCCGGTGCAAGGGGGTCTGCTTATGTTCATTCCTGCTGTCAATCGCCAGCCCCTTTTGGTGAAGATATTTCGCGATTTCCACCTGATTGTTGTATGCGGCGCGGTGTAGCAGATTGTCCATTCCGTTAGGCTCCACCAGCTTGGCCCCCTCTTCCACCAGAAAAACCACCATCTCTTTTCGGCCATTCATAATAGCGGCATGAACCGGGCGGAAACCACCCTTTCCCTCCAGCTTGTTTCCATGTTGCAGAAATACCCTGGCCGCTTCTACAAAACCCGATGATGCCGCCGAGTAAATTGGACTGCCATATTTTCCTTCCTGATTGGGGTTTGCCCCGTGATTGATCAGCAAAAATGCTATTTCGGTCGTGGAGGCAAAATGGATGGGGGTGTTTTCTGCCTTATCCCTGGCATGCACATCCGCGCCTCGCTTGAGAAGTAATTTCACGATATCTGCATGCCCTTTAAAAGCGGCTCGGTGTAAAGGGGTGGAACCCCACACCTTGTAAACGGAGTTGACATTTACACCGCCCTCCAGTGCTTTTTTGGCCAAGGGAAGATCCCCATTTTCTGCCGCTTCATGGAGCCAGGTCCATCCTTCCGGAGAGGCTTCGAAGGATATGGGCTGAGTGGTTTGTCCGGAAAATACAAATGGATTCATTTCTGAAGACCGGGTTAAAAACAAAACCGATCCCACAACCGCCAGTATCAGCAACAACAATTTTTGTCTCATGACCTAACTCCTCTTAGGTTGAGTCTCCACTTCCAAAGAAATATGGCCCAATACGTTTTCTAAGTGCCGTAACAGGCTATGCATTTAGGTTAGGGGATTAGATGCTGATTGTAAAGATTTTTGACTGTCCCGGGTAAGGCCTGCGAGGGTGTGAATTGGCTGTTGAGGAAGGGGTGAAAGGTCGGGAAGAATGCTGTTGGATAACTTTATAGAAGGGTCAAGTCGGCTCCCTCGCTGGAGGGTCAGGTCGATTTGACCCATTTGTCTTTCTGGACGATGTTGACGCGGGTGCCGAGAGGCAGGACGTGGGCCAGGTAGTCGAGGTACCATTCCTGGATGTTGGGGCAGCCGGCACTGCCGTTACGCCAGTCGAAATTCTTGCGGAAAAACTCGTTGGCCTTGCTGATGTTGACGCCGTGGATGCCGTAACTTCCGTGCACTTTCGGCCCGAGCTTTTTGAGGCCCAGCCACCAGTGACCGATTTCGTGGTCGGGGTCGCCGAAAGGAATCGGGCGCACCACTTCCTTGCCGTTGATGATTTCCTTTTTGTACCAGGTGGGTTTGTGGAGGCGGTTCTTGATCTCGTATTCGCCGAGCGGCGTCTCTTCATCCTTCCGGCCGAAGATAGCCTCGATCTCCAGTATCTGCTCGTCGTTGTAAAACACTTTCAGCATTCCGGTATCAATGACACCCAGCAGGTACCACATATCCGGGTCGTTCTCGTAGCGTGCGATCCGGTTTTTTCCGAAGTACAGGTCGACCCAATTATTGTCCTTGGAATAAGAGGTGCGGGGATCGTCATAAATATGCCTGACAATGTATTTGAAGTTCTGGGCGACCTTGTTGTTTTCGATCATGCGGGCGACTATGGCTTCCAGTTCCTCTTTTTTCTTTTGGGTCTGGACCAGCGTCTCTTCCGTCTCGTGCAGGTGAGACTCCACCATCGCGATTTCTTCCTTGGATGCCAGCCCCAGTTTTTTGAGTCCGGCATAATAGGCCACATCCACTTCCTTGCGGGCGGCCTCTCCCAGAAACAGATGGTACACCGTCAGCACCATAACAATCGCCGCCGCCAGGCTGATGCCGGCGAACTTCAGGGTGCGCTGGGCCCGCGCCGATAACAGGTGGCGAAGGACTTCCAGTTTGACCTTTTTATCTTTTTCGTCGAGGGGGGCGAACTGCGCGTGCCGGAATTTCTGATGTATGGTGAACTCCAGCGGTGACAGCTGGGAGCGGGCGTTGGTCAGTTTCTGGATGATGGCGTACAGGTTTTCCCGCGTACGGCGGTCGTAATTGCCCCTGGGGTCTTTGGTGGCAATCAGGTTGTATTCCGCAATGGTGAGTGTGTTGAGTTTTTTGTCCGTCATAACATATCACGCCGCCGGGTTCCGGGGAGCCGGACATTTCTCAGGCCGGAGATCATGGAACCGGAATGCTTTTTATCCTGCCCCAAACAACTGGCTGATCCGGTTTTTGATGGGCATTTTCTCCACCGGCGGTTGCACAGGTTTGGGCCGGTCGCTTCCCAGTTTGCATTTTCCCTTGAAGACGGCGCCGGGCGCAATTTGAACCGCGGACGCCACCACGTTGCCGAGCAAACTGCCGCTGGAAGAGAGGGTCAGTTGGGTTCCCGCTTTCACATCGCCGGTGATCTGGCCCTTGCAAATGATTTCTTCCGCCGAAACATTACCCTGCACGCATCCGTGCTCCCCCACGATCAACGTGCCGCCGGTGATTATATCACCCTCGTGGTCGCCGTTGATGCACAGGGATACTTTGAATTTGAGAGGTCCGGTGGTTTTTCGCTGGCCGGGAAACAGGATGCCGAACTCGACTCCCTGGAACCGCTTGTGCAAACGCGCTTCCTCCTTTGACCAGGCCTGCTTATGAGCCCACAGCTTATCGATCAGACTGTACAACTGCTCCCGGGTGCGGTCGTCGTAATACCCGTCCACTTCCTTGGAAACCAGAAACTGGTACTGGGCCTGGGTCAATACGTTGAGCTTGATGTTTTCCATATTGATTTCAGTTGGCACTGCTGGCCACTTTGGTCAGCCGGTCGAACAGCTGGGGTTTCTTAAACTTGTTCAGGTAACTGATGATGGTTTTATCGTCGTCCGCCAGGGAGGGACAGACGGAGTTTTCCGAAAGAATGCCTTTGGCCACCAGGTCCATGCGCTCGCTCAACCCGACATCCATATTATAAAAAAGAGTTTTCCGGTTGTTGGTGATGTTGATGACCTTATGGTGCGGCACCATGCCCACGATCTGTATGCGTGATTTGTATTGATGGTATTTGTCGAGGGTGGTGAGATAATCCCGCATCATGCTCAAAGCGGTTTCGATTTCCTGATTGCTCTGGCAACGGTTGAACACGATGCCCAGTTTTTTGTTTTTGATCGACTGGTGCAGATCGCCCTTCCCTTTTTTCATAATGATGCGGTTGACATGCGCGCGGTCGAGGCCCAGCAACTGCCCCTTGGCGTAGTCGGCCTGAAACTCTTCATAATAATCAATGAACGAGTGAATGGCATCGATGCTTCCGTTGATGGCGATGTTGTTGCTGAGGTCGAACACGAACAGCACCTGGTCAATCACGTTCATCAGCGAGGACATGTGATTGACCCCGCCCGCAGGGGTGTCGACAATGACATGCTCGAAATTCTGAAACACGCCATCGATAAATTCCAGGAAACGCAGGAGAAACTCCGGCTCGTTAATCCTCTTCCGGTGCGCCCGTTTGCCCAGAATGGGAACCTCTCCGCCTAAAATCGAAAAACCGTATTCTTCAATGTAGTTGATATATTCATCCATCGCCGGGCTGGCCGATTTGTCCATCTCCTCCAGCAGGCCCCTGAATTCGCGAAGATTGATTTTCTTGAGCACCGGTTCCAGAGTCCTTATCTGGGGGACCGATTTGATTTCACTGCGCTGAATCATCAGTTCCTGGATGGCATCGCCGAATTTGAATTCCGAGGAATGGAACAGGCTGGTGTTCATCGACTGGTAATGGCGAAACGCGTCGACCAGCTTGGCATGATCCTCCTGGATATCCTCATCGATATAGGATTGAAACCAGGTGGCCAGTTGGTAAATATTCTGCAGGAAATCGACCTGGTAGGTTTTATTGTCGAGGCACTCGAACAGATCGTAAAATGTTTTGGAAGGATGACTGTCCAGCAGGCTGGTGATGGTCGGCAGGCGCAAATCCAGATCCACCAGGCAAATCCGGTTGGTGTTTTTGCCGGAAGACAGCGCACGGGTCAGTGCCGCCGTGGTATTGATGGATAATGTGGTTTTCCCGATCCCGCCTTTGGGACCTACCACCGATATGATCGACATCAAGTCTCCTTGTGTTTTCTTTTAATTGGATTGCCCGAAATGACTAATGTTATTTCGCCCTTATATTTGCGGCCCTGGCTGGCTTTATATAAATCTTCCAGCCCGCCGCGCAATACTTCTTCGTGCATCTTCGTCAATTCGCGCGTAAGAGCCGCCTTGCGGTTGCCGAATACTTCTTTCAATTCGCCCAGCGTTTTTTCGATGCGTTGCGGCGATTCGAACATGACCACCGTTTCCGAATGCTGGGCCAGTTCTTCGATTGTTTTTTTGCGGCGTTTTTTCCGCGGCAAAAAACCTTCAAACCGAAACCGGTCCATGGGTAATCCCGAAACCGTTAACGCCGCCAACACTGCCGAAGGACCGGGAATGGATATGACTTCAATATCCTCTTCCAAAGCCAACTGCACCAGGTGGTACAACGGGTCGGATATGCCCGGCGTGCCGGCATCGGATACCAGGGCAATGTCGTCCCCCTGATTTAACCTTGCGATCAGGTCCGGACCTTTTTTGATTTTGTTATAACTGTTATAGCTGGAAAGCGGCGTGTCGATTTGATAGTGGTTGAGGAGTATCCGGCTACGACGTGTATCCTCCGCCGCAATCAGTGAAACCGCGCGCAGTGTTTCCACAGAACGGTAAGTGATGTCCCCCAGATTACCTATGGGAGTGCTCACCACATACATACGGCCCTTCGGTTGTTGTGACATACAAACATATTGTAAGGCGGAGGTTGGAAAATCTCAATAACTATTTGGATTCAAAGGTCTTTTAAGATGGGCGAGCTGAGTGGAAGGAAATAAAAAACCGGCGCAACCCGGGAAATTCCGGATGCGCCGGTCTGAAATTTTTTGGATTGTTTTAGAGGGAAGTGGCCGATTCCGCTTCTTCCGCTTTGACCAGCTTCAGAATCTTACCTTCTTTGCCGGTCATGTTACAGGTGCCATCGAAAATGGCGCCGGTTTCCACCAGAAGGGATGGGGCGGAAATTTCGCCGATCACTTCACTGTTGGCGTGTATTTCTATTCGCTTGGATGCCCTGATGGAGCCTTTTATTTTTCCCCGGCAAATGACCGTGCCTGCGGTAATATCCGCTTCCAACGTTCCGTTTTCTCCAATTATCAAAGTGTCATCGGTATGGATTTCGCCGTCCATCTTGCCATCGATTCGGACAGCGCCGTTAAAACTCAGCGTCCCACTGAATACCGTATCTTCGCCCAAATAGGCTTTAATGTCTTTGATGTTCTCAACGTTTTTGTTGGACATGTCTTCTCCCCTGGATTCGCTTTTTGCGGGTTGGAAAGTACAAGGCTCGGAGCGACCCTCAAAAGTTATCGTACTATCATATCATGAATTCGGCTCAAGTCATCATTTGAATAATATAAAACAATGAGTTTGCCGCCTTTTTTGGAGGGAACGATTTCCACTTTGGTTCCCAGGCTACGCTCCAGCTCTTTTTCCATGTCTTTTATGAATATGTCCTTTTGGGCCTTTTGTGATGTTTTGGGTGCGCCCCCGGCCTGAGTTCTTTTCTGGATATACGCTTCCACCTGGCGGACATTCATATTTTGTTTGAGAACTTCCCGGCGGGCTTCCTCCATTTCATGGTCGGTTTTGAGCGCCAGGAGCGCCCGCGCGTGACCCATGGTCAGTTGGCCGGTTATCAGATCATCGCGGAAAGCTTTGGACAATTTGAGCAGGCGCAGATAGTTGGCCACCGTTGCCCGGTTCTTTCCGACCTGTTTGGCGATCACTTCCTGGGTCAATCCAAATTCGTGAGAAAGCCGTTTATAGGCCTCCGCCTCTTCAATCGGGTTCAGGTCCTGGCGGTGTATGTTTTCGATCAGCGCCATTTGCAGGGATTCGGTACTGCTGACTTCGCGAATTATGGCTGGAATTTTTTTCAGGCCAGCCATTTTGCTGGCCCGCCAGCGCCGCTCCCCACAGATAATTTCGTAGCCTTCATCCCGCTTCTGGACCACGATAGGCTGAATTACCCCATTCTCCCGAATGGAATGCTCCAGCTCCTGCAGCTTCTCATCGTTGAAATCTTTTCTGGGCTGGGTATCGCCTGGAGAGACTTCATTGATCAGGAGCTCCACCATTCCCGACGCCGTGGTTTCTGAGGTGCTATCCATTTCAAAGTCGGGAATCAGGGCATTGATACCTTTCCCTAAGGCTTTTCTATTCACGTGGGATTCTCACTGGTTTGGAGGGTTTGTGTTTCCGCGTATTTTTTGGTTCGCGCGATTATTTCCCGGGCCAGCTCGATATAGGAGTCGGCCCCCTTGGATTGGTGATCGTACAGAACGATGGGCTTGCCATGGCTGGGAGCCTCACTCAATCGTATATTTCTCGGGATAATGGTTCCCAGCAGGGATTGCTTGAAGTATTTGCCGATTTGCTCCCGCACCTGATTGGCCAGGCTTGTCCGACCGTCATACATGGTCAACAGGATGCCCTCAATACGCAAATCAGGATTCAGGGATTGTTTGATCATTTTTATGGTCTTCACAAAGCGGCCCAACCCCTGCATTGAATAATATTCGCATTGCGTAGGAATCAGAACCGTGTCACTGGCTGTCAGGGCATTGAGGGTTAAAAGGCTCAATGAAGGAGGGCAATCGATGATCACGAACTCGTAATCCGAGTGCAAAGGAGCCAGCGCATTTTTCAACCTGAATTCCCTGTTTTTGGCCGTCACCAATTCCACCTCGGCCCCCGCCAGGTCTACTGTCGAAGGAATCACAAAAAGAGTCTCAATCGCAGTCGGATACACCACCTGATCGATTTTTGCGTCACCGACCATCAGATCATAGACTCCCATTTGAGAGTCGTTCAAATAGATTCCCAATCCAGTAGTGGCGTTGCTTTGAGAATCGACGTCAATGAGAAGGACCTTCTTCCCGGTCAGGGCCAGACAGGCCGACAAATTAATGGCCGTGGTGGTTTTTCCGACTCCGCCTTTTTGATTGGCAACACATATAATCTTAGGCATGAAATCCCTCAATGTCTTTGGGTTTTATTATAATTATCACAGGAATTTCCGCTAAACAATAAAAAATCGCCCCACGCAGGAATGTTCCACGTGAAACAATCTGGAATAGGTTGATTTCTAACAGATTAATTGTTTAGCGGAAAAATGAAAGAAAAAAATGTCCCTGGGACTACGAATGTTTCACGTGGAACATTTTTCAAGGACCACCATGATGGAAACATGACCGTCGAAACCCTGAACTTCTTCGGTCTGCAAAATCCGGATGCCGGGGGGCAATCCGGAGCTGGCTTGGGGAATCTCCTGCGGGTCTTTTTGAAGTATTATACATCCTCCCACTGTAAGGAAAGGAAGACCTATTTGAAGACAAAGCCCCAGGGAGCCGAATCCACGAAAAACAACCCGGTCATATTTCTCAGAGCAAGCCGGCCGGTTGAAATAATCCTCCGCACGACCCTCCAGCACCTGTACATTGTTCAATTCCAGGTTGCGCACGGCATCTCTTAGAAAATTACACCGCTTTCTCTGGCTGTCCAACAGGCTCAATTCAATTTGGGGCTCTAGTATTTTGACAGGGATGCCGGGGAACCCTCCGCCGCTTCCTATATCCAGAACCCTGTGCGAAGGGGAAATCCACCGAAGGTAATGCAGGGAATCGAACACATGTTTCCGCAAAATGGGGAGAGCCTGTTTCTCGCTGGTCAAATTAATCCTGGAATTCCATTTAACCAGAAGGGAGCAATAATCGGAGAAACTCTGGAGAACCTTGTCGTCCCAATGGTAGGAACTCAAATCCAGCTTTGGGTGGTTTAGAACGCCAGTAATTTGTTCGGGGGTTAAAACAGACATATTGAAACTATAAATAAATTTCCGGAAAAAGGGAAGGGCAACTAGCTCTGAAGAGCTCTCCGGAATTCCTGGGTAAGGAGGGGAAGAATCTGCAGGACATCGCCGACAATTCCATAATCAGCGACATCAAAAATCGGGGCATTGGCATCCTTGTTGATCGCCACAATGCATTTGGAGGAAGACATGCCGGCCAAATGCTGGACCGCTCCGGAAATTCCACAGGCAATATACAAATCAGGACCCACGGTACGACCGGTCTGACCCACCTGGCTCGAATAGTCCCGCCAGCCATTATCCACTACCGGACGGCTCGCCCCTACGGCTCCTCCCAGAACCTGAGCCAGCTCCTCCAGCAATTTAAAATTATCCGGACCCTGCATTCCAAGACCCCCAGAAACCACAATCCTGGCTTCGGTAATATCCAAAGACCCTCCGCCCTTAACAATATCCTTCAATTTTAAAACCTGGGCCAATTCGCTGAATTGAGAGGAGTGCTCTGATATACCGCCATTACTTTCTAAGGAACCGGAATCCCCACGGAAGGCATTGGGACGCAGGGTTATGATTACCGGTCCCGCTTGACTGAATTCCAAATTGGATAAAGCTTTCCCTGCATAGACCGGCCTCTGAGCTGAAATGCCCTTTTCAGGGGTGTAATCCAGACTGATGCAATCTGTCGCAAGCCCGGAACCGAGACTCGCGGCCAAAGCGGGCGCCAATTCTTTACCATGATTGGTGGCAGGAAGCAAAACGGCAGCGGGAGGGGATTTTTCAATCAGGGCCTTCAGGCTATCCAGATACCGCAAGCTGGTATAGGTTTCCAGTTCCGGATGACTCACCACCATAACCTGATGCACACCGGAACAGGCAACCGCATCGGCGATTTGGCCCGATTGCGAAGATAACAAAGCCGCTTTGACCTGGCCCCCGGTTTTGCCAGCAAGCAGACGCGCGGCCTGAACCGCCTCTAAACTAACAGGTTTGATGGATCCACCGGCGTGTTCGATAACCACCCAGATGTCATGTGAACCGGCCATATAGATTTATGCCATTATGGACTATTTTATGAGATAGAAATACAGGATTGGAAACCGGGATAGCCGCGAGCCTCCTGCCGGGAGGCTCGCCGCAACCGTAGGAAATTATTTCAGAGTAGCTTTCAGGGAAATCGTAGGACCTGCCAGCGCTTTGGAAACCGGACAGCCATTTTTAGCGGCTTCGGCATGTTCCTGAAACTTTGCCTCATCGATATCGGGAATAACAGCCTCGCACACCAGATCGATTTTGGTGATTCCAAACCCGCCTTCGACCGCTTCGAGAGTGACCGTGGCTTTGGTTTCAACACTGGTGGGATTAAAACCGGCCTTTCCCAAACCAGCAGAGAAAGCCATGGAATAGCAACCCGCGTGGGCGGCGGCAATCAATTCTTCGGGATTGGTTCCGGTCCCATCTTCAAAACGGGAAGGAAAAGAATAAGCGCCTTCGTAGGCCCCGCTTCCCAGTTTCATGGTTCCTTTTCCCTCTTTCAGATTACCTTCCCAACGTGCAGATGAAGTTCTTGCAGGCATAAAGTGATTCCTCTCCGTTTATGAAGAGCCAGGGCAACCCCATGGCTCAATATTAATAAAATAGGTTTTAAAGGATGGAATTTGGTACTGGAAAAGTACCAAATAATATAAAGATGAACAAGCGGGAAAAAGGATTTTTTTCTATCCGGCAAAATACCTTTAAACGGGTAACAATGAACCAATGGCTTCGATAAGGTCTCCCTTGGAAACCGGTTTGATCAGACACCGGTCGAAATCGGCGGCAAGATAGTAGCCTTCGGCCTCGCTGGCATCCCCAACCAGAGCAATGATGGGAATACGGGATCCATTCTCCCCTTCCCGGCTCCGTATTTCTACCGTAGCACCCACGCCGTCCAACAGGGGCATTTGAATATCCATAAGAACCAGATCATAAGATCCGCCCTCGTATTTCTCGAGAGCGGCCTGGCCATCGTGAACGATCTCTACAGAATACGAACCATCTTCCAGAAAACGTTCGATCAACCGGCAGGTGTCCTCACAGTCATCGGCCAGCAAAATTCTACGAACCCCGGAATGGCCGTTGTTATTGTGAACCTCCCCCCCAGCGTCCCCATGGCCTTCAATTTCCATTTCCTGAACTTCCTCTTCGGGAATTTCATAGACCGGCACATCCTGATCCTCGGCGACCTCCCCCGTATCAGGAAGGTACATCAATTGCTCCTCCAAAACCTGCACCGAACCCTTTTCGAAGCGGGCATCGAATCCAAAGGTAGCGCCTCCGCTCTTCCTGTTTTCGGCCCAAATGGTTCCGTCCATTTGCTCCACGAGACACTTGCAGATAAAAAGACCCAGCCCGGTGCCGCCGTAATTTCTTTCCACATCCGGATCACCCTGAGCCAGACGTTCAAAAATGGTGTTCACCTGATTTACAGGAATACCCACCCCGCTGTCCAACACCAGGAACTTAACAACGCATTCGGCCCCTTCATCCAATCCCAAATGAACCCTAACCTGCACCTCTCCCTCAAATGTGAATTTGATGGCGTTGTTGACCAGGCTGATGAGTATCTGCTCCAGCCGCCGGACATCACCAATCAGATATTGCGGAACATCAGGATCGATTTGCAGTGAAAGAGACACGCCCTTTTCCTGGGCGGTGAGATTCAGGGTTTGAATGATTTCCCGCATGACGTCATTCAACTGAAACGAAATCGGCTCCAAATGAAATACACCTTCCCGCAGCCTGGCCACATCAATAATATTTTTGAACAAATGATGCAGTTTCCGACCGGTCACGCGATAAAAATTGAAGCACGCTCTCTGATTGGCATCCAGATGGGTTTGATTCAGCCAGTCGCCCAGTTGGTTGAGCGTATGAATCGGCGCCTGAATTTCATCACACATGCTGGTCAGCAGATCGGCCTGAAAATTCTTTTCACGATAAGCCTGATCCAGTCTGCTCTCCAATTCCTGTACGGATTGAAGAAGCTCGGTCATTTCATTTTTTTGCTCACTGATAATTTGCCGCAGTTGGTCCATGACAAGTACCACGCGGTCGGAACCCGAAAAGTTGGAATAGATATCTTTCATCTGTTCCGCCAGCTCAACGGGGAGATCCGTATCGGCCAAATCCTTTTTAAACAAACCCCACTTAAACACGCGCCACCACCTTATTCTACATTAGCCCATTCGGGTAGATTTCTGAGGATCACGGCTAATCCGAAACCTGCAATCAGCCGCCAGATTTTTATCGATCTATACTCCTAAGAGTAACGGCTCCCCCAAAAAAAATACATATCCAATTATCGGATCAACAAAATTTATTTGAAGAAATACTCAGGAAAAACTGAAGAAAAGGGGGAAATGCCAATAAAACAAGCAGATATTTGACACAAAGAAGGGGGTTGTTCAGGCCCTAAAATAGCGGCCGGTGGGCGTATTGAAAAACTTGTCCAGGGGGATATCTTCCTGTTTGATAAATCCTTTGGCAGGAAGCGCGCCTTGGGCAACCAGATGAACGACGGCGCAAACGGAAGCGGCAGTGGTCCAGGCAATGGCCCGCCACGGCTGGCCCGCGATCTCCTTCGGAAAATAACTGCGTACAAATTCTTCCCGCATCATTTTCCCTTTATGCTGGCCCTCCACGGCGGCATGCACATACACCACATCGTCATTCACCGGTGGCTTGGCGTTCACCAGAATTTCACCAGCCTTCTCGCGGTCTTTGCGCATGAACAGTTCATTGAAGAAAAATTTCATCAATGCGCAATGTCCCGGATACCGAATGGTTTTATAATTGAGATCCTCCACCCTTCCATCATAGGTTTCACACAGGCTGCCCAATCCACCGGAGGTGGCAAACGCTTCCAGCTGCACGCCGTCGATCACGATGGTTTCCAGCCCCTCCATCGCCGTCACCCGCGCGCGTTGGCCTTCCTTAATGACTTCGCAATCGTTCAGGTATTCATTGACCACGCCCTCTGCCGACCAGTTGAAAGCATAGCCGAGCATTCCGCGCGGGTGCTGGGGAAGAGCCCCGACGCGCAGTTCAATGCTCCTCAGCTTGGGGAATTTGTGAGCCAGATCCGCGCCCACAATGCAGATGAAACCCGGCGCCAGTCCGCACTGGGGAGCCATCACTCCTTTGGACGTTTTCGATAGTTTTTTAATGGCCGCAGTCGTCGGAACGTCCTCGGTCAAATCAAAATAATGTTTACCGGCGCGATGGGTCGCCTCGGCCACGGCCAGATTGAGGTTGTAGGGCAGGCAGGTCACCACCGCATCGTGATCCTTGATGGCTTTATCAAGAACGCTTTTGCTTTGGACGCGCCCCTTGAGCACTTTAAAGGGATACCCTTTATGCGGGCCGGAATCCAGTCCGGTGGTACGGTATCCGTTCTCGAACAACAGGGTGGCCACAAGCATTCCGACCTTGCCCAACCCTATGACCAGAACTGATTGAATTTTTTGATCCACCGATTACACCTCAAGCTAAGGATTTATCCTCAGTTTAATTTCACATTCAAATTGGACAACACTTGGCCTGGAAAGTCAATGTATGTCTAATATAGTATAAATAATTATACCTTTAAATTCAGGTATTTAAATGATTTGTATGATTTTTTATGGCAACGGGACCGGATTTTGTCAATCAGCAACATTCCCTGTTAATTTAAAGAAGCCATATTCCTTGAATGAACTGTTTTAGAATTATTTAGTCCATGCAATTCAATAATTTAAAGTAATTCCCCAAAAACATTACATTTCTGGCACATAACATGCATATTATTGTTTCAACTGATACAAATGGGGTATTTGAAATCAATTGAACAAGCAGAAGTTGGGGGAGTAATGAAAAAGGGAATTTTAATGAAGCTGAGCAAAAACAATCAATCACGAAAAATTGGATATATCCTGCGGACCTGGGCCGTAACGGTCGGGTTGCTGGTCATGACGGCCTTGCCGGCCGCCGCCGCCGAAGACGCTCAAAAATACAATGATGTCATCATCAATGGCTATAAGCTCGGATTTTTTGAACAAGTCGCTTTGGAAGATTTTATAGATCAGGAAATTGAAGACGGAAATTACTGGTTCGAAATGGATACCGGCATGTGGGGCCGCGTCGGTGAGCCACCGATAGGACATATCAAAGTGCCCGATGATTACCGGGAATATGTCGAATCCAGAATGAGCAATCAAAACCAGGCCGCCCAGGTGGAGCTTTCTTCTTCCAAGAAAGATTGCGGTACGGGTTGCGTTTACTGGTAACGGAATTACCCCCCCCAGAAGTCTGCTTTTTGATGTGACTTCCCCCTCTCTCCGATATTTCGGAGGGAGGGTTTTTTTTGCCTTGTGAGCGCCTTTTCCCCGCCTGCGACTAAGAGGTGATGCAAGTCACCCCGGCGTAAGGATTAAAACATAGATTCTTCACTCCACTGCGTTCCGTTCAGAATGACATATATTGTTAATTGCTTGATTGGGTCGAATTTAATCATCGTAACCCAAACCACTCAACTGTCATCCTGAACGTCAGCGAAGGATCTATGTTTAGAAGTTTAAGCAAGGGCTATATAATTTTATCAGCTTAAACCACCTTCGCCTCATCGCGCAGGGCCTTCACCAATTGCGCGCAGGCTTCCTCCGGTGTTCCTTCCAGAATCACTCCCTTGTTGCGTGCCGGGGGAAGTTCCAGTGAAGTTTCCCGGACCCGGTTGGCCGCCGCGCCCATCACCTCCGCGTCGAAACCGATAGCGGCGGCGTCGAGCGTCACGATTTCCTTTTTCTTGGCGGCCATGATGCCCTTCAGCGAGGGCAGGCGGGGCTCGTTCAATCCCTTCTGGCAGGTGAGCAATAAAGGAAGCGGCGCTTCTAAAATTTCCGATCCCCCTTCAATCTGCCGAGTCACCTCCGCCTGTTGGCGGTCGTCGGATAATTTCAGATCCGTCACCACCGTCACGAACGGCAGACCCAGCAGAACCGCCATTGCAGGCCCGACCTGCGCCCGGTCGTCATCCACCGCCTGACGTCCGCACAAAATCAAATCGTATTTCAAGGTACGGATCGCCTTGGCCAGAGCCGTCGCCACGCCCAGGCCGTCGAGGCCATCGAACGCGGGATCCAGCAGGTGGACCGCTTTATCCGCGCCCATCGCCAGGCCCTTGCGCAGGGTATCCTTGAAATTCTCCGGACCCAGCGAGATCAGGGTGACCGTAGTGTCGTCGGGCGACTTCTCCCGGATGCGCACCGCTTCCTCGACAGCAAACTCGTCGTACGGATTGAGCACCCGCGGCAGGCCTTCGGTATTCACCTTGCCGTCTTTTATGGAAAGCGCCGCGCCGGTATCGATCACCTGCTTGACGCAAACAATGATATTCATCCTGATTCCCTTATAAGAGGATTATGAAAAGAAGAATATTATCACATTCCCTTTTTTAAATAAAAACCCGGAAGCCATGCTCCCCTCCCTTCTAAAGAAGGGGTTGGGGGAAGTTGCTTTTCTCCCCCTTGTAAAGGAGACCTTTGCATAAGTATAAAAAAAGGAGACAACAAGAATTCCCCTCCTTACCAAGGAGGGGATACAGGGGAGGTTGTGGTACCTCTTTCCTTGCATTTAAAGGTTTTTTGCCTTGTTACGAAATCTGCACCCCACCTGTATCCTCCCCTCAGCAAGGGGAGGAATATTCAAAGCCGGGTGTTATCCAAAGATCTCCTTGTAAAGGGGGATGGGGGAATTCTTCCTCTTGCTGTTTATGCGTAATACTCCCCCTTCTCCGAAGGGGGCCGGGGGCTTCTTCCTTAATTTAAAAATCTAAATACAGAATATTCAGTAATTGGGAAAGCAGTATTAGGGGAGTTGGCTTCGGAGGAATTGCTTATGGTGGCAAGAAGAGACTTGCTTCCTTCTTTTAATATTTACTTAGCACAGACTCTATTTGATCAAATTCACGAATAAAGCATTTCAAGTATACTTTATTAGCCTCTACAGGTAACTGCCCCTTTGTCTGCCCATTTGCGGCTGCAGCACCTTCAAAATTACATAAAATATTAAAATAATTGTTCCAAGTTCTTTCCGTAAAAGAAATATACTCCTTCATTCTTTTGTCATTGTCATATTTTTTTAACAGTCTATCGAATTCACTTTCAATCCTCCTTTCTTTGGGAGGAACCAGTTGATTGCCGCATTCATCAACCTCCTTGTTTGTCCGAGCATTATCTATGCAGGTAGTGTCATGTGCTAATGCAGGACTAATGTCAATTGACATTAGAAATAGAACGAATATTAATATAGGTTTTTTCATTTTCATCACTCTTCAGATTAGATATATTTTTTTTGCCTACCGTCTTCCTGACTACATAAGGTATTGAAGAACGCCATACTCTATTGAAAGGAACATCTTAACGGTGTCCGTATTTCTGTCCCTCATTTATTCATTGCGGCCATTGCGGATTCCAGCTCTTTATTTTCAAGTTCTCTTATGATTTCCCCAGGCCCTAATTGATAAACCTTGTTACTCAAGCGGCTTTTTCCATTAATCCTGAAATCGGATGTGGTTCCACCGCCACCCCATACCACTACATTACTGGATGGAATATAGCCGTAGGCAGATAATGAGGCAATGTCAACATTGCAGGGGTTGGTCGCTTGGGTTTCTGCCCAATAGGCTTTGCACGCAAGATAGATATAGTGGAGGTTGGATTTAACATCGGCGGCTATGGCGGGGTTGGGTCGATTGGTATAAAAAGAATAATTATTCGAAACGAAAAACATCCCAACGAATATAAGGACCCCGCACGTAAACCCGGCTCCCCCAAAGGCCATCTTTTTTAAAAACATATCTCTAAAACATCCCTAAAAAGTGTGAGCCACCATATTTGTTAAATTGTGGAACAAGAATGGCCAGGAGAATCAACGCTGAGACCAGTCCCAACAGGAACCATTTGATTTTTGTGCCGATGCTTAATTGTGTATTTGCATTCATAATATTAAGAAGACCCTCATCTGAAAGGGGGTCCAATCTCTTCCTGATTTTATTCTGGACCGGTCGTTACCTGTCTCTCTATCAGGTTAATGCCCGTCGGGGCGATTGGCAACCCGTTTTCCAGCGATGGAGTGGCCGGGCGATTTGCTTCTCCGTGTAGAGGGACACATTGCGTAAGTAGCCCCCCTCCTTCCAAAGAGCCTGTCCTGAGCCTGTCGAAGGAAGGGGTGGGGGGTGGTTGATGACTCTTTCCCTACTGGTGGTGATCCAATAAAAAGAGGTAGGGGTATCAACCCCTCCCAGCCTCCCCCTTGGAAGGAGATCTTTGCATAATTCCCTGCTTTCAATATTCCTCCCCTTGCTGAGGGGAGGATACAGGTGGGGTGCGGATTCCGTAACAAGGCAAAAACCTTTAAATGCAAGGAAAGAGGTACCACAACCTCCCCTGTATCCCCTCCTTGGTAAGGAGGGGAATTCTTGTTGTCTCCTTTTTTTATACTTATGCAAAGGTCTCTTCGGTGAAGGGGAGCAGTTTTTTTCCGGTATTTCTTCATCAAAGTGGCTCGCTGATCTCCGGTCCCTTCTCCCCTGGTGGGAGAAGGTTAGGATGAGGGGGCTTAATGATCTTTCCTC